>RCUO01000025.1_pt1 | contig 188054 bp, 147 predicted proteins | sample 2166161 | NCBI WGS metagenome assembly RCUO01 (sample SAMN09932617, study PRJNA488358) | compost metagenome | feature: garden; material: soil; isolation source: compost soil in cyclohexanecarbonitrile-enriched culture | place: Germany: Experimental Botanical Garden Goettingen | collected 2016-01-27
GGGAACGCGTGCTCGATCAAGTCTCCGACGGCGATTTCTATCGACATGACCACCGTCTGATTTTCCGTGCGATCGCCAAGCTGGCCGATCAGAACATGCCGATCGACGTGGTGACCCTGTCTGAACAACTGGACAAGGAAGGCCAGACCTCGCAGGTCGGTGGCCTCGGTTACCTCGGTGAACTGGCGAAAAACACGCCGTCCGTCGCCAACATCAAGGCCTATGCGCAGATCGTTCGTGAGCGAGCGACGTTGCGCCAGTTGATCGGCATCAGCACCGAAATCGCCGACAGCGCCTTCAACCCCGAAGGCCGCACCGCCGCCGAGATTCTCGACGAAGCCGAACGCCAGATCTTCCAGATTGCCGAGGCCCGGCCAAAAACCGGCGGCCCGGTAGGTGTGAATGACTTGCTTACCAAGGCCATTGATCGCATCGACACCCTGTTCAACACCGACAACGCCATCACAGGCCTGTCCACCGGCTACACCGACCTCGACGAGAAGACCAGTGGCCTGCAACCGTCCGACTTGATCATCGTCGCCGGCCGTCCGTCGATGGGTAAAACCACCTTCGCGATGAACCTGGTGGAAAACGCCGTGTTGCGCAGCGAGAAGGCGGTTCTGGTGTACTCCCTCGAGATGCCAGGCGAATCGCTGATCATGCGTATGCTCTCCTCGCTTGGGCGCATCGACCAGACCAAAGTGCGTTCCGGCCAATTGGAAGACGATGACTGGCCGCGCCTGACTTCGGCGGTCAACCTGCTCAACGACCGCAAGCTGTTCATCGATGACACTGCCGGCATCAGTCCGTCGGAAATGCGTGCGCGGACCCGACGTCTGGTGCGTGAACACGGTGATGTCGGCCTGATCATGATCGACTACCTGCAACTGATGCAGATTCCCGGTTCCAGCGGTGACAACCGCACCAACGAAATTTCCGAAATCTCGCGATCCCTGAAAGCGCTGGCCAAGGAATTCAACTGCCCGGTGGTGGCGCTGTCGCAGCTCAACCGCTCCCTCGAACAGCGTCCCAACAAGCGCCCGGTGAACTCCGACTTGCGCGAATCTGGAGCGATCGAGCAGGACGCCGACGTGATCATGTTCGTGTACCGCGACGAGGTCTATCACCCGGAAACCGAACACAAAGGCATCGCCGAAATCATCATCGGCAAGCAGCGTAACGGCCCGATCGGTTTTATCCGCCTGGCCTTTATCGGCAAATACACGCGCTTCGAAAACCTCGCGCCGGGCAGTTACAACTTCGACGACGACGAGTGACAGCAGGCCGAAGTTCATCGGCCTGCTGCGACGCTGTATCGATTACAGCGTTGCGCCACTCGCCCCTGGGTTTTCCTGCGCAGGTGTGACGTTGGCAGAAGCCGCCTCGATTGTTGTTCGAGGCTGCAATTCCTGCCGCGTCAGCGTCTGGATCAATGTCGCTTCGACGATCGCCAACTGCGCCGTCACATCATCGGTTTGCGATTTGTATTGAGCTTCGCTCAGCAGTCTTTGTGATGACTGGCTGTCGAGAATTTCCTGCCGATCCTGAAACGGCTGGCGACTCGCATCGAATTGCGCCTGGTATTTGTGAATGATGAAGTCCTGCCAGAAATTCATCGACACCAACGCCTGAAACTCTTCAGGCGAGCCATTCAGCGTCGAAATTTTGCGATACGCCGCATCCAGCATTGCCGGGGTAACGCCGGCCATGCCGATAAACGTGAGTGCCTGTGGCTGAAACGGCAATTGCAGCCGATCCCTGAGACCAAAGCGGTAGGCCATGGTCATTTCATGGGGATCGCGTATGCGCAGGTTGTGGCTGTTTCGCAGCTCCCGGGAGGTTGCCGGATCGTCAATGATCGCCCTGCTTGAAGCGATCTCTGCCGCTGCGATGTCGTCGACCTGTTTGAGCCGGAACAATCCTTTGGACAGCGCCACCAAGGGGGCGCCATTCATATCGAGCCTGGCCTGTATGCGCGCCTTGTGAGTCATGGCCAGGACCTGCAGATCGGTGAAGGTGGCTGCGGCAAGGTCAGTGCAGCCGGCTTCGCACGCGCGATCGAACAGTTCTCGACGCAAGGTTCGCGACTGTGGATTGTCCTGGCTGATGACATCGATCACGTCCCAGACCTGGCGCCGGAAGTCGGCATGGTGCGCACGGCTCGCGAGGATGTTGAAGAAGCCGTCTGAGCCTTGCTGCTCGCGCAACGTGCGCCATTGAGTGTTTCTGGCGATCGCTTGATCAGCGGGTAGTCCACTGGTCCAGATCGGAGCGGGGTCTGCGGCTGCCCTTGCAATGGGGCGTTGTGCCAAGGGGAATGACGTTGTGAACAGGTTGAATCTGTTGTGAAGCCCGGTTTGGGCTTCGTCCAGTTGTCTGCGATAAACGCCCATTTGTATCCGCGTCTCATCGGTAATCGGATTATTCGTCAGTAACGTGCCACTGTTCACCTGGACCGAATGCGCCAAGCGCTCCGGGGGCGGAGCAGTGACAAAGTCAGGAATCGTGGTGATCTGATTGTTGCTCAGATCGATCCGGGTCAGCAGGGGTTGATCAAACAGCCCGGTTGGCCACTGCGTGATGCCGGTGTTCGCCAGGGTGACCTCGCGCATATCGGTGATCAGGCTGAAATCTGGCATCACACCGAGTTGGGGATTGTTGTCGATCCAGAGTGCTCTGAGCGTTGTGCGTCCGGCCAGTATCCGCGCCGTTTCTGCATTGAGTTCAAGTTGGTTGTGCTGCAGGAACAGGCGCGTCATCCCGTGCATTTCTCCTACTGCCGGGGGCAAGTCCCTGAGGCGATTGTTCGACATGTCCAGCCAGCGCACATGACGAAAACGGGTGAGGAAGCCTTCCGGTGACTCCGTCAGGTTCATGCCGCTCAATCTGAGTGAACCCACATGGCTGAAGTCGATGCTCAGATCCGGCAGGGTCGGCAAGGTCAGGCCGCTCAAGTCCAGTTCCAGACCGATCGGTGTGCCGTCGAAAGCATGTTTTTGCGCCGTCTCGCGGCGCCAGCAACTGATGATCCGATCCCGCGCTGCAGTGCGGTCATTACGGGTGGTGGCGTTGATTTGCAGCTGATTGGCACGCACGTAACGCAGGCGGTTGCCGCCCCCGGAAAAGACCCAGTCGTCGAGCTGGGTTTTCAGAAGATCGAATTCTTGTTCCAGCGCGAGCAAGCGTGGTGCCACGGTGCCTTTGTCATGATTCCAGATGAACTCCCTGCACTCCTTGATGGTTTTGCTCGGGAACAGGTTTCGATAACGCTGCGCCCTGGAGTCTTCGCTATCGAATACGGCGGGATGGGCCGGCTCCATCAGCTCGGGGTGAGACTCTTTAAGGCGTCGCCAGTAGCCGTCGAATTTTCGCCAGTACACGGAGGGGAAGTCGTTGCCTTCAAGGCGCGTGACATTGTTGATCCGCGCGACGACAGCCAGCGTCTCGGGTGTCGGGTTGAAATTGGCCTGGGGAACCTCGCTCAAGCGATTGTCGCGCAGGTCCAGGTGGTTCAAAGCGGTTTTGTCGAGCAGCCCGGCAGGCCACTGACTGAGGCCCGTGTTTTTCAGGTTCAATGCCTGCAACCCGGACATGGCGCTAAAGTCGGGCACTGCCCGCAGTTGATTGTTGGACAGATCGATCTGTTTCAACTGGTGCAATGCACCGAGTGCCAAAGCGCTTTGCTCATCCAGTTTTATCTGGTTTGAACTCAGATCCAGATAGTTGAGTTTGTCCATCTCGGTGATTTTTTGCGGCAGTTTATCGATGCCGGAGTTAACGATGGTCAGGCTTTCCAGATTGGGGCAATTGGACAGAAGCGTATTGGCGGTGTCCGACCAGATTACCGAGTCGAGACTGAGGGATTTGATGTGACTGAAATCCACGGTCAGCAGGGGTAATGGACCGTACAGCGCTGGCAGTTTCAGTTCGCCGTCCGAATCGCCCAGCCAGCAGCCTCTGATGATTCTTGCCAGGCGGGTGGCGTTGACTCTTTCCGGGCCCATGGCTTGGGCCGGGCCGGGTTGGCTGTCGGCGATGTAGGCCTGCAGTTGCGTTTCCAGTAGCTCGAAACCGGCAATGCGTCGCGCGATCTGCTCTTCGGCGCCATCACCCAGGGCGAGCAAATATTCCCTGGCGGCTTGCGGATTCTTGTCTGGATACATACGCCGCACCATCGCCACTTCGGGGATGTCGCCATCCAGTCTGAACGCGTCTGCGCGGGAGCCCGTGCGCATCGCCGGATAGTCGGCCACTACGCGGCGCCAATAAACCTCAAGCGTTCGCCAGTAACCGGTCGGGAAGGGGTTGCCTTCAATCAGGGTGACCGAGTTGATACGGGCAATCGCCAGTCGTTCATTGTTTGACGGGTCAAGGATCGGCTGTGGAATTTCGCGCAGTTGGTTATGGCGCAAGTCGACCACGTCCAGTGCCACCTGATCGCGTAAACCGCTGGGCCAGTGATCCAGTCCGGTGTTGCTCAGGTTCAATGACCGAAGTTGCGACATGCCGCGAAAGTCCGGGACTCTGCCAAGCGGGTTGCTCGACAGGTCGAGGTGTTCAAGCTGCTTGAGTGCGCCCAGTTTTACTGCTGCCTGCTCATTGAGCTGGATTCGGTTCGAGCTCAGCTCCAGAGCCTTGAGAACGGTCATCGGCGCGATATCGGACGGCAACTTATCCAGGGTGGAGTGAGTCACCGACAGTTTCTCAAGGTTGGGAAAACTGCCAAGGAAGGTATCGGCGGTGTCCGACCAGGCGACCGCTTTCAGCTCCAGAGTTCTTACATGGCTGAAATCAGCCGTCAGCGGCGCAAGGATTGCCTCTCCCAAATCAAGTTTCAGCGTCGTTCCCGTCTGCCGCTTCCAGCAACGTTTTATTTCTTCGACAGCACGCTCCACCGCGGGATGTGCAGCTTCGTTGGGGGCCTGCGAGGATGTCTTCCTGATCCAGGACGCGAGATCCGCCTTGAGCGCCCTGTAACTGGCCTCGCGTTGGGACAGATAGCCGCGGACGTCATCTCCGTGCGAATGCAGAAGCCGGGTGATCTCATCGCTGTCGAGGGCCGGGAAGAGCTTTCGAGCGCGGGACTCTGGCGTGCGCAAATGATTGATCGCGCTGGCAAACCGTTGCAGCAGGCCAGGATGCGCGGGGCTGCCTGGCTCGCTGCGGAACATGCCGCCGGCACCCCCGACCGCCGTTCCCAGCCAGCCTTCGCGAGCATCGTAAATGATCGGCTCCGAGCGCCCGGGGCGTGTAGCGATGTAGGTATTGGTGCTGTCGCTGGCCACCGGATCTTGCGCACGGACGATACGCATCACCGCTGTCGACGGGGTCGAGGCATCGGTGTCGTGCAGAACCTGATAACTGTGGTTGTCGATCACCGCATAGAGTTTACCGTTGAGCCGGTGAAGGCCATCGCTGCCCCTTTGAATGCCGCTGAAATCCAGTGGCGTGCGGAAAGCTTCCAGGCGGCTGCTCGACAATGGCACACCGATCGGCTCGAAGTGTTCCAGCTCATGCCAGAGTCCCGCGCTGGAGTCACGCAGCAACACGGGCCCCGAGGGACTGGATTCGCTGGGCAGCCTGGCCCGATACAGTCCTGTTTGCGCATCTTTTCCGAGCAGCACGATGCCGCCGGGTACATCGGCATATTGGCGGCCCTTGTGCGTTCTCAAGCCGTCAGCGTTGCGATCCGACAAACCGCTCGCCGTAGGCACCCAGTAGTGTTCCAGGGACTGGCTAGCCGCACGCGGATTTTCAATCGGCAACGCGGGTCGATGAATGGTGATGCTCGGAGCCGGCTCGATCGCGTCGATATCGGCTGGCGTTGGTAAGCGGCCCGGTCGTGGTGTTTGCCCACCGGGTATCGAGACCTCTAAATCTGTGCGCGGTGGCAGGTCGAGGCGCGGGGTGTCCACGTCTGGCACAGCGTTTTGGCGAACCGGGGGATTGCCGGAATTGTTGCCTCTGGGGGGCGATTTAACGGGCATGTCTTTCTATCCTTGCAGGTTTGCGCATCAGTTCGCCTGAACGGGAGCTGATGGCAGGGGCGGCGTCATTGCCTGATTGATCGTGTGGCCCTGAGTCCTTTACTCAGGCCTGGAAGGCACGCCAGCCGGGCTGGCCAGTGCAAATATTTTGCTCGCGGTCTTGCCATCGAAGGTCTGGCGCCAGATGGCCACGTGCGGCAAGCCAGCCTGTTCATCGCGGCGCTGAGACTCGATGCCGCGTCGGCTCTGTTCGAGGGTTTTGAGGTGACCGCCTCTTGTGGTGAAATTCAGCGGCGCGGCGTCGTGTTGGTCGTAGTGGAAATGTGCCTCCCACAAGGGGGCGTCGTCGGCGCGATCAGTGATCGAATAAACGTCGAGAAACGACTTGCCCTTGCCTTTGCCCGATGGCTTGCGATCAACGGTTTTGCTCACGCTGACTTCGTCGGCATCCATCAGATAGTTCAAACGCATGATGTCGAGCACGTCCCTGTTCTTGTACATGCGCACCAGAACACTTTGGCCATGCGCGTCCAGTGACTCGGCAGCGCTTCGCAAGCGCGTAGCCAGGTCGAGGATTTCGGTGTCCGCGTCTTCATGGCTTTCCAGGCGCCTTGCCTGCTCGTTCAGTCGCTCAGTCTCTTTACTCAGGTCTTCGACAATATCGGTCGGATTGGTTTTTCTCGCCTCGTCCACCCTGGCCTTGGCAACGTGTTGTTCGACGTCGGCCAGTAACCGGTTGGCCTCGACGACCAGCTGTGGTCTGGGTGTACTGGTGATGGGCGGGCGCACTGGCAACCATTCACCTTGTCTTTTTTCGTAGCGAGCGGATGGAGAGCCGGGGCGCAACGGGTCCGGAACCCTGACGATGACATTGCCGTCCTGAGCCGTTTCCGTTTCACCGACCAGAACCCGGTAAGTACCGTGTTGGCGGACCCGGAAAACTTTCCTGGGCGTTAACGGGCGGGAGCTTTCGGAAGGGTCGGGGAGCGTTGGAAGGAAGTCAAAATCGATATCGTGGTCGATGTTGGGCAGTTCGCGGTCGCGCCCGATCGACTCCAGAATGTCGCTGAGCCTGTTATCGATTCGCCTCTCGAGTGGGTCGATCAAACTTAGGATTTCCTTGAGGTACCCGGCCCGAGAGGCATCGCTGTCAGCGTGGGTGGCCAGTTGCATTTCAAATCGTGATTTGTCCGCCCTGATCTGATCCAGGCTCAAAAGCAGTGCCATGGGGTGCTCGTGTTGCGGAATGTTTTTCAGGTCTCCGGTGACCAGATCGACGCAGGAAAGCGACGGCATGGTGGTATTGGGCGAATGGTCGGGCGTGCCCGCATACAGGTGCACGTAGAGGGTCAGCTTGTTGAAGTTGATGCGCTCGGGCGACGGCACTTGCTGCCTGATTTCTTCGAGTATCGGTGCCGCTCCCGGGTCGGCTTTTCTGATTTCTGCCAACACCACTTCACGTTCTTCGATAAACCTCAGCTTCTTGTTCAGGTGAGGGATGATCCGCTTGCAACTGTCGGCATCCAGACTGGAGACGGTAGGCTTGACCCGCAGGTCCATGGCCGCCATGAGGCGGTTCAGAAATTCGGCGCGTTCTATGCGGAAAGTCTGCAGTTCCTGCTTGAATAGCCCGCTGGCTTTCGCAAGGGTCAGCCATTTTCTGTTGAGCACCAGCGACTCTACGAAATCCGCCTGTTTTTGCACATGCTTGAGCAAATGCACTTCCAGGCTCAGCAGTTTTGCGTTTTGCTCTGCACTGCCCTGCGGCAGTTTCTGGGTTTCTGCCCAGAGCGTGTTGTGGCGCTCCGACGAATTCGTCAATTCCGTGTGGGCCTTTTGAAAAGGCTCATGCATCTGCAACAACGTGTCTTTACTCAGGCGGGCAATCTCCGCGTCCTGAATACCTCCCTTCAGCTCTGGCAAATGATAAACCCAGCGATTGCCCTCATCGCGCCGCACAGTCCGCGTTTCGCCGCTGCGGCTGGCGCGGTAGATATTTGCGATATCGGTTGCCACGGGGTCTTTCGGGTTGACGATACGCCACGCTTTTTGTGTCGCCGTGGAGGCACTCACATCGTGCATGACCTGATAAACGTGGTTGTGCAGGGACAGGTACAGTCGGCCCTCGTGGCGCAATAACCCGTCGCTGTCGGCCTTGGCGCGTGTGATTTCGAGATCCGTGCGCAACGTCTGCAGGTGAGGGTCAATCAAGGTCACGGCGTCACCGTCCTTGAGCGAATGCCACAGGCCACTGTCGGCGTCGCGCAGCAGTAGCGGACCACTGGCAACCCGCTCGGCTGCGAGTTGGGCGCGGTAGAGGCCGGTCTGCGGATCGATGCCGACCATCACGATGCTGCCGTGCGCGACATCGACGTATTCGCGGCCCTTGTACATCCTCAAGCCCTCGGTATTGGCCTGGGGCAAACGGTCAGGTGCGGGGATACGGTAACTCTCCAGCGATTTTGCTCCCGTTGCGCCCGTTTTCACCGAGGCGGTTGCTGTGTGCGTGATGACGACGGGAGACGGTCTTGTTACCTCAGGGCTGGCAGTGCCGTGAGTGCCGCCCGGACGCGTCGCAGAGGAGACAGGCAGGGACGGTTCAGGCCCCGTCCGTGGCGCTCGCCCGGTATTGCCTTGCTGCGGCGCATCCGGGCTGGTTGGGGTCTTGACTTTGATGCTGCCCTTGGCGGGCTGTTTGGGTGACATTGCTTCATCCTTGAAGGGTTGCCACATCAGTCGGCGCAGGCACCGGACTGATGAATGTTAAGTTTGAACGATGATTTTTTTGCCTGTTACGGGGTATCTGGCAGGCTCGACGCGGGTTGTAAGAGAAACCGACCATTGCCGTCGGAATTGGTTATTTTTTGTGCTATATTCCGCGCCCGCGAATTTTCACTTCAACACCGGTCGTCGACATGCAAGCAGCCAAGCCGTTATTTGACTATCCAAAATATTGGGCCGAATGTTTCGGGCCAGCGCCATTCCTGCCGATGAGCAGGGAGGAGATGGATCAGCTTGGCTGGGATTCGTGCGACATCATCATTGTTACCGGTGATGCCTACGTCGATCACCCGTCGTTTGGCATGGCGATCATTGGCCGGCTGCTGGAGTCCCAGGGCTTCCGTGTCGGGATCATTGCCCAGCCGAACTGGCAGTCCAAAGACGATTTCATGAAGCTCGGCGAGCCGAACCTGTTCTTCGGGGTTGCGGCGGGCAACATGGACTCGATGATCAATCGCTACACCGCGGACAAGAAAATCCGTTCCGACGACGCCTATACGCCCGGCGGCATGGCCGGCAAGCGTCCGGACCGCGCGAGCCTGGTCTACAGCCAGCGCTGCAAAGAAGCCTACAAGCACGTGCCGATCGTGCTCGGCGGCATCGAAGCGTCCCTGCGCCGCATTGCCCACTACGACTACTGGCAGGATCGCGTGCGTAACTCGATCCTGATCGACGCCAGCGCCGACATTCTGCTGTACGGCAACGCCGAGCGCGCGATCGTCGAAGTCGCCCAGCGCCTGTCCTACGGGCACAAGATCGAAGACATCACCGATGTGCGCGGCACCGCGTTCATCCGTCGCGATACGCCGAAAGACTGGTACGAAGTCGACTCGACGCGTATCGACCGTCCGGGCAAGGTCGACAAGATCATCAACCCGTACGTGAACACTCAGGACACCCAGGCCTGCGCCATCGAGCAGGAAAAAGGTCCGGTCGACGATCCGCAGGAAGCCAAGGTCGTACAGATCCTGGCCAGCCCGCGCATGACCCGTGACAAGACCGTGATTCGCCTGCCATCGGTAGAAAAGGTGCGCGGCGACGCCGTTCTGTATGCCCACGCCAACCGCGTGCTGCACCTCGAAACCAACCCGGGCAACGCCCGTGCGCTGGTGCAGAAGCACGGTGAAGTCGACGTCTGGTTCAACCCGCCGCCGATTCCGATGACTACTGAAGAAATGGACTACGTGTTCGGCATGCCTTACGCCCGTGTCCCGCACCCGGCGTACGGCAAGGAGAAGATCCCGGCCTACGACATGATCCGTTTCTCGGTGAACATCATGCGTGGCTGCTTCGGTGGCTGCACCTTCTGCTCGATCACCGAACACGAAGGCCGGATCATCCAGAACCGTTCCGAAGAGTCGATCATTCGCGAAATCGAAGAGATCCGCGACAAGGTGCCAGGTTTCACCGGCGTCATTTCCGACCTCGGCGGCCCGACCGCGAACATGTACCGCATCGCCTGCAAGACACCGGAAATCGAATCCGCGTGCCGCAAGCCGTCCTGCGTGTTCCCGGGCATCTGCCCGAACTTGAACACCGACCACTCGTCGTTGATTCAGCTGTACCGCAGTGCTCGTGCTTTGCCGGGTGTGAAGAAAATCCTGATCGCCTCCGGCCTGCGTTACGACCTCGCGGTCGAATCGCCGGAGTACGTCAAAGAGCTGGTGACCCACCACGTCGGTGGCTACCTGAAGATCGCCCCGGAACACACCGAGGAAGGTCCGCTCAATCAGATGATGAAACCGGGCATCGGCAGCTATGACAAGTTCAAGCGCATGTTCGAGAAGTACTCCAAGGAAGCGGGCAAGGAGCAGTACCTGATCCCGTACTTCATCGCCGCCCACCCGGGCACCACCGATGAAGACATGATGAACCTGGCCCTGTGGCTCAAGGGCAACGGCTTCCGTGCCGACCAGGTGCAGGCGTTCTACCCGTCGCCGATGGCCACCGCCACCGCGATGTACCACTCGGGCAAGAACCCGCTGCGCAAGGTCACCTACAAGAGCGACGGCGTGACCATCGTCAAGAGCGAAGAGCAGCGTCGTCTGCACAAGGCGTTCTTGCGTTATCACGACCCGAAAGGCTGGCCGATGCTGCGTGAAGCGCTGATCCGCATGGGCCGCGCTGATCTGATCGGTTCGGGCAAGGATCAGTTGATCCCGACCCATCAACCGGCGACCGACAGCTACCAGAGCGCCCGTCGCAAGAACTCGACGCCAGCCGGCAGCCATAAAGTGGCGAAGGACGCTAAAGAGAAGACCACCAAGATTCTCACCCAGCACACTGGCTTGCCGCCACGTGCCAGTGATGGTGGTAACCCTTGGGACAAGCGGGAGCAGGCCAAGGCGGCGGCGTTTGCCCGTAACCAGCAGGCTGCGAAAGAGCGTAAAGACGCCGCGAAAGGCAAAGGGCCGAAGCCGACCCGTAAGCCGGTCGTACCGCGCTAAAGAAAACGCCAACCTTCGGGTTGGCGTTTTGCGTTTCTGCCGTTGGATTTATGCAGGTCGCAAGATCCATCCCCCTCACCCCAACCCTCTCCCCCAAGGGGGCGAGGGGGAAGGGAGCAGATCTCCATGCTTTTCAAAACTTGAGTTCGACTCAGGACTTTCAGGTCGGCGTATCTCCAACAGCCACCCCTCCCTACCCCCCCCCCCGGGAGAGGGGTAGGGAAGGGAGCAGATCGCTGTGCTTTTCAAAATCGAAGTTCGACTCGAAGTTTCAGGTCGGTGTAGCTCGCTTAGTCAACTCGGTCAGTCCCCTCTCCCTCTGGGAGAGGGTTAGGGTGAGGGGCTCTTCGCAACATTTACGTGCAATCAGCCCAAACCATTTCCCCGCATCGCCCGATTTTGGTGCTGTACTGCCCTAAGCATTCCGGGAAAGCGCCCAAGCCTCTGCATGGCATAAGTTTTGCGCGCTTTCGAATACGCTTAGGCTCGCAGGAGGCACGCCGTGTCGATTCATGTCGCATTGCATCACGTCACGCATTACCGCTATGACCGCGCTGTCGAACTCGGCCCGCAGATCGTACGTCTGCGCCCGGCCGCCCACAGCCGCACGCGGATTCTGTCGTATGCCCTGAAAGTCTCGCCCGAGCAGCATTTCATCAACTGGCAGCAAGACCCGCAGGGCAACTACCTCGCGCGATTGGTGTTTCCCGAGAAAACCAATGAGTTGCGCATCGAAGTCGATCTGCTCGCCGAAATGGCGGTGTTCAACCCGTTCGACTTCTTCCTCGAACCCTACGCCGAGAAAATCCCTTTCTCCTACGCCGCCGATGAGCGCAAGGAACTGGCGCCGTACCTCGAAACCCTGCCGCTGACGCCGAAATTCAAAGCCTATCTGGACGCCATCGACCGCACGCCGCTGCCGGCGGTGGACTTCCTTGTGGCGCTCAACCAGCGCTTGAGCGAAGACATCGGCTACCTGATTCGCATGGAGCCGGGCGTGCAGACCCCGGAACACACCCTTGAACACGCCTCCGGTTCCTGCCGCGATTCGGCGTGGTTGCTGGTGCAACTGCTGCGCAACCTCGGGTTGGCCGCGCGGTTTGTCTCCGGTTATCTGATTCAACTGACCGCCGACGTGAAAAGCCTCGATGGCCCGTCCGGCACTGAAGTCGATTTCACTGACCTGCACGCCTGGTGCGAGGTGTATCTGCCTGGCGCTGGCTGGATCGGCCTGGACGCCACGTCCGGGCTGTTCGCCGGCGAAGGGCATATCCCCTTGGCGTGTAGTCCCGATCCGTCCTCGGCGGCACCGATCAGTGGCTTGGTCGAGCCGTGCGAATGTGAATTCAGCCATGAAATGTCGGTGGAGCGGATATGGGAGGCGCCGCGCGTCACCAAGCCCTACACCGACGAGCAGTGGCTGGCGATTCAGGCACTGGGACGGCAGATCGATGCCGATCTGCTGGCGGATGACGTGCGCCTGACCATGGGCGGCGAGCCGACCTTCGTTTCCATCGATGACCCGGATGGCGCCGAGTGGAACACCGCCGCGCTGGGGCCGGCCAAGCGGCGACTTTCCGCTGAACTGTTCCAGCGCATGCGCAAGCATTACGCTCCGCAGGGTCTGGTGCATTTCGGCCAGGGCAAGTGGTATCCCGGCGAGCAACTGCCGCGCTGGTCGCTCAATTGCTATTGGCGTCGCGACGGTGTGCCGATCTGGCACAACAACGCACTGATCGCCGATGAGCAGCAGGACTACGGAGCGGATGGCGAGTTGGCCGGACGCTTCCTCGCCAGTGTCGCCGAGCGCCTGAAATTGCCTACACGTTTTGTCTTCCCGGCCTACGAAGACAATTTCTACTACCTCTGGCGCGAGGGCACGTTGCCGAGCAATGTCAGCGCCGAAGATTCACGTCTTGAGGAACCGCTTGAGCGCGCACGCTTGCGCAAGGTGTTCAGTCAGGGCCTGAACAAGGTGATCGGCCAGGTATTGCCGCTGGCGCGCACCGCCAAGGGTGATCAATGGCAGAGCGGGCGCTGGTACCTGCGTGACGAGCATTGCCGACTGGTGCCGGGGGATTCGCCGTTGGGCTATCGCCTGCCGTTGGGGTCGCAGCCGTGGGTGAAGGCCGCCGAGTATCCGTTCATTCATCCTCAGGATCCGAATCAAGACTTCCCTGAGTTGCCGGAAACCGCGCAGCTCAACAGTCATGGCGAACCTGCCACGACAGACGAACGCGTGCCGAAAATCGACGAATCCGCCGACTGGCTGACCCGCACCGCGTTTTGCGCCGAGGCCCGCGAGGGGCGTTTGTACCTGTTCATGCCGCCGCTGGAGCGGGTTGAGGATTATCTGGAACTGGTGGCCGCCATCGAAGCCACCGCCGAAGAGCTGCATTGCCCGGTGCTGCTGGAAGGCTATGAGCCGCCAAGCGATCCGCGTCTGAGCAATTTCCGCATCACCCCGGACCCGGGTGTGATCGAGGTCAATGTGCAGCCGTCGGCGACTTGGGACGAGTTGGTCGAACGCACCGAATTTCTCTATGAAGAGGCGCGCCAGACCCGCCTGACCACCGAGAAATTCATGATCGACGGTCGTCACACCGGCACCGGCGGTGGTAACCATTTCGTTCTCGGTGGGGCGACGCCGGCGGACTCACCGTTTCTGCGCCGCCCGGATCTGCTGCGCAGCCTGATCAGTTACTGGCACAACCATCCATCGTTGTCGTATCTGTTTTCCGGCTTGTTCATTGGCCCGACGTCTCAGGCGCCGCGTGTCGATGAGGCGCGTAATGATGCTTTATATGAACTGGAAATCGCTTTTGCGCAGATGCCGGAGCCGGGCGAGGAATGCGCGCCGTGGCTGGTTGATCGACTGCTGCGCAACCTGCTGATCGACGTCACCGGCAATACGCACCGTGCCGAGTTCTGCATCGACAAACTGTATTCACCGGACGGCGCCACCGGGCGTCTCGGCTTGCTTGAGCTGCGTGCCTTTGAAATGCCGCCCCATGCGCGCATGAGCCTGGCCCAGCAGTTGTTGCTGCGGGCGCTGGTCGCGCGTTTCTGGCGCGAACCTTATGCGCCGCCGAAACTGGCGCGCTGGGGCACTGAACTGCACGACCGTTTCCTGCTGCCGCACTTTATCGAACAGGATTTCGCCGATGTCATCGTCGAACTGAACAACGCCGGTTATCCGCTGCGCGCGGAATGGTTCGCAGCGCATCTGGAGTTTCGTTTTCCCAAGGTCGGCGATTACGCCGTCAACGGCATCGAACTGGAGCTGCGTCAGGCGCTGGAACCGTGGCATGTCCTGGGCGAGGAGGGCGCGGCTGGCGGCACGGTGCGTTATGTCGACTCATCGCTGGAGCGTTTGCAGGTCAAGCTCAAAGGCCTGCCGCCGCAGCGCTATATGCTGACCTGTAACGGCATCGCCGTGCCGTTGCATCCGACCGGACGGGTTGGCGAGTTTGTCGCGGGTGTGCGTTACCGCGCATGGCAGCCGGCCAACTGCTTGCAACCGACCATCCCCGTGCACGCACCGCTGGTGTTCGACCTGCTCGACACCTGGATGGGCCGCTCGCTGGGCGGTTGTCAGTACCACGTCGCGCATCCGGGCGGGCGCAATTACGAGACGTTGCCGGTCAATGCCAACGAAGCCGAGAGCCGGCGGATGGCGCGATTCTTCCGCGTCGGACACACGCCGGGGAAACTTCCTGTACCGAATATAGAAATCAGTGACGAGCTACCGATGACAATCGATTTGCGACGTTTCTAAGGCCTACGCGACACGCGGATTTTTCGTATATCCGCGCGTCATGTGGCTGCGTTAGTCTGACCGTTCCTTGCTGTCTGCCGAGCTTTCCATGCCTGACCTGCTAGACCGCTACCCGCTTACGGCGGGCACTTATCACGAACTGCTCGACGGCAGTGGCGCGGTGCGCCCGCACTGGCGGCGTTTGTTCGATCAGTTGCAGCGCAGCACGCCGGCGCAACTGGTGCAGCGTCAGGCACTGCTGGCGCGGCAGATTCAGGAAAACGGCGTCACCTATAACGTCTATGCCGATCCCAAGGGCGCTGATCGGCCGTGGGAGCTGGATCTGCTGCCCCACGTGATTGCTGCGGATGAATGGCAGCAACTGTCGGCAGGTATCGCCCAGCGTGCGCGACTGCTCAATGCGGTGCTGGCCGATTTGTATGGGCCGCAGCGGCTGATCAGCGAAGGCTTGTTGCCGGCAGAGCTGGTGTTCGGCCACAACAATTTTCTCTGGCCGTGTCAGCATGTCGCGCTGCCGGAAGAGACGTTTCTGCACCTGTACGCCGTGGATCTGGCGCGTACACCGGACGGGCGCTGGTGGGTCACCGCCGATCGCACGCAAGCGCCATCCGGCGCCGGCTATGCCCTGGAAAACCGCACCATCGTGTCGCGCGCGTTTCCCGAGTTATACCGGGATCTGAAGGTGCAGCATCTGGCCGGCTTCTTCCGCACATTGCAGGAAACCCTCGCGCGACAAGCGCCCAGTGACGATGACGCGCCGCTGGTGGTGTTGCTCACGCCGGGGCGCTTCAATGAAAGCTATTTCGAACATTTGTATCTGGCTCGGCAACTTGGTTATCCGCTAGTCGAGGGCGGTGACCTGACGGTGCGCGACGCCACGGTCTACCTGAAAACCCTCAGTGGTTTGCGTCGGGTGCATGCGATCATGCGCCGGCTCGATGATGATTTCTGCGATCCGCTGGAGTTGCGCACGGACTCGGCACTCGGCGTTCCCGGGTTGCTTGAGGCAGTACGCCAAGGGCGCGTTCTGGTCGCCAATGCGCTGGGTAGCGGCGTGCTGGAGTCGCCGGGATTGCTGGGCTTTCTGCCGAAGATCAACCAATACCTGTTTGGCGAAGAACTGATTTTGCCGTCGATCGCGACGTGGTGGTGCGGTGAGGCGCCGGTGTTGGCCCAAGCCCTGGAAAAACTGCCCGAACTGCTGATCAAACCAGCATTTCCTTCGCAGAGCTTCGCGCCGGTCTTTGGCCGTGATCTGAGTGAAAAACAGCGTCAGGCGCTTGCCGAGCGCATGCAGGCGCGTCCTTATGCTTATGTGGCGCAAGAATTGGCTCAACTGTCCCAGGCACCGATCTGGCAGGCGGAAAATGGTCAACTGCAACCACGGGCGATCGGCATGCGCATGTACGCCGTGGCGGGTGCTGACGGTTATCGCGTGCTGCCCGGTGGTCTGACCCGGGTGGCCGCCGAGGCTGATGCCGAAGTAGTGTCGATGCAGCGCGGTGGGGCGAGCAAAGACACTTGGATACTCGGTGATCGTCCGCCCAGTGGCGAGCAGTGGAAGAGTCAGCGCAGCGTTGGGGTCCATGATCTGGTACGGCGCGACCCGTATCTGCCCTCACGGGTGGTGGAGAACCTGTTCTGGTTCGGCCGATACTGCGAGCGCTGTGATGACAGTGCGCGGTTGCTGCGCATCATGCTCGCGCGGTATGTCGACGGCGACGACCCGCAAGCGTTGCAGGCGGCGGTCGATCTCGGTGAGCGGTTGACGTTGTTGCCGGATGAAGGAGAACTTCCCGAGCGCTTGCTCGCTGCATTGCTCGGTGAAGACTGGTCGTTCAGCCTGCGCGCCAACCTGCAGCGTTTGCAGTGGGCGGCCTCGCAGGTGCGTGGCAAGCTTTCGCGGGAGAACTGGCAGGCGCTGGTGGAGTTGCAGCGCGAAGCGATGGAACTGGATACCGACGAACCCGACTTTGGCGAACTGCTGGACTTCCTCAACCGGCTGGTGATGTCGCTGGCGGCGCTTTCCGGGTTTGCCCTCGACGACATGACCCGCGACGAAGGCTGGCGCTTTCTGATGATCGGCCGGCGCATTGAGCGTCTGCAGTTTCTCAGCAGCAGTCTGGCGGCATTTCTGCGCGGCGCCGGGGCGTTCGATCAAGCGGGCCTCGAATGGCTGCTGGAACTGGGCAACAGCAGTATCACCTACCGTTCGCGTTATCTGGCCGTGGCGCAATTGATTCCGGTGCTCGACCTGTTGTTGCTCGACGAGCAGAACCCGCACGCGGTGTTGTTTCAGTTGAAACTGGTGACCCGCACCTTGAAACGTTTGAACGATGATTTCGCGGCGCCGCGGGAAGCGGCATTGTCGCAACTGGTCGAGCGTCTGGCGCGGTTTGATCTGGGATGTCTGGAGAATCCGCTGTTCGGGGAATCCAGCGTACGAGCCGCTCTGAATGGTCTGGCGGATCTGCTGCAGGACATTGCCGAGGCCAGCGGGCAGGTGTCGGATCGTCTGGCCCTGCGCCATTTCGCCCATGTCGATGATGTCAGCCAGCGCACGGTGTCCGTTTGATGAATGCTCGCTACCAGATCCTCCACGACACCTGTTACCACTACGACAGTCCGGTGTCCCTGGCGCAGCAACTGGCGCACTTGTGGCCGCGTGAATGTGCCTGGCAGCGTTGCACCGAACAGCAATTGCTGATCAGCCCGGACCCGACAGCCCGCCGTGATGAACTCGACGTGTTTGGCAATCCGCTGACCCGGCTGGCCTTCGAACGGCCTCACGATGAATTGCAGGTCAATGCTCGGCTGACTGTTGAGGTGCTGGCGCGGCCGGTGCTGGACTTCAGTCAGTCGCCCGCCTGGGAGCTGACCCGCGATGCGCTGACCTACAGCAGTCAACCGCTTTCCGCTGAGTTGCTCGAAGCTTGTCGCTACCGGTTCCAGTCCCCTTACGTGCATTTGAAAAGCAGCTTCGTCGAGTTTTCGCAAAGTTGTTTTCCGCCGGGCAGGCCGTTGCTGCTGGGTGTGCAGGACTTGATGCAGAAGATCTTCAGTGAATTCACCTTTGATGCCGAGGCGACCCAGGTGGCGACACCGCTGGTGGAAGTGCTGGAACGGCGGCGCGGGGTCTGTCAGGACTTCGCTCACCTGATGCTGGCGTGCGTGCGCTCGCGAGGGCTGGCAGCGCGTTATATCAGCGGCTATCTGCTGACCCAGCCACCGCCGGGGCAACCACGCCTGATCGGCGCTGATGCGTCGCACGCCTGGGTGTCGGTGTTTTGTCCGGTGCTGGGCTGGGTGGATTTCGATCCGACCAACAATGTGCAGCCGGCGCAGGAACACATCACGCTGGCGTGGGGGAGGGATTTTTCCGATGTGTCACCGTTGCGCGGGGTGATTCTGGGCGGCGGCAATCATGACCCGGAAGTGCGCGTCACCGTGATGCCCCTGGATTAACGACGATGAAACTGTAGGAGTGAGCCTGCTCGCGATAGCGGTGTGTCAGCAGCAAATATTTACACTGATACACCGCTATCGCGAGCAGGCTCGCTCCCACAGGGGATTTTGGTGTATTGGGGAGGGGAAGGGCTGTGAGGGCCGGCAGTGGAACCGCCAGCCCCGTCACAAATCCGCAGGGTCTGATTCGATGATCAAACCCGGTGGGGTTCAGGCGTCGGGCGCCTGATCTTTCGGTGTTTCAGTCGCTTCGGTTGCATCAACATCATCTTGCGTCGCCACTTCACCGTCAGGGTTCAGTGCCGCTTCCTCAGCGGTTTGTTTCTTGCGCTGAAGCTTTTCCTCTTTCTTCTGTTCCTTTGCCAGGTCTCGTTGACGTTTGGCGAAGGAGTAATTGGGTTTGGCCATGGGCGATCCTCTTGGGTCGAAGGTGAGGTTGAGCGGCGCATATTCTGCCTTGTATCGGTGCCTCGTGGTTAGCCGGGTTTTTGGTCGACCCATTTTGGCGTGACGGTCGGCTTCCAGTTATCCAGGGCATCGAGCAGCGTTTGCGCTGATTCACTCACTTGCAGCATGTCACGGTGTGGCGCGCGAACGAAGCCTTCGCCGACGATATGGTCAAGAAATGCGGTGAGTTTGCTGTAGAAACCGTTCACTTCCAGCAAACCCAACGGCTTGCCGTGGTAGCCGAGCTGGCCCCAGGTCCAGACTTCGAATAGTTCTTCCAGCGTGCCGAGGCCGCCGGGCAGGGCGATGAAGGCGTCGCTCAGCTCGGCCATGCGTGCCTTGCGCGCGTGCATGCCGTCGACCACTTCCAGGCGCGTCAGGCTTTTATGGCCGATTTCCTTGTCCATCAGGTTCTGCGGGATGATCCCGATGACTTCACCGCCAGCAGCCAGCGCGGCATCGGCGACAATTCCCATCAAACCCACGGCGCCACCGCCGTAGACCAGGGTCAATTTACGTTCGGCCAAGGCCCGGCCAAGGGCGACGGCGGCTTCGGTGTAGGCCGGAACAGTGCCGGCGTTGGCACCGCAAAATACACACACGGATTTCAGAGACATGCCTTCCTCCTGGGTCAATCCGTCACAGGGTAATGGCTGGCAAGCCTTGATCCAAGGCCTAAACTTCGCGTTCAGGAGATTCAAAGGTACCGCTGGCGCCACAGGCGTAGGCAGCGAGCAAACTGCACAACAGACCGTTAAAGAACATGACAGGTACTCCGTCTCAGTAGATGCGCCGATCTTACGGCCGGCCGTTGCATCTGGCCGTTAGATTGTTTCGATGAATGTCATAGCCTGAAAGTTGTATACAATTTTTGACTCAAGTCATAGGAACTTGCGAAGATTTCAGGCAGTCTTTCCATCATTCGTGTTTTTGTTAACCCTGCCTTGGAGATTCACCATGTTTTCCAAAGTTGTTGCGGTATCCCTGCTGGCGTTGGCCAGCAGCCAATTGATGGCTGCTGAGTGCAAAACCACCGTTGACTCCACCGATCAGATGTCCTTCAGCACCAAAGCCATCGAAATCGACAAGAGCTGCAAGACTTTCACTATCGAACTGACTCACTCCGGCAACCTGCCGAAGAACGTCATGGGCCATAACCTGGTGATCAGCAAAGAAGCTGACATGCAGCCGATCGCCACCGCTGGCCTGGCCGCCGGTATCGACAAGAACTACCTGCCGGAAGGTGACGCACGCATCATCGCTCACACCAAGATCATCGGCGCCAAGGAAACCGATTCGCTGACCTTTGACGTAGCGAAGATTGCTGATGGCGGCTACGGCTTCTTCTGCTCGTTCCCTGGCCACATCTCGATGATGAAAGGCACGATTACTGTCAAGTAATCAGGACCATCGCGTTATCGTTCTTCGCCAGCAGGCTCGCTCCCACAGGTTTGCGCCGTCAATGTGGGAGCGAGCCTACTCGCGAAGGGGCCATCTGCATCAACTGATGTCTGGGCCAAAGAAAAGCCCGCTGAGGATCACTCCTCAGCGGGCTTTTTCATTCCATCAGCGCTTACGGCGCAAACGGCATCACGCGCTTGTGATGGGTCTTGTTGTAGGTCGCAACGATGATGTCGAACGCTTCCTGACGCACCGGTTCGCCGTGCAGGAACGCATCGATCTCGGCATACGTCACGCCATGCGAAGCCTCATCAGGTTTGCCCGGCGACAAATCCTCAAGGTCCGCCGTGGGCACTTTCTCGACCAGCGACTCCGGCGCACCAAAGCTGCGCGCAATCGCACGAACCTGATTTTTCACCAGACCACTGAGCGGTGCCAGGTCGCAGGCACCGTCACCGAACTTGGTGAAGAAACCCATCACCGCTTCCGCCGCATGATCGGTACCGATCACCAGACCGTGCGCCGCGCCGGCGATGGTGTACTGAGCAACCATGCGCATCCGCGCCTTGGTGTTGCCCAGTACGAAATCCACCGACACCGCGTGCTTGCCTTCAAACGCCGCCACTTCACTGGCCAGCGACTTCACCGCCGGGCCGATATTTACGGTATGGCGCTCGTCCGGCGCGATGAAATCCACCGAGGCCTGGGCGTCGTGTTCGTCAAACTGGGTTTCGTAAGGCAGACGCACGGCGATGAATTTGTAGCTGTTGTCGCCGGTCTGGTCACGCAACTCGCGCATCGCCCGCTGGGCCAGCAGGCCGGCGGTCAGTGAGTCGACGCCGCCACTGATGCCCAGCACCAGCGTCTTGAGCCCGGAATTGACCAGGCAATCCTGAATAAAGGTGATGCGCCGGGCGACTTCGGCCTGCAGGGCCTTGTGGTCGGCGAACGGCGGTTGCACCTTGAGCTGTTCAGCAATCTCACGCTGTACGGCTTGCATGAATTCACTCCTTGCTTGATGTACTTGAAAGGGCGGCAGGAACCTGGAAAACGTGTCGCAAGTAAGCGACGAAATTCGGGTCTTTGCAGTGCGTCTTGCCTGGCTCGTCGGAGATCTTCGCCACCGGCTGGCCGTTGCAGGCGGTCATTTTAAGCACGATGCTCATCGGTTCGACACCCGGAATGTCACAGGTGAGGTTGGTACCGATGCCGAAGCTGACGTTGATCCGCCCGTGCAGCGCACGGAAGATCTCCAGCGACTTGGGCAGGGTCAGGCTGTCGGAGAACACCAGGGTCTTGCTCATCGGATCGATGCCGAGTTTGTGATAGTGCGCGATGCATTTTTCGCCCCACGCCACAGGATCGCCGGAGTCATGGCGCAGGCCGTCAAACAGCTTGGCGAAGAACAGGTCGAAGTCGCCGAGGAACGCATCGGTGGTGATGCAATCGGTGAGCGCGATCCCGAGCAGGCCACGGTATTCGCGAACCCAGCAATCAAGCGCGGCGATCTGGCTGTCGATCAGCCGTGGACCGAGTTGCTGGTGCGCCATGATCCACTCGTGGGCCATGGTGCCCAGCGGTTTCATGTCCAGCTCGCGGGACAGGTGTACGTTGCTGGTGCCGACGAAACGCCCGGGGAAGTCGTGTTTGAGTACATTCACCACTTCAGCCTGCACGCCATACGAAAAGCGGCGGCGGGTGCCGAAATCGGCGACCTGCAGTTGCGACAACTCGTCGGCCGAGGCGTTGGCGGTCAGCCAGTCGAACTTGCGATAGAGCTGTTCGCGCGCTTGTTCCAGCACGGTTTCGCGGTAGCGATAGCGGTTGCGCACTTCGCTGACGATCGCCAGCAGCGGCACTTCGTAGAGAATCACATGCAGCCACGGCCCGCGCAGACGGATGAACAGCTCGCCGTTTTCGATGCCGGTGTGCAGATACCGCAGGTTAAAGCGGAACAGCCCGAGAAAGCGCAGGAAGTCCGGCTTGAGGAAACTGATGCGCTCGAGAAAGCTCAGTTGATCGGCGCTCAGGCTCAGTTCGGCCAGACGCTCGATCTGAAAACGGATCTCGGCCAGATACGGGCGCAGATCTTCGCTATTACGGCAACGAAACTCCCATTCGACTTCGACGTTGGGATAGTTGTGCAGCACCGCCTGCATCATCGTCAATTTGTAGAAGTCGGTGTCGAGCAGGTTCTGCACGATGCGATCGGCAAACACGCTCTCGCTCATAACGGGGTCTCCAGGTGCGCCGCGCCTGTGCGCGGTCTCATTCGATGGCGCTAGTGGCGCATATCAGCGGTGGGGATTGCCAGTGCTTTTTTACTTTCAGGTGAAAGATCCGCTGAGGCCATACACCTTAGCCCGCAAAAATTGTTCATTTTCGGTTGTACCTCAAGTGCGGCGTGAATCACTTGCTCAAGACAGTCCCAGCTCTTTAAATACTCGGCGAGCAGTGAGTGTCTTGGTATTAGCTTGGTTTCAACTGCTTTAATCATGGCTGCTCTTATCATTTCGTTGGTTGCAATTTTATACATGGATGAAATTTCCTTTGAAGGAGATCTGTTCCAGCGTATCAACACCATCCTGAAGTAATACGTAAGCAGGCAGTATTAGTCGATAGAAGTCAGAGTCATTGGTGCCTTTAATAGTGACTGATGTGAAAGTCTCCAAGAGACTGGCGGCGGCGCGGATTCTGAAGCAGGCGTCTTCAAATAACTGATCAGGTGCGGCATGCGAGTCTATAAAGAAGGTGGGGATATTGGTTGCGTTTGCTTTGAGGGGGTAAAATCGTTGCATGGTGTAAAATCCTTCAGGTCGTTTTAGGCGCGACAGATCGAAGAGCCTATTGCTCTTTTAGTTTGCTAGTAAGGTTATTGATTGGCTTTCTGCAGAGCCATCGCTTGCTTTAATGACTCTGCATTTATTCTATCTATGCCGGAGTTGTCTGTTTGTCGACTTCCAGAGGTCGAGCGGGCTCGCTACGATTCGTTGTGCATGAGTGGCCAGCCAGCGGCGGCCACGCCCCAGGATCAAGGTCCAGATCAAGAAACAACTTTGAATCGAAAAGAGGTGTCTTGATCCCGGCGCGACGTTGTTCTTCATAGTCGCGCAAGATGCGCATGCATATTTTGAAAAGCAAAGCCATCGCTATTAGGTTGACGAGTGCCAGTAACGTCATGGTGATATCTGCAAAGGCCAGAACAGTGGAGAGATCTTCGATGGATCCCCAGAACACTAAAATCAACACTAGCGCACGATAGAGAATTAGCATTTTACGAGGTTCGTCAAGCATGAACCGCAAACTGTTTTCTCCTAGGTAATAGTTGTATAGCATCGCCGTGAATACAAACAACGCAAGCACCACGCTTATAAACATCCTCCCCCAGTCTCCGACAACGGCGGCTAGAGAATTTTGTGCCAGAGCAATCCCGTCACCTTCGAGGCCCTGAGTGTAGAACCCGGATAGCAAAATCATGAGTGCAGTGCATGTGCAGAGCACGAACGTATCGATGAAAACACTCAGTGCTTGTACGACTCCCTGCGCAACCGGATGACCGACCTTCGCTACTGACGCAACGTTGGGAGCACTACCCAGTCCTGCTTCGTTGGAAAATACTCCGCGTCTGACTCCCATAATGATTGCGCTGCCAACCAGACCGCCAAACGCCTGATCCAGACCGAATGCGCTTTTGATAATGGTCACCAGCACTGTCGGAACTTGATCGATCTGCAGAATCAACACGTAGCCCGTCACGCCGATGTAGGCGAGAACCTTAAGGGGAACCAAAAGGTCAGCGACTGCTGCTATGCGCTTTATCCCGCCGATGAGGACGACTCCCAGAATCAAGGAAAGTGCTAGTCCTGACCACATGGGCGGCAGACTAAACGCGTCCTTTAACGAGTGCGATACTGCATGGGACTCGAGGCCATTGATTGCAAATCCGAAGGTCACCAGCATTAATACAGCCGCTATTATCCCGAGCCAGCGTTTGCCCAGACCGTGTTGGATGTACCAACACGGGCCCCCTCGATAGAGACCGTTTTCGTCGCTGCGCTTATAGAGTTGACCGAGCATACATTCGAAGAAGCTACTCGACATGCCCAACAGAGCGGTCATCCACATCCAGAATACTGCGCCGGGCCCACCCATACTCACCGCAATACCGACCCCCACGATATTGCCGGTGCCGACACGACCGGCAAGGCTGAGTGTCAACGCCTGAAATGAACTCAATTGATGGCTGCCGGTGTGCCAACTGCCGCGTAAAACACCGAACATGTGGGGAAAGTATCTAATTTGGACAAAACTCGACCGGATTGTGAAGTAGCTTCCCAATCCAAGAACCAAAGGTATTAATACCTTGCCCGACAGAAAATCGTTGATAACGTCTAGCATTCAAAGCTCCTTGCTATTTAGAGTGCTGGCAAATTGATGGTGTGGTCAGTCCTGACGACTTTCAGGGGGCGTAATATCCAGCCATATTTCATTCGATGCAATTTCGCAAGTTGCTTAAAAGTGATGCGAGTTGCTGCTATGGTTGCGCTTTCTTTATTTATGTTGGGTCATTGTATGTGTGAGTTTCTGCCGGCGAATTTGAGGCTGCTGTGTAGTCACTACAGATCTGTCGCGGAGGTTTGTAGGAAAGTTCGTATTAATCGTGGGCAATTCAATAAGTACCTTTGTGGGAAAAGTGTTCCTACACCTTTTAATCTCAAGCGGATCTGCGATTTTTTTGGTGTGGAAGAGTTTGAGATAGGACTGCCGGCGGAGCAATTCATAGCCCTGATTAGCATTAAGAACAGTAAGAGTCCGGCTCCGGCTCCAGCTGCGGGGAAAGCGGCTGCACCACAGATAATGCATGAACATCTTCGCCAAAATTCTTCGGCGGAACTGAAAGCCCATATCGGTTATTACTACGAGTATTATCATGCAATGACTGACCCCGGCTCTATTCTGTGTTCGCTTGTGCAAGTGCGGGAGGAGGGTGATGACATCATCTATGAGCGAAACGAGCGCTTACAAATAGCCGGTGCGGGGGAGGGCTTTGAAAGGTATCAATATTTGGGTGTTGCTTATTACCTGCGGGATCGTTTGTTTTTCATCGATTATGAATCGCTTACTTCCAACGAAATAAGTCAGACTATTCTCATCCCCAGTTTTAAAAGCTGTATTACACGGCTCAATGGTTTGAAAATGGGGGTGTCTGCTGCGGACTGTCGTGCCCCCGCGTGCTCGAGGGTTGTCTGGGAGTATCTGGGGCAGGAAATCGATCGGGTAGATGCCTATCGACGTGTTCGGTTGTACAAGACTGATGATTGCGCTATCGACGATGATCTGCGCGCGCGTCTAGCTCAGGCTCAAGTTGTTGAGGGCCTATTTGTTATCGCCTGAAAAATTCCCGTATTAGCAGCTGTCGAGGGAGTCGATGTGCGATCTTTTGATGTTGGTTTTTTAAGATCAAAAGATCGCAGCCTCGTTACACTCGACAGCTCGTATAGGGTGATCGGTCAGGGATTGTCGATCTGCTCCAGCATCCATTTCACGAAATCCCGTACCTTCGGCACTTCTGCCGCATGCTCCGGGTATGCCAGGTAATAGGCATCGGTGCTGGGCATGGCATGCTCAAAAGGAATGACCAGTTTGCCGTCGGCTAATTCCTCTTCCACCAGAAATCGCGGCAACAACGCCACACCGCAGCCAACCTGCGCGGCACGGATGCACATATAAAAGGTTTCGAAACGCGGCCCGTGATAGCTGTGTTCGGTCTGGTAACCCTGACTGTCGAACCAGTCGTGCCAGGCCTGCGGGCGCGAGGCATTTTGCAACAGGACCAGATCGGTGAGTTGCGTCGGATCAGTAAACGGCTTATCAGGCAGGCTACCCGGCGCGCACACCGGCACCAACTCTTCGCCGAACAACTTCAGGCATTCAGTGCCGGGCCGTGAACCTTGGCCGAAGTAGAACGCCAGATCGCTGCGCCCTTGCAGCAGATCATCCGCTTCCTGCTCGTTGCACAAGTCCAGATGAATCGACGGATGGCGTAGCCGCCAGCCTTTCAGGCGCGGCACCAGCCAGCGCGCGCCGAAGGTCGAGGGCGTCGAGACGCGCAGGACTTCGGTCTCGCCGCCGTAGGAACGCAGGTAATGCGTCGACATCTCCACTTGTGTGAGGATTTTTCGTACTTCAACCAAGTACAAATCCCCTGCCGGGGTCATCTGCAAACGTCGACGCACGCGGCGAAACAATAAATGCTGCAACAGCTCTTCAAGCTGCGCGACCTGTTTGCTCACCGCACTCTGGGTCAGATTCAGTTCCTCAGCGGCGCGAGTGAAACTGAGGTGCCGGGTCACGGCCTCGAAACACTGCAGCGCGGTGATCGAGGGCAAGTGGCGTTTGTTCAGCATGGCCGATCCTTTTCTTGTCTTTCTGTGCGCAGCATGAATAAACGGAATGATATCTCGCGTAAAGGTCGTTTGTTGCCTTGCCATTGTGACGCTACAACTAAAGTCCTGCCCGGTCGCGAAAAAGCGTCCGCACACATTCAGTTTTTTGCTTGAGGAGTGACCCATGGTTGCCGCATTGCTTGATCGTCTTGGTGTGAACCCGGCCCTTTATCAGAACGGCAAAGTGCCGGTGCATTCGCCGATCGACGGCAGCCGCATTGCCGCCGTGAACTGGGAAGGCCCGGCCGAAGTCGAGCAGCACATCAGTCGCGCAGATCATGCGTTCGAGCAGTGGCGCAAGGTGCCGGCTCCGCGTCGTGGCGAGCTGGTGCGTCAATTCGGTGAAGTACTGCGCGAATACAAGGCTGATCTCGGCGAACTGGTTTCCTGGGAGGCGGGCAAGATCACTCAGGAAGGCTTGGGTGAAGTGCAGGAGATGATCGACATCTGCGATTTTGCCGTCGGCCTGTCCCGCCAGCTGTACGGTTTGACCATTGCCTCCGAGCGTCCGGGCCACCATATGCGTGAAACCTGGCATCCGCTGGGCGTGGTCGGGGTGATCAGCGCGTTCAACTTCCCGGTTGCGGTGTGGGCATGGAACACCACGCTGGCACTGGTTTGCGGCAACCCGGTGGTGTGGAAACCATCGGAGAAAACCCCGCTGACCGCACTGGCCTGCCAGGCATTGTTCGACCGCGTGGTGAAGAATTTTACCGATGCGCCAGCGAACCTTTGCCAAGTGATCATCGGTGGTCGCGATGCCGGCGAAGCGCTGGTCGATGACCCGCGTGTCGCACTGATCAGCGCCACCGGCAGCACGCGCATGGGTCGTGAAGTCGCGCCGAAAGTCGCCGCGCGTTTCGCCCGCAGCATTCTGGAACTGGGCGGTAACAACGCGATGATCCTCGGCCCGAGCGCCGATCTGGACATGGCGGTACGGGCGATTCTGTTCAGCGCCGTCGGTACTGCCGGGCAGCGTTGCACCACCCTGCGTCGACTGATTGCCCACGAATCTGTGAAAGAAGAAATCGTTACTCGCCTCAAAGCTGCGTACTCGAAAGTGCGCATCGGCAATCCGCTGGAAGGCAATCTGGTCGGCCCGCTGATCGACAAGCACAGCTTCGAAAACATGCAGGACGCGCTGGAGCAGGCGTTGAGCGAGGGCGGTCGTGTGTTCGGCGGCAAGCGTCAGCTTGAGGATCAATTCCCCAACGCCTACTACGTTTCGCCGGCGATCGTTGAAATGCCCGAGCAAAGTGATGTGGTTTGCAGTGAGACCTTCGCACCGATTCTTTATGTAGTCGGCTACAGCGATTTCCAGGAAGCGCTGCGCCTGAACAACGCGGTGCCACAAGGTTTGTCGTCGTGCATCTTCACCACCGATGTGCGCGAGGCCGAGCAGTTCATGTCGGCAGTCGGTAGCGACTGCGGCATCGCCAACGTCAACATCGGCCCGAGCGGTGCCGAAATTGGCGGCGCGTTTGGTGGCGAGAAAGAGACCGGTGGCGGGCGTGAGTCCGGCTCGGACGCGTGGCGCGCCTATATGCGCCGGCAGACCAACACCGTGAACTACTCGCTGGAGTTGCCGCTGGCGCAGGGCATCACATTCGACTGACAGGTGGAGATCCCTCCTTGTGGGAGCGAGCCTGCTCGCGAATACGGTGGGTCAGTCGACATTGATGTTGGCTGATACGCCCCTTTCGCGAGCAGGCTCGCTCCCACAGGATCAGCACTGTGTTTGGCAGGTTTCTGTTGGAGTCTGGCAATGCCGTTACGCGAAGAATGTCTGTGGGAAAAGCTCACGCCACAAAGGCCGGATAAAACCGCGCTCAAAGGCGAAGTCAAAGTCGATGTCTGCGTGATCGGCGCCGGGTTCACCGGGTTGTCGGCGGCGCTGCATCTGTTGGAAAAAGGCAAAAGCGTCTGCGTGCTGGAGGCTCATCGCGCGGGGCACGGTGGTTCCGGGCGTAACGTCGGACTGGTCAACGCCGGCATGTGGATCCCGCCGGACGAGATCGAAGCCGGTTTCGGCGAAGCGGTGGGCAGCCAGCTCAATCGCATGCTCGGGGGCGCACCGGCGCTGGTGTTCAGCCTTGTGGACAAGTACAACATCGATTGCCAGTTGCGCCGCGAAGGCACGTTGCACATGGCGCACAACGCCAAGGGCGAGGCGGATTTGCGCAGCCGCGAGCAACAATGGAAACGTCGCGGCGCACCGGTTGAACTGCTGACCGGCAAGGCCTGCGAGCAAGCCACCGGCACGCAAAAGATTGCCGCGGCTTTGCTCGATCGCCGCGCCGGCACGCTCAACCCGATGGCTTATGTCACCGGGCTGGCCAACGCGGTGAGCGGTCTCGGCGGGCAAATGTTTGATCATTCGCCGGTCACTCGCCTTGAGCGTCAGGGCGCGAAGTGGTCGGTGCAGACCGAACACGGTTCAGTGCTGGCCGAGCAAGTGGTCATCGCCTCCAACGCCTACACCGAGGGCGACTGGACCGAACTCAAGCGCAACTTCTTCCCCGGTTACTACTATCAGGTCGCTTCGGTGCCGCTGACCGAGGACGCCGCGCAGGAAATTCTCCCGGGCGGGCAGGGTTCATGGGATACGCGGCAGGTGCTGAGCAGCATCCGCCGTGACAAAGAAGGGCGGTTGTTGCTCGGCAGCCTGGGCAACGGCAATCAAAAACCGACCTGGTTTCTCAAGGCCTGGGCCGATCGCGTGCAGCAGCATTATTTCCCCAATCTGAAACCGGTCGAGTGGGAATGCACCTGGACCGGGCGTATAGCTTTTACGCCAGATCACCTCATGCGCCTGTTCGAGCCGGCGCCGGGGCTGGTGGCCGTCACCGGTTACAACGGCCGTGGCGTCACCACCGGCACCGTGGTCGGCAAGGCTTTCGCTGATTACCTGTGTAACGGAAATCCTCAAGCGCTGCCGATTCCCTTCGCACCGATGCAGCCCCTGACCGGTGTGGGCTTGCGCAGTTGCCTGTACGAGGCCGGGTTCTCGCTGTATCACGCGGGCCAGTGCCTGCGCATTGTGATTTGAGTGTTGAAATATGTTGCCGGACGCGGCGCTTTTTCACGTAGCGACTAGCCTGTAATGGTGCGGGTTGTAGCAGTCCCGCACCAGCAGTGTGCAGTTCGGTGACGCGGGTTGTTACAGGCTGGTTGCACGTCGTTTGGCGCCGCGGTTGCAATGATGGCGCGTGCGGGTTGCGCCTGAAAAAATAAATGGTTTCACCTTCCGCGGTTTAGACGGTTGCACGCCCAATGAAAATGGGAACGAAACAGTCGAAATAACAAGAAAGCAGCGACTTTTTGAAGAATAAAAAACCGATGGCACGGCCCTTGCTCAGAGCAATCAGTGAAGTGAAGTCGCAGTGCCAACTAAAAAAAACCTTGGAGCACCACCTCATGTCCCAGACGTTTTACAAGAAAGGCTTTCTGGCCCTCGCAGTGGCAACTGCGCTGGGTGTTTCTGCGTTTGCTCAAGCTGATGTGAAAATCGGTGTAGCGGGTCCAATGACGGGCGCCAACGCGGCATTTGGCGAGCAGTACATGAAGGGTGCACAGGCAGCGGCTGACGCAGTCAACGCGGCAGGCGGCGTCAACGGGGAGAAAATCGTACTGGTCAAAGGCGATGACGCCTGCGAACCGAAGCAGGCCGTGACGGTCGCCAAGGACCTCACCAACCAGAAAGTCGCCGGCGTGGTCGGTCATTTCTGCTCCTCTTCGACCATTCCAGCGTCGGAAATCTACGACGAAGCCGGGATCATCGCGATCACCCCGGGTTCGACCAACCCACAAGTCACCGAGCGTGGCCTCAGCGCCATGTTCCGTATGTGCGGGCGTGACGACCAGCAAGGCATTGTGGCCGGCGACTACATCGTCGACGTGCTCAAGGGCAAGAAAGTCGTCGTACTGCACGACAAAGACACCTACGGCCAAGGCCTGGCGGATGCCACCAAAGCCCAACTGGTCAAGCGCGGCGTGACGCCTGTGTTGTACGAAGGCCTGACCCGTGGCGAAAAAGACTTCAGCACCATCGTTACCAAGATCCGTGGCGCTGGCGCCGACGTCGTCTACTTCGGCGGTCTGCACCCGGAAGCCGGCCCGCTGGTTCGCCAACTGCGTGAACAAGGCCTGAAAGACGTCAAGTTCATGTCCGATGACGGCATCGTGACTGACGAGCTGGTGACCACCGCCGGTGGCCCGCAATTCACCGATGGCGTGCTGATGACCTTCGGCGCCGACCCGCGTCTGTTGCCAGAGAGCAAGACCGTAGTGGACGCTTTCCGCAAGGCCGGTACCGAGCCTGAAGGCTACACCCTGTACGCCTACGCTTCGGTGCAAACCCTGGCTGCCGCGTTCAACGGCGCCAAGTCCAACAAGGGCGAAGAGGCTGCGGCCTGGCTGAAGAAAAATCCGGTGAAAACCGTGATGGGTGAAAAAACCTGGGATTCCAAGGGTGACCTGAAAGTCTCCGACTACGTGGTTTACCAGTGGGACAAGGACGGCAAATATCACCAGCTGGAAAAACAGAAGTAAGGGCTGACGCGACCCTTTGAACTCCGCAAAGCCATGTGGGAGCGGGCTTGCCCGCGATGACGGCCTGACAGTCGACAACTGTGTTGAATGTTCTACCGCTATCGCTGGCAAGCCAGCTCCCACAAGGTCCTGTGGTGATCGAACCGTTCGCGCTCTGACATTGCTCCGACGTAAATCTGTATTTTTCCTAGAAGAACCGCACTCCACAGGTGTGCAGGTTCTCACTGCGTGAGATTGCGTTATGGATGGTATTTTCCTGCAGCAACTGGTCAACGGCCTGACCCTCGGGTCGGTCTATGGCCTGATCGCCATCGGCTACACAATGGTCTACGGCATCATCGGCATGATCAACTTCGCCCACGGCGAGGTTTACATGATTTCTGCTTACCTGGCGGCAATCAGTCTGGCTCTGCTGGCGTACTTCGGTATCGAATCTTTCCCACTGCTGATGCTCGGCACGCTGATCTTCACCATCGTCGTCACGGCGGTGTATGGCTGGGTCATCGAGCGTGTCGCTTACAAACCCCTGCGCAACTCCACCCGCCTGGCACCGTTGATCAGCGCCATCGGTATCTCGCTGATCCTGCAAAACTATGCACAGATCGCCCAGGGCGCCAAACAACAGGGCGTACCTACCCTGCTGAGCGGTGCGTGGCGTGTTGAAATCGGTACCGGCTTCGTGCAACTCACCTACACCAAAGTCTTCATTCTGGTGGCCGCATTCGTCGGCATGGGCCTGCTGACCTACGTCATCAAGTACACCAAGCTCGGACGCATGTGCCGTGCGACCCAGCAAGACCGCAAGATGGCTTCGATCCTCGGCATCAATACCGATCGGGTCATTTCCTATGTGTTCATCATCGGTGCAGCCATGGCGGCGCTGGCCGGCGTACTGATCACCATGAACTACGGCACTTTCGACTTCTATGCCGGCTTCATTATCGGCATCAAGGCGTTCACCGCTGCGGTGCTTGGCGGGATCGGTTCACTGCCTGGGGCAATGCTCGGCGGGATCATCCTCGGCATCTCCGAGTCGCTGTTCTCCGGCCTGGTCAACTCCGACTACAAAGACGTGTTCAGCTTCTCGCTGCTCGTACTTGTTCTGGTCTTCCGGCCGCAGGGCCTGTTGGGCCGTCCTCTTGTGTCGAAGGTGTAAGCGATGTCTTCAACCACTCAAAAATCCATCGATATCAAAAAAAGCCTGGTTGAGGCGATTCTTGCCGGCCTGATTGCCCTGATCGTTTTCGGTCCGATTGTCGGCGTCGTGCTCGAGGGTTACAGCTTCAACCTCGAACCGACCCGGGTGGCCTGGATCATCGGCATTGTCATGATCGGCCGCTTTGCCCTCAGCCTGTTCCTGCAAACGCCCAAGGGCCTGAAAATTCTCGACGGATTCGAGAGTACTGGCTCTGGGGTGCACGTGCTGCCTGCCGATCACAAATCCTCGCTGCGCTGGATCATCCCGCTGCTGATTGTGCTGGCCGTCATCGTGCCGTTTGTCTCCAACTCCTATCTGCTCGGCGTGGTCATTCTCGGGCTGATCTACGTGCTGCTGGGGCTGGGGTTGAACATCGTGGTCGGTCTGGCCGGTCTGCTCGACCTCGGTTACGTGGCGTTCTACGCTATCGGTGCCTACGGTCTGGCGCTGGGTTATCAGTATCTCGGTCTGGGCTTCTGGACGGTGCTACCGCTAGCGGCGATCACTGCCGGGCTGGCCGGCTGCATCCTCGGTTTCCCGGTGCTGCGCCTGCACGGCGACTACCTGGCAATCGTGACCCTGGGCTTCGGTGAAATCATTCGCCTGGTCCTCAACAACTGGTTGTCACTGACCGGCGGCCCGAACGGCATGCCGGCGCCATTGCCGACGTTCTTCGGTCTGGAGTTCGGTAAGCGGGCGAAGGATGGCGGGGTGCCGTTTCACGAGTTCTTCGGCATCGCCTACAACCCGGATGTGAAGTACTACTTCATCTACGCGGTGCTGTTCCTCGTGGTGTTGGCCGTGTTGTACATCAAGCATCGTCTGGTGAAAATGCCGGTCGGTCGCGCCTGGGAAGCCTTGCGTGAAGATGAAATCGCCTGCCGCTCGATGGGCCTCAACCACGTGCTGGTCAAGCTCTCGGCGTTCACCATCGGTGCATCGACCGCCGGTCTTGCCGGTGTGTTCTTCGCCACCTACCAGGGCTTCGTCAACCCGACCTCGTTCACCTTCTTCGAATCGGCGCTGATCCTCGCCATCGTCGTGCTCGGCGGTATGGGCTCGACCATCGGTGTGGTGATCGCCGCGTTCGTGCTGACGGTTGCTCCGGAATTGCTGCGCGGCTTCGCTGAATACCGCGTGCTGCTGTTCGGCATCCTGATGGTGTTGATGATGATCTGGCGACCACGCGGGCTGATCCGCATCAGCCGGACCGGGGTCACTCCACGCAAAGGTGCCATTCACTATGAGAGGACTGCGCCATGAGTGAAGTCGTACTCTCTGTTGAAAAACTGATGATGCATTTCGGTGGCATCAAGGCCTTGAGCGATGTCAGCCTGAAGGTCAAACGCAACTCGATCTTCGCCCTGATCGGCCCCAACGGTGCTGGCAAGACCACGGTGTTCAACTGCCTGACCGGGTTCTACAAGGCCTCGGGTGGCAAGATCGAACTCAACGTGCGCGGCCAGCAGACCAACGTCATCCAGTTGCTCGGCGAGTCGTTCAAACCGACCGACTTCGTTTCGCCGAAATCTTTCCTCAGCCGCATGTACTACAAAATGTTCGGCGGTACGCACTTGGTGAACCGGGCAGGCCTGGCGCGGACGTTCCAGAACATTCGCCTGTTCAAGGAAATGTCGGTACTGGAAAACCTGCTGGTGGCCCAGCACATGTGGGTCAACCGCAACATGCTTGCCGGCATCCTCAACACCAAGGGCTACCGCAAGGCCGAAAGTGACGCGCTGGATTGCGCGTTCTATTGGCTGGAAGTGGTCGATCTGGTGGACTGCGCCAACCGGCTCGCCGGTGAGCTTTCCTACGGCCAACAGCGTCGTCTGGAAATTGCCCGGGCCATGTGCACGCGGCCGCAGATCATCTGCCTCGACGAACCGGCCGCCGGCCTCAACCCTCAGGAAACCGAAGCGCTCAGCGCGATGATCCGGCTGCTGCGCGACGAGCACGATCTGACCGTGGTGCTGATCGAACACGACATGGGCATGGTTATGAGCATTTCCGACCACATCGTGGTGCTGGACCACGGCATCGTCATCGCCGAAGGCGGGCCTGAAGCGATCCGCAACGACCCGAAGGTGATCGCAGCCTATTTGGGCGCCGACGAAGAGGAGCTGGTATGACGCAACCGATCCTCGAACTCAAAGACCTCGACGTCTTCTATGGCCCGATCCAGGCCCTCAAAGGTGTTTCGCTGCAGATCAACGAAGGGGAAACCGTCAGCCTGATCGGCTCCAACGGTGCCGGCAAATCGACGTTGCTGATGTCGATCTTCGGCCAGCCACGGGCGGCAGGCGGGCAGATCCTTTATCAAGGCGTCGACATTACCCACAAGTCCTCGCACTACATCGCCTCCAACGGCATCGCGCAATCGCCGGAAGGGCGGCGAGTGTTCCCCGACATGACCGTCGAGGAAAACCTGCTGATGGGCACCATCCCGATTGGCGACAAGTACGCCAAAGAGGACATGCAGCGTATGTTTACGCTGTTTCCACGGCTGGAAGAGCGACGTAACCAACGGGCGATGACCATGTCTGGTGGTGAACAGCAAATGCTCGCCATTGCCCGTGCCTTGATGAGCCGACCAAAGTTGTTGCTGCTCGATGAGCCGAGCCTGGGCCTGGCGCCGATTGTGGTGAAGCAGATTTTCGCGACCCTGCGGGAATTGGCGAAAACCGGCATGACCATTTTCCTGGTTGAGCAGAACGCCAACCATGCGCTGAAGCTTTCGGACCGCGCATATGTGATGGTCAACGGCGAAATTCGCCTGACGGGCACGGGTAAAGAGTTGCTGGTGAATGAGGAAGTGCGTAACGCCTATCTGGGCGGGCACTGATTCCTCGACGTTATGCACAGCCCCGGCGACGCAAGTCCCGGGGCTTTTTCATTCCTCAAACATACCGCACGCCTGTGTAGGAGCTGCCGAAGGCTGCGATCTTTTGATGTTGTCTTTAAAGATCAGGAGATCGCAGCCTTCGGCAGCTCCTACAGGGAATTGATCAGTGATTTCAAGTGTTGCGTGGAATTGTGGAAAACAAATTCCCCAAGCTGCCAAAGCGCGACATATAGACGCTGCAAATGGCTGTTTTTCCACAGTTTTGACTTGTCCCCGGTTACTGTGGAGCTGGCTGTGAATAACGTGGGTGTATCTGGCTGGACGCCTTGTAAACCGTGGCTTGCAAGTGTGTGGTTGTTTTTTGATCAGGCGTTTTTGAGAGGGCTGAAGACGTCGTTGTCAATCTTTTTCTAGACATTGCCAATCGGCCGGTTCCAGGTGAACAAGGCTGTGGATAAGTCTGTGATTAAACTCTGGAAAGACCGCGCTGAGCGCCGTAATTACTGGCCTCGCGCAATCACTGTGCTAAACGTCCGTTCGTGCAAAATGCCATCTCCCGCACATCCGCCACTTCAGGGTCAAGCAAAAAACTTTCTATTTCGCCCGCAAAGCCTTGTGTGGCGCGGCTTTGCGCGTTTCCAGTTGCCCCCGGAAACTGTGGAAGGGACTGTGGATAACATGCGTGCACATGGCTACAGGCCACGGTCGCTATGGCGTTGGCATGTCTGGTTGTTTTTTGTACAGCTTGTGGGTGTTGCCCGTGAATGCGCGGGCGGTCATGCTGCCTGCTGATTTTCTATTCCAAGGGCTGCCCCGGCGGCCGAAGCAAGGAGAACACGATGTCCAACACCCTGTTTATCACCGGCGCGACGTCCGGATTTGGTGAAGCCTGTGCCCGCCGTTTTGCCGAGGCTGGCTGGAAACTGGTGCTGACCGGCCGTCGTGAAGAACGCCTCAATGCGTTGTGCGCCGAATTGTCGAAACAGACCGAAGTGCACGGTCTGGTGCTTGATGTGCGTGACCGCAAGGCCATGGAGGAGGCGATTGCCAATCTACCGCCGTCGTTCGCAAAGCTTCGCGGGTTGATCAACAACGCAGGTCTGGCGCTGGGCGTGGATCCGGCGCCGAAGTGCGATCTCGACGATTGGGACACCATGGTCGACACCAACGTCAAAGGCCTGATGTACGCCACCCGCTTGCTGCTGCCACGCCTGATCGCCCATGGCCGTGGCGCCGGCATCGTCAACCTTGGCTCCATTGCTGGCAACTATCCGTATCCGGGCAGCCACGTGTATGGCGCGACCAAGGCGTTCGTTAAACAGTTCTCGCTGAACCTGCGTTGCGACTTGCAAGGCACGGGCGTGCGGGTCAGTAACATTGAGCCGGGGCTGTGCGAGAGCGAGTTCTCGCTGGTGCGTTTTGCCGGCGATCAGGAGCGTTACAACGCGACCTACGCTGGTGCCGAGCCGATCCAGCCGCAGGACATTGCCGAGACGATTTTCTGGGTGATGAACGCGCCGGCGCACATCAACATCAACAGTCTGGAATTGATGCCGGTGAGCCAGACCTGGGCGGGTTTTGCCATTGAGCGGAACAAGGCCTGACACCGCGTCACGGCCAATCGCTGGCAAGCCAGCTCCCACAGGGTTATCGGTGCACACGAATCTTGTGAGCGACTCGGTACTTGTGGGAGCTGGCTTGCCAGCGATGAGGCCAGCACAGGCAATAAATCCCGATAAGGTAAACTCCCCTCGCAACAACCCAACCGCACCCCGCGGTTTTCAAGGTTTTTCGAGGAGTCAAAGTGAGTAACCGAGGTGAGCAGGCACTGCTCAAACAATCGACCATTCTGATGTTGGCTGTGGCGATTGCCGGGATCGTCACCGGTTTTGTTTCAGGTTCCCAATCCATCCTGTTTGATGGTTTTTTCTCGCTGATCGCAACCTTCATCAAAGTCCTGATGCTGATCACTGCCAAGCTGATCGCCAAGCAAAGCAACCACCGTTTCCAGTTCGGTTTCTGGCATCTGGAGCCGATGGTGCTGCTGATCGAAGGCAGTTTCCTGATGCTGATCGCGATCTACGCGTTTCTCAACGGCGTGTTCGGCATCATCAACGGTGGCCGCGATATCGAGTTAGGACTGGTGATCATTTATGCTGCGGTGTTTACCGTGGTCGAGTTCGCCTACTTTTTCTACGTCCGGCACCGTAACCGCAAGCTCAAATCCAGCCTGATCCAGTTCGATAACATCAGTTGGCTGGTGGACGCGATGCTGTCCGTGGGCCTTTTGATCAGTTTCCTCGCGGCGCTGCTGCTCAAGTCCCAAGGCTATGGGCAGTGGGCGGTGTATGTCGACCCGCTGATCCTGATCGTGCTGGCCCTGACCATGTTGCCGCCGGCGTTCAAGATCCTTGGCCCGGCCTTACGCGATGTGCTGGGGATCGCGCCGGACACGCTGGATGATCAGGTGCGACAGGTGATGGACGCGGCGAAAATCGAGCATGGTTTCGACGATTACGTGTCGTACGTGCAGAAGCACGGGCGGGCGCGGTTTATCGAGATTCATGTGGTGTTGCCGGCGGATTATGCGCTGAGCAATGTCGGACAGCTGGATGCGTTGCGCGAAGAGATCTCGGCGAAGCTGGGCAAGCCGGATGCGGCGCGCTGGTTGACCATCAGCTTTACCGGTGACAAGAAGTGGATCGCATAGCGACCTTATAACGGCCATTCGCGAACAGGCTCGCTCCTACATTTGGAATGCGTTCCTCTGTAGGAGTGAGCCTGCTCGCGATAGCCATTTATCCGTCAGCGCAGATATTCAGCCAGGCCGCTATAGCAAGTCGCCAAGTGATACGGCGTAGTTGAAGGCATGTCCTTACGGCTCACCTCGCCCAACTCATCCCGGCACTCATGCCAGCCACCGGCATGCAGAAACCGCTGCTGCAACGCCTGTAACTGGCGCAGCACCACCGCTTCACTGCCCTGACGCAAGGTCAGTGCGCGCAGATATTCCGCCTGCGCCCAGATCCGCTGGGTCGAGTCTCGCGGGCGTCCGTCCGTTTCCAGATCGAGCATCGCCCGTACTGCGCCGGATGGCTGCACCACACCGTATTGCTCGGTGAAGGCAAACGCCCGGTCAAGCGCCGCATGCAGTTTCGAACCACGCAATAACGGCGACGATTCGAGCAGGAAATACCATTCGAACTGATGCCCCGGCTCATACCAGTTATCCACAGCCCCGAGCGGTTTTTCCATCAACACGCCATATTGCGGATCGACGAACTGCTTGTGCATGGCTGTGCATAACTCCAGCAACGCTTTCTGCGTCTGGGCATCTTCGCGCACGGCAAGGGTGGCGAGGAATGCTTCGGCCAGGTGCATCAACGGGTTTTGCAGTGGACCGGTTTGCAGGGTGATCCAGTCGCGTTCCAGGCAGGCTTCGTACAGGCCATCGCCGGTGGCGAAGCGCCGGCCGATGATTTCCAGCGCCGCATTCAACGTCGACTCGACCAGCGGATCGCCGAATTTTGCCCAGTAATGCGCGCAGGCAAACAGGATAAAGGCGTGGGTGTAGAGATCCTTGCGCTGGTCCAGCGGTTTGCCTTGGGCGTCGATGCTGTAGAACCAGCCGCCATGCTCGGCATCATGAAAGTGCCGTTGCAAGGAGCGGAACAGTGCCGCTGCACGCACTTCAGCGTTATCCACAACCCCGATCAGACTGGAAAACAGATACAGCTGCCGTGCACAGGCCATCGCCCGATAGCGCTGCGGTGGCAGCGGCTGATGCGCGGCGTCCAGCGCCTCGTAGGGCAACGCCATGTCGGCGTTCCAGCCCGGGCCTTGCCAGAGCGGCACGATCACGTTGACGAAATGCTGCTGCACAGCGCCGAACAGGGCGGTCAATTCGGGCAGGGAGGTGGAGCAAGAAGCGTGGGGCATGGGCGGACGTCGTCACGGCTGGGGCGATTGCGCGACATGGTAGCAGAGCGGCGGCCGTTAGAGTCTTGGTGTCTGATCGGCCGTCATCGCTGGCAAGCCAGCTCCCACAGGTGATTGGGTAAGTCCACAATTGTGTGAACACCAAATATCCTTGTGGGAGCTGGCTTGCCAGCGATGAGGCCGGTACAGGCGATGGAGATTAGCCTGCCAGCAGCCAGGCGCCTGTTATTGCTGAGGCAGCACCTGCAAGGCGCACCAACGGTGCCGCAGCCTGAGGCAGGAAACGCACCACGCCATAACCCGCCGCATGCAGTGCAGCCGTCGCGGCGACGAAACCCGCCGCATACGCCCAAGGACTGCTCATGTCCGGCAGTTCCAAACCATGCGCCACGCCATGGAACAACGCAAACACCGCCGTCGCCACCACCGCCATGACCAACGGCGGACGCACCGCCAAGGCTACTGCCAGACCCAGCGCCAGCACCGACGCGGCAATCCCGCTTTCCAGCGCTGGCAATTCCAGCCCTTCAAAACCGAGCATGCCGCCGATCAGCATGGTGCCGACAAACGTGCACGGCAGCGCCCAGCGCGCGGCGCCCCGCTGCTGCGCGGCCCACAAACCGACAGCCAGCATCGCCAGCAAATGGTCGAGGCCGCCAATCGGGTGGCTGATACCGGCGACCAGGCCGCTGTCGCCATGCCCCGGGTGAGCGAAGGCTAATGCCGGAGTCAGCAGCAGCGCCACAGCGCCAAGAATGCGTTTGAGTGTCATGAATAAGCTTCCTTGTTGATAAGTGAATCAGGCTGCAGTCAGCAGGCCCTGGCGTTCGATGAAGGCGATGATTTGCTCAAGGCCCTGACCGGTTTTCTGGTTGCTGAAGACGAACGGCTTGCCGTTGCGCATGCGTTTTGTGTCGCTGTCCATCATCTCCAGCGAGGCGCCCACCAGCGGTGCGAGGTCGATCTTGTTGATGACCAGCAGATCGGATTTGCAGATCCCCGGCCCGCCCTTGCGCGGCAATTTGTCGCCCGCTGAGACGTCGATCACGTAGATGGTCAGGTCGGACAGTTCCGGGCTGAAGGTCGCCGACAGGTTGTCGCCGCCGGATTCCACCAGAATCAGATCCAGTCCCGGAAAGCGCCGGTTCAGTTGATCCACCGCTTCCAGGTTGATCGAGGCGTCTTCGCGGATCGCGGTGTGCGGACAGCCACCGGTTTCCACGCCGATGATCCGCTCCGGTGCGAGGGCTTCGTTGCGCACGAGAAAATCGGCGTCTTCGCGGGTGTAGATATCGTTGGTGACCACGGCGAGGTTGTAGCGCTCGCGCAGGGCCAGACACAGGGCCAGGGTCAACGCGGTTTTACCGGAACCGACCGGGCCGCCGATGCCGACGCGCAGGGGTTGTGTGTTCATGGTTGTTTCTCCTAAGAGCGGAAGAGGCGGCTGTACTGGCGCTCGTGGGCCATGCACGCCAGGGACAGGCCGAACGCGGCGCTGCCCATGTGGTCGGGATTGATTCGGCTCGCGTCCTGCTGCGCTTGTTGCAGCAGCGGCAGCAGTTCGCTGGTCAGGCGTTGCGCGGCTTGCTGGCCCAGCGGCAGGGTTTTCATCAATACGGCGAGCTGGTTTTCCAGCCAGCTCCACAGCCACGCGGCGAGGGCGTCTTGCGGGCTGATGCCCCAGGCGCGCGCGGCCAGCGCCCAGCACAGGGCCAGATGCGGTTCGGGACATTGATCGAGAAAGTCGCGGGCGTGCGTGTCGAGTTCCGGCAAACCATTGAGCAGTTGCTGTAACGAATAGCCCATCTGCCGGCTCTCCAGATGCAACTCGCGTGTCTCGCGGCTGGCCCGATGGCTTTCGCAGAGGCCCAGCAACTCCGCCCATTGTTCATCGGCGGCTGCCTGGCAATGTGCGAGCAGCAGTGGCGCCTCGAACCGGGCGAGGTTGAGCAGTAACTGATCGCTGATCCAGCGCCGGGCACTGTCCGGGTTGTTCACGCGGCCGTTATCCACGGCCATTTCCAGGCCTTGCGAGTAGCTGTAGCCGCCAATCGGCAATTGCGGACTGGCCAGGCGCAGCAGCGCCCAGGCCGGATTCACAGGCGTACGCCGAACTGATGGAGTTTCGGCGCGTAGTTGAAGTCTTCGTCGCCGTGTCGAGAATGGTGATGGCCGCCGCCATAAGCGCCGTGCTCGGGCTGGAATGGCGCTTCGATGGCTTCTACCTGCGCACCAAGCTGTTCGAGCATCGCCTTGAGCACGTAATCGTCGAGCAGACGCAGCCAGCCATCGCCGACTTGCAGGGCGACGTGGCGGTTACCCAGGTGATAGGCGGCGCGGGTCAGTTCGAAGGCGTTGGCGCAGGTGACGTGCAGCAATTGCTCGGGGCGGGCGCAGACGCGGACGATGCGGCCGTCTTCAGCTTGTAGGCATTCGCCGTCATATAGCGGCGGCTGACCGCGCTCCAAAAACAACCCGACGTCTTCGCCCTCGGCACTGAAACAGCGCAAACGGCTTTTGCTCCGCGCTTCGAAGGTCAGGTGCAACTCGGCGGCCCAGACGGGTTGAGGGTCGATTCTGCGGTGAATCACCAGCATCGGAAAGCTTCCAACTATGGACAATACTCAGGCTAGAGCAAGGGCCTTGCCAATCGGACGAGATGTAGGAAATCCCTGTCGGATCGTAGTGGATGTTTCAAGATGTTGCGGGAATATGGAAGGTTTTGGTGCGTGAAGATTTTTTTATGCACCAAATGGAGGCTGACGCGGCGCACCTTTGTAGGAGTGAGCCTGCTCGCGATAGCAGTGTGTCAGTCAGCAACTATTTGACTGGTAGACCGCTATCGCGAGCAGGCTCACTCCTACAGGGGATTTGTGGTGTGGCGGGAAGAGGGGAGTTATTCGGTACTGCCCAGCCCTTGCCAGTGCTTGAGCCCAATAAAGATAAAGCGCAGTTGCTGGGTGATCTTCGCCTGCGGCGTCAGATGCTCCGGCAGGGCTTCGGCCGGCGGATCGATGATGTCGGGGAGGGTAGCGAAGACTGATTTGACGATCAGGTCAGCCATCACGCTCAAACCGGCGGCGTCCAGGTGCTGAAGCTTGGGCATCATCGTCAGGTCGGCCGCCAGGTCGGAGCTGATGTTCTCGCGCAACCGGCCGATTGCCTGACGCACCGGCAGCGAACCGCCGTACTGTTCACGGGCGAGAAACAGGAATTGCGAGCGATTGGCGCTGACCACGTCGAGGAAGATCCGCACCGAGGCATCGATGATGCCGCCCATGACGAATTCGTTGTGGCGCACCAGACGGATGGTTTCGCGGAAGGTCTGGCCGACTTCACTGACCAGCACCAGGCCGAGCTCATCCATATCGGCAAAATGCCGGTAGAAACCGGTGGGCACAATCCCGGCGGTTTTGGTCACTTCGCGCAGGCTCAGGCTGCCGAATCCTCGGCCGCTTTCCATGAGGTGGCGGGCAGCGTCCATCAAGGCGTTGCGGGTCTGTTGTTTCTGTTCGGCGCGGGGCAGCATCGCAGGGTGTGTTCTTTGGCAGGACAAGCGCCGCACTCTAGCAAATCGGCTTTGTCGGCGTCGAACGAGAGGACATGGAGCAGAAGATTTCACCGGCCAGAAAAGTCAAAAGCCCAATCCGGTGATTGGGCTTTTTTTCGAGGCCGCCATGGGCTTAGCTCAAGGCACTGTTGCGTTCGATCACACGGTCACCACCACCTTCGGCGAGTGCTTGACCCAGCGGGGTTTTATCGAAACCGTCGTCAGCCAGGGTCTGACCTTGTGGGGTGCGGTCGCTACCGTCGGAAGCCAGAGTCTGGCCTTGTGGGGTGCGGTCGCTGCCGTCGGAAGCCAGAGTTTGGCCTTGTGGGGTGCGGTCGCTGCCGTCGGAAGCCAGGGTCTGGCCTTGTGGGGTCTTGTCGTAGCCGTCCTGAACCAGGCCTTTCTCTTCCAGGCGATCACGGCCGCCTTCAGCCAGGGTCTGGCCTTGTGGGGTACGGTCCGAACCATCAGCTGCTACGGTCTGGCTGAATACCGAGTGGCTGGATTTCACTTGCGGGGTAGCCTGATCGGCAGCGGGCAGGGCGAAAGCAGTGCTGGCTAGCATCGACAGGGTAAGGCTGAGCAGTAATTGGCGTTTCATGATGGGTTGCTCCTTGGGAGGGCGATAAAGTGGGTACGAGGGCAATGCTACTCTCGATAAGTCGATATAAAAGTTCATAAACGCAATGGTAATAATCAACAGAATTGATTGTTCTGCCGGGAGGCTCTAGATCGCGGCTTTCCGGGCGACGGTTTTGCACCGAGGTGGGTATTTCCGACTCACTCGCGCCTCGCAAACGTGCGGGTCGCGGTAACACTGTTCGACTGATTGGTCAGATTTCGCGCGACTTTTTACGCGCCAATCGGCCTTTCGATTAAACCTGCGGCTGGTTTGCCAGTCGTAGACTTCATGAGGGCCGCTTTGGCCCGCCGTTTCAGCCGTACGCCGCAGTCTTTGCGTGCGGTCGTGATCAGGAGCTTTGTGCATGACGCGCACTGGAAAAATCTTCAGCTGGACCTTCGCCATCCTCGTGCTGTTACTGGCCGTGCTGGTGTTGATCATCGTGTTCTTCGACTGGAACCGGATCAAACCGCCGCTCAACGCCAAAGTCTCGGAAGAACTGCACCGACCGTTTGCTATTAATGGCAACCTCGCGGTGATCTGGCAGCGCGAGCCGGACGAGGGCGGCTGGCGCGCCTGGGTGCCGTGGCCGCACGTGGTCGCTGAGGATTTGAGCCTGGGCAACCCGGACTGGTCGAAAAAGCAGCAGATGGTCACGCTCAAACGCGTTGAGCTGCGTATCTCGCCGCTGGCATTGCTGGCGCAACGCGTGGTGATTCCGCGCATCGACCTGACCGAACCCAATGCCGAGTTGCAGCGTCTGGCCGATGGCCGCGCCAACTGGACGTTCAAGTTTGACCCGAAAGATCCGAACGCTGAACCCTCGAGCTGGGTGGTCGACATCGGCGCCATCGGTTTTGACAAGGGCCATGTCACCCTCGACGATCAAACGCTCAAAACCAATCTTGATGTGCTGATCGATCCGCTGGGCAAACCCATCCCCTACAGCGACATCGTCGGAGCCAAAGCGGCGAAGACTGCGCAGGACAAGGGCGGTGCGCCGCAGGATTATGCATTTGCCTTGAAGGTCAAAGGCCAATACCACGGTCAGAACCTCTCCGGCCAAGGCAAGATCGGCGGGCTGCTCGCCTTGCAGGATGCGCGCAAGCCATTCCCGCTGCAGGCCCAAGCGAAGATCGGCGACACTCGCATCGACCTGGCCGGCACGCTGACTGATCCGCTCAACCTCGGCGCCCTCAATCTGCGCTTGAAACTGGCCGGCGCGAGCCTCGGCAATCTTTATCCGCTGACTGGCGTGACCCTGCCGGACACCCCACCGTATTCCACTGACGGTCACTTGATCGCCAAACTGCACGATGAGGCCGGGGCGAAATTTACCTACGAGCAGTTCAACGGCAAGATCGGCAGCAGCGACATCCATGGCGACCTTACCTACGTCGCCAGCCAGCCACGGCCGAAACTCAGCGGCTCATTGCTTTCCAATCAACTGTTGTTCGCTGACCTCGCACCGCTGATCGGCGCTGACTCCAATGACAAGCAGAAGGCGCGCGGCGGCGAAAGCAAACAGCCAGCCGATAAAGTGCTGCCGGTGGAAGAGTTCAAGACTGATCGCTGGCGCGCGATGGATGCCGACGTCGAGTTCACCGGCAAGCGCATCGTTCACAGCGAGAAACTGCCGTTCAACGACCTCTATACCCACCTGAAACTCAATGACGGTGAACTCAGCCTGGAGCCACTGCGCTTCGGCGTCGCTGGCGGTAATCTCGATGCACAGATCCGCCTCAACGGCCGCACCGAACCGCTGGAAGGTCGCGCCAAATTGACCGCTCGCAGGTTCAAACTCAAGGAACTGTTCCCGACGTTCGAGCCAATGAAGACCAGTTTCGGTGAACTCAACGGCGACGCCGATATCACTGGTCGCGGCAACTCGGTGGCCAAGCTACTGGGCGGCGCCAACGGCAAATTGAAGATGGTGATCAACGACGGCGCGATCAGCCGTGAGCTGATGGAACTGGCCGGGCTCAACGTCGGCAACTATGTGGTCGGCAAGATCTTTGGCGACAAGGAAGTGAAGATCAACTGCGCAGCGGCAGACTTCGACATCAAGACCGGTCTGGCGACCACGCAGCTGTTTGTCTTCGATACCGAGAACGCGATCATCTATATCGACGGCACGGCGAACATGGCCACCGAGCAACTCGACCTGACGGTGACCCCGGAATCCAAGGGCTGGCGGTTGATTTCCTTGCGTTCGCCGCTGTATGTACGCGGCAAATTCATCAAGCCGGATGCCGGCGTGAAGGCCGTGCCGCTGATGTTGCGCGGGGCGGGGATGGTTGCGCTGGGTGTGATAGCTGCGCCGGCGGCGGGGCTGTTGGCGCTGGTGGCACCGAGTGGCGGTGAGCCGAATCAGTGTGCGCCGTTGTTGGAGCAGATGAAGGCGGGCAAGGCGCCGGTTACCGTCAAACCCACTAAATAGTCGGTGCCCAAAAGGGCCCCTTCGCGAGCAGGCTCGCTCCCACTTTGAAATGCATTCCAATGTGGGAGCGAGCCTGCTCGCGAAGGCGGTTTTGAAGGGTTACAGGTCGTTCAGGATGTCAGCCATGTCATCGGCATGCTCTTCTTCCTGCGCCAGGATATCTTCGAAGATACGCCGCGTAGTCGGGTCTTTTTCGCCGATGTACTGGATGATTTCGCGATAGCTGTCGATGGCGATCCGCTCGGCAACGAGGTCTTCGTAGACCATCTCTTTGAGGGTGTTGCCGGCCACGTATTGCGCGTGGGACATCTTCGACAGCATGTCGGGGTTGAACTCGGGCTCGCCACCCAATTGCACAATGCGCTCGGCCAGACGGTCAGCGTGCTGGGCTTCCTGGGTGGCGTGTTCGAGAAACTCTTCGGCGGCCACATGGGCTTTCACACCATTGGCCATGAAGTAGTGGCGCTTGTAGCGCAACACGCAGACCAGTTCGGTGGCCAGCGATTCATTGAGCAAGCGCAGCACCTCTTCACGGTCGGCGCTGTAGCCCTCGGTGACGGCGCCGTTCTCGACGTGTTGGCGCGCACGTTCGCGCAAGGTTTGAACATCTGACAGATGCAGGTCGTCGCTCATTTCGATCTCCTGGAGGCTAATCCGATTGTCGCCACGTTCTGCGGACGCGGTCGCTACCTAAGCTGTGAGTCGTGAGCGTTGCAAAAAGTTTTATCGGTTTACGCAACCCCAGTAGGAGCTGCCGAAGGCTGCGATCTTGGCGCCAGCCCGGACAAAACTGCCTCCTCGCGCAACCAGGCAAAAAACGCCCGCACCGGCGGATGCCGCTCGCGCCCTGGCACACACAACGCACTGTACCCGGCGCCATCGACCTGAACCTGGCCCATGAACGGCACCAGCAAACCGCTGGCGACACTCTCCGACACCAGAATATTGCTCGCCAGCACCAGTCCTTGCCCGGCGATCGCCGCTTGCAGGGCGTAATGTTCTTCATCGTATTCGCGGATGGCCGGTTGCGGGTGTAACCAGTTTTCTCCGGCCTTGGCGCACCATGCTTCCCAGCCATGGGCATACAGCTTGGAGTTGTGCCAGCGCACGCTGATCAACGTCGGTGTGCGCCGCGCGGCCAGCGCCACTTGCTCGGGCGAGCCGTAAACACCGAATGATTCATCGAACAGGCACAGGCCATAAAGGTTCGGGTAGTCGTCGAGGCTGTAGCGCAACACCAGATCGACGCTGGCGTCCTGATGCAGATCGATGACTTCACAGTGAGTATCGAGGCGCACGTTGATGTTCGGATGCTGGGCATAAAAGCGCCCGAGGCGCGGCACCAGCCACAGCGCAGCAAACGCGGCGGTGGTCGACAGCGTCAGCGTGCTGGCGTTGCGTTGCGGGCGCAGGGTGTCGACGCTTTGCGCCACATCCAGCAATGCGCCGTGCAGGCTGCGAAACAGGCGTTCACCGCCCTCGGTCAGACGTACCTGGCGCGGCAGACGCTCGAACAACGCGACGCCGAGCCAGTCTTCCAGCGAGCGAATCTGATGCGAAATCGCCGTGGGCGTGACCGACAGTTCTTCGGCGGCAGCCTTGAAACTGAGCAGCCGTGATGCCGATTCAAAAGCGCGCAGGGCAGTGAGAGGCAGCGAGGCGAACATTAAAAGCTCCACGGATGAAATCAATTCATCCCGAGTGATTTTTGCTCATTTGAGAAGAAGCAGTGGCGAGCTTCAAGCTGCAAGCCACAAGCAGTTTGATTCTAGTCCGGAGGATTTACAGATGAGTAGAATTCTTGCGATTCATGCCAGCCCACGCGGCGACCGTTCCCACTCGCGGCGTCTGGCGGAAAGTTTTCTCAGTGCCTGGCAGGTGCGTCATCCGCAGGCGCAAGTGACTCGCCGGGAGGTCGGTCGGGCGTTGATTCCGGCGGTCAACGAAGCCTTTGTCGCCGCCGCGTTTTATCCACAGCCTGAAGCACGCCCACTGTCGATGCAGGCCGATCTGGCCCTGAGCGATCAACTGGTTGGCGAGTTGTTCGACCACGACCTGCTGCTGATTTCCACGCCGATGTACAACTTCAGCGTACCCAGCGGCCTCAAGGCCTGGGTCGATCAGATCGTGCGCCTGGGCCTGACCTTCGACCACACACTGGACAACGGTGTCGCCCAATACACCCCGCTGTTGCAGGGCAAGAAGGCGCTGATCGTCACCAGTCGCGGCGGTTTCGGTTTCGGCCCGGGTGGTGAACTGGAAGCCTTGAACCACGCCGATCCGTGGTTGCGCACGGCGCTGGGGTTCATCGGCATCAACGACGTCAGCGTTGTCGCGGCCGAGGGCGAAGAGTCCGCCGAACGCACCTTCGCGGTGTCGTTGGCCGAGGCCGAGCAGCGTTTGCTCAGCCTTGCCCGGGAGTTCTAAATGGCCTGGCTGTTCCTGCTGATCGCCGCCGGATTTGAAGTGACGTTCGCCATGGGCATGAAATACGCCGAAGGCTTCACCCGGCTCTGGCCGTCGTTGATCACGGTGATTGCGGCGGTCGGCGGGATCTACTTCCTGACACTGGCAATGCGCGAGTTGCCGGTGAGCATCGCCTACCCGATCTGGACCGCGATTGGCTCACTCGGCACGGTGTTCCTCGGTTTCGCCCTGTTGGGCGAGAGCCTGACGCTGGTCAAACTGCTGTCAGTCGGGCTGATTGTGGCGGGGGTGGTGGGCCTGAAGTAGGCTGGTCGTCGAGTTGTCATCATCAAGGAGGATGCTTGGCGGGCGTTTTGCACGCTTGGCATCCACTCACCGACCACAAGGATGTTTGCCCATGTCGACGCGTTATCCACTGGTGCTGGTGCCCGGCATGCTCGGGTTTATCCGGCTGGTTCTCTATCCGTACTGGTACGGCATCATCAAGGCGCTGCGCCGTGGTGGGGCGACGGTGATTGCTGTACAGGTGTCGCCGCTGCATTCGACGGAGGTGCGCGGCGAGCAGTTGCTGGCGCGGATTGACGAGATCTTGCGCGAGACCGGGGCGCACAAGGTCAACCTGTTCGGCCACAGTCAGGGTTCGCTGACGGCGCGCTATGCGGCGGCGAAACGGCCGGATCTGGTGGCCTCGGTGACGTCGGTGGCCGGGCCGAATCATGGCTCGGAACTGGCCGACTATCTGCAAAAACACTACCCGGCGGACAGCGCCAAGGGCCGTCTGCTTGAAGCATTGCTGCGTTTTGTCGGCTGGCTAATGGCGCTGCTGGAGACCGGTTACCACGGGCCGAAACTGCCGGTGGATATTCATGCCTCGCACCAATCGCTGACGACTGAGGGTGTTGCGCTGTTCAATCAGCGTTATCCACAGGGCTTGCCTGAAACTTGGGGTGGGCACGGGCCGGAGGAGGTCAATGGTGTGCGTTATTACTCATGGTCAGGGACGTTGCAACCGGGCAAGACTGATCGTGGCGGTAATCTGTTCGACGGCACCAATCGCAGCTGTCGCTTGTTTGCGAAAACCTTCGTGCGTGAGCCGGGGCAGTGTGACGGGATGGTCGGGCGCTACAGCTCGCATCTGGGCACGGTGATTGGCGATGACTATCCGCTGGATCACTTCGACATTGTCAATCAGTCGCTGGGGCTGGTCGGCAAGGGCGCGGATCCGGTGCGGCTGTTTGTCGAGCATGCGGCGCGGCTAAAGGCTGCCGGCCTTTAGGATCAAAAGATCGCAGCCTGCGGCAGCTCCTACAGGTTCGGTGTCGCACACAAATTTTGTGAACGCCTCGAGCTCATGTAGGAGCTGCCGCAGGCTGCGATCTTTTCCATCAGGCAACGCTGGCCCGGCGGCCCAACACGGTGGTCCAACGCTCGGACAGAATCACCCCGCCCAAGGTCAACAAGCCACCCACCAGGTGATACATCGCCAACTGCTCCTTCAACACCCCTGCTGCAATCAGCGCGGTAATCAACGGCAGCAAGTTAAAAAACAACGTCGTGCGACTCGGCCCCAGGCGCTGCACCGCCTGCATCCACGCCAGTGGCGCGAGCATTGACGCGAGCAGGCACGCATATAGCACCAGCGGTATGTTCTGCAGGGTCAAACCAGTCTTCGGCGAAGCGGCATACAGCGGAAACAACACGACAATCGCCACCAGCACCTGCAAATACAGCAACACCAGCGGCGGCAGGCGCAGCTGCCATTTTTTCAGCAAAGTGCTGTAGATCGCATAGGCCAGTGTGGCGATCAGCATCATCGCATCACCCATGTTCACGCCGTGCTGCAGCAACGCGCCGAGGCTGCCGGACGAGACCACGACCAATACGCCGGCAAACGACAGAACCGCACCGACCAGCGCACCGGCGGTCAGGCGTTGGCCGAGACTGATGATCGCCATGGCCAGCGACATCAACGGCATCAGCGAGAGGATGATGCCCATGTTGGTCGCCGTGGTCAGGGTTGCGGCGAAGTAGGCGAGGCTCTGATAGACCGCCATGCCGAGTACGCCAAGAACGAAAATCCTGCTCAGATTCGGACGGATCTGCGGCCAGTGCGCGATTACGGCTTTGAGCATGAACGGGGTGAACAGCAAACCGGCGAGCAGCCAGCGGTAGAAACCGATCTCGGCGGGGAAAATCGCCCCGACCGCCAGTTTGTTGATCACGGTATTGCCGGCCCAGATAAAAATCGCCAGCAGCGGAAACGCGTATTGCATGAGTCGAAACCAGTACATTGATGAAGGGCAATTATCCCTTGTCTGGATGCAGGCCTATACTGCGAACCGGACAACCTGCCTCTGAAACCGGACAGCATGAACAGCAAACACATCGATCTGCTGGATTTCAGCGAACTGCCGTCAGCGGTGTACTTCCGCTACGCCGACTTCAATGCCCATGAATTCGCCGCGCCGCATCGGCATCCGTGGGGCACGCTGGAGTACGCCGCTCATGGCGTGCTGCACATGGACGTCGACGGCAGCCGTTTCATGTCGCCGCCGCAGTACGCGGTGTGGGTGCCGCCGCAGGTCGAGCACAGTTTCTACAGCCATCAACCGGTCAACTATCGCGCGGTGTGCCTCGACCCCAAGGTCTGCGCCGAACTGCCCAAGCGCGCCTGTACCCTGGCGATCAGCGACATTCTCAAGGCGATTCTCAAAGACTTCGCCGCCCGTGACGTGAAGATTCCTGAACTCGATGCCGATCAGCGTCTGGCTCAGGTTCTCGTCGATCAACTGCAACAGGCGCCAGTGCATGAATGCTATCTGCCGTACGCGAGCAGTCCGGGGCTGCTGGCGATTCTCGAAACCTTGCAGGCCGAGCCGGGCAACAATCAGCCGCTGGCGCATTGGGCGCTGCAGGTGCATGTCAGCGAACGCACGCTGGCCCGGCAATTCGTTCGGGAGCTGGGGATGAGTTTTGGCGAGTGGCGTCAGCGCTTGCGCTATCTCGCCGCGATCGAGGCGCTGGAAACTAACCGCAGCGTGCAGGAAATCGCCTTCGATCTCGGTTATAGCAGTGGCTCGGCGTTCATCGCCATGTTCGCGCGGCAGGCCGGGTGTACGCCAGAGCAGTATCGCCGTAGCCATCTGGAAGGCAGGAAGGTGTAACAAGATTTGGCTACACTCCAGCAGAGGCCGTTCCCATCGGTGCGGCGACAAGGAGAAAACTCCATGAAGATGTTGCGTGTCCCTTTGTTGATGATTGGTTTGCTCCTGTGTTCCCAAGGTTTTGCCGCCACGGCGCAACAGAACAAGATGACCACCTGCAATGCCGATGCGACCGCCAAGAGTCTGAAAGGCGATGAGCGCAAAACATTCATGAGCACTTGCCTCAAGGCAGCGCCAGCGGCCAACGATGCCAAGGCCCTGACGCCGCAGCAGCAGAAAATGAAAACCTGCAACGCCGATGCCGCCACCAAAGCCCTGACCGGCGATGCGCGCAAGACGTTCATGAGTGATTGCCTGAAGAAAAAATAACCCGGTTCTGTGGGGGGGGCGCCCTCACCCTGACCCTCTCCCAGAGGGAGAGGGGGCTGACCGTGTTGTTTTCAGATATCCATCGACCTGAACTATCTGGCCGATTCTGGATTCAATACAGGACTGGCAGGTCGCCGGATTTCTTCGCCATTCCTCGATCGGTTCCCTCTCCCGGAGGGCGAGGGACTGACCGCGGTGTTTCAAGACATTCGTCGACCTGAAAAAAACGGGCGATTATGGATTCCATGGCGCTGTCTCAGGTCACTGGATATCCAGAGCATCCCCCAATCGGTTCCCTCTCCTTCTGGGAGAGGGCTAGGGTGAGGGCTGGATCTGAAGCCGGGCACCAAAAGCTGAAGCTCCGCATATTTCTAGTGCTCACCCCGGAACGCTGGCAGACTGCCAATCCTTTTACGCCGTTCGTTTTGAGGCTGTATGCCAACGTTTTCTGAGCGTCATGTAGTGTTCTGGGTCAGTTGCATCATCATTTTCGGCGGTTTGCTGCTGGTGCTGCCGCTGCGCTTGTTGCCGAGCCTGCTGGCCGGGCTGCTGGTATTTGAACTGGTCAACATGCTCACCCCGCAACTGCAACGGCTGATCGAAGGTCGCCGCGCGCGTTGGCTGGCGGTGGCGTTGCTGGGCACGTTGGTGGTGAGTGTGCTGGCGTTGATCTTCGCCGGCGCCATCAGCTTCTTATTGCATGAAGCGGAAAACCCCGGCGCCTCACTGGACAAGTTCATGGGCGTGGTCGACCGCGCGCGGGGGCAATTGCCGCCGTTCATCGACGCCTATCTGCCGGCCAGTGCTGCGGAATTTCGCGTAGCGATTGGCGAGTGGATGGGCAAGCACCTGTCCGACCTGCAACTGGTCGGCAAAGACGCCGCGCACATGTTCGTGACGCTGCTGATCGGCATGGTGCTCGGCGCGATCATTGCCTTGCAGCGCATCCCCGACGTGACCAAACGCAAACCGCTGGCGGCGGCCCTGTTTGATCGCTTGCACTTGCTGGTGCAGGCCTTCCGCAACATCGTCTTCGCGCAAATCAAGATTTCCCTGCTCAACACTTTCTTCACCGGGATCTTCCTCGCGGTGATCCTGCCGATGTTCGGCATCAAGTTGCCGCTGACCAAAACCCTGATCGTGCTGACCTTCCTGCTCGGCCTGCTGCCGGTGATCGGCAACCTGATGTCGAACACGCTGATCACCATCGTCGGCCTGTCGCTATCGATCTGGGTGGCGATTGCCGCGCTGGGCTATCTGATTTTTATCCACAAGCTCGAGTACTTCCTCAACGCGCGGATTGTCGGCGGGCAGATCAGTGCCAAGTCGTGGGAGTTGCTGCTGGCGATGCTGGTGTTCGAGGCCGCGTTCGGCCTGCCGGGGGTGGTGGCGGGGCCGATTTATTATGCGTACCTGAAGAGTGAGTTGAAGCTGGGCGGGATGGTGTAACCACCCGGTGATCGTTCCCACGCTCTGCGTGGGAAAGCATCCCGTGACGCTCCGCGTCACAGCCTCAACAGCGGACGCAGAGCGTCCATGGCGGCATTCCCACGCGGAGCGTGGGAACGATCATCAGGCCATCGAACCGTAGCGTTTCATCGCGTCAATCGCCAAACCGCTACCAATGCTGCCAAAGATATTCCCTTCGACATGCCGCGCATTCGGCAGCATCGCCGACACGCTATTGCGCAGTGCCGGAATGCCGCTCGAACCACCGGTGAAGAACACCGTGTCGACCTGTTCCACTGCCACGCCGGCATCGTTCAACAGTTGCGTAACGCTGCCGCGTACCCGCTCCAGCAAGGCGTCGATCGCCGACTCGAACAGCGCGCGCGTCAGTTCCACGCTCAGCCCGGCCTCGATGCGGTCCAGCGGCACATGGCGGCTGTCGGTATGAGTCAGCTGAATCTTGGTTTCTTCGACTTCCATCGCCAGCCAGTGCCCGGCGCGCTGTTCGATCAGCTTGAACAGGCGATCGATGCCGCCGGTGTCTTCGATGTCGTAGCGCATGCTGCCCAGGGCCAGTTGCGATTTCTGCGAGTACACCGAGTTGATGGTGTGCCAGGTCGCCAGGTTCATGTGGTGGCTGGTCGGCATGTAGGCGCCGCTCTTCATGCGGCTGCCGTAGCCGAACAACGGCATCAGGCCTTGCAGGCTCAGCTGTTTGTCGAAGTCGGTCCCGCCGATGTGCACGCCGCCGGTGGCGAGGATGTCATCGTGGCGGTTATCCAGGCCACGACGCTCGGGCGACAGGCGCACCAGCGAGAAGTCGGAGGTACCACCGCCGATGTCGACGATCAGTACCAGCTCTTCTTTCTCGATGGTCGACTCGTAGTCGAAGGCCGCCGCAATCGGTTCGTACTGGAACGAGACCTCTTTGAAGCCGATCTTGCGCGCCACTTCGACCAGGGTGTCTTCGGCTTCCTGGTCAGCCAGCGGATCGTCATCGACGAAGAACACCGGACGGCCAAGTACCACTTGCTCGAATTCCCGACCAGCGGCGGTTTCCGCACGGCTCTTCAACTGGCCGATGAACAGGCCGAGCAAGTCCTTGAACGGCATCGCCGTGCCGAGCACGCTGGTGTCGTGCTTGATCAGCTTGGAACCGAGCAGGCTTTTCAGCGAGCGCATCAGGCGGCCTTCGTAGCCTTCCAGGTACTCGTGCAGGGCCAGACGACCGTAAACCGGGCGGCGTTCCTCGATGTTGAAGAAGACCACCGACGGCAGGGTGATCTTGTCGTCTTCCAGCGCGATCATCGTTTCCATGCCGGGGCGCAGCCAGCCGACGGTGGAGTTGGACGTGCCGAAGTCGATGCCGCAGGCACGGGCTGGAGAGGCGTCTTTCATGTCTTTCGGTTCCGGTCAAAAAACGGCCGCGCAGTGTATGTCAGTGCGCGCCAGATTCGAAGGCCGGTCATCTGCTATTTCACGACTAAACTGCCTTGAAACCTCAAGCTTTGCCCCAAACTTGCTGGCATGGGCCGGCAGAACCACCGGCGGTCGCAAGAACCGCCGTCCACTGCCGATAAACTTCTGCTGCGCCACCCGGTCACAACCTTGAGATCGGTCAACCCGGCACGCGCGAATCGGCGCATGCTGGCATCGGCGCGAAATCGATAACGGACGGTGACTCCTTCGATGGACTTCAAAGACTATTACAAGATACTCGGCGTGGAGCCGACAGCAGACGACAAGGCAATCAAGGCTGCCTATCGCAAGCTGGCGCGCAAATACCACCCCGATGTCAGCAAGGAAAAAGACGCCGAGGCCAAATTCAAAGACGCCTCGGAAGCCTATGAAGCGTTGAAAAGCGCCGACAAACGCGCTGAATACGACGAGCTGCGCCGTTATGGTCAGCACGGTCAACCGTTCCAGGGCCCACCGGGCTGGCAGAGCCGCGGCGGCTTTGGCGGTGGCGGTGGTGACACCGGTGACTTCTCGGACTTCTTCAGTTCGATTTTCGGCAATCGCGGCCCCGGTTTCGGTGGCGGCGAAGGTCGGCAACAACGCAGTGCAGGGCGCCGGGGACAAGACGTGGAAATGGAACTGCCAATCTTCCTCGAAGAAACGCTTTCGAACGAATCGAAGAAGGTCACCTTCCAGGTGCCGCAATACAACGCCAACGGCCAGCACGTCAGCAACACCAGCAAGAGCCTGAACGTGAAGATCCCGGCAGGCGTGACCGACGGCGAGCGCATCCGCCTCAAGGGGCAGGGCGCACCGGGCGTCGGTGGCGGGGCGAATGGCGACCTGTACCTGACCATTCGTTTTGCGCCGCACCCGAAATTCGATGTTGAAGGCGAAAACCTCATCATCACCTTGCCGCTGGCACCGTGGGAATTGGCGCTGGGTGCCGAAGTGGCGGTGCCGACGCTGACCGGCAAGATCAACTTGAAGGTGCCGGCCGGCAGCCAGAACGGCCAACGCATGCGCGCCAAAGGTCATGGCCTGAAAAACAAGGCAGGCGAACGTGGTTACCTGTTCGTCCAGCTCAAGGCCGTGATGCCGAAAGCTGCTGACGACGAGGTCAAGGCGCTGTGGCAGGAACTGGCGAAGAAAGCCGCCTTCAATCCGCGAGAGAACTTCTGAACCCGACGACGGAGTAGCCCATCATGAGCAGCCCCCTGATCGTTCAACTGGACCTGGCAGAATTCTGTGAGGCGGCCGATCTGTCGGACGTCTACGTGTTCGAAATCGTCGAACACGGCATCCTCGAACCTCAGGGCGCGCAGCCCCGGGAATGGCGTTTCACCGACTACGAACTGAGTCTAGCCAAGCGCGCCGCCAAGCTGCGGCGTGATCTTGAGCTGGAGTGGGAAGGCGTCGCCCTGGCGTTGAATCTGCTCGAAGAAGTGCAGGAACTGCGGGCGGAGAACCGGATGCTGCGCCAGCGATTGGGTCGACTGGTGGTCGAATAGTTTTACCGTTGTTTACAGGTCGCACTGAAGGGCCTCTTCGCTGGCAAGCCAGCTCCCACAAGTAGCGCGTCGAATGCATATTTTGCGAACGACGCACAACCCTGTGGGAGCTGGCTTGCCAGCGATGAATTCCCCTCGGTTCATCTGCTTAAACCTTTCTGGGCAGGACCACGCTGAACAGTGTCCCGTCAGCCTTGCTCGAGCTGACTTCGATCGTCCCGCCATGGGCGGTGACCACCTCCTTGACGATAAACAACCCCAACCCAAGGCTGGTGGAGGGCTGCCCGAGTTCTTCGTCGGCGCTGCGTACCAATGGGTCGAAGATCGTGCCAATCGCCTCTTCGGGAATCGGTGTGCCGTAGTTATGCACCGCGATGCATACGCTATCGACCTCGCCGCTGAGGATGACGGTCACGTCGTGCTGGTTCGAACCATGCTGCAAGGCATTGCCGATCAGGTTTTGCAGCAGTTGATCGATGCGCCCGGCATCCCACGTGCCCTTGGTATCGCCTTCTACCGTCAGCGACGGATCGCATTCCGGATTGCCCGCGCAAGCCTCGGCAATCGCTGCCCGCGCCGCATCGGCCATGTCCATCGATGCCGGCTCGATCGGCAGGCTTCTGCCCAGACGACTGCGAACCAGTTCCAGCAAATCGCTGACCATGGCCGCCATGTGTCGCGCTCCACGTTTGATATTCAGGGCGCACGTCAGAGCATCGCCTTCCAGACGGGTTTTGCGCAGCAGCAGTTCGGTGGACATGCTCACCGCTTGCAGCGGCGCGCGAAGGTCATGGCCAAGAATGGCGAGGAAAATATCGCGCGAGCGATTGACCTGTTCGGCGTAGGCCGCAGTCGATTCGGCCAGTGCTTCGTCGATGGCTTCGTTGAAGCGGATCATGTCCTGAAAATAGGCCATGTCCGGGGCTTTGAGGCTGTCGACCCACAGGCGGATCACGCAAGCGCGCAGATGACGGAACTCGGAGGTCATCTGCACCAGGTCAAAACCCACGGTGTGGCGCAACTCGCCATGACTGGCGCCGGCCTCGTCCAGACTCGGGGTCTTTTCCGGGCCTTCGCCCTTGGCTTTGGCGGCCTGTTCGGCAGGGCTCTGCGGCTTGCTCATGTCGCGGGCCGCGGCCCGCAGAATGGCGCTGGCGTGATCGCGCAGAGCCGTGGAATCAAGGTAGTCGGCGGCCGGCGTGATAGTTGCGGCGAACTGTTCCCACTCATCGACGATAGGCTCGATATTCGCCTGGATGAACTCGGATAGACGCATGGGCAGTTCCTGAAAAGAGGTGGAGCGAATCGAATAGTAGTTCCTTTGGCGAGAATTACACGACTGTTTGCGTGGTGGTTTCATACCAGCACGAAAAAGGCCCCGAGACTGTGCGCAAGGCGCGGTCCCGAGGCCTTTCTACAGCGTGGCGGCTGCGTCAGAACAGGAAATACCGCTGGGCCATTGGCAGGGTTTCTGCCGGTTCACACCACAGCAGAACGCCATCCGCCTTGACCTGATAGGTCTGCGGATCGACATCGATATTCGGCAGATAGTCGTTGTGGATCAGGTCGGTTTTCTGCACATCACGGCAGCCTTTGACTACGCCGATTTTCTTCTTCAAACCCAGTGCTTCAGGCAGCCCGGCTTCCTGCGCCGCCTGACTGATAAAGGTCAGGCTGGTGGCATGCAGCGAGCCGCCGTAGCTGGCGAACATCGGGCGGTAGTGCACCGGTTGCGGCGTCGGGATCGAGGCGTTGGCATCGCCCATCAGGCTCGCGGCAATCGCGCCGCCCTTGAGGATCAACGTCGGTTTTACGCCGAAGAATGCCGGGCGCCAGAGCACCAGATCCGCCCACTTGCCGACTTCGATCGAGCCGACTTCATGGCTGATGCCATGGGTGATCGCCGGGTTGATCGTGTACTTGGCGATGTAGCGTTTGGCGCGGAAGTTGTCGTTGCCTGCGCCATCCTGCGGCAGCGGGCCGCGCTGCTTTTTCATCTTGTCGGCGGTCTGCCAGGTGCGCGTGATGACTTCGCCGACACGGCCCATGGCCTGGCTGTCGGAGCTGATCATCGAGAACGCGCCGAGATCGTGAAGGATGTCTTCGGCGGCAATCGTTTCGCGGCGGATCCGGCTTTCGGCGAAGGCAACGTCTTCGGCAATGCTCGGGTCGAGGTGGTGGCAGACCATCAGCATGTCGAGATGTTCATCGATGGTGTTGCGGGTGAACGGCCGGGTCGGGTTGGTCGAGCTCGGCAGCACGTTAGGGAAGCCGCAAGCTTTGATGATGTCCGGTGCGTGACCGCCACCGGCACCTTCGGTGTGATAGGTGTGAATGGTGCGGCCCTTGAAGGCGGCGAGGGTGGCTTCGACGAAACCGGACTCGTTGAGGGTGTCGGTGTGGATCGCCACCTGCACGTCGAATTGATCGGCGACGCTCAGGCAGTTGTCGATGCTCGCCGGCGTGGTGCCCCAGTCTTCGTGCAGCTTGAGCCCGATGGCGCCGGCCTTGACCTGCTCGATCAGCGGCTCCGGCAGGCTGGCGTTGCCTTTGCCGGTGAGGCCAATGTTCATCGGGAACGTGTCAGCGGCCTGAAGCATGCGCGCCAAGTGCCACGGGCCGGAGGTGCAAGTGGTGGCGTTGGTGCCAGTGGCTGGGCCGGTGCCGCCGCCGATCATGGTGGTGACGCCGCTCATCAGCGCTTCTTCGATCTGCTGCGGGCAGATGAAATGGATGTGTGTGTCGATGCCACCAGCGGTGAGGATCATGCCTTCGCCGGCGATTACTTCGGTGCCTGCGCCAATGGCGATGGTCACGTTGGGCTGCACGTCGGGGTTGCCGGCCTTGCCGATTGCGGCGATGCGCCCGTCCTTGAGGCCGACGTCGGCTTTGACGATGCCCCAGTGGTCGATGATCAGCGCGTTGGTGATCAGCGTGTCGACCACTTCGGCAGCCAGCAACTGGCTTTGGCCCTGGCCGTCGCGGATGACTTTGCCGCCACCGAATTTCACTTCTTCGCCGTAGGTGGTGAAGTCGTGTTCGACTTCGATCCACAGCTCGGTGTCGGCCAGGCGCACCTTGTCGCCGACGGTGGGGCCGAACATGTCGGCGTAGGCTTGTCTGGAGATTTTCATGTGTCTGCCTTAGTTGATCGTTCCCACGCTCTGCGTGGGAATGCCGCCATGGACGCTCTGCGTCCGCCGTTATGTGACGCGGAGCGTCACGGGATGCATTCCCACGCAGAGCGTGGGAACGATCAGTCAGTCGAGGTTGCCCATGATCCGTCCGGCAAATCCGAACACCCGCCGATGCCCGGCGTAATCGACCAGCTCAACCTCACGGCTCTGCCCCGGCTCAAAGCGCACCGCCGTGCCCGCCGGAATATTCAGGCGCATGCCACGGCTGGCGGCGCGATCGAAGGTCAGCGCGTCGTTGGTTTCAAAAAAGTGATAGTGCGAACCGACCTGAATTGGCCGGTCGCCGCTGTTGGCGACTTTCAGGCTGATAGTGCGGCGGCCGACGTTGAGTTCGATGTCGCCGGGCTGGATCTGGTACTCGCCAGGAATCATCACTGGGCTCCTTGCAGAATCTTGTAATAGAGGGCGGTCGGCCGATAGGTGCCGTTCGGATCGCAAGCGTAATCAGGGATTTCGCCTGCGCGGCTGTAGCCCAACGCCTTGTAGAAATCTTCGGCGGGCGAGCCGGCCTCGGTGTCGAGGTAAAGCATGCCGCGCTTGTGCTTGGGCGCTTCGAGTTCCAGCGCACTCATCAGTTGCTGGCCGAGGCCGCGACGTCGTGCGTGTTCGCGCACCAGCAGTTTCTGCACCTCGGCACGATTGAGGCCGTTGGCCTTCTGGCACAGGCCCAGTTGCACACTGGCCAGTACCTGCTCGTCCTTGACCACCACCCAGAGCAGCACGCTGCCCTTGTTGACGTTGTCCTGCACCTCATCGAAATACGCGCGCGCCTGAGCCGCATCGAGGTCGGCCATGAAACCGACGCTGGCGCCGTAACCCACGGCATCGAGCAGCAGATCAATCAGACCCTGACGGTAATGCGCAAAACTTTCAGCATTGACGCGGCGCAGTTGGGCGGCGTTCATCGGTGTCACTCCTTGTTGGCGTCAGGCGGCTCCGCGCCAGGGTTGAGGGTCAGTTGCATGAAGGTCAGGTCGAGCCAGCGGCCGAATTTGGTGCCGACTTGCGGCATCTGCCCGGTAATTTTGAAACCGGCGCGCTCATGCAAACGAATCGAGGCAGCGTTGCCGCTTTCTATGGCGGCGACCATGACGTGTTTGCCGCAGGTTCTGGCGCGCTCGATCAGCGCTGCCATCAATTGTGGGCCGAGGCCATTGCCGCGCTGGTCGCTGCGCACATAAACCGAGTGCTCGACGGTGTGGCGAAAGCCGTCGAACGGTCGCCAGTCACCGAAGGAAGCGTAGCCGAGCACGCTGTTGTCGGCGTCGACGATCAGCAGAATCGGATAAGCCTGGGCCTGGCGCGCGCTGAACCATGCCTGGCGGTTGCCGAGATCGACGGCTTGTTCATTCCAGATCGCCGTGGTGTTGAGCACGGCGTCGTTGTAGATGTCACGGATCGCCGGCAGGTCGGCGTGCAGCGCATCGCGAATGGTGTAAGTCATGGCGCGGCCTCAGACGATCGGCTGGTGGACGGTGACCAGTTTGGTGCCGTCGGGAAACGTCGCTTCAACCTGGATCTCCGGGATCATTTCCGGGATGCCTTCCATCACTTGTTCGCGGCTGAGCAGGGTGGTGCCGAAGTGCATCAGCTCGGCCACGGTCTGGCCGTCACGCGCGCCTTCGAGCAGCGCGGCGGAGATGTAGGCCATGGCTTCCGGGTAATTGAGTTTCACGCCGCGGGCCAGACGCCGCTCGGCGACGAGGCCGGCGGTGAAGATCAGCAGCTTGTCTTTTTCGCGTGGGGTCAGGTCCATTGTGGGGTTCCATCAGGGCAGATTTGTGAGGTTCTTGCGGGCGCGGGGTGCCCGTTGGAGCAACCCCTCACCCTAGCCCTCTCCCGAGGGAGAGGGGACTGATCTCGGTTGTTTTCAGTGGCCGGTTCAGTCAGCAGTATTCGTTCAGGCAGTTACATTCATTTCAAACGACTCGGTCAGGCTCCCTCTCCCTCCGGGAGAGGGCGGGGGGGGAGGGTCGCTTTTCAGGTGCTCCATATTCTGGGGGATACCGCGTCGCGACCCAGCAGGGCGGGTCTGAGCAAACGCCATAAATCGATGAGCCAGGCGCGGGCGAGCAACGCTTCACTGGCCAGACAACGAGCCACCAAAAGCCCCGGCAACTGCGTCAAATCCCCACGCACTTCGTGGCCCAGCGAGCGGCAGCGCTCAAGCAATTCAGCCTCAATCTCGCCAGTGACCAACAACGTCGCAAACACCGGATTGCCATCCAGCCCGATCGGCGAATCAAGCAAACCATCACCGCCGACAACGCGCTGGCGCTCGTGCCAGAGCAATCGACCATCACGGCGAATATCCAGATGCGCCTGAAAATGCCCACGGTCAAAACGCTCGCCACTGGCGGGGCGACCCAGTGCGACCACGTCCCAGTAGAACAGCCGCGCATCGCCTTCAAGATCAATCGAAGTGCTCAGCTCAGCCTGCGCGGCGCTGTAGACGATGGTTTCCTGCGGCAGCCATTCCAGCGTCCCGCCGGCTGCCACTTTCAAATCCAGTTTTTGATACGCCGGCCCACCCGCGCGATACCACTTCGCCGCGCCGGGGCTGGTGATCTGCGCCCAGGCGTGTTGTTCGACGCGCGCGCTGATGTCCAGTCGGTCGCCGCCGGCAATCCCGCCCGGAGGATGGACGATGATGTGCTGGCAGACCTCGGGGCCTTCTGCGTAAAGGTGCTTTTGCACACGCAGCGGGCCGAGGTGCCGGCGCATGACCGGACGCGTGCAGTCACCGAAACGGGCGTAAGCGAGTTCCAGCTCGGCGTGCCAGCTCGGGGTAAACAGGGCAGGTGAAACAGTCGAATTCATGGTTTGTAATTATCGTTAGGAAGCTACAGATTAGTTCGTTGTACTAGATCGTTACCAGCCCGCGTACACCTTCGGCCTCCATATTTTCGCCGCGACCTTGCTGGACGATCTCGCCCCGGGACATCACCAGGTACTGATCGGCCAGTTCTGCGGCGAAATCGTAGAACTGCTCCACCAGCAAAATCGCCATGTCACCGCGCGCCGCAAGTTTCTTGATGACCGCGCCGATCTCTTTGATCACCGAGGGTTGAATGCCTTCGGTGGGTTCGTCGAGGATCAGTAAACGTGGGCGGCTGGCCAATGCTCGCCCGATCGCCAACTGCTGTTGCTGACCGCCAGAGAGGTCACCGCCGCGACGCTGCTTCATTTGTAGCAGCACCGGGAACAATTCGTAGATGAAACCTGGGACTTCTTTGGCTTCACTGCCGGGAAACCGCGACAGGCCCATCAACAGATTCTCTTCCACGGTCAGGCGTCCGAAGATCTCGCGGCCCTGTGGTACGTAGGCGATGCCGGCGTGGACACGCTGGTGCGGCTTGAACGCGGTGATCGGTTTGCCTTCCCAGTTCACCGCACCTTCCTTGGCCGGCAGCAAGCCCATCAGGCATTTGAGCAGGGTGGTCTTGCCCACGCCGTTACGGCCAAGCAGGCAGGTGACTTCGCCGACCTTCACGTCGAAAGACAGGCCCCGGAGGATGTGGCTACCGCCGTAGTACTGGTGCAGCTTGTCGACTTGCAGCATGTTCAAAATCTCCCTGTTGCACACAGAACCCTGTGGGAGCGAGCCTGCTCGCGAATGCGGTGTGACATTCAGCATGTTCATCGCCTGATGCGCCGCTTTCGCGAGCAGGCTCGCTCCCACAGGTTTTGTATTCGCAATGTTCAGCGGCCGAGGTAGACCTCGATGACGCGCTCGTTTTCCTGCACCTGCTCCAGTGACCCTTCGGCCAGCACGCTGCCCTGATGCAACACGGTGACGTGGTCGGCAATCGAGCCGACAAAGCCCATGTCATGCTCCACCACCATCAGCGAATGCTTTCCCGCCAGCGACTTGAACAGTTCAGCGGTGAACTCGGTTTCTGCATCGGTCATGCCCGCCACCGGCTCATCGAGCAGGAGCAATTGCGGGTCCTGCATCAGCAACATGCCGATCTCGAGAAACTGCTTCTGACCATGAGAGAGCAACCCGGCCTGACGATTGACCGAGGTGGTCAGGCGAATCGTCTCCAGCACTTCGCTGATCCGGTCCTTCTGCTCGCCACTGAGGCGCGCACGCAGACTGGCCCACACCGACTTGTCGGTTTTCTGCGCCAGTTCCAGGTTTTCAAACACGCTCAGCGCTTCGAAAACGGTCGGCTTCTGAAACTTGCGACCGATGCCGGCCTGAGCGATTTGCACTTCGCTCATCTGCGTCAGGTCGAGGGTTTCACCGAACCAGGCCTTGCCGTGACTGGGGCGAGTCTTGCCGGTGATCACGTCCATCAGCGTGGTCTTGCCCGCGCCGTTGGGGCCGATGATGCAGCGCAACTCACCGACGCCGATGTACAAGTTGAGATTGTTCAGTGCGCGAAAGCCATCGAAGCTGACGCTGATGTCTTCCAGAGTGAGGATCGTGCCGTGGCGGGTATCCAGACCCGGGCCGACGCGCTGGCCGAGGCCGATCGAGTCGCGACTGGTGCCCTCGTCCTTGTTCGGTTCGACGGGGAAAAAGGCCGGTTCTAACATGAATTCAGCGCTCGCCGTGACTCTCATTGTTCACCTCGTTTCTTCAGCAGACCGATCACGCCTTTGGGCAAGTACAGCGTCACGACGATGAACAGCGCGCCGAGGAAGAACAGCCAGTATTCCGGGAACGCCACGGTGAACCAACTCTTCATGCCATTGACCACACCGGCGCCGAGCAGCGGCCCGATCAGCGTGCCGCGACCACCAAGGGCGACCCATACCGCCGCCTCAATGGAGTTGGTCGGCGACATTTCGCTCGGATTGATGATCCCGACTTGCGGCACATACAACGCCCCGGCCAGGCCACACAACACCGCACTCAACACCCACACGAACAACTTGAAACCGCGTGGGTCGTAGCCGCAGAACATCAAGCGGTTTTCTGCATCGCGCAACGCTGTCAACACCCGGCCGAACTTGCTCTGCGCCAGGCGCCAGCCGATGAACAGACTTGCCACCAGCAGCAACACCGTGGCCAGAAACAGCACCGCGCGGGTGCCCGGTTCGGTGATGCCGAAACCGAGAATCGTGCGGAAATTGGTGAAGCCGTTGTTGCCGCCAAACCCGGTCTCGTTGCGGAAAAACAGGAGCATGCCGGCGAACGTCAGGGCCTGGGTCATGATCGAGAAATACACGCCTTTGATTCGCGAACGGAAGGCGAAGAAACCGAACACCAGCGCCAGCAATCCCGGCGCCAGCACCACCAGACACATCGCCCAGAGGAAACTGCTGGTTCCGGTCCAGTACCACGGTAATTCGCTCCACGACAGGAAGGTCATGAACGCCGGCAAGCCATCACCGGCGGCCTGACGCATCAGGTACATGCCCATCGCATAACCGCCGAGGGCGAAGAACAGACCGTGGCCCAGTGACAGCAATCCGGCATAGCCCCAGACCAGATCCAGCGCTAACGCGACGATGGCGTAGCAGAGAATTTTGCCGACCAGCGTCAGCGTGTATGCCGAGACCGACAGGGCATTTTCCGCCGGCAACAACGACAGCAGCGGCAAGGCAATCAGCAGCGCGAGGATCACCGCGCCGACCGCGATCGTGATTTTCGGCCCGGCCTTTTGTGTGGCCGTGACTAACAGAGGCTGGTTCATCAGTCGATCACCCGTCCTTTCAGTGCGAAGAGGCCTTGCGGACGTTTCTGGATAAACAGAATGATCAGCGCGAGGATCAGGATCTTGCCAAGCACCGCACCGATCTGCGGTTCAAGAATCTTGTTGGCGATGCCCAGGCCGAACGCCGCGAACACGCTACCGGCCAACTGGCCGACGCCGCCGAGCACCACCACCAGGAACGAGTCGATGATGTAGCTCTGGCCGAGGTCCGGGCCGACGTTACCGATCTGGCTCAGCGCCACGCCGCCGAGGCCGGCGATGCCCGAGCCGAGGCCGAAGGCGAGCATATCGACGCGCCCGGTCGGCACGCCGCAGCAGGCGGCCATGTTGCGGTTCTGAGTGACGGCGCGAACGTTGAGGCCGAGGCGGGTCTTGTTCAGCAGCAGCCAAGTCAGCACGACGACGAACAAGGCGAAGGCGATGATGACGATGCGGTTGTATGGCAGAACCAGATTCGGCAAAACCTGAATCCCGCCCGACAGCCATGCCGGGTTGGCGACTTCAACGTTCTGCGCGCCGAACAACAAACGCACAAGCTGAATCAGCATCAGGCTGATGCCCCAGGTGGCGAGCAGGGTTTCCAGTGGCCGGCCGTAGAGGTGGCGAATTACCGTGCGCTCCAGGGCCATGCCGATTGCCGCCGTGACAAAAAACGCCACCGGCAGGGCGATCAGCGGGTAGAACTCGATGGCTTGCGGTGCGTAGCGCTGGAACATCAACTGCACTACGTACGTCGAGTAGGCGCCGAGCATCAGCATTTCGCCGTGGGCCATGTTGATCACGCCGAGCAGGCCGAACGTGATCGCCAGACCGAGCGCGGCCAACAGCAGGATCGAGCCGAGCGACATGCCGCTGAACGCCTGGCCGAGGATCTCGCCGATCAGCAGTTTGCGTTTGACTTGCGCGAGGCTGGTTTCGGCGGCGGTGCGTACGCCGGCATCGCTCTCGACGCCGGGTTCAAGCAAGCCTTCAAGACGCGTACGCGCCAGTGGGTCGCCGGTTTCGCCGAGCAGGCGTACGGCGGCGAGGCGCACCGCCGGGTCGCTATCGACCAGTTGCAGATTGGCCAGCGCCAGGCTCAGAGCGGCATGGACGCTTTCGTCTTTTTCGCCAGCGAGTTGCTGGTCGAGGAATTTCAGCTGCGCGGGTTTCGCGCTTTTCTGCAATTGCTGCGCGGCAGTCAGACGGATTTTGGCGTCGGCGGCGAGCAATTGGTGGCTGGCCATGGCGGTATCGATCAGACCCCGCAGGCGATTGTTCAGGCGCAGAGTTTTGGGTTGGCCGTCGATGGTCAACTCGCCTTGTTGCAGGGCGTTGATCAGTTCGATACGCGCCGGATCGGGCTGCGCGGCCCAGGTTTCCAAAAGTTTGGCTTGTTGCACGGGATTGGCCGCGACGAAGTCTTCGGCATCGCCGGCATGGGCCACCATCGGCAGCAATAGTGCGATGGCTAGAAGCAAGCGGTAGAGGGCAGTGCGCATATGCGTGGCCTTGCGTAGTGATCGTTCCCACGCTCCGCGTGGGAATGCAGCCCGGGACGCTCCGCGTCCCCAAAGCGGACGCAGAGCGTCCGTTGAGGCATTCCCACGCAGAGCGTGGGAACGATCAGGTTGAGCGGGATAACTCAGTTGCTCTTCACCGCATAATCCGGCTTCTTGTCGTTGCCCTGAATGAACGGGCTCCACGGTTGTGCGCGAATCGGCCCTTCGGTCTGCCACACGACGTTGAACTGACCGTCGCTCTGGATCTCGCCGATCATCACCGGCTTGTGCAGGTGGTGGTTGGTCTTGTCCATGGTCAGCGTGTAACCCGACGGCGCGGCAAAGGTCTGGCCGGCGAGGGCTTCGCGGACTTTGTCGACGTCAGTGGATTTGGCTTTCTCGACCGCCTGCGCCCACATGTGGATACCGACGTAAGTGGCTTCCATCGGGTCGTTGGTCACGGCTTTGTCGGCACCCGGCAGGTTGTGTTTCTTCGCGTAAGCCTTCCAGTCATCGACGAACTTCTTGTTCACCGGATTCTCCACGGACTCGAAGTAGTTCCAGGCCGCGAGGTTGCCCACCAGTGGTTTGGTATCGATGCCGCGCAGTTCTTCTTCACCGACCGAGAACGCTACCACCGGCACGTCGGTGGCTTTCAGACCCTGGTTGGCCAGCTCTTTATAGAACGGCACGTTGGAGTCGCCGTTGACCGTCGAGATGACCGCAGTCTTGCCACCGGCGGAGAATTTTTTGATGTTGGCGACGATGGTTTGATAGTCGCTGTGACCGAACGGCGTGTAGACCTCTTCGATGTCCTTGTCGGCCACGCCTTTGGAGTGCAGGAACGAACGCAGGATCTTGTTGGTGGTGCGCGGGTAGACATAGTCGGTGCCGAGCAGGAAGTAGCGCTTGGCGCTGCCGCCTTCTTCACTCATCAGATATTCAACCGCCGGGATCGCTTGCTGGTTCGGCGCAGCGCCGGTGTAGAAGACGTTCGGTGACATTTCTTCGCCTTCGTATTGCACCGGGTAGAACAGCAGACCGTTGAGCTCTTCGAACACCGGCAACACCGATTTACGCGACACCGAAGTCCAGCAGCCGAACACCACGGCGACCTTGTCCTGGGTCAGCAACTGTCGGCCCTTTTCGGCGAACAGCGGCCAGTTGGATGCAGGGTCAACCACCACTGGCTCAAGCATCTTGCCGTTCACACCGCCCTTGGCGTTGATTTCGTCGATGGTCATCAGCGCCATGTCTTTGAGCGACGTTTCGGAGATCGCCATGGTGCCGGACAACGAATGCAGAATACCGACCTTGATGGTCTCGGCGGCCTGGACAGTCCAGGTCATGCCCATCGCGGCAATGGATGCCGAGAGTGTGAAAGCCTTGATCAAACTGCGACGCTTCATTGTGCGATCTCCATGAACATTTAATTTTTCTGGTTGGCAGATGCGGACGACTGAAGGTGTGTTTTGCAAGGGCTGTGCCCGGTCGGGATCGGGTAGGAAAATGTCGTGTTAGAGCGGTTGTAAGGTGGGGGCGCGCACCAGTAGAGGACATCTGACGGGCGCTGGTGCGTCCGGGCGCGCCAGATTGGGGCGCACTACTGAGCGGGAAGATGAAGATACATAAACGATAAACATGTACCTCGGCTCACGGCGCGTGCAGCAACACACTCATTTGATCGTTATCCCGATTGTTCTTCGCAGGTTTCTATCATGAGTAATAGTTCAGTCCGATCCAGACGTGCCGCAACCGAGTCCCGAAAATCCAGGCTACCTCCCCTGAGTCCGCCGTTTCTGTCAGAGGAGGATGCTGCGTATTGGGTTCATACGCGCATACCGCCAAAGCCGGAAATGGAATATGGCAGCGTGATTTTGCTGCGGCCGGATGGGAAATTCGTGGCCACTTCACCGATACCCGGAGAGGCCACCACCTTTGATTTGAGCACCATCATCGACTTTGATGCGCTGGGAGAGCTGGAGCCGCCCAAGGGGTATCGGTTTGCTGCAAACATTCACAGCCATGCCGCTCTTCACGATGTCGTAGGTGAGGCCTATCCAGAACTGGATGAAATGAACCTGCGACTCTTCATCAACTTCTTCTCCAGTAGCGATTTCATGGGGGATGTGGATGGGCGCGCCTATTTTCGTAGTTCATACCTCTCCGGCCCCGATGGAACATTGCTCAAGTATTCGCCCAGTGGTTCGAAAGCGGAACTCGATTACTACCGTTGGCACGAGGCAGGTGCACGACCAGGGCGTGAGCCGTGGACTCGTGACGTGATGAGCATCATCAATAAGCTTGCATCTGTCGGTGAACTGAAAGTCCTCGTTTCAAGTGCAGACTGGGGGCATTCGGTGGGTGTCGTACCGCCGGACTGGCAACCAGGCCAGGGTTTTTCAACGGGCAGGGTGACCGAATTACCTTTGATGACCCGCATTTGCTCCACTGCGGAGCGGGCGGTACTCGCTGCACTGAAATCAAGAGGTGCACAGGACTCGGGGTTACTGCTGAAGAAGACTGCTGGCAATGAGTATGTCGCGACCCATGCACGCCCGTTCGGGCTCGCGTCATGGGATCCAGCGAAGAACTTTGCGGCGGGTGATGACGGTCAATTACGGTTGCCTGAAGGCTATAGGCTGGAAGGTTTTTACTACGCCTCCCGTCCTGACCCTTCGCGGCTCACTCCTGCTCAGCCGTGGCTCTACGAGAATTTCTTCACGCCACAGGACATTGCTCTGGCCATTTCGTGTCACAAGAGGAGTCAGCAATTGGCTGTGGCCGGTCGACCTTTGTCGCTGTACATGCAGGCCAGCGATGCGTCCATGTTGAAGTACAGCTTCAGCGGCAGCGAGATAGAAGCGGCACTGAGCGTCGAGCATTCCGACGGGTCGATCACCGACGCCGGGGTGCAATCCAGGTTGCTGACTGGAGCATTGTCGCCACGGGAATTTGTCTCGATGCTGATACTGGCGGGCCGGCTTGAGGTGTTGCGGGGCAGCGCGCTCTGGGCACGTTTGGGGAGGGTGGGCCTGGAATGGATACCCTTCGCGAACTTCCCTTGGCCGCCCTTGAGTCAGGCGTTTTTATCCGCCGATGACGCCGTTCGGTATGCCCACGAACAAGTCGGCATTCGCCGTGACCGCCAGTACGCAGGCTATGTATTTCAGCGCAGCGACACACGCTTTGTGGTCACCGAGCCGTTGGAAGGGGATATCGATGTGCTGGACCAGGGGAGACTTTATCCTCGGGATAATCGAGGGCGTCCGGTTTTCCCTGACGACCACGTGGTGCATGCCCGATATGTCTCCCACGTCGCGCTCACGCAGCTTGAGCCGGTCAATATCAGTTCCCGGCAGTGGACGCTCCAGGAGGCGTTACTAAGCCTGCAAATGTTGAGTGTAGAAGAGGTCCGGCAGGTATTGCTCGATAACACCGTTCTGTATTGCTCTGCTGCCATGAACAGTCTGGTCAGGTTTGCACCTTACGCAACCCCGGCTTCGAAGGATCTGGCGCGACGCCTGGGAACACGCGTGCATCCCGGTCCATTGGCTCTAGGTCTGGACAAGGGCAGCAAGCGACCGCAAGACTTCATCAGGGAGCAGGCCGCCGCCGGCTGGCTGTTCAACCTGACGGACAACGAGTTGTGGGGCCATCGCGGCCAAATATTACCGGGCTGGAGCATGTCAGAATCCGCCGGGTCAACCTCCGCAGAACCGACGTCACCCATACCTGCACTCCCTACGCCGTCCCTGCCTCAGCCGTCGCTGCCCCCGTATCCTTCGTCGTCTTCGCCCCGGCCATCTTCTCCTCGGCCTTTGCCATGGAAGCGGCCTGAGTTCGTCATGTACGGTCCTGTCTGTTCTTCGGCGGACGATGCGGCACAGTATCTGTTTGCTGGCGACAGGCGTTTGCACGATGAGAACCGTGCCTGGTTCGGATTCATCCTCAAGCACAAGGATCGGGAGGAATACATCGGCACGGAACTGTTTCCAGTCAGCGGTCAAGACAGCAATCTTTTTCGGCAGGCGTTGGTGTTCGCCTCTCGACGGTCGGCGCCGTGGCATCAATACCCGGAAGGCTTCGACATGTATGGGAGCTTTTATGCGCATCAGAAAGTAGAAGCATCTTCGAGCAGCCCTGAAGACTGGCTGGCGCAGTATTTTGTTTCGCCAGACATCCTGACAACAGCCATGTACTACGGTCGCCGTCGGCCTGTAATCGCTTCAAGCCCCGCCGCGTTTTATCTTGCCACTCGGGACGGTGCTCTGCTCAAGTATACGAGGAGTCAGGCAAGCAAGTTGTTCCATGACGACACGTCTCAGACAACACTCGACTCGATCAAGCGAGGGCTCGCGTCCGGCGAGTGGCTGCCGACGGATTTCGTCCATACGGTCGCTGAAAGCGGCGAACTCTCGGTGTTGCGAACAAGCGCGTGCTGGGATCGGTCAGGAATGGTCAGGCCAACGTGGCAGCCCTACGCGAATCTGCAGCGGCGCTGGCTCGGCCCGGTTTTTCAGAGTGCTGACGATGCCGCAGCGTTTGCCAGATCGAGCTTGCCGCTGGTCACGGACAAACCTTTTGGCGGCGTCATTCTGAAACGCCCCGACGGCCTTTACGTAGCCTCTGCGCCCATCAAGGTGTCGCGGGAGGATTTCGACATCACCGAGATTTTTCCGGATGAAAGCAATGGCGCCGGGGTATTTCCTGCTGGCTGCAGTATCACGGCGCGTTATCGATCCAGAGTGGCCAGGGAGCTGTCGGTCATTTTTTCTCGTATTGAGAAGCAGATCTATCTGAACATGCTGTCTGTCGACACCGTGTACTCATCCTTCAAGCGGCTACCAAGACTGGCATGGGATGAATACCTGTTCGGACCCGACGGTTCGTTGATCCGCTATCAGCCAGGAATATGGGATCGTCTGCGCGCAGATCTCTTGGCAGCTCTGACGGATTACAAAACGCTTCCTGCGTCCCTTGATGGCGATGCGATAAAACAGAACATACGTAGCGCCAAGCTGAAACCGAGTGAATGGGTCGACGCCTTGGCAAAGGCCGGTTACTTGCAAATTGTCATCGGCAGTGAAATCTGGGGTTTGCCCCGCCAGATCAGTCGCTGGGTTCCTTTCTTTGCTGATCTGCAGCCTCTAATGGATTACACCAGAGCCGCGAGCGCACCACTTTGCAGCCCAGTGTTCGTTCAAGCAGATGCTGTTGCCCGGTATGTTCATGAAGTCTCGGTGAGCAGGGACACCCAGACGTTCGGATTCATACTGCGCTCTCGGGATGGCTTGTTCCTCGCCAGCCTGCCCGTTGATGTGCAACGCTCTGGCCTGGCTGTGGATCGAGTATTCGAACAGGCAAGACTGCCTTCAGGGTTTGAACAGGATTCGATTTATCTGCGCGCAGCGCTGCCTCCGCTCGGCGCACGGCCTGACGATATGCGAAATGTCTTTGTACTTCCCAACGATGTTCAGCAAGCCTGCCGACAGGCCAGTACGCCGCGGGGGTACAGACCGATCTATATCTCCTGTGCCGATGACGCATTGTTGAAGCTGCAATTGCATGCGTTTGAACCCGGCGTGTTCTACGACGCTTTCGGGCAGGTTGAGTTGCGCCCCAATGCGTTTGTATCGCGTGAACAGGCAGCGATCGATGAACGTGACATTGCCAGTGGCCGATTCAGATTTAAAGACTACGTGCACCGGATGGCCAAGGCCGGCCGGCTCGACGTGATTGAAACCAGCGATTACTGGTCGCGGCAGGGTCAAGTGGATGAGCATTGGCAACCGCGTATGGCCGATACTTCCAACGAGCAGCGATGGCGAGATAGCCCGGTGCCGGCGCTGGGACCGATTTTTCATCACCCTGACGATGCCGCCCGCTATGCGCAACAACGCACGGACGATTCCGGTCACAGTGAAACCGGCTACGAAGGCGCGATCCTGGCGCGGTCGACCAGCAGTCGATTTGTTCCGCTCGAGCCAATAGTCTGGTCTGCCCATGCCGAGGACCCTGTCCTGCGGATATTTCGCTCGTCGAGTGATCCGACGATCAGTTGGCGCAATCCGGCGGCGCGTTACCCCAATGGCTACACACTCGTGGCCAGCCACCAGTTCCATCTGTCGGGCAATACCACGCTCGCACCGGACACTGATGATGTCAGAGCAAATTTCGCTTCGCCTGCGCGGGTGCATGCGCACACGCATGAACTGAAGAACCAGGGTTTCGACATTCAGGATTATTACTACTCAACGCCGAACCACGTGTTGATCAGGTACACACCCGTTTACTCGCAGGCCGAGAGGGATTTGCTGCTGGCCCGGCCTGTGGATTTCGAAGCGGGGCGCTGGGTCAGCCGGCTGAGTCCGGGCGAGTTTGTTTCACAACTCATGGAACTGGGTGAATTCAGGGTGCTGCTCGCCGGGCATTACTGGCGTCAGACCGGACGAATGGGCGCCGGCTGGAGAGTGCGTCGCCAGCAGCCTGTAACGGAGGGTGGTGCGCGAGTCAGGGACGAGTTGTAACGCTCGAACCAGCGGCAACACGGCAGGAGTGTGCCGCCGTCGGCGGCCACTCCACATTGAGTCGGATTTACGTCGAGGCAGACTCAGGTTGCCGGTCAAAGCGCGATAGCAGCAATCGATCCAGCAACCAGACGACCACCAGCGAAGCCCCCACCAACGGGAACACCACCGCCAGCGCCAACATGATTACCACGCCGGTTTTCCATTTCGGCAAGTCATGACGCAGCGGCGGTACGCCGAATTTGCCCTGTGGCCGGCGCTTCCACCAGATCACCACCCCGCTGACGGCACTGAGCAGAATCATCAGGCAGATCAGCAGCACGACGATCTGGTTGAAGGTGCCGAACATCTTGCCTTCGTGGAGCATCACGCCGATTTCCGTGGCCCGCGCCACAGTGCCGTAATGTTCGAAACGCACATCGGCGAGGACCTTGCCGGTGTACTGATCGACATGCAGGGTCGCATCGTTGCGCGGGTCATCGGCGAACACAGCGATGGTGAACACACCGGTGGCGGTGGTCGGCAGGGTGATGCTGTAGCCCGGCTCGACCTTGCGTTGGGTAGCAATGTTTTGCACGTCTTGCAGGCGGATGGCGGGTGCTGCGGGGCCGGCGTTGCTGGCGCCGTGGTTCATGTGTTCGGCGTGGTCGCCGGACATTGGCATCGGCGTGTTTTCCATCGCCCATGGCACGGTCTGGCGGGTGGCGCTGTTAAGGCTGCGCGCCTCGACATCGGAGGTCGGCACGTTGTCCCACATCGCCGCTGGAAAGACGTTCCACACCTGGGCGTATTGCTTGCCCCAGAAACCGGTCCAGGTCATGCCACTGAGCAACATCACCAGCAACAGTGTTGCACCCCAGAACCCGGTGACCGCGTGCAGATCACGCCACAATACGCGGCCGCGACTTTTCAGCCGTGGCCACAAAATCCCCGCGGCCTGACCGCGTGGCCACCACAGGAAAAGTCCCGACACCACCAGCACCACGCCCCACCCGGCGGCCATTTCGATGAGCCGATCACCGACGGTGCCAATCATCAATTCACCGTGGATGGCGCGGGCGATGGCTTGCAGGTTCTGTTTGGCATCCTGTTCGCCGAGGATATCGCCGTGGTATGGATCGACGAATACGTTGAGTTCGTGGCCGGCGTTCTTCACCACAAACTGTGCGCTGCGCTCGGCGTTCACCGGCGGCAGATACTGGGTGATCTGGCCTTGTGGATAAGCGCTTTTCACCCGTTGCAGCAAGTCCTCGGCCGGGACGGTGTGATGGCCGGCGGGGACATTGAGCAAGCTGCTGTACATCAGCGAATCGAGCTGCGGTTTGAACAGATAAATGATGCCGGTCAGGGCCAGCATCACCATGAACGGGGCGACGAAGAGACCGGCGTAAAAATGCCAACGCCAGGCCAGGTTGTAGAAATTCGGTTTGGGCTGTTTCATCACGTGTGCTCCGCTGGGCGAATTTTTTAGATCAAGAGATCGCAGCCTTCGGCAGCTCCTACAGGGTGTATGCGCTCCCATGTAGGAGCTGGCGAAGCCTGCGATCTTTTGACTTTTCTTGTTAGAAACTCATGTCGACCTTGGTCCAGAGCGTGCGCCCCGGTTCATTGATCGCTTGCGGGTCATTGGCCGGGTAGCCGAATCCGGCGTTGCCCGCCAGGTTCAGGTGTTCGGCGTAAGCCTTGCCGAACAGGTTGTCGACGCCGCTGCTGACCTTCCAGTTCTTGTTGATCCGGTAGGCACCGTTGAGTGAGAACACGCCGAAGCCCGAACTCTTGTCGTAATCCTTGCCGACCACGTTGCCCTTGTTCTGATCGATACGATTTTGCGCGGCAACCACCCTCCACAGTGCACCGGCGCTCCAGTTGTCTTCGGTATAGGTCAGGCCGAAACGCGCATCCAGCGGCGGCATCTGCGGCAGAGCCTTGCCGTCACTGCTGTTCTTGCCCCAGGCGTAGGCCAGGGTCGCATCGGCTTTCCAGTGGTCGGTGAGTCTGTACGCGGCACCGAGTTCACCGCCCATGATTCGCGCGTCAATGTTCTCGGCGCGCGAGGTGCTCATGCCCATCATTCCCGGGGTGTAATCAAAGAGGATGTAATCGCGCACCACGCCGATATAACCCGAAGCCCAGGCTTCAAGTTCGGCGCTCTTGTAGTTCACGCCAAAGTCGAACTGAGTGGTCTTTTCCGGTTTGATCGAATCGAACGCGTTGACCGATCCTGCCGGGCCGGATTTGGGCGAAAACAGCTCCCAGTAATCCGGGAAGCGTTGCGCGTGACCGAGGCCCGCATAGAGCGTGGTCGGACTGTCGGCGAGGTCATGCTCGTAGCGGATGAACCCGCTGGGTAGGGTGTCGGCGCGGGTATCGTCGGCGGTCGGGTTGGGGCGAGTCATCATTCCCGAGCCAGTGGCCTGTCGATAATCCTTGGCCGAGGCGCGGTCGATGCGGGCGCCGCTGATCAGCCGATCACGGTCGGCGGCGTACCAGGTCATTTCGCTGAACACGCCGTAGTTATGGAAATCGGCGTCCTTGCTGTACGGCTGATCCTTGTAGGTATCGATGCCCATGCCGCTGCGCTGGCGGTGTTCGTTGGTCTGCGCGTCGAGGCCGGTGATCAGCTGAAAATCAGCCCAGCGCCAGGTGGCCTTGATCCGTGCGCCGAGGGTGCGTCGGTCGACGTTGGACGCCATTGGCCCCGACATCATTCCGGTGCCGGACGGCGTGCGCAGGGTGTAGTTGTCCATCACGTGGTCGGCGTAGTTGTAGTAGACCTGCGCTTCGAGTTTCTCCAGCACGTCAGTGATGTTGGATTTTTCGAAACGCAGGCCGAGGCTTTCGCGCAGGAATTGCGAGCCGTCCATGCCGCGTCCGGCATAGCGCGCTTCGCCGTCGCCCTTGCCGGCGGTGAGTTCGATCAGGGTATCGGCGTCCGGGGTCCAGCCCACTGCGATGTCGCCGTTCCACTTGTCGTAGCGTGAGGCGACGATGTCGTTGTTGCCATCGCGGTAATCGTCGGAATGCGCGGTGTTGCCGATCACGCGCACGTAGCCCAACGGGCCGCCGGCAGCGGCGTCGACAACCTTGTCAAAACGTCCGTGGGAGCCGGCCAGAATGCTTGCGTTCACGCGGGTGCCGAGTTCGCCGAAGCTCTCTGGCTCACGATCGAACAGCACCGTACCCGCCGACGCGCCGGGGCCGTAAAGCACCGTTTGCGGGCCTTTGATCACGGTGAGTTTGTCGTAGGTTTCCGGCGAGATATACGAAGTCGGCGCGTCCATTCGGCCGGGGCAGGCGCCGAGCATCATGCTGCCGTTGGTGAGGATGTTCAGGCGCGAACCGAACATGCCGCGCAGTACCGGATCGCCGTTGGTGCCGCCATTGCGCACCAGCGCAAAGCCCGGAATGGTCTTCAGATAATCGCCGCCATCACTGGCCGGCACCGGTTGGCGCGGGTCTTTGGGGTTGGTGACGATGGTCAGCGGTGAGCTCGGGGCGATCGCGGTGATCACTGTCGGGCTGAGTTCTTCGTTGTGACCGGCGTGATCATCGGCCAGCACCAGCGGGGACAGCAGGACGCCGCAAAGGACGGCGGTAGCGTGCCTGAAACGAACCCGCGATTCGTTCAGAGCGAAGGACGCCGGGGCAACGCCCGAGCGTGGAACAGCAGTAAACCTGGACATGACAATTTCCATCAAGCAGTCGTAAACGACACGGCCGGCAGCCTGAAGCTGTCTTCTCAACCGTGTGCAATCAAAGGTGCGTGTTTACGCTGCGATGGGCGGGGCGCGGGTGCGGGCGCCGGGGAAGAAGGTCTGCCGGGCGTGGCCCAGGCGCGGGGAGGGCGGGGTGAAGGTGTTCAGCGGCGGGATGTTGAAGGCGACGAAATCACCGCCCCCAGTCAGCGCCGGGCAGTTGAACAGCAGGCTGCAATAGCCACATTTTTCCCACAGCACGTGGTGCGAGGATTGCGGTGGGCAGTGTTCGGCGCTCGGTTTTGCATCATGGCCCGCGTGATCCATGCCCGGCATGTCCATCGACATGTCCATGCTCATCGGCATCGATGTCGAGGCGTGTTGATCCATCGGCATCGACTGAGAAATCAGTGGGCCGATGAAGATCATCAACATGGCGAACAGGGCGATCCAGCTGCCGCGAGTCAGGTGTTGAGTCTGACGGCGTTGCATTGGCGGCCTGACGCTCAGCGGGCGCATGGGCGGAGTCTGCCGGAAGGCTTACTGGGCGTGCGCGTGGGCCTGCGTGGTTTCCGGCGGCTTCTTCTGCACCGAGACTTCGACGGTGACGTCACCAGCCTTCTCGAAATGCAGTGTCAGCGCGAAGCGCTTGCCGTCGCTGAGCAGGCTGCGATCGGTCGGGTTAAGCAGCATCACGTGATAGGCCATCGGCGCAAACGTCACGTTGCCGCCAGCGGGAATTTCCACGCTCGGCACCTGCTGCATCTTCATCAGATCGCCCTGCATCACGTGTTCGTGCAGTTGCGCTTCGGGAGCGATAGGCGAGTCGACGCTGAGCAGGCGGTCGTCCGTCTTGCCGGCGTTGTGAATGATGAAATAGGCGGCGACCGTCGGTGCATTCGGCGGCAACTCTTGCGACCACGGATGGGCGATCTCAAGTTCCCCAGCTTTGTATTCGTGAGCATGGGCAAAGCACGCCGGCAACAGCAGCGCAGCGACGATGATGAGTTTGTTCAACATGGCAGTTCTCCAGAACGATTTGAAACGCAGGTCAATTGCGCGAACAAATCAAACCAGAGGGGAGGCGCGGGGATTGAGACTCGGCCATTGCTGGCGCGGAGTGGGTGTTTGCAGAGAGGCTGGCGCCACGCTGCGATTGCTTTCATAGCGAGCGAAATACAACTGCGGCGAATGTCCCGGCAACGCGACCAATGGCGCCGAGCCTGAGCAGCACCAGCAATGCTGCATGTTCGAATGTGTATCGTTGGTCGGGGCTTTTTGCTCGGTGGTGCCGATGTTGATCGCCACCATCTTGGTCCCGCTGCCGGTGCAGAAACTGCTCCAGAGCAATTGCTCGGCCGGTGAATTGGCCGCCTGCGCCATCGCCCCGGTCATCGGCATGGCGAGCATGTTGAACAGCACTGCAAAGCAGGCGATCCAGGCAATTGCTAGCCGGTGTCGGTTCATGGGACAGATCCATTGGGTGGGCGATCAGGCGCGGCTATTTAGCCTGATCAGGGCCGATAAGTAAAAAAGCGTCGTGCGGTTTGGTGTCGCAGCGCCTTCACAGTGTTACGGCATGTAATCGCAAACCCAGAGCCTTCATGACTTTCATGATAGTTGCGAATTCGGGATTGCCAGTGCTACTGAGCGCTTTATAAAGACTTTCGCGGCCCAAACCTGCATCCCGCGCCACTTGTGTCATGCCTTGAGCTCGGGCGATGTCATTGAGTGCTGCACGAATCAGAACGCCATCGCCTTCATCGTCGTCAAAACAGGCATCCAGATATGCCGCCATATCCTCGGGAGTCTTAAGGTACTCGACGGCGTCAAAACGGGTGAATTCTTCGGTCATGATTTACTCCTCATTTCCGATGTTATGAGCCATTTGCACGGCGCGTTTGATATCTCTCTTTTGTGTCGATTTGTCGCCCCCGATCAACAGCAGATAAATCACTTCGCCTTTACGTGTGAAGTACATTCTGTAACCAGGGCCGTAATGAACACGCATTTCATAAACGGTGTCACCGACGAAGCCGCAATCGCCGAAGTTGCCATGTTCGGCTGTTTTAATCCTGGAGATGATTCGGCCTTTCCCTTTGATGTCTTTTAAGGAGTCGAGCCATTCGGAAAATATGCGGGATCGTTCAAAAGAGATCATGTCGGGATCGTATTCCTTGGGATACAAGCTGGCAAGCCGCTTTTCTCGGCTGGCTGCTTGTAGGGATTAAAGGAACCGAAGTATTGGAGTGAGGGTGTAGTGAAGAACAGTCGGCTGCGTCCTCAAAATTTGCAGGTAAATTCACAGATAAATACGAAATGATGAAAAGTCTTACGACGTCAGGGCTTCAAGGACTTCAGACGCTGATCGAAACTCCCGATCAACCCCCGGCAACCCCGGTCGCTTCAACACAATCACCGGCAGCCCACGCTCGCGCGCCACTTCCAGCTTCGGCTCGGTGGCGGTGCTGCCGCTGTTCTTGCTGATCAACACATCGATCTGCCGCCGTTCGAACAGTGCGCGCTCATCCTCCAGCAGAAACGGCCCCCGCGCGCCGATCACTTCGCAGCGTTCATTGCCCGGGTAGACGTCGAGGGCGCGCAGAGTCCAGAACTGGTCCTGAGGGATTTCATTGAGGTGCTGCAGCGGTTCGCGGCCGAGGGTGAACAGCGGTCGGCGAAACGGCTTGAGCGCAGTGATCAACTCGGCCCAGTCGCTGACTTCGCGCCAGTCATCACCGGGCTGCGGCTGCCAGGCCGGACGGCGCAGCGCCCAGCAGGGGATGTCGGTCAGTCGCGCGGCGGTCGCGGCGTTCTGGCTGATCTGTGCGGCATAGGGATGCGTGGCGTCGAGCAACAGCTCGATGCCTGCGTCACGAATGAATTGCGCCAGACCCTCAGCGCCACCGTAACCACCGACGCGGACCTGACAGGTCAGATCCGTCGGCACCCGACCAACACCGGCGAGGCTGTAGATATGTTCTGGCCCAAGCGTGCGGGCAATCGCCAGTGCCTCAGTGACGCCGCCGAGCAGCAAAATCCGCTTCATGCAAAACCTCCGGCATGCCCGACAATCCCGCCCTGACGATCAATTGCAAACACCTCGACCTGCACCTGCGCGGGCACCACGCTGCGAGCGAAATTCAAGGCATGGCGGCAGACCTCATCACCGAGGCCAACCCCCGCCGCACTGGCCATGGCCAGCGCCTGCTGACTGGTATTGGCCTCACGAATGCCTTGCTGCAATGCCTCGTCGGCGCCAATCGCCGCGGCCCAGTCAGCCAGTTGCGGCAGGTCGATGCTCGAATGCCGCGAGTGCAGGTCCATGTGCCCGGCGGCCAGTTTGCTGATCTTGCCGAAGCCGCCGCACAGGCTGAGTTTATCCACAGGCACTTTGCGCAGGTGCTTGAGCACGGCGCCGACGAAGTCGCCCATTTCGATCAGGGCGATTTCCGGCAGGTTGTAGACCCGGCGCATGGTGTCTTCGCTGGCATTGCCGGTGCACGCGGCGATGTGCAGATAACCATTGGTTTTCGCCACATCGATGCCTTGGTGGATCGAGGCGATGTAAGCCGCGCAGGAAAATGGCCGGACGATGCCGCTGGTGCCGAGGATCGACAAACCGCCAAGAATGCCCAGCCGTGGATTCATGGTTTTCAGCGCCAGCGCTTCGCCGCCCTCGACGTTGACCGTGACGTCGAAGCCGCCGGCATAACCGGTTTCGGTGGCAAGCAGTGTCAGGTGATCACTGATCATCTTGCGTGGCACCGGGTTGATTGCCGGCTCGCCGACACCCAGCACCAGTCCCGGCCGCGTTACGGTGCCCACGCCGGCGCCGGCATTGAAACGAATCCCCGGTTCACTCAGCAGCCGAACACGCGAATAGAGCAACGCGCCGTGAGTCACGTCGGGGTCGTCGCCAGCATCCTTGATCGTCCCGGCCTCGGCGCCATCATCGGTCAAGCGGCAGAACTCCAGACGCATCTGCACCTGTTTGCCTTTGGGTAAGACGATCTGCACCGCATCGGCCGCCAGTCCGCTGAGCAACAGGCGCGCGGCGGCCAGGCTGGTCGCGGTGGCACAGCTACCGGTGGTCAGGCCGCTGCGCAGGGGCGCGGGTTGTTCCGCGGTTTCGTCACGCATCGAGGGGTTTGACCAGATCGAGCAGGGTGATCGGCAGTGCCTGGCGCCAGGTGTCGAACTCGCCGAGCGGCTGCGCCTGGGCGACATGGATACGCGTCAGCTCGCCGCCGAAGCGTTCGCGCCAGTTCATCAGGGCCATTTCGCTTTGCAGCGTCACTGCGTTGGCGACCAGACGGCCACCGGGTTTGAGCTGTTCCCAGCAGGTTTCGAACACCCCTACACGGGTGACGCCGCCGCCGATGAAGATGGCGTCCGGGCGTTCCAGCCCCGCGAGTGCCTGCGGTGCCTTGCCACGAATCAGTTGCAAACCGGGCACGCCCAGTGCATCGCGGTTGTGCTCGATCAATTGCTGGCGACCATCATCGGCTTCGATGGCCAAGGCGCGGCAGCTCGGATGCGTACGCATCCACTCGATACCGATCGAACCGCTGCCGGCGCCGACATCCCAAAGCAATTCGCCGGGGGTCGGGGCGAGGCGGGCGAGGGTGATGGCGCGCACGTCGCGTTTGGTCAACTGGCCGTCATGCTGGAAGGCCGAATCCGGCAGTCCGGCGAGACGCGAAAGGCGCAGGGCCTGTGCGTCGGCCAGACATTCGATGGCGATGACATTGAGGTCGGCCACGGACGCGGCATTCCAGGCATTGGCGGTGCTGTCGATGCGCCGTTCGGCGTCACCGCCAAGATGCTCAAGCACGCTCATGCGACTCGAACCGAAGCCGCGCTCGCCGAGCAATTGCGCCACCGCTGCCGGGCTCTGGCCATCGTTGCTCAGCAACAACAGGCGCACGCCGCTGAACAATTGCGCATTGAGCGCCGCCAGCGGTCGGGCCACCAGCGACAGCGTCACCACCTCCTGCAATGGCCAGCCGAGACGGGCGGCGGCCAGCGCGCAGGACGACGGGGCGGGCAGGATCAGCATCTCTTCGCTTGGCACCTGGCGGGCGAGGCTGGCACCGACGCCGTAGAACATCGGGTCACCGCTGGCCAATACGCAAACTGCTTCGCCACGCTGTTCCAGCACCGGTGCGAGGGAGAACGGGCTGGGCCACAACTGGCGTTCGCCGCGAATACACACCGGCAGCAAATCCAGTTGACGCTGGCCACCGACGATCCGCGAGGCGCCCAGCAGGGCACGCCGGGCGTTTTTGCCCAGGCCCTTGAAGCCGTCTTCACCGATTCCCACTACCGTCAGCCAGGGTGACATCTATATTCCTCTAAACACGCCGTTCCGACGGGCAGTCTTTTCATGCCAGCGGACAAAGCAGGCATAATACCGCGCCTTCGCCCGCGAAGCGCCTTTCCCACGCAGCCGGTCAGCCCCTTGAACGAACGCCCGATGTCCACCGCCTTACGCCCCTCGGCCTGCCCGGGGTTACTGCGTATCGTCCAGGCACTGGACGGCGGCATCTGCCGGATCAAGCTCAATGGCGGTTCGATCAGCGTCGATCAGGCCGACGCGGTGGCCGATGCCGCCGAACAGTTCGGCGCGGCGATCGAGGCGACCAACCGTGCCAATCTGCAGATTCGCGGGATCGGTGAGCAATCTGCGGCACTGATCGAACGCTTGCTCGCCGCCGGTCTTGGCCCGCGCACGGCGGCCGGTGACGATGTGCGCAACCTGATGCTCAGCCCCGCTGCCGGCATTGATCGGCAGATGCAGATCGACACGCGCGGCCTCGCCGGGCAGATCCTCGATACTTTGCAAAGCCATCCACGGTTCCACGAGCTGAGCGCCAAATTCGCCGTGCAACTGGATGGCGGTGAAGCGCTGGCGATGCTCGAACATCCCCACGACCTGTGGTTGTCGACGTTCGCGCGTGACGGTAAAACCTGGCTGGCGTTCGGCCTGGCCGGGTGCCCGACGGATCGCGCGGTCGGCGCGGTGGCGCTGGAGCACGGCCATGCGTTGGTGGTGGCGGTGCTGGAGTTGTTCCTGGCGTTGGCACGTCCCGAGCAGACGCGCATGCGTCATTTGCTCGATGAATTGCCGATGCCGGCGTTTCTGCAACAACTGAGCGCACGTTTGCCGATCAAGCCGATCAGCGATTGGCAGCGCACCGCCGTGGCGGACAATCTGCACATCGGAGTTCATCCGCAAAACACTGCGGGTCAGGTGTATATCGGTGCGGTGCCGGCGCTGGGCCGTCTCGATCCGGCGATGCTGCGCGGGGCTGCGCAACTGGCCCGCCAGTTCGGCAATGGCAGCCTGCGTTTTACGCCTTGGCAAAGCCTGCTGGTGCCGGGCGTCAAAGCAAGTGATGCGGCTCAGGTGCTGGAAGGTCTTGAGCAACTGAACCTGTTGACCCGCGCTACCGAGCCCCTCTCACGCCTGATCGCTTGCACCGGTGCCAGTGGCTGCGGCAAAGGCCTGGCCGACACCAAGCAGGACGCCCGCCATCTGGCGACGTTGCTGCCCTCGGCCCTCAACGTCCACCTCAGTGGCTGCACGCGCTCTTGCGCTGCCGCCCACTGTGCCCCGGCGACGTTGCTGGCCGTCAGTGCCGGTCATTACGACCTCTATTTTCGCGATGCGACGCTGCCGGGTTTCGGCGCGCTGCACGCACGCAACCTTACTATTGAAGCGGCCGCGACCCTGCTCGCCGCCCGCTCTCGGAGTCCCTTTGATGCTTGATTACATCCGCGATGGTCAGGAGATTTATCGCAACTCCTTCGCGATCATTCGCCGCGAGGCCAATCTGGCGCGCATCCCGGCCGATCTGGAAAAACTCGCGGTGCGGGTGATTCACGCCTGCGGCATGGTCGAGGCTATTGACGGTCTGCAGTTCTCCGAAGGTGCGGGCAAGGCCGGGCGCGATGCGCTCGCCGCCGGTGCGCCGATCCTCTGCGATGCGCGGATGGTCTCCGAAGGTGTGACACGTGCGCGCCTGCCGGCCAACAACGAAGTGATCTGCACCTTGCGTGACGAGAGCGTGCCGGAGCTGGCGCGCGAGCTGGGCAACACCCGTTCCGCCGCCGCACTGGAGCTGTGGCGTCCGCATCTGGAAGGCAGCGTCGTGGTAATCGGCAACGCGCCGACCGCACTGTTTTATCTGCTGGAAATGCTTGACGCCGGCGCACCGAAACCGGCGCTGATCCTCGGCTTCCCGGTCGGCTTCGTCGGTGCCGCCGAGTCGAAAGCCGCCCTGGCCGCCGACAGCCGTGGCGTGCCGTTCGTGATCATGCAAGGCCGCCTCGGTGGCAGCGCCATGGCCGCCGCCGCCGTTAACGCCCTCGCCACGGAGATCGAATGATGCAGGCCAAAGGACGTTTGCTTGGCCTGGGCGTCGGCCCGGGGGATCCGGAGCTGATTACCGTCAAAGCCCTGCGCCTGCTGCGCGAATCGCCGGTGGTGGCGTACTTCGTCGCCAAGGGCAAAAAGGGCAACGCGTTCGGCATCATCGAAGCGCATCTGCAACAGGCGCAGAACCTGTTGCCGTTGGTCTATCCGGTGACCACAGAAGCGCTGCCGGCGCCGCTGTCCTATGAGCAGGTCATCAGCGATTTCTACGACGAAGCCGCCGAGACGCTCGCCGCACACCTGGATGCCGGTCGCGATGTGGCGGTGATTTGTGAAGGTGATCCGTTCTTCTACGGCTCCTACATGTACCTGCACGATCGCCTCGCCACTCGTTATGAAGCCCAAGTGGTGCCGGGCGTGTGCTCGATGCTGGGTGGCGCTTCGGTGCTCGGCGCGCCGCTGGTGTATCGCAATCAGAGCCTGTCGGTGCTCTCGGGCGTGTTGCCCCATGAAGAGTTGAAGCGGCGTCTGGCCGATGCCGACGCGGCGGTGATCATGAAGCTGGGGCGCAATTTCCCCAAAGTGCGTCAGGTCCTCGAAGAACTGGGTCTGGCCGAACGCGCGCTGTATGTCGAGCGTGCGACCATGGCCAATCAGAAGATCGTGCCGATGGATCAGGTCGAGCCGATGTCGTCGCCGTACTTCTCGCTGATCATTGTGCCGGGCGAACGGTGGCAAGGCTGATGACTCAATCTACGCCAGCCATCGTCATTCTCGGCCAGGGTAGCCTGGCCACCGCACGGCGCATTCAGCAGGTCTATCCGGCGGCGCAGATCCACGGCCTCGCCGGGCGCGTCGAAGGCGCCGATTGCACCTATCAGGAGTTCGGCGCGACCCTGCGTGCGCTGTATCAGCAGGACACGCCGATCATTGCTCTGTGCGCGGCCGGCATCGTCATCCGTACGCTGGCGCCGCTGTTGCTGGAAAAGGGCGCCGAGCCTGCGGTACTCGCCGTGGCCGAAGACGGCAGCGCCGTGGTGCCGCTGTTGGGTGGCCTCGGCGGGGTGAATGTCATGGCGCGCGACATCGCTGCCGGGCTGCAAGTCGCAGCCGCGATCACCACCAGTGGCGAGTTGCGTTTTGGCACGTGCCTGCTCAACCCTCCGAGCGGTTATGCCCTGGGCGATCTGGAACTGGGCAAGTGTTTTGTCTCCGACCTGTTGGCCGGTCACAGCGTGCGCATCGAAGGCGCGGCGCCGTGGCTGGATCAGGCGCAATTGCCGGAAGATCCGCAGGCGCAGCGCTCGATTCATGTCGGCAGTGCCGCGCGTGAGGCGAGTGCCAGTGAGTTGCTGATCTATCCACGCAGCGTCGCGGTGGCGGTGAGTGCCGAAACAGCTGACCTGGCGAATGCCGTTCGCCGCGCGTTGCAGCAGGCGAAAATCGCCGTGCAGTCGCTGGCCTGTCTGTTGGCCAGCGAGACGCAAATGGCTTCGCCACTTTTGCGTGAAGCGGCGCTTGAGCTGGGTGTGCCGCTGCGCTTCGTTGCGGCGCAAAGCGACATCGAAACTCTGGCACGTGCCGCAGTGCCTGAGGCTAAAGTTGTGGTCAGCCACGGCATGGCAATCGCGGTCGCCGAACAGCCATTGGATGTTTCCAGCATTGGCCGGCCACGCGGCCGTCTCGCCGTGATCGGCCTCGGCCCCGGCGCTGCCGAACTGATGGTGCCAGCGGTGAAGGCCGAACTGGCCCGCGCCACCGATGTGCTCGGCTACGAAACCTACGTACGCATGGCCGGGCCGTTTCGCGACGATCAAGTGCAGCACTGCACCGACAACCGCGAAGAGATGCAGCGCGCCCGTCACGCCTTCCGGCTGGCTGCCGAAGGGCGCTCGGTGATTGTCGTGTCCTCGGGTGATCCCGGCGTGTTCGCCATGGCGGCGGCGGTGCTCGAAGCCTTGCACGAGTCGACGGACCCGGCGTGGCACAGCGTCGACCTGGAAATTCTCCCGGGTGTTTCCGCTTCGCTGGCCACCGCCGCACAGGCCGGGGCGCCACTGGGCCATGACTTCTGCGTGATGTCGCTGTCGGACAATCTCAAGCCTTGGTCGATCATCGAAAAACGTCTGGATCTGGCCGCTGAAGCGGATCTGGCGTTGGCGTTCTACAACCCGATCTCCCGGGCGCGTCCGTGGCAACTGGGCCGGGCGCTGGAGATTGTCGCGCAGCATCGCACGCCGCAAACACCCGTGGTGTTGGGTCGCGACATCGGCCGTCCGGGCCAGACCCTGCGCACCACGACACTCGGCGCCTTAACCCCCGAGCAAGTGGATATGCGCACCATGGTGTTGATTGGTTCTTCGACTACCTGCACCTTCCCGCGCGGTGACGGCGGCGTCTGGGTTTACACCCCGCGCTGGTACGGTGAAAAACCCGGGGCGTGAGAAAGTCGTGTTGAGCGTCAAGCGCAGTTGTAAGCAACTGCGTGAGACGTGATATCCGGTTAACGCTTCGGATTGAATCATTCCGCTCGAACACAAGGCCGCCAATCTTCTGGATTGGCGGCCTTGTGCGTTTGTGCGCAGGTAAGAAAACAGGCAATTCATTGCCACATGGTTCAAGCACAAACCCCGAGTGTTATTGGCTGTTTCACTGGACATCGTTTGAGTTTGTTCGGGTTTGAGCGTGGTACTCCAGTTCAATAGTTTCGTGGCGAACGAAGCCGTTATGGAAGAAGTGCCACGATGAAAACCAACAAGCCGTACGAAATCCTTTCCGTCAAAGACTTCTCGCAACTGCAGCGGGCGCTGAGCGAGTTTGCCGGCAGCGCTGAATACAAGGCGTTGCTGTCGCACTATGAACTGGCCAGACAAGCCGCTGATGACCCGCAGCGACTGCTGTTGATCAAGCTGTTTCAGGAGGCCCTGGAGTCGTTGCTCCAACGCAGGACTCAGCCCGTTTCCGAAGCCATCAGCCAGATCAGATCGGATCTGGTCAAGTCTGTCGCCAGGCTGGAGGACACACACGCCATGCTCCATGGCGTGGCCAGGCCCGTGGCGAAAATCATGCACTTTGTCTGGGTGGGCGGCAGTGAAGTCGGGGCCAATCAGCGCGACTACATGAACATCTGGCGCCAGGTGCTGGAGCCGCAGGGTTACCGCTTCAACCTCTGGTACGACAGTGATGCGTTGCTGGCCTTTGAAATGAACCGGGTGATCCTCGACAGCGCCAGAGTGGATGCGCTGGAGTCGGGCGGTGACAAGGTCAGCAAGGCTTTTCAGTTGTCGCAGATGATCGAGGACCGTGCGCGGGTGTTGAAGCAGCAGATGTTCGCCCACCTTCAGCAAGCACAGTGGCGGGGGCGAGCCGACGAAGCGCGTATCGACTTGATGGTGCGTGCCTACGGCAAGGATCGGGCGACGCTTGAAGCCTTTCGCCAGCGCTGCCTGCAGACGCATCAGGCGATGCTCGGAGCAGACCTGCAATTGCGCGATGTCGGCGACGAATTTGCCGGACACTTTTTGCAGGATGTCTATCAGCGCGAGGTGGCCATGCGCGGCAATTTTGCCGCGGCGAGCGATGTCGTGCGCCTGCAGGCCGAATACCTCGAAGGTAGCCGTTACAGTGACATGGATTACTTGCCGCCACTGGCGGACACGCTGGCCGGTGTCGATATTCTCAGCGTCGGCGAAGAAGGCCGAATCGGCGTTTTGCAGTTGCTGTTGAACCACAATGAAGCCTTGATGCCGGGACGCGACCGCCAGCGTTATCTCGACCGCACTGACAAAATCCCGCCCGAACACCTCGAGGCATTGACGGCGTTTGCCCGTGAGCAACACCCGCTAAGTGAGATCTTTGTCGCACCGCAAGATCACGCGGTGCCGCAGGACGCGATGCGTTTGGGCACGGCCTATGGCTTGCCGGACTGGGCGGAAATGAATGCGCATATGCTGGCCCATCCCGGCAGTGCCATGACCCTGGCGTACATGCAGATGATCCGCCTCAATTATGACTGCCTGCTGGAAGTGGAGCGGCGTGCGGCGCTCGCCGGCATCGACGCGACGGATCAGGCGCGGATGTTTGATGTGGTCGAGAATGTGGTCAACGAAGCTCAGGCGCAGGGCAAACTGCCTGAAGCGCAAGGCGAGGTGTTCCGCTCCAGACTGATCGACGCGATTTTTACCTATTACCGCGATGGCATTCGCCTTGAAGCCCGCGGCACCATCACCCTGACGGGCCCAGGGGCCGCCGCGGCCGCGCTGCTCAAATACATAGAGCAGCACCTGCAACCCGATCGACATGTGCAGATCCGTGAGCGCCTGAAGTTGCTCGAAGGCTACAACACCCACACCGAGGAGGAGATGATCTCCGGCTGGACCGTCGACGGTAAGGCCGAGCAATGGTTGCTCGAAGAGCGGGAGAAGTGGCAGAACGGCAAACTGAAATCGCGCTACGTCGGCCAACTGGCGGATTTGCTGAAAGCGCACACGCTAACCTTCAAGCAGGGCTGGCCGGTCATCGAAGGCCAACCGGTGATGTTGACCTCGGTATTGCAGCCACTGATGGACGATCTGGGCGAGCCGTTCCTGCGCGCGATGCAGGAGAAGTTGAGCGGCGACATGACGTTCAATTCAGCGATCTCCATCGGTTTCGACAGCCGTGAGCAGATTCGCGCGCAAACAGTCCGTGCGATTCCGCTTTCCCATGGCGCGGAGCCTACCCGCAATCTCAATGAGTTGTTCACCCTCGTTGCCCATGGCTCGCTGGCGGTTGAGCAACTCAGTCCGTTGCAACGCGTCATCCTCGGCGGGATGTTGGGGGCAAACAGTCTGGATGCCGCCGGGTTTGCCCCGGTCTGGCAGAGCGTTATGGACATCGCTCGGGGAACCGCTGAGGGTGGTTTGTTCGCCCGTTACCACGCGATCGAAAAGGCCCTGATTCAGCAGGCGGCGCCGAACTTCGAGGCGGGGCTTGCCGGCGCGAGCATCCACGGCACGCACACGGCGCGCGAACTCAAGGCGTTGGCGATGAGCGAACCGCTGACGCTGAAACAGTGGGGCGAGCACATCGGACAGATCAATCGCACGGCACAGCGTGAATACCACAGGCATATTTTCAAGCGGGGTGGCCAGGTGCGGGAGGCGTTGTTCCAGTCCGGCGCCGTGTCCGTCAGGCAACTGCCGCAGGATTTGTTGAGGCGCAGCACGGGCGACCCGGGACGCCGTTGCTATCCGCTGGCGTTGTTGATGGGCGCCGCCGTGGCGGCTGGCGGGTTGGCCGAGCGTGCACTGATCGGACGTGTGGCGAATGCCAGCCTGAGGCCGGAAGACGTTGATTCGCGGGCGTTGCTCAGTGCGCTGGATGAGCTGGGCGAGGTCTCCGGGCGTGCGATCGGACAGGCTCGTGGCCGGCAAAATCTCGACAGCGTGATGCAGACACTGGAAGCGAAAACCGCCCCCGGCGCCCTGCTGCTCGACACAGGCAATCACGCTTTGCTGGTGGCTAAAGTGCAAGTGGATGAGCAAACGTTCTATCGCTTTTATGATCCCAATTTTGCGATTTATGGATTTGCCGCAAGCGCAGAAATGAAGCAGGGCTTGGCACGCTATTTAAGTGACGACGGCAACACTTTGGCGAAGTTGTACGGCCTGACTGACATCGGCACTGCGCAGTTCGATGTAATCGAACTGGACACCGTAGCGCTCGCCGAGCGGACATTGTCGTCCGGGTTGCGCGTCGAGAGTTTTTTGCAAACCGCAGCTATCGCCGACCCTCAGGCGGCTTCGGTCTGGGCCAGGCAAGCTGTCGCACGCACGCGCTCACTCAGTGAAAACGCGCGGCTGGGGGCTAGCCTCGCGCAGTTGGACGCGCGTTACTGGGCGCAGGAATTTGATCAGGCGACCCGGCAATTGCGCGCTGAACACACATTGGGTCGCGACTATCTGCCGCTGCTGGAAACGCTCAAGGCAAACCCGGACGCGGGTTATTCGCTGACGCTGGTGGATGTGCAGAACCCGGCCAGATCACTGACAGTCGGCACCGCCGATGCGCGGTTCGACAGGCTTAAAAAACACCTTCAACGTTTGGTTGTCACATTGACGGGCAAGCCGAGTACCGCGGTCGAAGCCGACGGCGGCAGTCGTCTGAGTTTCGCCTTCGCGATCCAGGCGTTGGTCACTGAAATGCGCCATCGTGACTATCAGGCTGATGGCGAGCGGGCGCCGGTTTTGTCGATAGCCCTGCAAGTGCAGGTCTATTTCAACTATGCGCAGTTGGGTTTCGGCGTATTGAGCGACACGGCCCAGACGATCAATCTGGTGCGTCAGGTGGCGGCCAGCGAACGGGCATTGACGCTTGGTCAGTCGTCGTTGTCCGGGCGTCTGCTGGGGCGTGCCACCACGGCAGGCGGATTGGTATTTTCGCTCGCCAACATCGGCTTCGATCTCCACAACCTGTCGGTGGCCGAGAACCACGAGCAACGCTCGCGGTTCTCCACATCACTGGTGTTCAACGTTGCAGCATTGGGGGTGGATGTTGTTGCTTTGGCGGCTGGCGGAGCGGTGGGCACGGCAGCGGCCGTTCTCTCGGTGCCGCTGCTGGGTGTCGGCATTGGGGTGACGGCGATTGCCAGCAACCTGGGACAGATCAGGGACAAGGCGACGGCGGTGGGCAATCATCTGCGTGCGATCGGTCATGCTTACCGGCGCGGTGCCTACACCTTGAAGGATGGCCTGCTGCAATTTCCCGCAGAGGCGGTCATCGTCAGTCTGAACCTGCAAACCAATGACGTGCGCTTCGACAGCCAGAAGTTTTACCCCTGGACGGGCGGGCCACTGGAACTGCCGCAGTACAACGATGACCCGCAGGCTATTCACCTGTCCCTCGATATCCGCCAGGCACTGGGGCTGCCCGAGGTCGTTCATCTTTACCGTGACGAAACCGATAGGCTTGAGACGCTGGTGCTGCCGTGCACGCCGATCTGCCATTACGGTTACGAGTATCAGTTGAAGGGGCTGGGCGGGTACACCTACGACCCCCTTCCCGGCGAGGTCGGGGACGCTGGCGACATCCCTGCTGAAACCCGCTACCCGCAAGTGACGGATCGCATGGCGGACACGCTGGAGTATGACCAACACGGAAACCGGCGCTTTTATCTCACCAGCAACCCGTCGCTGCCGCACATTCTGTACAAGCTGCATCCGGTCTATCAACCGACAGACATCAGCGTGGTGCTGGACAGTCAGGTACGCCAGTTGGTGGTGCCGACCCTGGAAGCGCTGGTGCACAAGAGGATTTCCTACGCAATCAGCGCACCCGAGGGGCAATACCGGATCAGGCTTGCACCCGGCATCGTCTCGGTCAGATTTAATGGCCCTGCCAAGTGGATCGTGCAGGCGACCTGGGCTTGCCTGGAACAGGTCAGATTTGCCGTCCCGAATCGGGAAAATGATGATGAAGTCCAACTGATGGTTGATGGCACGGTGCTGTCGGTTTTCGATGGCTTGATCGAACTGGCCGAGGGCCTGTTCCGGGTCGATGGGTGGGAGCGCTGCCTTCGCTTGCAGTCGGTCACCCTTGATGAGCAAAGCCGCCTGCCGCAAATACTGGTGATGCTGCGCCAGCACGCCCGCGAAGGCCGATTGGTCGCAAATGCTGTGGCGCTGTACAAATTCCGGGTGCCCGCCGCCATGGTGGTGACCACCGCTTGGTATGACGCGACCAGTGATCGTTTGTTGTACGCACGCAATCTGCCGAGCGCGGTGAACGAGGGGCTGTTGTTGGGCGGCGCCGGTGCCCGCCATGCCTGGTTCTACCATCCGCAACGGGCGACGGTCTGGCGTGTCGACACGATCACCGGCACGGTTGTGCATCGCTACCGCTTGATGAACCCCGCGAGCGGGTCGCACATCATGGGTTGTGTCCAGGACGCCGATGGCAGTTTGCGAGTGTTGCAACGCTTGCTGATCGACGCCCGGATAACTGAAACCGAAACCACACTGGAGTATCGCCTCAGCGATGCGGCCGTGGTCCTGACGGGCATCAAGTCGTCGTTTATCGAGGAACCCACCGCGCGCCCCGGGCAGGGCGACTTGCATCACTTCACGACCTTCGGCGCGTATAACGATGAAACCCCGGGCATGGCCAATGCCATCAGCACCTGGGTATATGCATCGTTCGTTTACGCGCGCACCTACTACTTCGAAGGATTGCGCCGGCGTGCCTGGGTCAACAAACGCACGGGCCACTATTTTTCGGCGGGGTTGGGCAGTGAGGCGGACATGGTCATGTTGATGCCGGCCGATCCGCAGAGCGGTGCGCTGCTGTTCTACAGCAAGCAAGCGCAGACCATCAGTCAAGGGGTGGAGCCGAGGGTGGGGCAATTCATCAATCGGGTCATCGAGCGCGATATTGTCGACGTCACCCAAACGTTCGGAAGCTACATTGCCACCAAGGCCGACGGCCGCCTTTTCGAGGTCGACACCAACCTTAAAGATGAGCAGTGGATGGGCGGCATTCCCACACCGAATATTCTGAAATTTGCCGGCCTCGGCCAGCGCTGGCTACAGCTCAACTCCGACTGGCTGGATGCCTTGCCGGCGCTGGCAAAAGTCTACAAAGCCGAACCTTTTCCGCTCATCGGATTGGGCAATGGGGCGGGTCATGCATTTCTGCCGGCGTGGTGCATCGAGGAGCAATTCGTTGTGTCGAACATCGGTCCTGAAGTGCAGTTGACGCCGTTGGGACTGACGCCGGACAAACAGGCCGCATGGTTGCTGGAGGGTTCGACCGGGCGGCTTTATCGCCAGCCGACGATTGCCATCGAGGCATTGCGCGTCGCGTTTGCTGCTGGGCCGCAGCGCGTGAGCCCCGGGCAGTTGCCCATGGCAGAAAAGGTCTGGCCGCAATGGTCATTTGTTCACGTGCTGAGGCATGGACAAGGTCTTCTCGGGCAAACCCGCGACGGGGTCAATGTCGAGCTGCACGATCAGCAGCCAGCGCGGATCATCAGCGTGGAGAATCGCTGGTCGCACGTGCAGGGGCAGACGGCCGAGCAGTGGCGTACGCGCTTGAAAGGATTGCTCGCGGGACAGCTCCACGCGCAGGTTCTGCCGGTCGAGCACACCGGCACGCGCTACACGTATTACCTGCCTGCAACGGATCGCTTGTTTGAGGTCACCGCCCGCCATGCGCGACAGTGGCCGACGTTTCTTGGCACGCGCCAAAACACCGCAGCGCTGCTGTTCGACGCAGTTGACGGACTTGTCTTCAGCGCAGGCCCGGTCGATCCTGATCCTGTCTGGATTCCGGGCTGCCACGCGCACCGCGAAGGCGAGGTGTTGTCCCTGTCCTTGAGCGATGAGGTGACCGATGTCTGCGCATTGTTGCCCGATGGCATCGACACACTGATTCTGGCCTTCGGTTCCCGGGAAACCGGGTATCGCATCACCGACGAAACCTGGCAGCGTCTGGACTGCATCGTGGTCGATACGCGGCTGGCAGCGGACGACGATGGTTCGGGCACGAACCTGCTGTTTCTCGACATGGCTGATTGCGCGCGCCTTTTGATGTCGCGGGTTGAAGGGCATCTGGTGATTGCCGACCCGGACAGTGCAAGCACGCTGATTGTGCGGGATGTCGAGCCGCAGGGCGGCGAGGAAAACACGCCAATGGAAATAACAGTCCGGCTCAATGAGCGGCTCCACTGCACGTTTACCCTTACCGATTGGTTGCAGCGTTTTGCACGGCTGCAGGGCGATAACGCCGTGGTCAGTCTGAACGTGCTGATTGAGGCAGCGCTTTGAACTCAAAACCGATGTAGAAGCAAAAAGGGCCGCGAAGAATAAATTCACGGCCCTTTGCAAGAAGTGTACGGACGTATTCGATGCGCTTGTTCAGGGCACCAAATAGCCTTTGACCCCTGTAAAAATGATCTGCGCCGCCAAAGCGCAAACAAACAATCCCATCAAACGACTGACGATCTGTAAGCCCTGATCGCCCAGAATCCGCTCGATACGATTCGACAGGTACAGCACCACGCCGACGGTAAAACTGGCCAGGGCAATACTCATGATCGCGGTGAGTTTGTCGTCCCAGTGCGGCTGGCTGACGCCCATCACCAGCAAGGCACCGATGGTGCCCGGGCCGACGGTCAGCGGGATGGTGAGCGGCACGATGGTGACGTCCTGCTGCACATTGTCGGCCTGTACCGCCGGTTTGCCCTGCGCCATCCCCAGTGCCGAAATGAACAGCACACTGCCGGCGCCGATGCGAAACGCATCCACGGTGATGCCGAACACATCGAAAATTACCCGCCCGAACAAATACAGTAAAACGCTGGAGACCAGCGTGGCCACGGCGACTTTCCAGGCCAGCCGCCGTTGTTCCTTGCGCGAATAACCGCGGGTCAGGCTGATAAAGCACGACAGCACGAAGAACGGGCTGTAGAGCACCAGCATCTTCAGGTAAACGCTGAACAACACATGGAGCATGGTGCAAGCTCACTGGCGAGGGAATTCGTGGGGGAGTCTATCAGGCGCTACGGGGTCTGTCGGCTCAGGAGGTGGGCGTCGTGGCACGGTTCTGCTGATCACGCTCGGCTACCCAGTGCTCGATCAGCTCGCGCAATTGTGACAACTCGACCGGCTTGGACATGTGCCCATCCATCCCGGCCTGACGCGCGCGCTCCTTGTGTTCGGCGAGAATATGCGCCGTCAACGCCACGATCGGCGTGCGAATGCGTTGATTGCTGACTTCCCAGGCGCGCAATTGCTGGGTCGCCGAGAAGCCATCGAGGATCGGCATTTCGCAGTCCATCAGCACCAGATCGTAACGCTGGGCTTTCATCGCTTGCAGGGCTTCTTCGCCGTTGGCGGCGGTGTCCGGTTGCAGGTTGAGCTTGCCGAGCATGCCGCGAATCACTTTGGTCGAAATCGTGTTGTCTTCGGCGACGAGGATGCGGAAATCGCTCGGCACTTTCGCCGCCGTGGCCGGGGTGACCACTTGCGGCTGGAACACCACCTGACCTTTGTTGCGCTGGTTGAGCTCGTCGGCCAGGGTGGTCTTGAGGGTGTAGCCGGCCACCGGTTTGGCGAGGATGCGTTTGATCCCCGAGTTGCGCGCGATGATCTTGCTCGGCGCATTGCTGATGCCGGTGAGCATGATCAGCAGGATGTCGTGGTTCAGACTCGGGTCTTCCTTGATCTTGGCCGCGAGCTGCATGCCGGTCATGCCGGGCATGTTCTGATCGAGCAACACCACATCAAAGTAATCACGCAGGTGCGCCTTGGTCCGCAGGAGAGCCAACGCTTCCTTGCCTGAAGGTACGGCGCTGACATTCAGCCCCCACGCACTGCATTGCTGGACCAGCACTTTGCGGCAGGTGTCGTTGTCGTCGACCACCAGGACCCGCGCGCCCTGCAGCGGACTGTCGAGATCGGAGGTCGGGTGTTCGAGGCGGTCGGGGTCCAGCGGCAAAGTCAGCCATAACGTGCTGCCTTGATTGGCGCCGCTCTTGATGCCGAACTCGCCATGCATCAAGCGGATCAGTTGTCGCGCGATCACCAGCCCCAGGTTGCCACCCAGACGATTGGCCGAAAGGAAGTGCTTGCTGTGCAGTTCGGCGTGCATCAGTGCGTCACGCTCTTCCTGATCCATCGGTTCACCGCTGTCCTGCACGGCGATGCGCAGACGCGGTTTGTTGCTGCGCTCGTCGAGGGCGACGACGATCAGCACTTCACCTTCATCGGTTTTCTTCAGGGCGTTTTCCAGCAGGCTCAGCAGAGTCTGGCGCAGGCGGGTCGGGTCGCCGCTGATCACCCGCGGTACTTGCGGCTGGATAAAGCTGATCAGTTCGACGTTCTGCTGTTCGGCCTTGGCCCGGTAGATGCTCAGGCAGTCGTCGATCAAGGCATTGAGGTCGAACTGCACATCGTCCAGTTCGATCTGCCCGGACTCGAGCTTGGAGATGTCGAGAATCTCGTTGATCAACGTCAGCAATTCGTTGCCGGCGCTGTGGATGGTCTGCACGTAGTCGCGTTGCTTGACCGACAGTGGCGTGCCCAGCAGCAGTTCGGTCATGCCCAGCACGCCGTTCATCGGCGTGCGGATTTCGTGGCTGATCTTGGCGAGGAACTCGGCTTTGGCGTTGATCTCGGCATTGCTCGCGGCGAGGTCGCGGCTGACGCTGAAACGACTTTCGGTGATGCTGCGCTGACGCTCGCCGAGGGCGATGCTCATCAGCAGCCCGCTGATACAGATGAATGCCATCAGGGTCATGATCAGACCCTGCGGCGACACCAGTGTCAGCCCCAGCAACGCGGGAAGAATGATCAAGGTGCCGATGTTGAACACCACCATTGCGGCGACGAACAGGCGCGCCGGGCGGTAACCCTTCTGCCAGTGATAGAAGGCGACAAACAACATGCTCAGGCCGGCCAGGGCCACCAGGGCATAGGTGATGATGTTCAGCGGCAGGGTGTTGACGAACAGCAGCAACAGACTGCAGGTGACGATAAACAGGATGTCGCCAATCAACAGTTTGTTCAGCGGGTGCGGGCCGAGCGGCGCGAAGAAGCGATAGGCGAACATCAATCCTGCGGGAGCGGTCAGCAGCAACGCCAGATAGGCGCCCGGGGTCTGCACCGCGTGCCAGTTCGGCAGCCAGGGGCCGGCGAGGTTGAGCAGCAGCAACAGACTGAGGCCCAGCAGGCCCTCGCAGACCGCCAGCCACAGGCTGCTGCGCGAGCGGGAGTAGGCGTAGCGCACAAGGTTGTGCAACAGCAGCATGGCGAGACAGCCGAACAGCAAGCCGAAGATCAGCGTCTGATTGTGGTTGGCCGCGCTCATCACCGCCGATTGTAGGGTGACGTGCGGGCGCAACTGGTGATCGGAGACCAGGCGCAGATAGACATCGAGCGGTTTGTCGGTCTGTGGCAACGGCAGCATGAAGTCGCTGCTCGGCAACGGCCTTTCGGCCTGTGGCTGGTCGGTGCCGGTGTTGCGTTGCTCGATCAGCTTGTCACCGTCGAGTACGTAGAGATTGAGCTGTGACAGGTCGGGGGCAAAGATGCGCAGCACTTGTTCGTGCTTGCCCGGCGCCAGTTTGAAGCGCAACCACAGGGCGCCATCGGGCTCGGCCGCAGTGAGGCGGTCGAGGTCGATGGGGCTGAATTGATTGGTGTAGCGAGCGGAGCGGATATCGCTCAGTTGCAGACTGCCCTGATCGTCAAGCAATACCGACCAGCCACTGCCTTGCGCGGCCTGGGCCGGGAGCATGCAGAGCAAGGTCAGCAACGTGACGGTGAAGCTTATGGCAATCCTGAGCCAGCGCACGGCGAAATCCCTTCGTAGGTTGATGCCAGAATATAACGATGCGCGGCGGCGGAACAGCCCGGCGAGGAACGGTATCCCTCGCCGGGCTCGATCGACAGCTTATTCCTGGGTTTCGCCACGTTCACGGGCAATGGCGCGGTAGCCAATGTCCTTGCGGTAGAAGCAGCCTTCCCAGTCGATGGCTGCTGCCAGCTTGTAGGCTTGCTGCTGAGCTTCACCGACGCTGGCGCCCATTGCAGTGGCGCAGAGTACGCGACCACCGGCAGTGACAACCTGACCATCCTTCAGCGCGGTACCCGCGTGGAAGACTTTGCCTTCCAGGCTCGCCGCTGCGTCCAGACCATTGATCGCCGCGCCCTTGGCGTAGTCGCCCGGGTAGCCGCCAGCGGCCAGCACGATGCCGACGCTCGGGCGTGGATCCCACTGTGCTTCAACCTTGTCCAGCGCTTGCGCCAGAGCGGCTTCAACCAACAGCACCAGGCTCGATTGCAGACGCAGCATCACTGGTTGGGTTTCCGGGTCGCCGAAGCGGCAGTTGAACTCGATAACCTTTGGATTACCAGCCTTGTCGATCATCAGACCGGCATAGAGGAAACCGGTGTAGACATTGCCTTCTTCAGCCATGCCACGCACGGTCGGCCAGATCACCAGATCCATCACGCGCTGGTGCACGTCGGCAGTGACCACCGGGGCAGGGGAGTAGGCACCCATGCCGCCAGTGTTCGGGCCGCTGTCGCCGTCGCCAACACGTTTGTGGTCCTGGCTGGTGGCCATCGGCAGGACGTTTTTGCCATCGACCATGACGATGAACGAGGCTTCTTCGCCGTCGAGGAATTCTTCAATTACCACGCGCGAACCGGCGTCGCCGAACGCATTGCCAGCAAGCATGTCGCGCACGGCGTCTTCGGCTTCGGCCAGGGTCATGGCGACGATCACGCCTTTACCGGCCGCCAGGCCATCGGCCTTGATCACGATCGGTGCGCCTTTTTCACGCAGATAAGCCAAGGCCGGCTCGATCTCGGTGAAGTTCTGGTAGTCGGCGGTCGGGATCTTGTGGCGAGCCAGGAAGTCCTTGGTGAAGGCCTTCGAACCTTCCAACTGCGCAGCGCCGGCGGTCGGACCGAAGCAGTCCAGGCCACGGGAGCGGAACAGATCAACAACGCCAGCGACCAGCGGCACTTCCGGGCCGACGATGGTCAGGGAAACGTTTTTCTCGGCGAAGTCGGCCAGTTGCTCAAGAGCCAATACGTCGATGGCGACGTTCTCGCACTTGGCTTCGATGGCGGTGCCAGCGTTGCCCGGTGCGACGAACACCTTCTGCACGCGCGGATCCTGAGCCACTTTCCAGGCCAGGGCGTGTTCACGGCCACCGCTGCCAATGATCAAAACATTCATTTCAAAAACCTCGGATGACGCTAATTCTGTGGGGGCTGATCGTTCCCACGCTCTGCGTGGGAATGCCTCTACGGACGCTCTGCGTCCAAGGGACGCGGAGCGTCCCGGGCTGCGTGCCCACGCAGAGCGTGGGTACGATCAAGCAATAATCAGTGACGGAAGTGACGCATGCCCGTAAAGACCATGGCGATGCCAGCCTCATCGGCAGCAGCAATCACTTCAGCATCACGCATCGAGCCGCCCGGCTGGATCACTGCAGTGATGCCGACCTTGGCCGCGTTGTCGAGGCCGTCGCGGAACGGGAAGAACGCGTCCGATGCCATCACCGAACCCGCTACTTGCAGACCGGCGTGCTCAGCCTTGATCGCGGCGATACGTGCCGAGTTTACGCGGCTCATCTGGCCAGCGCCGACACCGATGGTCTGACGGTTCTTGGCGTAGACGATGGCGTTGGACTTCACGTACTTGGCCACTTTCCAGGCGAAGATCAGGTCATGGATTTCCTGTTCGGTCGGCGCGCGTTTGGTCACGACTTTCAGGTCATCGGCGCTGATCATGCCGATGTCGCGGCTCTGTACCAGCAGTCCGCCATTGACACGCTTGTAGTCCCACGCGGCTGCGCGGTCTGCCGACCACTCGCCGCAGGCCAGCAGGCGCACGTTGGCTTTGGCCGCAACGATGGCGCGGGCTTCTGCGCTGACGCTTGGGGCGATGATCACTTCAACGAACTGACGCTCGACGATCGCTTTGGCGGTCTCGGCATCCAGTTCACGGTTGAAGGCGATGATGCCGCCGAACGCCGATTCGGTATCGGTGGCGTAAGCCAGTTCATAGGCCTGACGGATGCCGCCTTCAGCGTCCGGGCTGACCGCCACGCCGCACGGGTTGGCGTGCTTGACGATGACGCAGGCCGGCTTGACGAAGCTCTTCACGCATTCCAGCGCGGCGTCGGTGTCGGCCACGTTGTTGTACGACAGTTCCTTGCCTTGCAGCTGGGTCGCAGTGGCGATGCCAACTTCGGCAGGCTTGGCTTCAACATAGAACGCCGCGCTCTGGTGCGGGTTCTCGCCGTAGCGCATTTCCTGGGCCTTGATGAACTGGCTGTTGAAGGTGCGCGGGAATTCGCTGCGGCCTTCAGTGCTCAGGGTTTCAGCCGCTTGATTCACGGTGCCCATGTAGTTGGCGATCATGCCGTCGTAGGCGGCCGTGTGTTCGAAGGCCTTGAGCATCAGGTCGAAACGCTGCGCGTAGGTCAGGCCACCGGCTTTCAGGCCTTCCAGGACGCTGGCGTAATCGCTGGCATTCACCACGATCGCTACGTCTTTATGGTTTTTCGCTGCCGAACGGACCATGGTCGGGCCGCCGATGTCGATGTTCTCGATGGCGGTCGGCAGGTCGCAGCCTGGCTTGTTGATGGTGGCTTCGAACGGGTACAGGTTGACCGCTACCAGGTCGATCGGCTTGATGCCGTGCTCGTTCATGATGGCGTCGTCGATACCGCGACGACCGAGGATCCCGCCGTGGATTTTCGGGTGCAGGGTTTTCACCCGACCGTCCATCATTTCGGCGAAACCGGTGTAATCCGCGACTTCCACTGCGGCAACACCGTTGTCGCGCAGCAGCTTGAACGTTCCGCCGGTGGAGAGGATCTCGACGCCCAGAGCTTCAAGCTCCTTGGCGAATTCGAGGATCCCGGTCTTGTCGGAAACGCTGATCAAGGCGCGGCGGATCGGCAGGCGGGTAGTCTGGTCGGTCATCTCAATTTCCATCAAAAGCAAAGGAAGTCAGCAAAAAAGGCGACCGTTTTTTACGCGGGCGCCTTTCTGGTTTGATTGAATGCTTACAGCAGATCGTACTGCTTGAGTTTCTTGCGCAGCGTGCCGCGGTTAAGTCCGAGCAGCTCACTGGCCTTGGTCTGGTTGCCCTTGACGTAGTTCATCACGCTTTCGAGCAGGGGAGCCTCGACTTCGGAGAGCACCAGGTTGTACACATCCGTGACGGACGCGCCCTCAAGGTGGGCGAAATAATTGTGCAGCGCCTTCTCGACACTCCCGCGAAGGGTCTGGCCTTCTTCGCTCGGGGTATTGAGGTGCTGTTTCAAATTCACGTTGTCGCTCACGGGTGCTGTTCCACTCACTAAAGTCTCGGTCATCATCGTCATGCGGCCACCCCTTCTTCGTCCCCTGTCAGGCTCTTGTAACGCTCGGCGAAAAACTCCCGAACGTTGGCGCATTGTGTTTCCGTACCATCCAAACGATTGAAGTGGGCGCGAAACTCCCTGGCGCCCGGCAAGGTTGCGAGATACCAGCCCACATGCTTGCGCGCAATGCGCACGCCCATCACATCCCCATAGAAAGCGTGAAGGGCGGCCAGATGCTCCAGCAGAATGTGTTCCACTTCGATCAGTTCCGGTGCCGGCAATTTCTCGCCGGTACGCAGGAAGTGTTCGATCTCGCGAAAAATCCATGGCCGCCCTTGGGCGGCGCGGCCTACCAACAGGCCATCGGCACCGGTCGCGTCGAGCACGTAACGGGCCTTTTCCGGCGAATCGATATCGCCATTGGCAAACACCGGCATCGACACCGCCTGCTTGATCGCGGCAATCGTGTCGTACTCGGCTTCACCGGTGTACAGATCGGCGCGAGTGCGGCCATGCACTGCCAGCGCGGTGATCCCGGCCTGCTCGGCGATCTTCGCCACGGTCAGGCCGTTCTTGTTGTCGCGATCCCATCCGGTGCGGATCTTCAAGGTGACCGGCACATCAACCGCAGCCACAACGGCCTGCAGGATCTCGGTCACCAGTGCTTCGTCCTTCAACAACGCGGAACCGGCGGCCTTGTTGCAGACCTTCTTTGCCGGGCAACCCATGTTGATATCAATAATCTGCGCGCCCAATTCGACGTTGGCCCGGGCCGCATCCGCCAGCATCTGCGCGTCGCCACCGGCAATCTGCACCGAGCGGGGCTCGGGATCGCCTTCGTGGATCATGCGCATGCGCGACTTGCGGGTGTTCCACAGGCTCATGTCACTGGTGACCATTTCCGAGACTACAAGCCCTGCGCCCAAACGCTTGCACAGCTGACGAAAGGGCTGGTCGGTGACGCCCGCCATCGGGGCGAGAATCAAGCCGTTCTGCAATGTGTATGGGCCGATGCGTACCGCCGACATAGGACTTCCCTGAGGTGGGGCCGGATCATGAGAGTTCGAAAAAGGGTTGGCATGATACCCGCTCTCGATGACTGGATAAAGGCTGAATTGAACAAAATCTGAACAGTTATTCCGTTATCGCCACAGGTTTGGTTGTGGGTGGCAAAGTCAGAAAACCGCCGTCAATTGCAAACCGCCGCAGGGATTCACTCGGGCGAGTGGAAACTCAGGCTGTAATTCACTGCTTTCGGGCCTGGGTCGAGGATATCCAGCGCAATGTGGATCGGCGTTTGCGGCGGCATTTCCGCCAGACCTTCGAGGTCCCCTCTGAGGTACTCGCCGGGTTTGAAGCGACGACTGGCGATCAAGTGGCCATTGAGGTCGGCGAAACGCAGTTCCAGTAATGGAAAGGGCTGAGAGAACGTCGCGCGGTTATAAATGATCGCGTCGACCACCAATGCGCCGTTGAACTCCGGATGACTGCGCACCACCAGATTGCTGCTCTTGATCCGGGCGATGTCGACCTTGGACGGCACCGTGCAGCCGATCTGCGGGCAGATTTGCTGGAACCACGGACGGTATTGATCCTGGCGGGCCAGTTCGTCGAAATGATAGGCGATGTATTGGGCAGCCAGTCCGCCCGCCGCCAGTAGCACCAACAGCAACCAGAGCAAACGGCGTCCCCACGGCGAGCGGCGTTTCTGCCAGTCCAGTTGCAGCGGGTCGTCAGTCAGGTCCTGCAGGACTTCAGCACGTACACCGGGTTCTGCGCGCTCGCGCTTTTTGCGCAGCGGCTCGATCGATGGCAACTCGTCGCCGTCATCGATATCGTCGCTGGCAGAAAATCGTTCACGACGGGCGTTCGGATCGATCGGGTCGTGAAGGCGCAGTTGCGGGATCGCCGGCTCGTCGTCGAGATCTACCGGTTCCAAAGTCAGCGAAGGCTCAGTGCGCGCGGCTTTGGCCGGTTCGATCTCCGAGACTTCTGCCTCGTCGTCGGGCTCGATCGTGTGCTCATCGGCATGTTCGCTGAACAGGCTGTCGCGCCAGACGGTTTCGTCCGGCTCAGGCATGTCGCGCCGGGCGCTCAGGGAATCTTCGCGGGGACGACCGAATTCGGTGGTCGGCTGGATTTCCCGTTGCTCGAGGCGGGCAAGTTCCTGGTCCAGATCGAGGCTGTCGAGATCCAGCTCCGAGGCGCTCCACTGCTTTTGGCTGATGGCGCGCGGTGCCGGCGGCTCGACGATGGCTACGGGTTCGACGGCTGGCGTCGACTCGACAATCGGCGGTGGCTCGGCAAGCGAAGGCGCGACCGGCGTCACCGCGTCCTTGCCAGCGTGTTGTTCCAGCAGCTGTTTGGCGGCGTTGAACACTTGCAGGCAGGAGCCGCAGCGAACCACCCCGCGGGCCACGCTCAATTGAGCATGGCTGACACGGAAACTGGTTTGGCAATGCGGGCACTGGGTGACGAAGCTGTCAGTCATGCGGCGATCCGGATTATGCAGGCGGACATATTAGCGCCGACGGCCGGTGATGCGCACCCAGCCATCGCGATTGGCGATCGGGTCGAGATCGAAGTCCTGTGCATAAGCGGCAGCGACTTCATCACCTTGTTCAGCGAGGATGCCCGACAGGGCCAGACGACCGCCGGATTTGACCAGGCCAGACAGTTGCGGCGCCAGCGAAACCAGCGGACCGGCAAGAATGTTGGCGACCAGCACGTCAGCTTGAACCTGCGGCAAGTCTTGCGGCAGGTACAGCGGGAACAGTTCGTCGGCAATATTGTTGCGACCGGCGTTGTCGCGCGAGGCTTCCAGTGCCTGCACGTCGATGTCGGTACCAACGGCTTCTTTCGCACCGAGCAACAGGGCGGCGATCGCCAGAATTCCCGAACCGCAACCGAAGTCGAGCACGTCGCAGTCTTTCAGGTCCTGGCCGTCGAGCCATTCCAGGCACAAAGCGGTGGTCGGGTGAGTGCCGGTGCCGAACGCCAGGCCCGGATCCAGCAGCAGGTTGACCGCATCAGGTTCCGGCGCGGCGTGCCAGCTCGGCACGATCCACAGGCGCTGGCCGAAACGCATCGGCTGGAAACCGTCCATCCAGCTGCGCTCCCAGTCCTGATCTTCGATGACTTCGCTGTGGTGTTCGGGTAGCGGGCTGCCGGTCAGCAGTTCCAGGTGGGCCAGTACCGGGGCTGGTTCGGTGCCGCCTTCGAACAACGCCAGCAAGTGGGTGTGCGACCACAATGGGGTGGTGTTGAGTTCCGGTTCGAAGATCGGCTGGTCTTCGGCGTCCATGAAGGTCACCGACACGGCGCCGACTTCGAGAAATGCGTCCTCGTAGGTTTCGGCTTGTTCGGGGGTGATGGCGAGACGGACTTGCAGCCAAGGCATGGCGGGCACCTTTGAAAATCTGTGGGGCAGCCCGAAGCTGCAAAAGCGCGCAGTTTACGCCAGGTCGCCGGCAAAGTGGACACGCCTCTTGGCTGTTACACATTCGCCGGCGCGATATACATATGTATCCCCGGAGCGCGGTTGCCGGCAAATAGAGTGAAAGCTCATTTCTACGCAAGCGGGCTGGACGATATGGCGAGTGAACAAGGGATTGTAGAAGAAAAACCACCGGAAGCCGCTGCGCCCACAGGAACGGCCCAGGAGATTCTGCTGCGGATCACGCGTTGGCAGGTACTCATCGACAAGCGCCTGAGCAGTCAGCTGACCTTATTGGAGGCCATGGAAGCTTTCGCGTTGACCGAGCTGCGCAATCATTACCCGCACGGCAATATCGATCCGGGTTTTGTGCTGGCTTTGCTCGATTCGATTCTGCAGAAAATCATCGACGGCAAGCCGATGATGTACCTGGCGATTCAGGACGCTCCGTACCGCTGGCCGGGTGCTGCTGACCGGGGATTTCCGCTCGGCCATCGTCAAGCGGTCATCCAGACTGTGGAGAGCGTTTCTGAGCATTTCCTTGATCAATACAAAAACTACCTGCGAACACATTGGGAAACCAAGGGGCAGGAGGCTGCGTTCGATCAGTTGGTTTTGCGCAAATTGCAGCGTTATATCGATGACATCGACGCGCTGTTCCACACTGACCGGCTCGTGCGACTGACGCCGGATCGATTGCGCAGGCAAATCGAAAAGGTTCAGGAACGAGGCGCTCGCCGCTATCGGTTGACCGCACTGGCAACGGGTGCGGAAAAGAAGAGGCTCGAAGCGCAGTCATACGCGCAATTGCCGCATTGGCTGCGGGTGCTGAACGAACCGGAGCGTGCCAGGCTGCGCCGTTATCAAGAACAGACGTCGCAGGCCCAGGCAGCGCTCGATGATCTGCTGGAAGGCTACGGCTCATTGCGCGCCTATGCCCGGCAACAGGCGATTGACTATATCCAGCTCAAACTCGACATGGAGGTGGAACCGGACCGGATCGATGTCCGCCTGAGGTGGCTTTCAGCGGTCGGCGAGCCGACGCAGAACCGCAGTTTGAGCCAGTTGCTCGCGGCGGGGCCGATCGGTACGGATTTCGCTGCCGTTCTGGAAGTCACCAGTGGTCCTTCGCGACGCAATCAGCCGCTGGAGCCGGCATTCATCGCCGACATGCTGGCCGGCCAGGATTATCCGGTCGGGTACCTGCGAGCCCTCGCCGGGCAGTATGAGCGCGAGGACGTACAAAAGGCCTTGATCGACTGGTTTGTCGCGCGACTCAAGCAAAGCGCGTTCGTTGCGCGTTGTGCGGGGCATCTGGCGGTGGACGATCATGATCGTCTCGAATCGATGTGGGCGGGGGAAGCCATGGGCGAATCTTTGCGCGTCGCCGCACTGGCTTTACCCAACGGCATGCAGTGTGCCGACTTTCTGGTGTTTTACCGGCAAGAGCCTGCACCAGCGGTGAGCGATCTGCTGCTGTACGCGCCAAACAAGCCAGACGGCCAGGAGTGGGTGCGCCTGCCTTCGCTGGCGGCATTGACCGGAGAGGTCTGGGGCTGGACGCAGAGCGAGTCCGGTCGCGAATATCTTTTGCAGCAGCTTTCTCCCACTGCCCATCGCCGAGCGCGGGAGTATCTTGTCGCCGTGGCTGCCGACCCTGGCCGTTGGGGTATGAGCAGTGATATTCGGCGTGCGCCCCTGCCGTTCGCTCAGTGCGTCGAAGCGGCTGTAAAAATGGGCCTGGCCAAAAACCTGCAGCAGGTCGAAGAGGACAATTTACTGCGCTGGAACTCAACGCTGACCCTGGATGCGCGTCGACGCCTCAGCAGCCTGAATCAGGAGCTGGTTGTTCATCAGCAGGTCTTCAATGAGTTGCTGGGCGGTTTCGAAGTCTTTGTCGACTTTGCCAGACGCACGGTGGCCGCAGAGATCGCGCCTTATATGCGCAGCAAACAGGTGCTGGAACCGGTTGATCCGGCCACCGTGTTGATCGATTACAACGCCGGCATCGCCGATCGCAGGAAACAGTCGGTAGCCAGCCTGCTCGATCTGGCGATCTACGGCTACGACGACAACGCTGGTATCGACAATCCGAAAAAGGGCGTGCGCTCATCCGTTGGCCAGGATCTGAGCGAGGTGCGCAGCGCCGATCTGGCGTTGTATCTGCGCGGGGCCTGGCTGGGTGAGAAGTACGCCAGCGAGATCCGAGGCAAATATCTCGACGCTCGCCATGCGGACTACGAGCCGCGCCGGTTTGCCTGGCGCAATGTGCTGCTGTCGACAATGGATCGTGACTTGCGGGTTGCGCGAAGTCAGGCACGGCTAAGCGACACGGTGTATACAGCGCTCGTCCGCCAGGTCTCGCTGTTGAGTCAATTGCCAACGTCAGGGGGCCATTTGCCGGGCGCCAGCAGGGTCACGACTGACGGCGTATTCAGGTTTACTGTGCGTGGTCATGTCGTACTCGGGGTTTATGTTTTTACCGCTTTCGATCCCGAGCCGTCTTGGTGGTTGTATACCCCGGATGCTCCTGACGGCCTTGCGGTGCGCCCGTACCATTCACTGTTTGGCGACATCGCCGGCGAGCTGCATGACTACTTGATGGCGCGCACGGCGGTTGCTGCACGCAAAACCGTTTCGCTCTCCTTGCATGCGATAGCGGTAAAAAATCAGCGCGTCGATACGCTGTACGAAGCGCAGCGAGTGAGCGACGCGCGGGTTGAGTTCAACGCTTACATCGAGCGCACGGTTACGGATGTGCACGACATCACGACCAGCCGCGCGAAAATGATCGAAAGACAGGTGGTCAAGGGACTGATGTTCGCCGCCGCGCCATTCTGCATGGTGTTTCCGCCCTTCGCCTTGTTGTTGGACGTGGTGTTCATCGCTGTCAGTGCCGGTGATGCCGTCGCGGCGCATCTGGAAGGCGATGTCGATGGCGCGCTCGGCCATTGGCTTGAGGCGTCGTGGGGCGCGCTGTTTGCCATGGTTGGCGCCGGCAGTACGGTCAAGTTACTCGGGCGCACGGTCAGAAATCTGAAGCACACGACGCGGCCGGTCTCATTGCTCACAGAACGCTTGAGCACCGTGGCTCCGATTCGCAAGGAAGCGTTGCCGGCGGTTCGCAAGGTGCGTTTTCACGCCAGACAGGCCGTCAGCAACAAGCCGGATAATTTGCAGCAGGTCACTGAAGAAGGTGTCTTTTTTGGCACATGGCGCAGTCCGCCCAGTGCTGCGCAGCCCCAACCGACCTATTACATCCGCAACAGAGGCAAGTACTTCCAGGTCAGGGAAAACCCGCATTTCGGGGGGCTCAGCCTGATCGATGCCCGGCGCCCCGAAGCCATTTATCAGCGCCCCGTACGTCTGACCGCGAGTGGCAAATGGACGCATGACCGGGTCGGGCTGCGCGGCGGCAATGATCAGGTACGTAATCTTGGTCGAGTGAACAATCTGCGCAATGCGTTTCCCGGCCGGGTCGAGCCAGTGCTGAACCGTGGTGCGTTGCAGGGCGAGGCTGTGGTGGCGAAGTTTGTCGCCGGGTCTATGGACAATTATCTGTTTTCGCTGAATGCGCAGACCTGCGTGATTGCCTCGATGTACAACCCGACGACAAAGGTCGGCGCAGTCATTCATTTCGATCACAACGTTCGCTCGCTGATCAACCACACCGTCAAGGATGCGATGACGCGTCTGGGAGGCTCGCCCAAAGATGTTCGGGTCACGCTGGTGGGCGGTGACTGGCTGACCGGCACCGACATCGGTGGACCGGTCAGGAGTGTATTGCGTCAACAGGGGCTGAGGCCGACATGGGATTACTGGTCGTATTCTTCCTGTCTGGGTAATACCTATGCTGTTTCGTTGAATCTGAACAACGGTGTTTCGACGGTGTTCAAGACTTCCGCCAGCCAGGTTGAGCGCTTGTATTCGCCGGTTTTGCAGCGGGCCAGATATGCCAGCGATCCGGTGTCGAAACGCGCACAGGTATTCATGGAGCGGTTTCGTCGAAAGCCATTGCACCAAGATGCCTCTGGCGCTGTAGTCGACCAGAACGGGCGCCGGGCAACCCCTGAAATGATTCAGGGGCAAGCTTTTACCTTGGTGTCGATGAACTGATGCGCTGGTTGCAGGCATAAAAAAACCCGATCCACAGGGATCGGGTTTTTCCACGCCAGGTCAGTCTTACGACTGCTTGGCCAGCTTGTGCTCGAGGTAGTGAATGTTCACGCCACCTTTGCAGAAGCCTTCGTCACGAACCAGGTCACGGTGCAGCGGGATGTTGGTCTTGATCCCGTCAACCACGATTTCGTCCAGGGCATTGCGCATGCGGGCCATGGCTTCGTCGCGGGTCGCGCCGTAAGTGATCAGCTTGCCGATCAGCGAGTCGTAGTTCGGTGGAACCGCATAACCGCTGTACAGGTGCGAATCGACGCGAACGCCGTTGCCGCCTGGTGCGTGGAAATGCTTGACCGTGCCCGGACTCGGCATGAAGGTTTTCGGGTCTTCAGCGTTGATCCGGCATTCCAGCGAGTGGCCACGAATAACCACGTCATCCTGAGTGAACGACAGCTTGTTGCCAGCGGCGATGCTGAGCATCTCCTTGACGATGTCGATACCGGTAACCATTTCCGAAACCGGGTGCTCCACCTGAACACGGGTGTTCATTTCGATGAAGTAGAAGCGACCGTTTTCGTAGAGGAACTCGAAGGTGCCGGCGCCACGGTAACCGATGTCGATGCACGCCTTGACGCAACGAGCCAACACTTCTTCGCGAGCCTTCTCGTCGATGCCCGGTGCCGGCGCTTCTTCGAGAACCTTCTGGTGGCGGCGTTGCAGCGAGCAATCGCGGTCGCCCAGATGGATGGCGTGGCCCTGGCCGTCGGACAGTACCTGCACTTCGACGTGGCGCGGATTGGTCAGGAATTTTTCCAGATAGACCATCGGGTTGCCGAACGCCGCGCCTGCTTCGGAGCGGGTCAGTTTCGCCGAGGCGATCAGGTCTTCTTCCTTGTGCACCACGCGCATGCCGCGACCACCACCGCCACCAGCGGCTTTGATGATCACCGGGTAGCCGACTTCACGACCGATGCGCAATGCCGTTTCTTCGTCTTCCGGCAGCGGGCCGTCGGAACCTGGAACGGTTGGCACGCCTGCTTCGATCATCGCGTGCTTGGCCGAGACCTTGTCACCCATCAGGCGAATGGTGTCGGCTTTCGGGCCGATGAACGCGAAGCCGGAGTTCTCGACCTGCTCGGCAAAATCGGCGTTTTCCGCGAGGAAACCGTAGCCTGGGTGAATGGCGGTAGCGCCAGTCACTTCAGCGGCAGCGATGATGGCCGGGATGTGCAGGTAGGACTGAGCGGCAGAAGCCGGGCCGATGCAGACGGATTCGTCTGCCAGACCCAGGTGCATCAGCTCTTTGTCGGCCTTGGAGTAAACGGCGACGGTCTTGATGCCCATCTCTTTGCAGGCACGCAGAATCCGCAGGGCGATCTCACCGCGGTTAGCGATCAGAACTTTTTCCAACTTCGCAGTCATCAAAGGCTCTCCGCAGTTCAAACGATGGTGAACAGCGGTTGGTCGTACTCAACCGGCTGGCCGTCTTCGACGAGGATGGATTCGATCACACCGCTGGTTTCAGCTTCGATGTGGTTCATCATCTTCATGGCTTCAACGATGCACAGGGTGTCGCCTTTCTTCACGGTCTGGCCGACTTCAACGAAGGACGGCGAGGTTGGCGAAGATTTGCGATAGAAGGTACCGACCATCGGCGAACGGGCAACAGTGCCGTTCAGCGCTGGTGCAGCAGCGGCAGCCGGGGCTGCGGCAGCAACCGGAGCAGCAGCGGCGGCAGGTGCGGCAGCCGGAGCGTGCATCGGAGCCGGCGCGTAGTACTGCTGAGCCGGGGTCTTGCTGTGACGGCTGATGCGTACGGACTCTTCGCCTTCCTTGATCTCGAGCTCGTCGATGCCGGACTCTTCCAGCAATTCGATCAGTTTCTTAACTTTACGGATATCCATGAATCATCAACTCCCAAGGGTCGGTCAGGGGCGTTTAACGCTTGTAGTTCAAGCCGTTGCCTGTGTTTCAAGCTGTTCTAGCGCAGCCTCCAGGGCCAGTCGGTAACCGCTGGCGCCAAGGCCGCAGATCACTCCCACCGCTACGTCGGAGAAGTAAGAGTGATGGCGGAAAGGTTCGCGTTTGTGCACGTTGGACAAATGCACTTCGATGAATGGGATGCTCACTCCCAGCAACGCGTCACGTAACGCGACACTTGTGTGCGTAAAAGCTGCTGGATTGATCAGAATGAAATCGACCCCTTCGCCACGCGCGGCGTGGATGCGGTCGATCAATTCGTACTCGGCATTGCTTTGCAGATACAGCAGATGATGGCCGGCTTCACGAGCGCGGCGCTCCAGATCCTGATTGATCTGCGCCAGGGTCGTTGAACCGTAAGTGCCGGGTTCGCGGGTGCCGAGCAGGTTCAGGTTGGGGCCGTGCAGCACCAGGAGGGTCGCCATCTGCGTAGTCCTTGTTATGAATGAGCAATCGTCAGAACCCGGCGACTATGCCGCAAAGACTTTGTGACTGTCCAGTTCTATGCAATAGCCAGCACGATGGCCGATGTTTGCGCGAAATATGTGACTGAGGGTCCTAATCCGGTCACTTGTGGTGAACCCCCTGTAGGAGCTGCCGCAGGCTGCGATCTTTTGATTTTCAAGAGCAAGATCAAAAGATCGCAGCCTTCGGCAGCTCCTACAGGGATTTTCGTCAGACGCGGAAGGCCTGCACGGCTGTATGCAATTGCCCGCCCAATGCCAGCAAGTTCTCGCCTTGTTCGCGCCCACGGCCGATCCGCACCAGATTATCCCCACCCAACTGATGAATCCGCTCACTGTGATCGCGAATCTCGCTGACCGCGCCGCTCTGCTGCGCCGTGACGTCGGCAATGCGGATCGCCGTGTCGGAAATGGTCTGGATCGCGCCGACGATTTTATCCAGCGCGCCATCCGCCGCTTGCGCCTGATTGGCCGTGGCTTCGGCGTGCTCGACCTGCGCGCGCATGCCTTCGACCGATTGACGAGCAGCGGTTTGCAGGCCGGCGATCAGGGTTTGAATCTCGGCAGTTGCGCCGGCTGTACGTTGTGCCAGCGAGCGCACTTCTTCAGCCACCACGGCAAATCCTCGACCCATTTCCCCGGCACGCGCCGCTTCGATCGCCGCGTTAAGCGCCAGCAGGTTGGTTTGATCGGCAATCGAGCGAATCACCGTCAATACGCCACCAATGGTCGCTGACTCCTCGGCCAAATGCTCGATCATTTGCGCGTTGCCCTGAACCTCACCGACCAGCGCGTGCAGGCCGGTGAGGCTTTGGCCAATCACCGACTGGCCATGCTCGACCGCCAGTCCGGCATGACGGCTGGCATCCGCCGCCTGCTGCGCATCGCCAGCGACCTGCTGAATCGTCGCCTCCAACTCGCCGAGTGAATCGCGGATCAGCGCGGTGTCACCGGCCTGATGTTCGGCGCCGCTGTGCAAGTCGTTGCTTAGTTCGGCGAGCGTGCGACTGCTGCCTGCGACTTGTTCGGCATTGCCGCGAATTGTCCCAACCAAGTCCACCAGGTAGGCACGCAAGCGATTGAGCGAGGCCTCGATGTCGTGCAGTTCACGGTTGGTTTTGCCCAAATGAATGTCGCGGCTGAAATCGCCTTCGGCCCAGTTCGACAGCGCCGGAGCGAGATTGGTCAGCGTGCGGGCCAGCCGCCGCTGCAAGGTGTCGATGAGCAACGCAATCAGCAGAATCAAGCCGATCATCACGCCTTGCATCAGCCGCACTTCGCCTTGAATTTGCCCGTGCTGCGCGCGCACGACCGGCTCAAGTCCGGCGATGGCCTGCTGCACGGCGGCGATTTTCTGGTGGGTGGCGGTGCTGAGGTCGGTGCGTTTCTGGATCTGATCTCGTGTGCGTGCCAGCTCCGCCGGATAGCGTCCGAGCAAGCTGTTGAGCTCACGTTTGAGCCCGACACCAGCGTCTTCGGCGACGGTTTTTTCGCTGTTCTCGATGCCCATCATTGCCGCAAAGTCATCACTGCCCGATTCGCTTTTGGCGACAACACCGAGCAAGGGCAGGGCCTCAATTACCTGAGCTTGCGAGCGGATATTGGTGACTTCGCGCTCAACATCGGCGGCCAGCTCACTGCGTCCGCTGCTGACCAGTTTGTCTCGCGCCAGTGACAGTTTGCCTAAGTGCTGAGAGGCGACGAGCAACGGCGTCAGATAAGCCGCGTTGCCGTTGGCGTAAGTGCTGAGCTGATCGAGGCTGGCGCTCAGTTCGCGCTCTGCCTGCAACAGCAAGGCCTGCGGGTCGCCCGCCAGTTTGCCGGCAGCGAGCAAGTCGGTCTTGCTGAATTCATCAAGGCCCGACAGGCTCGGGCGCAGGGTGTCGGCCAGCGCTGGCGGCAATTCGCCGAGTTCTTTCTGCAAATTGTCGATGGCCTGACTGGCACTGCTCAGGCGCAAGGCGTCGCCGCTGGCGAGGTAATCCTCGACGTTGCGTGCCACCTCGTTCTGAAATTGTTGCGACAGACCGAGATAGCGCTCCATCAACAGGTACGGGCGCTCAAGGGCTTTTTGCGACCACCACAGCGTCGCGCCGAGTGCGAGACACACGGCGACCAACAGCAGGGTATTGAGATTGGTGAGCAACTTCAGGCGCATGACGGCTACCAACGGCAGAAATGGTAAGCGCCTGAATTTATTGCGGTTCTGTTACAGGGTTATGACCGAATCAGTGGAATCCGATGAAAAAGTGGCACTTTGCTTTGATTCGCGCGCGGTCTGCACGCGATTGCGCCCGGCACCTTTGGCCCGGTACAGCGCTTCGTCGGCCTGACTGGCCATCATCAGGCTGTCGCAGTCATCGTGCATTTCCACCACACCGGCGCTGAAGGTGCACCACAAATCCTGCGGCTGCGCCGGGTAATGGATTTCAGCGAAGCGCTGGCGGATCTCGTCGAGCACTTTGTGCGCGGCTTCTATATCGGTGTCGGGCATGACGATGGCGAACTCTTCGCCGCCGTATCGGCCGATGAAATCGGTCTTGCGCAAACGCTGCTTGAGAAACAGCGCGAGGCTCTTGATCACCCGGTCGCCCATCGGGTGGCCGTGGCTGTCGTTGACCCGTTTGAAATGGTCGATGTCGAGCATCGCAAAGCTCAATGGCTTGTTCTCGCGGCGGGCGCGGAACGAGCAGTCTTCGAGCAATTGCAGAATGTGCGTGTGGTTGTACAGACCGGTGAGGCTGTCGCGGACCATCCGTGCTTTGAGGTTGCGTGCGCGGGCGGCGCGGTTGCGCACGGTGGTGATCAGGTGGCGCGGCTTGATCGGTTTGGTCAGGAAGTCATCGCCGCCCTCGCTCATGGCGTCGAGCTGCTTGTCCAGATCGTCCTCGGCAGACAGGTAAATGATCGGCACGCTGACATAGCGATCGTTGTGGCGAATCACTTTGGCCAGTTCGGTGCCAGTGCAGGCTGGCATGTACATGTCGAGGATGATCAGGTCGGGCTGGAAATCGGCCAGTTCCGCCATCGCCTGAATCGGTTCGATCAAGGTACGCGTGACGATGCCGGCGCTGTTGAGCAGGCGCTCGGTGTGCAAGGCCTGCGCACGCGAGTCGTCGATGATCAGCACTTTATAAGGTTCGTACTGGGCGACGCAGGTGAGGACTTCTATCTTTTCCAGCAGGCTCGACGCTTCGAGGGTGCCGGTGAGGAACTCCTGGCCGCCGGCGCGCACGGCGGCGAGACGGGTTGGCGTGTCGGTTTCGTGCAGGCTGAAGAACAGCAGCGGCAGCGGCTCTTCCAAACCGACCTGAGCCTCCGCGGCGAGTTTCAGGCCGATGCCGGCGCCGCTGAAATCGACGTCCATGACGATCGCCGCGGGCAGGCGCTCGACCATCGAGGAGCGAAACGCCGAAACGCTGTCCAGCGCCTGCGCGCTCAGACCGAAGAATTCCAGTTGTTTGGCCAGGCGTTCGGCGCGGTCGTGATCTTGCAGCATCACATAGATCGGTTTGCGCAGCGGTGGCAGGAAAGTCTGGTCGAGTTGATCGCCATGGCGCAGGCCGGTGCGTGACAAGCGCTGCATCAAGCGATTGAGGTCGGTGATCAAGCCACTGCTCAGGCGACCGCGATTGGCGTCCACCGCTTCCAGCGATTGGCTGATATGGCGCGCAAGCTGCGTGTGTTCGGGCTGTTCGAAGCGCTCGGCAAAACGCAGCAGGCGCAGGTTGGCCTCGCTCAGTTCGGCGAGATCGACATTGGACCACTCAGTGCGTTGCAGGCGCTGCCATATCTCAAGAATCTGACGTGCCTGATGAATTACCCGCTGGGCAAAGTGGTGCTTGAGACGCTCACGGCTGGGGTCTTCTGGCTCGGTCATATCCTGACTACTAGTTAGGCTGCATGCTGAGATCGACTGGTGGCTCTATGCTAGCACCTCTTTTCCCTTACACGAGTGTCGTACGTCAATAATCTGCAATGCGTCACCATTCAGTTTCTGACCGTACGGTTTTGTTTTTGACCTGAGTGTCTGACAAGTCCCCGTCGGCCGGGCACTCCCTGACTAAGCTGGGTGATCAGGATGACGGGGCAGTGGTGCTTTTATCCGTGCAGTGAATGACCTTTGCGATGGTTTTCAATCCGATGGGCTGAAGCATGGGCATCGGGGATTCCCTTAGTCATCGTCGAAGCGTCATTCGCCCATACGAATTGCGGCTTATCTTTACGCGCGGGTGCCCGGCCTCGGCACGTTGTTGTATGGTTGTGGTCGAACCGTTGAACCCAAGTGATTGAAAGGATATCGCCATGCTGGACTGGAAAAACCGCGCGGGCAGCGCGCCTGAACGTGCCGCCGAACCCAAGTCGGCCACCCGCAGCTATGTTGGCGGATTGCTGTTCAGCCGTGCATTGGCCACGCTGATCGGCATCTACCTGCTGGTGACCATTGGCCTTGGCTGGTACTGGAGCCAGGAGCCGGCGCTGTTTCCGGTCGCACAAAACGCGCAAGTGGCGGCCGAGAAAGAAGGCAAGCAGATGGTGATCGGCTACACCACCGTCGAAACCCTGAAGACCGTTGCCGGCACCTTGCTCAACAAGCCGGGCGGCTACATTTCCAACGACCGCTTCCCGCCGGGCCTGTGGATGGACAACATGCCGAGCTGGGAATATGGCGTGCTGGTGCAGGTCCGCGACCTGAGCCGGGCACTGCGTAAAGACTTCGCCCGTTCGCAGTCGCAGTCCGCCGAAGACGCCGACCTGGCCAAGGCCGAGCCGCGTTTCAACTTCGACAACAAGAGCTGGATCCTGCCGTCGAGTGAGTCGGAATATCAGGAGGGCATCAACTCGCTGAGTCGTTATCAGGCGCGCCTGTCTGATCCAACCCAGAAAAACGCGCTGTTCTATGCTCGCGCCGACAACCTGAACAACTGGCTGGGCGATGTCGGCACCCGTCTCGGTTCGCTGTCGCAACGCCTGTCGGCCAGCGTAGGCCGGGTCAAACTCAATACCGCGCTGAAAACCGAAGTGCCGGCGATCGGCGAAGTGCCGCAGGTTGACGAAGAAGTCGTCGAGACCCCGTGGATGCAGATCGACAACGTGTTCTACGAAGCCCGCGGTCAGGCCTGGGCGCTGTCGCACCTGCTGCGCGCCATTGAAGTCGATTTCGCCGATGTGCTGGCGAAGAAGAACGCCACCGTCAGCGTGCGTCAGATCATCCGTGAACTGGAAGCCTCGCAGGAGCCGGTCTGGAGTCCTATGATTCTTAACGGCAGCGGCTTCGGCGTGCTGGCCAACCACTCGCTGGTCATGGCCAACTATATTTCCCGGGCCAACGCCGCGGTGATCGATTTGCGTCAACTGCTCAATCAGGGCTGATTCATGAGCCACAACGCCAAAGAGGCGGCCCATCGCGCCGCCTCGGATGCCGAACAGATCGCCTGGGTCGATGAGCAGGACAACCTGCTCGGCGCGCTCGTGCGCGCCGATTTGCGCGAGCGCGGACTGATTGGCCGTGGCACCTACATCATGTTGTTCAATTCCGCCGGTGAGCTGTGCGTGCACCGGCGCACCTTGAGCAAGGCGATTTATCCCGGCTACTGGGACGTCGCGGCGGGCGGCATGGTCCAGGCAGACGAAACCTACGCCGAGTCAGCGGCCCGTGAACTGGAAGAGGAATTGGGCGTCAGCGGCGTCGAACTGACGGCTCATGACCATTTCTATTTTGAGGACACCGGCAATCGCCTGTGGTGCTCGGCGTTTTCTGCCGTATGGGACGGCCCGTTGAAACTGCAACCGGAAGAGGTGCTGGAAGCGCGCTTTATTCCGGTCGAGCAGGTGCTGCAGGAAATCCAGCAGAAGCCTTATTGCCCGGACTCTCTGGCCGCATTGAAGCGCTATCTCAAGGCGCAACAAAGCGACGTCGCAAAGAACACATAAATTGGCGCCGATTGGCACTTAGCAATCGGGATTTTTGCCGTTACACTGCGCGACCTTTTCAAGCTGCACCGCGAGTGCTTTTTGTAGGAGCTGCCGCAGGCTGCGATCTTTTGATTTTTTGTTTTGGCGTCGAAATCAAAAGATCGCAGCCTCGTTTCATTCGACAGCTCCTACATTTGGCGCTTTATCGGTGCAGTAGCGCTGCCCCTGCCTGAGTGGGGCTTCGCGGTCGATGACCTTGCCCAAGGTCGCGATCAGTCTTTGTCCTCCCGAGAGGATTGCCGGTGGCCAAAAAAGCCGCATCCTTCGCCGCCCTGGGCGGCCTGGTATTTTCCACCGACGCAGGTCGTCATTGCCCGGAATGCAGTAAGCCGGTGGACGCCTGTATCTGCAAACAAACCGTGATCCCGGCTGGCGACGGCATTGCCCGCGTGCGACGCGAGAGCAAGGGCCGTGGCGGCAAAACGGTGACTACCATCACCGGCGTGCCACTGGCCGAAGACGCGCTCAAGGAGCTGGCGACAACGTTGAAGAAACGTTGCGGCACCGGCGGCGCGTTGAAAGACGGGATCATCGAAATCCAGGGCGATCATGTCGAGCTACTCTTGGCTGAGCTGATCAAGCACGGTTTCAAAGCGAAGAAGTCCGGCGGCTAGCAGCCTCTGTGAAAACCACCTGCGGCTTGATCCGGCGCTGAAACACTTCAGATCCGGCGTCGTCTCCATGGTTTTCACAGAGCCTGTTCATGACCGGTTTCTAAACTCCACGCAGTCAGTGCGGTCTACCGCCGCGCTGACAAACCGTCATTTTCATTCTTTAGAATGCGCCGGCCTGAGATCAGGCGACGCACTATGACTTCTTTATAGGGGACTTCGATGTCCGTACGACGCACACGCAAAGACGATGGCAGCCAATGGACAGTTGCGGACAGCCGCAGTGTTTACGGGATTCGCCATTGGGGGGCCGGGTATTTCGCGATCAATGACGCCGGTCGCGTCGAAGTTCGTCCGAACGGTCCGAGCAGCTCGCCTATCGACCTGTTCGAACAAGTCGACCAACTGCGCAAAAGCGGTTTGTCCTTGCCGTTGCTGGTTCGCTTCCCCGACATTCTGCAAGACCGCGTCCGTCAGTTGACCGGTGCCTTCGATTCGAACATCGAGCGCCTGGAGTACCAGAGCAAGTACACCGCGCTGTACCCGATCAAGGTCAACCAGCAAGAAGCGGTGATCGAGAACATCATCGCCACCCAGGACGTCTCCATCGGTCTGGAAGCCGGCTCCAAGCCTGAGCTGCTGGCCGTGCTGGCGCTGGCGCCGAAGGGCGGCACCATCGTCTGCAACGGTTACAAGGACCGCGAGTTCATCCGTCTGGCGCTGATGGGCCAGAAGCTCGGCCACAATGTCTTCATCGTTATCGAGAAAGAATCCGAAGTCGGTCTGGTGATCGAAGAAGCCGCCTCGCTCAAGGTCAAGCCACAGGTCGGCCTGCGCGTGCGTCTGTCGTCGCTGGCGTCGTCGAAGTGGGCGGACACCGGTGGCGAGAAATCCAAATTCGGTCTGTCGGCAGCACAACTGCTGTCGGTGGTCGAGCGTTTCCGCGCGGCTGGCCTGGATCAGGGCATTCGCCTGTTGCACTTCCACATGGGCTCGCAGATCGCCAACCTGGCTGACTACCAGCACGGCTTCAAGGAAGCGATCCGTTACTACGGCGAGCTGCGCAATCTCGGTCTGCCGGTCGATCACATTGACGTCGGCGGCGGTCTGGGCGTCGACTACGACGGCACGCACTCGCGCAACGCCAGCTCGATCAACTACGACATGGACGATTACGCCGGTGTCGTGGTCGGCATGCTCAAGGAATTCTGCGACGCGCAGAGCCTGCCGCATCCGCACATTTTCTCCGAAAGCGGCCGCTCGCTGACCGCGCACCACGCCATGCTGGTGGTGCAGGTAACCGACGTCGAGAAGCACAACGACGAGATCCCGCAGATCGAAAACAAAGAGTCGCTGCCGGAAACCGTGCAGTGGCTGGTTGACCTGCTCGGCCCGACCGACATCGAAATGGTCACCGAAACCTACTGGCGCGCCACCCACTACATGAGCGACGTTGCCGCGCAATACGCCGATGGCAAGCTGACCCTGGCTGAAAAAGCCTTGGCCGAGCAGTGCTACTTCGCCGTCTGCCGTCGCCTGCACAACTCGCTGAAAGCCCGTCAGCGTTCGCACCGCCAAGTGCTCGACGAACTCAACGACAAGCTGGCCGACAAGTACATCTGCAACTTCTCGGTGTTCCAGAGCCTGCCGGACACCTGGGCGATTGATCAGGTCCTGCCGATCATCCCGTTGCACCGTCTCGACGAAGAGCCGCTGCGTCGCGCGGTGCTGCAAGACCTGACCTGCGACTCCGACGGCAAGATCAATCAGTACGTCGACGAGCAGAGCATCGAGACCAGCCTGCCGGTACACGGTTTGAACGAAGGTGAAGACTACCTGCTGGGCGTGTTCCTGGTCGGCGCCTATCAGGAAATCCTCGGCGACATGCACAACCTGTTCGGTGACACCGACTCGGTAAACATCTACCAGAACGCCGATGGCAGCGTGTACCACGCCGGTATCGAGACCCACGACACCATCGAAGACATGCTGCGTTACGTGCACTTGTCGCCGGAAGAACTGATGACTCACTACCGCGACAAGTGCGCCAGTGCCCGCATCAGTGCCAGCGAGCGCACGCAATTTCTCGATGCCTTGCGTCTGGGCCTGACCCGCTCCTCCTACCTGTCTTCCTGAGGCCAGGTGGCGATCTTGCCGGGTTGTCTGAATTTTTCCTGAGCGTGGCGGAAAATTCGGATGACTCGGTGGGATATCTCCCAAAATCTTCGCGAAATCCATGGCATTCCTGGCCAGCAAAGTCATCCGGTCTGCTTTTCGCGTAGGTCATTTCCTAAGTTGTACTTCAGCTCTCTACTCGGCCATGGCTCTCGGCGAGAATCCCCGACCGCCCCTCCTGTAGAGATCCGCCCATGTTCGAACCAGTCAACGAGTCGTCCTTTCGTCTCGATGTAGCGGGCCTGTCCGACCCTTTCGAAGTCCTGGCCTTTACCGGTAGCGAAGCCCTCAGCGAATCCTTTGCGTTCGAGATCGATGTGTTGATCGACGATCCGCACCTGGATCTCGCCGGCCTGCTATACCGTTCGGCGTTCCTCTGTTTCGGGCCGTCGGGGGAGGGCGTGCACGGGCAATTGCAGAGCCTTGTCCAGCATGAACACGCAGAGGGCTCGAGATTGAGCCGGATCCGTCTGGGGCCGAAACTCGGTTGCCTCGCGCTGCGCTTCAGTCAACGCATCTTCAGTGGCCGTTCGGTGCCGCAGATCATCGAACAAGTGCTCAGGGAGCACGGGATTGCCGGCGCCCAGTGCCGCTTCGATCTGTCTGCCGGCTACCCGGCCCGGACGTTCTGCACGCAGTATCGCGAGTCCGATCTGCAACTGCTCCAGCGCTTGTGCGCGCAGGCGCGGATTCACTATTACTTTGAACACGATCGCGACCGGCATTGCCTGGTGTTCGCCGATGATCCGGCGCAGTTACCCGTGGCCGGTGCCGCGCAGTATCCGCGCGGGGACGACGGGCAAGATACGTCTCCCGCGTTGCGGCAATGGCAATTGCAAAGTGCAATTGAGACCAGTTTATCGGGTGTGCAACGGGCTGAAGGCCAGAGTGAACTGCCAGCGTTGCGCAGCGGTCACTGGCTGCGGTTGGCCGGTCATCCCTTCGCTGAATGCAATCGGCCGTGGTTGCTGACACGCATTGAACATCGCGCCGATCCATCCCGTGAACCTCCCTACGTCAACCGCCTGTTCGGCACGGTGCAAGTGCCGTACACATCGGCTACAGCGCCATCGCGCCTACGCATGCACAGCCTGCAACGGGCCTGGGTGGTGGCGGTCGATGAACCGCAGCCTGACCGGATGCGCCCGGTGGCGGTGCAATTCGACTGGCTCTACCAGGGCGAAGGGGCCGCTCCGAGTCATTGTTGGCTACCGCTTGCGCCGTCCCTGGCGCAGGTGTCCATGGCGGCGCTGAGCGAGGGTGTCGAGGTGGTTGTGAGTTTCTTCGAGGGGGATCCGGATCAGCCGATGATCAGCGGTGTGCTGCAGCCGCCATCCGCCGTTGTCGACACCGATGATGACCTGCCGTTGCCTCTGCCCGACAGCCTGGTGAGTGACGGCTTGCAGCAACTGCTGACTTGCGGTGAACCGTTGCTGCTGTTGTGCCTGATCCCCGGCGGCGGCAGTTTCAACCATTGCTCTCAATCGGTGTGCAGTTGCCGACTGGTCACCGCGCTTGAACAGAGCGGCGCAACATGAATGGCGCGGCGCTTGAGCCCATGGCGCAGTGGCTGCTGCTCGATGGCCCGGATGCACCGCAGGCCTTGCTGACCCTGCACCGGGCTTTTGCCGGTGTGCAGTGTTTCAGCCTGTTCGAAGGCACTGAGTTCGAACCGGTCAGCGAGCATGGCCCGGTGTTGATCGAGCTGCGTGACTGCCCGGCATTGGCTGCGTTGTGTCACAGCGACCCAAACACCTGGCGCGGGCTGTTGCTGGGCAGTGAGGTTTCGGCGCAACAACTGCTGAGTCACTTGCAGCGCATGCTCACGGTGTCGTTTGGATTGAATCACCGGGCTTTGCTCAGCTATTACAACCGGCAGACCGCGAGCTATTTTTTCGATGCCTGCGATGCTGCTGAGCTGAGCCGCTGGCTCGGGCCGATCCGTCAACTGCGCTGGTTCGGTGGCACTTGGGCCGACCGGGCGATTGGCAGTCTGGGCTGGCAGCAGTTGCGCAACCCGGGGCTAGCCGTCGAGCCGCTGAGCATCGAAGAAAGCCTGACCCGGCGCCAGCGCGAACGCCTGCAAACCTGCTTGCTGGAGCAGCATATCTGGCGCTGGTGCCAATCGCTGGGAACCGATTACGCGACGATGGCCTCCCATGTGCATCAAGGCCTGACGCTGGGATTCAGCGACCGCACCGTGCTCGATGGCTGGTTATGGCTACGCTTGCTGCATCCGCGAGCCGTGCTGGTGCCACCGCCGGTGGGGCTGACCCAGCAGCAGCGGCTTGACCATGTGCGGCGCCAGTGGCGCAGCGATCAGTCCTGAGGCGAGGTTCGGCGCGTATGGCAGGTTTATTCCGGCAAGGGTGGGGGATCGTGTTGCTGCTGGTGCTGGGCGGTTGTTCGCCGGTGCAGGTGCTCAATGCGTTGACTCCGGACAGCACGTACGCCAAAACCTTGGGCATCGCCTATGGCGACGATCCTCGGCAGAAGCTCGACGTGTATGTGCCGCATCAGCCGATGCCCGGCGCGCCGGTGGTGGTGTTTTTCTATGGCGGCAGCTGGAACAGCGGTTCGCGCGTCGACTACCGCTTTGTCGGCGAAGCGCTGGCATCCCGAGGGATTGTTGCCGTGGTGGCGGATTACCGTTTGTATCCACAGGTGCGCTATCCGCTGTTCCTGCAAGACGGCGCGCGTGCGGTGGCATGGACCAAAGCGCATATCCACGAGTTTTCCGGCAACCCGCAGCGCTTGTATCTGATGGGACACAGCTCGGGCGGGTACAACGCGGCAATGCTCGCGCTGGACAGCGAATGGCTCGCGGCGGTGGGCATGTCGCCCAGGGATGTACAAGGCTGGATCGGTCTGGCCGGGCCGTATGATTTTCTGCCGATCAAGAATCCCGAGGTGCGTCCGGTGTTCTTCTGGCCGGATTCACCGCCGCAGTCGCAGCCGATCAACCATGTCAGTCGCGGCGCACCGCCTGCGCTGTTGATTGCGGCAAGCCGGGATGATCTGGTCAACCCGACGCGCAACACCGGTGGCCTTGCGAGCAAGCTGCGCGAGGCCGGTGTGCCGGCGCAGGATTTGTATTACTCGCGGCCCAGCCACATAACCTTGGTAGCGACCCTGTCGCGGCCGTTGCGGCGTCTGGCGCCGGTGCTCGATCAGGTGGTCGGGTTTATCGCCCACACGCCGAGTCAGTGAACGCCGCCACTGAACCAGCCATCGTTGCGCTTGAGCCACCAGGCTTGCGCACCGAGGGTCAGGCTACGCAACACCATGAACAGCAGAAAAGATATCCACAGCCCGTGATTGCCCAGACCTTGCAGCGCCCAGGCGAACGGCAATAACAGCACCACGGTGATCAGCATGCCGTTGCGCATTTCCCGCGCGCGGGTGGCGCCGATGAACAAACCGTCGAGCAGGTAGCTCCAGACTGCAATCAGCGGCAGCACGGCGAGGTAGGGCAGGTAGACGAACGCGGTGTCGCGCACGCTCTGGATGTCAGTCTGCATCTCGATGAACAAGTGCCCGGCCAGCAGGAACAGCATGGCGAAGCCGAGGCAGGCGATCAGTGACCAGCCGCCTGCCACCACCAGCGAGCGACGCAGGGCCAGACGATCACGGGCGCCGATGGCGTGTCCGCACAAGGCTTCGACGGCATGGGCCAGACCATCCAGCGCATGCGCGGTGAGCAGCAAGCCATTGAGCAGCAGCGCGTTGGCGGCCACCGTCGAATCACCCAGTCGCGCGCCTTGCACGGTGATCAGGAAAAACACCGATTGCAGCGCCAGGCTGCGTATAAAGATATCGCGGTTGACCGCCAGCAACGGGCGCCAGCTCTGCCAGATTCTCAGCGCTGCCCAAGCGATGTGCCCGGGGTACGCGCGCAGCGCCTTGCGGGTCAGTAGCAGGCCGAGCAGGGCGCCGCTCCATTCGGCAATGACCGAGGCCCGCGCCGAACCGACCACGCCCCAGTCCAGACCGATGACGAACCAAAGATTGAGGACGATGTTGATCAGGTTGGTGGTCAGCAGAATCGCCAGCGGCGCCCGGGCGTTCTGTGTGCCGAGGAACCAGCCGACCAGCGCATAACTGGCCAGCGCCGCTGGCAGGCCGAACAGCCGCGTGTGGAAGAAGTCCCGAGTGAGCTGATCCAGCTCCGCCGACGGTTGCATGAAGTGCAACGCAACACCACTCAGCGGCACACCCAAAGTGCCAAGCACTAGCGCCAGTCCCATCGCCAGCAGCAAGCCCTGCAACAGAATCTGCCGCAACGCCGCACCGTCGCTGCGCCCGGCGGCTTGCGCGGCAAACCCGGTGGTGCCCATGCGCAGAAAGCCCATGGCCCAGGCGAGAAAGGTGTACAGGCTGGCACCGACCGCCACCGCGCCTAATTGATGGGCGTGGGGCAAGTGGCCGATGACGGTGCTGTCGACCAGCGCCACCAACGGTACGGAAATATTGGACAGAATCATGGGCGCGGCGAGTGCCCAGACCTTGCGGTGCGTCGGGCGGTCGCGCCAGTCGGCGATCAGAGTGGACATGCGGGCTCCTTGGGGAGCGGCATTGTAGCGATTCCTCTGGCCTGAAACGCGATTCACTGTAGGAGTGAGCCTGCTCGCGATAGCGTCCGTTCAGTCAAAACAGCTTCGAATGACACACCGCTATCGCGAGCAGGCTCACTCCTACAAGGTTTTGTGGCGCTAGTGAATAATCCAGCTAAGCAACCACAACCCCAGCAACAACCAGATGATCCCGGCAATGATCGATGCATTCATGAACGCGCGAATCGCCGACCACAACAGCATCAATCCGACAATCAGGGCGATGATGCTGATGATCGAGGTGTCCATGCCCAGGGTTTTGGCCAGCCCGTCGACAAAGTTGCCACCGGCATTGCTCAGAATGTTGAACAAGCCACTGAGGCCATCGACGATAAAGCGGATGACCGAACCGAGCGCCTGCCCGAGCCATTCGAAAAAGCTTTCTACCTGCATGTGTGGATCCTGATGAAAGAGCTGAGCCTTGGGCCACAACGCGGGTGGCCGAGTTCCCTGCATGATAGAAGGTTTGCACCCATTCTGTGTGGGAGCGAGCCTGCTCGCGAATACAGTGGATCAGATAATTGATGGGTTTGAATGACACACCGCTTTCGCGAGCAGGCTCGCTCCCACATTAGATCACCTGCGCCGCTTGCCTTTGGTGGGTATCCCCCCGAAGCTATACTCCTTCAGGAGAGCCCGATGAACCTTGTTGAACTGACCGAACGCCTGCACGCCATTCGCGACCGCAATGACTGGCGGCAATTTCACAGCCCGAAAAACCTCGCCATGGCGGCCAGTGTCGAGATGTCCGAACTGGTGGAAATCTTCCAGTGGCTGACGGAAGACCAGTCGCGCCAGTTGCCCGCCGACAAACTCGCCCACGCCGGGCAGGAAGTCGGCGATATCGTGTTGTATCTGTTGCTGCTGTGCAGCGAGTTGGGCCTGGACATGAATGAAGTGGTGCGCGCCAAGCTTGCCGACAGCGAACGGCGGTTCAGCTGATGAGCGACCGGCATTTCGATCAGTTGGCGACGCGGTTCGCCGAAAAAATCTATGGCGGTGCCAAAGGCGCGATTCGCCTCGCGGTGTTGCAGGCCGACCTAATCGAGGCACTGCCGGATCGTCCGTTGCGAGTGCTCGACATTGGCGGCGGCCTCGGCCACATGTCGCTGTGGCTGGCCGAGCGCGGCCATGACGTAACCTTCACCGAGCCCGCCGCACCGATGCTCGACGGCGCGCGCCAGCGCTTCGCCGACGCCGGGCAAACCGCAACATTCATCCAGGCGCCGTGGCAGGAACTGCTCGGGCAACTCACTGAACCTTACGATCTGGTGATTTGCCACGCCGTGCTCGAATGGCTCGCCGAGCCTCACGCGATCCTGCCGGTGCTGCATCAACTCACCAAGCCCGACGGCTGGTTGTCGCTGGCGTTCTACAATCGCGACGCGCTGATCTACCGCAACCTGCTCAAAGGCCATTTCAAGAAAATGCGCAAGAACAGCATGGCCGGGGAAAAGCAGAGCCTGACCCCGCAACAGCCCCTCGATCCACGGGAATTGGCAACGCAACTCGAAGGCTTGTGGCAGGTCGAAACCCAGAGCGGGATCCGGGTTTTCCACGACTACATGCCGGTGGAATTCCAGGCCCGCGCCGAACTCGCGGATTTGCTCGAGATGGAACTCGCTCACCGCCGTCACCCAAGCTTCGCCGGGCTTGGGCGCTACTTGCACTGGATCTGCCGGCCGATCTGATCGGAGCGCGACATGAAAGCTCAATCCGGGTTATTGCTGATCTGTCTGGGGTTGGCTGCCTGCCAGGGCAGCAACCCCTACGTGGCGCAGTCGCGGCCCCAGCCGCCGGCCCCAGCGCAAGCCGCCACCACCTTCGACCGTAGCGCTTACCCGGCGCCGCCGCGTGACTACGGACGCTATCGCAGTTGGGCCTGGCTCAACGGGCAGTTGCCGCCGGGTACGGCGTGGGCGGACTCGGCGCAAGTGGCCGAAGCGGTGAGCAATGCCCTCGATCAGCGCGGTTTGCGACCGTTGCACGACAACCGCCCGGCCGACCTGTTGGTCAGCGCCGATCTGCGGCTGGAAACGCGTTTGCGGCAGGTCCAGGACGACTACGGTTATTACGGCGGCGGATACGGCGGCTATGATCGCTACGGCCGCGGTTACGGCATGTACAACACGGTGCCGATCGTGCGCACGTATTCGGAGCAGGTCGTGGTAGTGCAGGTCAATCTGTTCGATGCCGGCAGCGGGCAACCGGTCTGGAGTGCCAGTGCCGAAACCGCGAACAAGGGCAGCGAAATCGATCGCACCGATTCGATCCGCGAAGCTGTGGAAAAGGCCATGTCGGCGTATCCTCCGAGTTAGCTTTCTGCCAACGGGGAAGCTGCCGCAGGTTCATGTCTTCAACCGGAGAAAAACCATGTTCCGCCGTCTCGCTTTACTGGCCATGGCCGCGCTGCTCAGCGCCTGCGCCGCCAACCGGGTCAACCACGACTTCGATGCCAGCCGCGACTTTGCCGCCTATCGCAGCTGGAGCTGGAAAGACCCCGCCCTGCAATATCGCCCCGATGATCCACGAATCAAAAGCGACCTGACCGAACAGCGCATCCGCCAGGCTGTGGCCGATCAGCTCGACCAGCGCGGTTTGCGTCCTGCGGCGGCGGGGGCCAAGGGTGATTTGAGTGTGCAGACCTATCTGATTGTCGAAGATCGTCAGCAACAAGTGACGACCAATTACGGCGGTGGTTGGGGTGGCCCGTGGAATGGTTACTGGGGCGCACCGATGTACAACGAAACGCGCAACATCACCTACAAGGTCGCGACCATCCAGATCGACCTGCTCGACGGCAAGGACGGCAAACTGGTGTGGCGCGGCAGCGATGAGCAGATGCTCGCCAGCCGGCCGAATCCGCAGGATCGCAGCAATGCCATCCGCGAGACGGTCGGGCGGATTCTGGCCAACTATCCACCGCGCTGAATCTGTTCAGGAAAAACGGGAGCCCTTGAGTTCCCATTTTTTTGGCCCTGCGACGACCCTCTGTAGGCGCTGCCGAAGGCTGCGATCATTTGATTTTGCTTTTTAGAGGCCAAGATCAAAAGATCGCAGCCTTCGGCAGCTCCTACGGGGGATTGCGCGTCTACACTCAGTTGCACCAATGGAGCTTGCGGCAAAGGAGTGCGCCATGTCGCCTCGTTCGCGATTCACCAGCCCGGCCCGGCAGCGCGGGGCGATTGGCTTGATGGCGGCAGCCACCCTCAGTCTGGCGGTGGTGATGCTGCTGTTGGTGGTCGACACCGGCCGCTTGTACATGGAACAACGCAAATTGCAGCGGGTGGTGGACAACGCCGCCCTTGAGGCCGTCAGTCGTGGCGGCGATTGCCTGCCGGGCCTGAGCGCTGCCAGTTACGCCGGGCAAAGCGCCGTGCGCAACGGCTACGTTGTCGACGCCAGCAACACCCTCGCCACCACGTGCGGCACCCTGGTGACTGCCGCCAGCGGTTTGCGCACGTTCGCCGTGGATGCTACGCAAATGGCTGCGGTCAAAGTCGTCGCCAGTCGCACAGTGACCACCAGTTTTGCCGGTGGTGTACAGGCCTTGTTCAGCGGCACACCGGTCAGTCTCAATACCACGCTGAACGCCTCGGCGGTTGCCGCCAAACCGCAGCCAACGGTCGCCCAACTGAATATTCGCAGCACGCTGACGAGCATCGATACAGCCCAGTCGAACATCCTCAATCCGCTGTTTTCCGGGCTGCTCGGTGGTAACGTCAATCTCACGGCACTGGGCTGGGACGGCCTGCTGAACACTGATATCAACTTACTGAAATACCTTGATCAGTTGGCGATCAATCTCAACGTCGCGGCCGGCAACTACACGCAGTTGCTCAATACCCAGGCCACGGTGACGCAACTGATTCAGGCCGCCGCGACGGTGGTGCAACTCAATGGTGCGACCGCCCAGGTGATCACTGCGCTGGGCCAATTGCAGGTGGCCGCGATCAACGCGGCGCCGGTCAAACTGGGTGACATCCTGCAATTGCAGACCGGGACCACGGCAGCAGGGCTGGACGCCAATCTGCAACTGCTGCAACTGATTCAGGGCGTGGTGCAACTGGCCAACAGCAAGAGTGCGGTGGCGGCGACGTTGCCGATCAGCGTGCTCGGGCTGGCGAATGTCACGGTGCGGGTGAAAGTGATCGAGCCGCCGCAGTTTTCCGCCATTGGCGATCCGGCGCGGGCCAAGGTCAATCCGACCGGGCCGGACCGGATTTATGTGCGTACGGCGCAGGTGCGCACGATGTTGTCGGTGAGCCTGCCGGTGCTGTCCGGGGTCACGGGGCTGACCAATGCGGTGTTGGGATTGGTCGCGGGACTGACGCCGACGCTCAATGCGGTCCTGAGTCTGAATCTGGTAGCAGTCCTGAGTTCGGTCGCCTGCGCCGGTTGCCAGCAACTCGACCCACTCCTATTGCCATCCCCCGAAATTGACATCAGCCTGGATGCTGGTGGCGCGAAAAGCTATGTCACCGATTACAGCTGCCCAACCGGGACAACAGGCACGAAAAGCCTGACTGCCCACACCATCACATCCATTGCCGACCTCAAACTCGGCAAGATCGACCCTGCCAACGCCTTTTCCTCGGCCGCCGAACCGACTGTCACGCCATTACCGTTGGTTGACCTGGGAATCGTCACGTGCCACAAGATTCTGGGCATCGGAACTTGCGACCCCTCCACCCATATTCAATACGGCGCTGGCGGCATTGCGATCATGCTCGACACCAGCGTCGCGCAAAACACCCAGGATCTGGTGTTCTCCAGCGGCACACCGTTCGCCACCCCGGCCAACCTCAAATTGCTACCGAGCGTGCTGCCCGCCGTACCGACCAACAACATCGTCGGCAGCTTGTCGAACACCCTCGCGGGGATCAACCTGATCGTCTACAAACCCCAGGGCATCAATCCATTGGGGGCCGTTGTTACCGGCGTTGCCTCGTTGATCAGTGATGTCACCAGCAAACTGCTGCCGGTGGTGACCAACCTGGTCAGCCCGTTGCTCGACCCGCTGCTGAACAACCTGCTCAAAGGCCTGGGCATTAACCTGATGGATGTCGACGTCGGTGCCAACATGACCTGCGGCCAAACCGGCAAGGCCTATCTGGTGATCTAGGCGTCCACGGCAACCGGCAACTCGATGCAGAACCGCGCGCCCTCGACCGAGTTGCGCACGCTCAACTCGCCGCCCATGTTGTCGATGATGCCGTAGCTCACCGACAGCCCCAGCCCGGTGCCGACGCCGATGGGTTTGGTGGTGAAAAACGGCTCGAAAATCCGCTCCAGCAAACGCGGATCGATGCCGCCCCCGTTGTCCTCGACCCACAGGCGCACGCACTGTTCATCGCGTTCGGCATAGATCGAAATCCACGGTTTGAAAGATGAATCCTTCTCGCGTTTGCTCAGCAACGCGTCGCGCGCATTGACCATCAGGTTGATCAACACTTGTTCAAGCTGATCGACGTAGCCACGCACCTGAACCTCGAACGCGGTCTCGCTGATGCGCAAGTCCACGCCTTTGCCGCGCATGCCTTCGGCCAGCAGCGACAGCGTGCCTTCGATGGCCGAGGCCGGGTTGAACAGTTGCTGCTCGATCTCCGAACGTCGGCCGAATACGCGCATGTGATCGACGACTTTCGCTGCCCGCTGCACCTGCGCATCGATGCGGTTGAGTTTGTCGGTCAGGTAATCGACCTGCACATCGCCGTTGCCCAGGCGCTTGAGCACGTTGACGATGGCCATGCGCATCACGTTCAGCGGCTGATTGATTTCATGGGCGAGGCCGGTGGCCATTTCGCCAAGGGTGGCCATTTTCGCGCTTTGTGTGAGTTGCTGTTGCGAGCGGCGCACCTCGGTGTTGTCTCGGCCCACCGCTTGCACTTCGATCAACTGGCCGTGCTCATCGAACACGCCGCGATCGGACCACACCCACCAGGCATGTTCTCTGCCGGGCAGTTGCAGGCTGATTTCCGCGGTGCTCACCGGTTGCTCCACGGTCAGTGCAGCGAGACGCTGGACGAACGCAGTACGTTGTTCCTCGGACATCCAGCTGCCCAGATCGACCCCTGGCAGTTCCTCCGGCGTGCATTCCAGATACTTCGCCAACGGCCGGTTGCCAAAGGTCAGAATCAGATCCGGGCGATAGCGACAGATCATTGCCGGCGAGTCTTCGACCAGAATCCGATAGCGCTCTTCACTCTTTTTCACCTGTTCGGCTGCCAGGGTCGCCTCGGTGACGTCTAGCCACAAACCGACCGCTTCGACCGGCAGGCCGAGGTCATTGCGTAGCAGACGGGCTTCATCGAGCAACCAGTGATACTCGCCGCGACGGTCGCGCAGTCGATAACGGCTGCGCACCGAACCTTCGCGCAGCAACTGGCGGCTGCGGGCGAAATACACATCGCGATCCTCGGGATGGATCATCTCGACCAGAGCGCCGTCGCTGCAGTCCTCAAGGTTCCACCCCAGCAAGGGTTGCAGGCTGGCACTGAAGAACGCCGGGATCAGTGCACCTTCGTGGTAGTGCTGGACGTAAATCACCGCGGGCGAACTGGCGATCAGGTTGTCCAGCCGTGCATGCGCGGCGGCAGCCCGTTGTTGCTGGTTCTGGATGTCGCTGATGTCGAGCATGAAACCGACCAACCGCCGTTGCGTGCCGTTGCCAATCACTTGGCCCTGCACGCGATACCACGTGGGCGCCTGCTCGTTATTACCACCGCGCAGGCGTACCGATAACGTCAGGGCTTCGCCGTGTTGTTGCAAGGCTTGCAGACGGCTGCGCAACTCGTCGCGGTCGGCGGGATGGATTTGCGTCAGCCAGTCTTCCAGCGGTAATCCGCCAGGGTTCACGTTCAAGACCGCCGCCAGCGCGGGTGCCAGTTGAATGTGCTTGTCGCCTGCCAAAATCTCCCACCAGCCTGCACCCAACAGGGTTTGCAGCGCTTCGATGCGCTCCAGTTGCAAGTGATGCTGCTGTTCGCGCAGGCGGCCGAGCAACGGCCCGGCCAGCGCGCCGGCCAGCGTCATCCAGTCGCGCTCGCTCAGGTATGGCGCAACGCTGTCCACGGGATAAAAACCGCAGAGCAGCCAGGCCACCACACCGCGCTCATCGCTGTACGGCACCGCGAAACCTTCGGCACTGCCGAACAGGGCCTGCACCCGCGAATGTTCATCGAGGCCATGCTGCGCGCCGACGCGTTGCGGCGCGGCACCGTTAAGGCTGTCCAATGGCGTGCCCAGGCGCTGCCCGTCATGCCACAGATCCGGCGCATCGTGGGCGCGATACTGGCGATGGATTTGCCAGCCCTGTTGCTCATCATCGAGCAAGGCCAGCGCCAGACAGGGGATATGCCAGCGCTGGGCGATCATTTGCAATTGTTCGCTGACGATCACCGGCAAACGCACTTGGCTGCAGGCGCGTAACTGTTCGCTGACCTGCCCGGCGATCAATTGGCAGGCATCACGCTGACGCGATTGTTGGCGTTCAAGCAGCAAGTCAGCGATGTCGATCAACTGCATCAGCCAGCCGTCGCCCAGCGGCTGTACCCAGCCACGCAGGTGCACGGTTTGCTCGCCCAGGCCGCAGAAGTCGAGATCCAGCAAGAGCCCCTGCCACTCCCGTGGCCGACCTTCGATGGTCAGTGTGCTGTGGGGCAGCAGATAAGTGCTGAGTGGCAGGGGTTGATCTTGAGGTTTGAACTGCGCCAGCAGATGCCGCAGCGGCCCGGCCATTTGCAGCACGTCACCGTCGTCGTTCAGGTACAAGTGCAAGCCTGTCGCGGGTGAGCCGAGTGGGTCGGGCAACTCGTGGGCGGCGGGTGGTGTGCGTTTGAGCAAGCGCCCGAAGAGCTTGTCCCCCGACGTCAAAATTGCAGACTCGATTTGGCGGTCAGATAGGTGGGCAGATTGGGCACTGTACCAACCACCGGAAGCACCAGAAACGGCATGACCTGATTCAACTTGCTGACCGGATAATCCACGCGCACCGTCAGCAGGCCTGACGCGCTGTATTGGGTGTTGGTATCAACGCCGATCACTAGGTTGAAGACCGGCGGAATCCAGGACAATTGCTGGGTCAGCGTGGCATTCGCGGTGTTGATCACCACGGTTGAATAGTTGGGTGTGTTGGGATCGACCGCGACACTGCGGCGCACGGCTTCGGACGTGGCCTGATTGAACGATTGCATCATCACCAAGGGCAGGCTGTAACTGACCAGGCCGTAAAACACGGCGAAAAAGATGATGAACACCAAGGCGAACTCAATCGCCACCGCACCTTTTTGCGACTTGCGAAAGCCGGTTTTCATGAGTGCGTCTACCCTGACTGTCACTGCGTAGTCTCAGCATAGAATCATTCCGCAAAAATGGACGGTTTTTACCGGATGTACAGTTTTCTCCTCCTGATCTGGCTGGGCCTGTGCGCGGCGCAAGATGCCCGCCAGCGACGCATCGCCAATGGGCTGACGCTCGGTGCGGCGGCGCTGGCGCTGATCTATCTGTTGTGGACCGGCAGCACTTGGCTGGGCGCTGAGGCGGGGCAGGGCGGTTGGGCCTGCCTGATCGCGCTGGCGCTGACCCTGCCGGGTTTTTTCATGGGGCGCATGGGCTCCGGCGATGTGAAATTAATGACAGCCCTCGGCCTTGCGACGGACGGTCTGTTTATTCTTGGCGTATTTATAGGGGCGGGCGTCGCCAGCCTGATCTGGATGCTGCTGGCGCCAAGAGTCTGGCTCCATATGAGTCAAGGGCTTAGAGAACGTCTGCGATATCTGGCCCCGGGCATGTCAAAAAAGCTGCCATTTGCACCGTTCGTGCTGGTCGGTGCAGTGCTCGTTATGCTTTGGATCCACTAGTCGCCAAGCGCCACTAGTTCTATGTACATAGTCGGAAAGTGCGTCTACTTTCAAATGAACTGGTTATACAGCCAAAGGCTGACAGTACAGGAATGGTCAGCTTTGGCCTGGGACATGGAGTAGCACGTGAACAAGCTTACGTCTGCGGTAAAAGTCCTCGTGGTCGACGATCAGCCGTTGATCGTGGAGGAGCTGTGCGAGTTTCTTGAAAGCAATGGTTATCGCTGTGTGCCGTGCGAATCCAGTCTGCAGGCGATCGAGTGTTTCAGTGAGGACGCGGAAATCGGTCTGGTGCTGAGTGATCTGCACATGCCGGACATGGATGGCATTCAACTGATTCAGGCGTTGCAGCGTTTGGCGGGCAAGCGTCGGGTGTTCGAGGCGATCATGCTCACTGGGCGTGCCGACAAGCAGGATGTGATCAAGGCATTGCGTGCCGGGATTGCCGATTATTATCAGAAGCCGATTGATCTGGATGAGTTGCTCGACGGGGTGCGGCGTCAGGAGGCGGCGCTGCAGGAGCGGCAGAAGAATCTGCAATTGGGGCATTTGAATCAGAAGTTGCAGTATCTGTCTGAGTCGATTGATGACCTTTATCAGGATCTGGACAAGGTGCGGCGTAGTCCTTCGGCGGTGGTTCGTGATGTGTTGGGCGGTGAGCCTGTCGAGGCTGAGGCTCAGGAGATGCCGGAGATTTTCAATCAGTTGTCGCCGCGGCAATTGGATGTGGCGCGGTTGGTGGGCAAGGGGCAGACCAATTATCAGATTGCCTGTGAGTTGGGGATTACCGAGAACACGGTGAAGCTTTATGTTTCGCAGGTGTTGCGGTTGACGCATATGCATAATCGGACGCAGTTGGCTTTGGCTTTGTCGCCTAGTGCTTCTGCTTTGCGGCAGCGGGTTACGGCGCATTGACTTGGCGGCCTTTGGGCCGACCAGGTTCTTGGGGTTTTGGGTGAATATCCGTTGCTGCGGGGGTTGCCGCTGACGGTTCCGCTCTTACAGCGGGTCACTTTTGGCAAACGCCCCAAAAGTAACCAAAAGGTCTGCGCCCTGACGTTCGGCCCGCTCGCTGGGGCTCGGGGTTCCTTCGCTCCGGGATCGATCCGGGCGCAGCGCCTACGGTTTGCTTCGCTGCACCTCCTCTCGCTGTGTTTGGCTGCGCCAAACGGTCGCTGCGCTCCCACGCCCGGATCAATCCCTCCACTCAGCCTTCCGACGTCGCCTTACAGATCAAGATCAAAAGCAGGCGAGCTGACACTCGGCCTATTGAGTGGTGAAGAGCGGGTGTTCGGCTTTAGTTTTGTGGTGGATTTGCCCCTCATCGGAACACCGCCCGCCCAGCCCTCTCCCGAGGGTGAGGGAGCTGATCTGGTGATTTTCAGTATCTGAATTCGACTCGGTCTTTCACGTCGACGTAGCTCTCCCAAACACCTCGGTCAGTCCCCTCTCCCTCTGGGAGAGGGTTAGGGTGAGGGTTGGCTTTTGGCTGTTTAAATTTGTGCCAGATAACCGGAACCTTCCCACACGGTTTTCAGGTTGTCCGTCGGACGTGCGCTCTCTAGTCTCTGGCTGTCGCTGAACACTCAGCGATCGGGTGTGAGAACCCGGCAATTTATGGTCATCCAGTTTCTGTGCACGCATAATCGCCGCCAGCTTGTCTGCTGTCTGCAATGTGTCATGGCGGCTGTGTGCGGGCAGACTTCGGTCTGGCCGGGTGTCCATAACCGGTATTCTCACCCCGCATACAGCTGCCACCTTTTGCCCCGTGAGAATGGCAGTGGGTGGCGGCAAAGACTTTGGAGTTGTTTCAATGGACAAACTGATCCCCGACCCACCCACCGAACCCACGACCCCACTCGAAGAAGCTATCCGCGCCGACTACCTCGTCAAGAACCGCGAGGCCATCAAACGCGCCCTCGATTTCTACCTCTGCCCCGAACCCGCGAAACCCCACCAACCCACCACGATGTTCCTCATCCATCCGAAAATCGATACCGAAAGCCTGCTCGCCCATGCCTGCGAATCCCTGGCTTCGGCCAACACACTGGCCGGTAACTTTGCCGATCAGTTGGGCCGCCCGGAACGCAATACCGCGCTGGCGATTCAGCAGATCATCATGCTGGCCGAGCTGGCGGTAAACCGGGCACTGGATCGGGTGGATCCGCAGACCTGACCCGCTAGGCACACCGCGTCATCGTTCTTCGCGAGCAGGCTCGCTCCTACATTTTGAAATGCATTTCAGCTATGGTAGAGCACAGGGGAGGCGGCTTCTGATTTGCGTTGGATTCGCCCCTCACCCCAGCCCTCTCCCGAGGGAGAGGGGGCCGATTTGTGTGTTTTTCAAAGCCTGAGTTCGACTCGATATTTCACGTCGGCGTAGCTCTCCCAGACAACTCGGTCGGTCCCCTCTCCCTCTGGGAGAGGGTTAGGGTGAGGGTTGGCTTTTGGCTGTTTAAATTTGTGCCAGATAACCGGAACCTTCCCACACGGTTTTCAGGTTGTCCGTCGGACGTGCGCTCTCTAGTCTTTGGCTGTCGCTGCCAATTCAGCGACCGGGTGTGGAAACCTGAATTTCAAGTAGATGCGTTGCATCGCTACCGCAATCATTGTCGGCGTCTTCTTTCGTCTGCAAACTGTGTCGCGGCGGCTGTGCGCGGGCAGGCTTCGGTCTGGCCGGTTGCCTACTTATCGGTTTTCCACCCTGCGTACAGCTGCCACCTTTTGTCGTGTGGAAACGACAAAGGTTGGCTCCTCAGCCAAGTAGGAGTTGTTATGGACAAACTGATCCCCGACCCACCCACCGAACCCACGACCCCACTCGAAGAAGCTATCCGCGCCGACTACCTCGTCAAGAACCGCGAGGCCATCAAACGCGCCCTCGATTTCTACCTCTGCCCCGAACCCGCGAAACCCCACCAACCCACCACGATGTTCCTCATCCATCCGAAAATCGATACCGAAAGCCTGCTCGCCCATGCCTGCGAATCCCTGGCTTCGGCCAACACACTGGCCGGTAACTTTGCCGATCAGTTGGGCCGCCCGGAACGCAATACCGCGCTGGCGATTCAGCAGATCATCATGCTGGCCGAGCTGGCGGTAAACCGGGCACTGGATCGGGTGGATCCGCAGACCTGATCCGGCAGGCACACTGCGTCATCGTTCATCGCCAGCAGGCTGGCTCCCACATTTGGAAATGCAATCCACCTGTGGAAGCGAGCCTGCTCGCGAAAGCGCTCGCAAGGTCACCGCCTCACTAATTCTTGCTCTCGATCTTCCCACCCGCATCCGGATCATAAAAATCCGGAATCTCGTATTTGTACTTCTTCAACCAGCGCTGCATCGCCAAATCCCGTTCGGTCGCGGTCGCCGTTTGGGGTTTTGGCGAGGCGGCTTTGTTACGGCTTTGCAGGACCAGCCAGCCTTCGGTTTCCTGTTGTTGCGCCGAGGCGGGGCCGGCGTCGATGGCGGTGGCGCTGAGGGGCAGGCTGAGCAGGGTCAGGTAGCACAGGCCTTTGAAGGGATGCATGGCTGTCTCCTTATTTGAGCGATGGCGGCAACGGGTCAGCGACGGCGGCCACTTGATTGCTGGTGGCGGGTTTGGCCTTGACCGGGGCTTTGAGTTTTTCTGCGCGTTGCTGGGCTTCGGTGAATTGTTGCGGGGTCAGTTTCGCGCGGCTGACGATTTCGGCGGCTTGTGGCCAGTCGTTCTGGTACAGCAGCAGGGTGACCATGTTCAGTGTCGCCAATTGATTGTTCTGCTTGAGTTCGATGGCGGTGAGGAACTCGAAGCGCGCATCGTTGAGGCGCAGTTGATTGAGATAGACCACGCCCAGGTCGTTGCGGATTTTTTCGTCGGTGGGGGCCAGGCGGGCGGCGCGTTGCAGGTGGGCCTGGGCCTGGCCGTTGTCGCCGCGAGCAGCGTAGAGCTGACCGAGGCCGTGTTCGGCTTCGGCGGTCAGGCAGCCGCCGAGCAAGCCGCGGTACAGCGGCTCGGCTTCGCTACGGCCGAGCAGACGATAGACCTTGGCTTTGCGCAGGCGCACTTCGCTGATGTTGTCCGGCAGGCTTTGCAGGTTGGCCAGGCTGGCGTGCAACTTGCCGTCGTTGGCCAGGTTGTCGGCGAGGTTCAGGGCCAGTTCCTGCTCCTGAGTCATTTTGCTGCAACTGCTCGGTGACAGCAGTGCTGTCCAGGGTGCCTGGCCGTCGGTGGCGCAACCGCCGAGCAGCAACAGACTTGCCATGACTATCAGTACTTTCATCAAACGCTCTCCATGAGCAAGGTCAGTTTGCGAACGCCCGGGCAATCGCAGTGAAGCCGGGGCCGGCGAGGACGATCAGCAGTGCCGGAAACAGAAACAGCATCATCACTACAGACATCTTCGCCGACATTTTCGAGATGTATTCCTGCAGGCGGGTCAGGCGTCGGTCATCGAGCAGTTGCTTGAGCGCCAGCAGCGATTTCATCGCGCCGCCGCCCTGTTGAATCAGTTGCTGCAGGATCACGCAGGTGTCGCTGAATTCGTCCACGGCGAGCATCACCGCGGCTTTGTTCAACTCCTGGCCAAGTTCCAGGCCGCTGTCGACACGGGCCAGAATCAGGCGCAGTTCGCTGGTCAGTTCCGGCAGCAGTTTTTGCGCTTCAATGCTGAGTACCCGCAGGGCTTGTTCGACGGCCATGCCGGATTCGAAAAGGATGCGCAGCAGCGGAATGAACGTCGACACCTCCACGGCGATGGTTTGCTGCCGGCGTGCCGCCGCGTAGGCCAGCAAGCGTTTAGGCAGCAGATAACCGCCGCCGGTAGCGAGCATCGGCACGATCCAGCGGTTGTCAGCCTGGGGGAAAAACACCTCTTGCAGAAAAATTGCCAAACCCAACGTTAGCAGCGGCGTGCCGATCTGGCAGGCCGCAAAAAGCGCGCGTTCATTGGCCCGGCGCCAGCCGATGCGGTTGAGCAGGGTCTGGGTTTCGCTGTCGATGCTCACCGAGCGTTGCCCGAACTTACTGCTGCCCAATGCGCGCAACCAGTTGCCGAAGCGATTCTCGCGCACCAGTTGTCCTTGCAGGCGCTGATTGATCTGACGCACCCGGCGCCGCTCCATCAGCAGGTGATTGATCACCAGCATCAAGGCGCCGAGCAGCAACATCAGTGCCGCGAGCCAGACCATGTCAGACGCTCCTCAACATGCGCCACAGCGCCAGGCTGCCGAACACTTGCAACACGGCAGCGCTGATCAGCATTTGCTGCCCGCTCGCGTCGTTCCACATCCCGAGCATGTAGCCGGGATTGGTCAGCATGAAGTAACTCACCAGCAGCAACGGCAACGAGCCGAGCACCCACGCGGTCATGCGCGTTTCGCCGGTGAGGGCGCGCAGTTGCCGCGCACCCTGGTCGCGTTCGCGGATCAGTTTGATCAGGTTCTCCAGCAGTTCACTGGCATTGCCGCCGTAGCGATGATTGACCTTCAGGCCGAGGGCGAACATGCGCAGTTCATCCTGTTCATACAGTTCGGCAAAGTCGCTGACGGCATCCGGCAAATTCACGCCCAATTGCACGTTGCGCTGGACCCGACCCATGGCTGTTTTCAACGGATCTTCGCTGGCCTCAATGCCGCCCATGACCGCGTCACTCAGGGTGCGCCCGGACTTCAGGCTACGCACGGTGTGATCAAGCAACTGCGGCAGTTGCTCGATCATGCGTTTGATCCGGCGCTGGTAGAGCACGGCGATGTACAGCCGCAGCGCGAGCGGCGGTACGAAGATCATTAGCAGCAGGCCGACCCAGTCGGCGAGAAAATAGCCCAGGGCCATCGCCAGCGCCCACAGACTCAGCCACAGGCCGAAACGCTCGGTCGGGCGGCCCAGTCCGGCACGCAGAAACATCCGTTCCAGTCCGACCCACACAGGTTTTTCGGCAGCCAGTTGCGGTTGCCCGGCGGCCAGTCGATTGAGGACTTTTTCCGTTGCAGTCTTGCGCAGACCTTGCAGGAACAGGCGGATCGACAGCCCCAGCAGCGTCAGGCAGATAACGATGAGAATGATCGGTCCCAGCATGCTCGATGCTCCTTGCCGTCAGCCCAGATGTGTCTCGTGGCGCAGCTTGTCGCCGGCCGGATTGACGGCTTCGCGCAAGAAACCGAAACCGCTGCGGCGGTCGAGGCGGAACAGCGTGTTGGTGACGTAGACGTCTTCGCGAATGCCGACCACTTCCACGACCTCGCTGACGCAACGGCGCCCGTCAGGCATGCGCGTCAACTGGATGATCACGTCGAGGGCCGCGCAGATCATCTGGCGCAGGGTGCGTTCGGCGATGGAACGGCCCGTCAGACCGACCAGCGTTTCCAGGCGCAGCAGCGCATCCTGGGCGTTGTTGGCGTGCACGGTGCTCATCGAGCCGTCGTGACCGGTGTTCATCGCCGTGAGTACATCGACCACTTCGACGCCACGAATCTCGCCGAGGATGATCCGGTCGGGGCGCATCCGCAGGGCATTGCGGATCAGGTCGCTGGCCTTCACTTCACCGTGGCCTTCGGCATTCGGCGGACGGGTTTCCAGGCGCACCACGTGGGGGTGGCCGAGCTGCAATTCGGCGACGTCTTCGATGGTCACCAGACGTTCGTGCGGGTTGATCAACTGGCTGAGAATGTTCAGCAGCGTGGTCTTGCCGGTGCCGGTGCCGCCGCTGATCAGGATGTTGCAGCGCTTGCCGACGGCATCCTGGAAAAACTCGAAGATCGACAGGTCGACGGTTTGCATGGCGATCAGGTCGCTGCTTTTAAGCATGTCCTTGCGGAATTTGCGAATCGACAGGCAGGGGCCGTCGAGGGCAATCGGCGGAATGATCGCATTGACCCGACTGCCATCGGGCAGGCGTGCGTCGACCATCGGTGAGGACTCGTCGAGGCGTCGTCCGAGTGGTGCAAGGATGCGTTGCATCACGCGTTCGACGTGATGGGCATCGATAAACCGCAGGTCACTCTGGTGCAGCACACCGTCGCGTTCGATGAATACCCGGTGCGGGCCGTTGACCAGAATCTCCGTCACCGAGTGATCGCGCAGCAACACCTCCAGCGGACCGAAACCGGTGAGTTCGTCGACGATCTCTTCGGCTAGCCGCTCCATCTCGTAGCGGGAAATCGCCAGGTGCAAACGGGCGATGTACTCGGCGACTTTGTCGGTGACGAACTGTGCGAGTTGTTGGCGTGAACCTTCCAGCAAGTTTTTGCCCGACTCTTCGAGGGCGTCGATGATGTAGCGATGCAGGACCAGTTTCAGGCCTTCGTGATCGCTGTTGCCGCCGCTGCTGCGGGGCGCAGCGCCGAAGAGTTTTTCTGCGCTCATGAGGTGCCTCGCAAGCGTTCGAACCAGGTGACTTTGGGCTTGGCCAGACCCTCGGAACGTTTGGCCAGACGTTCACCGAGCGCACGCAGGCTCTGGGTGAGTTTTTCGCGCGGGGCCAGTTCGAACAGGCTGACGCCCTGGTTTTTTGCGTTCAGGCGCACTTCTGGAGTGAGGGCCAGCGTGGCGATCACTTCCAGATTGAAGGTCTTGCCGAGGGTTTCCGAATTGGGCGCAACGTTGCTCAAGTAACGGTCGATCAGCAGCCGCCCGTGGTCGAGCTTCATGCCTTTTTCTCGCCACAGATTGAGCACGGCGAGGTTGCGCCGGCAGTTGAGCACGTTCTGGTCGGTGTACCAGAGCAACTTGTCGCAATGGCTGACAAAGGTGCGCAACGCCTCGCTGTCGGTCTGCCCGGTGAGGTTCACGACGATGTGCTGGAAGTGCTGGCGCAGGGCGCTGAGCAACATGTACAGCTCGGCGGCGCTGGTGTTTTCCAACGGCTCATCGTTGCTGGCGTAGGCGAGAATGCGCAGGCCGGCTTCGGCGCTGGTGAAGGCGCTGTCGATCAGTGTGGCGTCGAGCCGGCGCAAGTGACGCAGGGCATCGCCAAAGTGAAACGAACTTTCCAGCCCGAGCAGGGCGAGGCTGTCACCGCGCGGCAGACCGAGATCGAGCAGCAAGGTTTGCTGACCGCTCTTTTGCACCACCAGGGCCATATGGTTGGCCAACAGTGCTCCATCGGAACTGCTCTGCACGCCATACATGACCGTAAGGCCGCCGAGTTGCGTATTCGGCGCTACGGGCGGCAGGCGTTTGCTCAAGCGCCGCACCAGCCCGGCGACTTCACTGGAGCGCGAACCGTAGGCGACAAAATCCCGGGCCCCGGCACGCATGGCATTGAGCACCAGCTGATTGTCCATGCCGTCGCCGAGGGCCACGATCGCCAGCATCGGTTTGGCCTCCAGCGCGCCTTCGATCAACGCGCTCTGGGCGACCACGTGCTCGCGATCCAGGCCGACGAACACCAGGCTGGCAAAGGTGACATCCACCAGCGCCAGCAGTTCGTCGAGGCTGCCGCCGCCGGCGCTGACTACCTGACCGAGCGGCGCGAGTGCGCCCTGCAGCCACTCCAGATCGGTGCTGTTGCGGGTGATGGCGAGAAAGGTCTGGCTCAGGTTCTGGCTCATTGCGATAACCCGCTGCGCTTGTCGAAATTGCCGTTCTCAAGAAAAAACATGCGGTAGAAATTCGGGTCGTAATTGCGCAGTTTTTCCCCGGGTAACGACGGCAACTGGGCATCGGCGGCCAATGGCTGCACCAGATGCGGCGTCACGATCATCAACAGTTCGCGCTCTTCGCGCTTGATCTGCGAGCCTTTGAAAAAAGCGCCGAGCACCGGGATGTCACCGAGGCCGGGAAACTTGTTCACTTGCGAGCTGTTGGTGGTGCTGATCAAGCCACTGATGACGAAACTCTCGCCGTCGCCAAGCGACACGCTGGTGTCGGTGCGGCGGATAGTCAGCGCCGGCACAGTGGTGCCGGCGATCTGTACGGCGTTACTGAAGTCCAGTTCGCTGACTTCCGGGGCGACCTTCAACGCGATGCGGTCGCGACCGATGATGGTGGGCGTGAGGGTCAGGCGGATGCCGAATTCCTTGTACTCGATCGACACGCTGTCGCTGCCGGAGCTGGGCACCGGAATCGGAATTTCACCGCCGGCCAGAAAGCTTGCGCTCTGCCCGTTCAACGCCACCAGACTTGGCCGCGCGAGGGTATAGGCGAAGCCGCTGGTTTCCAACGCATTGATGATCGCCATGGTCTTGCCGCCGACCCACGAGAAGTTGAACAGTGAGTTGTCCACTGGCAGGCGGGGCTGCGGCACCCCGTCAATCGGCGGCAAGGTGCCGGGCGAACCGAACAGAAAGTTGCCGCGCGTGCCGATCAGCGAGGCGGTTGCTTCCTTGAGTTTGGTGCGGCTGACTTCGACGAAACGAATGTCGGTCTGCACTTGCGACGGCAGGCTCGGGTCATCCGAGGGTAGGGAGCCGGTCATGGCGGCAGTGGCGGCGCCCTGAACAAAGACCATGCTTTGGCGCGGTTCGCTTGAACACGACGTCCAGACCATCAGGCTGGTGGCACCGGGCGCAACGCCGGTGAGCAGAAAGGACGAACTGCCATTGGCATGTACGTCGGCGATTTTCGGGTCGCCGATGGCCAGACGCGTGATCGCCACGGGGGACTGCACGTCCTGCTGAAACCCTTCGCCGATTTCGATCACTGGCGGCATGCGCCCCAGTGCCGAACAATTGCCGACTGCCGCGAACGCAGCGTCCATTGACAGTCCCATCAATAACAAGGCGCGCAGCATAGGTTTGAATGTCGGCCTGAAACGACTCTGCATGCCCTTGGATCCTTGCGCAGTCATGGGTTTTGTTGGGTGATCTGGTTGCCGCGAATAATTTCCACGGCAGGCCGTGCGGCACCACCGGCACCACCGCTGGACGGTGCTTTCGGTGCGGTGCCCATGGTCAGTTGGGTGAACTGGAAGAGTTGTCGGTTGGTGGTGTCGAGATGGGCCGTGGACTGTTTTTCGCCGGCCCAGTATTTGGCCAGGCGTTGTTCTTCACTGCTGCGTACGGCCAGGCGCAAGGTGCCGGCCTGGGTGGCGAGCATCAGGCGACTGAGCAGTTGTTCCGGCACCGCCAGCACCACGGTGCGCGCGGCAACGCGGCGTTGATCCTGTTTGAGTTTTTCGTCTGCACTCAGGGCCGGCGAGGCCGGTTGACCGTCGTTGGTCAGGCCGTACTGGTCACCCACGCCAAGCACGCGCATGGCCGGCAAAACGATCTGCGCCGACTGTTCGAGGTTGCTGGAATCCTGGCGCAGGTAGAGCAAGACATCGACGTAATCGCCGGGAATCAGTTGCCCGGCGGCACCGATCACTTCGTCAACAGCCACGGTGAGCGCGCGTTCGTCACTGTGAATCATGCGTGCCAGTGAACCGCCGGCGGTGAAGCTTTCATCGTTCAGCCAGGTGCCGGCGCTGAGGTGCCGCCAGGGTGTGCGACCGACGGCCTGATCGATACTGCTCAAGCTGCCTGCCGGTGCACTGCGCAGTTTTTCCACCGCTACATCGGCGGCGGTCAGCGCAGTGAAGGGTGGCACGTCGTGCAGCAGCACCACCACGGGTTGGCGGGTCTGGTCTTCGGCGATCGCGACAGTTTTTTCAACAGTGACAGTTGGGGCGACGGGGGCGACGGCGACGGGCGCTGGTTGACGACTGAGTACCAGTCCCCAGTAACCGACAAAAATGGCTCCCAATAACAGGATGGCTGCAAGGCCCATGGTGACGCGACTGTTCATGACGGCTCTCCCTTTCCTGCTGCACTACCCACTGCTATTGCTAACGAGAGAAGTTCCCAATCCGGCAGCTATGAACATGCAACTATTTCGCTATTTCCACGCTAGCTGATCCAAGCCAAAACGCCATTACTGACAGGAAAATAACTCACGAAAGTATGAGTCTTGGCCAATTAACAGTAGCCGATGGCAAAAACACGATTGGATTAATACTTTCCGGTTAATCCGTTCTTACAGTTGTTGGGTGGGGGTTTCTTGACAATGCTCAAATGGCACGGTGGGTCTTTGCCGTTGTAGTGACATCAGCGCCAGAGGCGCAAAGGAGCAGTCCTATGTTTCGCATGACTTTCGACTATCTAATGTCCAGAGCCCGGGTGTTCATCAAGAATGAAGAAGGGGCTTCGGCGATCGAGTACGCCATTGTGGTGGCGATGGTCGCTGTCGTGGTTGTGGCATTCGTAACCCCTCTTGGCGATAGGGTGCTGGCGATCTTCAATAATATTTTGACGTCTCTTGATGGTACGGCTGTGACACGGCCGACGCCTTGAGTCATGGGAACGCTGCACCTGGCTGATATCGCACTACAATGGATTTTCCATTCAGCCTTCAGGTATTGCCTATGAACGCGTCTTCGCCGCACCGCCAACAGTTGCTTTTGGTTGACGATGAAGAGGACGCGCTCCTGGAACTGGCGGAGTTGCTGGAGGGTGAGGGGTTTGTCTGTCATGCGGCGACGTCGGTGAAGCTGGCGTTGCATCATCTGACTCGCCATCCCGATATCGCGCTGGTGATTACTGATTTGCGTATGCCGGAGGAGTCCGGGATGTCGTTGATCAAGCGGTTGCGTGAGCATACTTCTCGGCAGCATTTGCCGGTGATTGTGATGTCGGGGCATGCGGATATGGAAGACGTCAGTGATTTGTTGCGGTTGCAGGTGGTGGATCTGTTTCGCAAGCCGATTTATTACGTCAGGTTGTTGGAGACTTTGGATAATTTGTTTCCCAAGCCTAAGGTTCAGGTTGGCTGAGGTTGAGCTCGGCGGCCTCTGGGCCGACCGTGCTTTGGGTGTTTTGGGTGAATATCCGTTTTTTTGGGTGTTGCAGCTGGCGGTTTCGCCCTTACGGCGAGGCACTTTTTCCAGACGCCGAAAAAGTACCCAAAAAGGCTTGCCGCAACGTTCGGCCCACTCGCTGAGGCTCGGGGTTCCTTCGCTCCGGGATCGATCCGGGGGCAGCGCCTACGGTTTGCTTCGCTGCACCTCCTCTCGCTGTGTTTGGCTTCGCCAAACGGTCGCTGCGCTCCCACCCCCGGATCAATCCCTCCACTCAGCCTGCCGACGCGGCCGGTGAATCAAGATCAAGAGCTGCAGCCGAGCTAACGCTCATCCTGTTGAGTGGTGAGGAGCGGTAGCGATGCGCGGTGCGCGGTGTGCGCTGTTTTGCTTTGGCTTTTCTGTGGGGGCGAGTTTGCTGCGGACGGCGTTCCTGCGAAAGCGGCCTGACAGCCGGTCAGTTTCTAACTGAATGCACTCAATCCAACTGTAGGAATGAGCCTGCTCGCGATGGCGGCCTGACAGCGATCAATCTCTCTCTGTATGCACCCAATTCAACTGTAGGAGTGAGCCTGCTCGCGATGGCGGCCTGCAATCCGACCCAGTTCTGCCGTTTGTACACTCCACCCGCCGCTGCAGAAGCCTCTTGGGTGTTTCGGCTTACAACTGATAACTGAAACTGATGCTGTACCGCGTCCGGCGATTGAACGTGTCCAGTGCCTCATCCGACATCGCCTTCGCCGCTTCCAGCGCAATGTTGTAGTACTTGGCATCGCCAAACCGTAGCCCGATCGCCGCCGATGACAGGTTGTTGGCCTTTACCGGCAATTCGTTGAACCAGCTGCGTGAGCGATCAAGGACGAAGTACGGTTGCAGGATGCGCACCCAGTTGCCGTCGCGGTTGAAGCTGTAGTTGACCTCGTACGCCACGCCCCAGCCCTTGTCGCCGGAGGCTTGATCGTCGGGATAACCACGACCGAAGTTCTGCCCGCCGAACACCGCGCGCTCGCTGTCGGGCAGGGTGTCGTCGCTCCAGTACAGTGCGGCAGACAGCACGCCTTGCCAGTTGTCGAGGAACTTGTCGCTCTGCACGCCAGACAGGCGCAGGCGAAAGAAGTCGAGGTCGATGGCGTTGTTGTTGGTTTTCGCGCCCATGCTGTCGACGCCTTGGTACACACCGCCACTGAGGATTCGCAGTTGGCGGGCATCGGCCTTGCGCCAGTCGCTCTCGAAGGCGAGGGCGCGGATGTCGGTGCGTTCTTCGACACTCAGCGGGAAGCCGATCACCTTGTAGCGGGTCTTGTCGTTGACCGCGTAAAGCCTTGAACCGGCCGTTAGCAGTTCGTTGGAGGCGGCAATCAGTGGCAAGGTGAAACCGATCGAGTAGCGGTCGTTTTCGCGGTGCGGTTTGAGTTGCAGGCCATTGTCGAGCAGGACATTGGTGCCGGGGTCAGCACGGTAGCGTGAAGCCGACAGCGCCAGTTGTGCGCCCTCGTCATTGATGAACTGGTTGTAGTCGAGCCGGTAGTAATGTTCGTGATCGTCACCCGGTGGGAACAGGCCGCTGAGGGTCAGTTGCTCGCCCATCGCGGTCTGCGAATTGCTGCTGACACCGAGCAGGGCCTGGGTGCCGTTGCGGTTGTCTTCGGTGGTGCTCAGCGTACTGGTGAAGGGTTTGCGACTGGCCTGGGCCACCAGTGTTGTGGCGCCGTCGGTGGTGCCGGGCGGTGGCACCTGGGCCTGGATCGTCACCCCGGGAATGCGCGTCATCAGCGTGGTGTAGCGCTCGAACGTCTTGCGGGTCAGCGGCCGCTCGGTCTGAATCTTCGCCGCCAGTTTGTCGAGCAGGGCTTTGACCCGGCCGACATCGCCCTGGATCTGGATATCGCGGACGTAGCCTTCCACCAGCACCACGCGCGCTACGCCGTCATTGAAATTTTGCTGCGGCAAGAACGCGTAGGACAGCAGGTAACCGTCCTGCTGATAGCGTCGGGTGATGTTGCGCGTGGCTTCGATCAGCTCGGCGAGCGTGGCTTGCCGGCCGATCAGGGGCTTATAGATTTCGGCGAGTTCGTTGAGCGGGTAGAGGGTGCCGCCTTCGATCTGCACGGTTTGCAGTTTGATCTTGGTGTCCATCAACAGCGGTTGCGCAGTGGCGGCACCAGCGTCCGGCACTTGCACCGGCGTGGCGCTTGGGCGATAGGCATCGGCCGGCAGGTTCGGCACCGGCAGATTGCGGATGGTTTCGTTGCTGTTGAGAAAGCTGGGCAGGGTGTCGGCGAGGGCGGCGGAACTGAGACTGAGGAACAGCAGGGATGCCATTACGCGCATAGGACACTCCATGGTCAGATCACGGCACTGGGCTGAATTTTCCTAAGAAAAAAGGCGGAAGACTCGTGGGAATCTTCCGCCCTCAACCAAGCGTAGGCGCTGTAGGTGAGGCCGTCGAATCGGCCAGGTGCAATTTAGCGTGTGTTGCCTCCCAGAGTGCCAGTCAGACCACCGAGTACACCGCCCAGACCGCCACTGGTGGTACCCCCGCTGGTACCGCCGTTGACCAGGCCACCGACGGCGGCGACGGTGCCGCCAACGTTGCTGACCAGACCACCGACTGCGGTGGTGACCGGGTTGTTGGTCGCGGCAATGCTGCCGCCGATACTGCTGACCGCGCCGCCCACCTGGCCGGTGAGACCTGCAACAGGTGAGCCGATACCGGTAGCGGCGCCGACTTGTTGGGTCACGTTGGTAACCGCACTGGTAACCGGGTTCAGGCCTGCCCCCAAGGTTCCGCCAACCGTGGCCAGAGGTGAGGTGGTTGCGGTGATCGGGGTGCCCGAACCGCCGAGTACGGTGTTGAGCGAAGCCACTGTGTTGCCGGCCGCTGCGAGGACGTTGCCAGGCGCTGCGAGAGTGCCGTTGCCTGCCGCCAGACCTGAGCCGACATTGACCACCGCGCCGCCAACGGTTTGCAGCAGGCCAGTACCACCGAGGCCACCGCCCACTCCACCAGTACCCGAACCAGTGCCGTTGGACACCAGACCACCGGCCTTGGCGACTGCGGTGCCGGTATCGCTCAACGCGCCGCCGAGTGTGTTGGTCAAGGCGTTGCCGTTACCCGCATCGGTAACATTGCCGCCCAGTGTGTTCACCGCGCCACCGACTTGCGCAACCACGCCTTTGAGCGGATCGCCCAGACCGGTCGCATCGCCGACTTTGTCAGTGGTGCTTTCAACCATCGCGATCACTGGCACCAGGCTACTGCCGAGTTTGTTCGTCAATTGGCTGGTCGGGCCGCTGGTCAGCGTGGTATCGAGGGTGTTGCCGAGCATGGTGACTTTCTCGCCGACCCCATCAACCAACGGCGCGACTCTGGTGACTACACCGCCCACCACTGGCACGCTGGTGGTGGCAGTGGACAGCTTGGCGCTGAGGTCGGAGACGCCGTTGCCAACATCCGTCACTACACCGCCAACCGAAGCAACGGTGGTGGTCAGGCCATTAGGGTCGGTGGCCAGTTTGCCTACGCCATCGGCGACGCCATCACCCAAGGTGCTGACAACATTGCCTGCGGTGTTGGCCGCACTCTGCACCACACCACCGACCACCGGTACGGTGCTCAGCGAGTCGCCGATCTGGCCAACGCCATCGCCGACGCCAGCGACGGTATTACCGACATCCTGCACCAACGTGGTGGTCACCAACGGTGTGGTGGTTGGGTTGGTCGGGTTAGTGGGGTCAGTCGGGTCTGTCGGGTTGGTTGGATTAGTCGGATCAGTGCCACCAGTGCCGCCTGTACCACCCGTGCCACCGGTTCCGCCAGTGCCTGCGGTATCACCGCTGCCACCCGTGCCACCTGTGCTGCCAGTACCCGATGTGCCACCAGTACCCGCCGTACCATCCGCCGAAGAACTGCCGGAACTGCTTTTATGACCGCCACCACCGCTGCTGCACCCGGTGACGCCAAGGGAGAGAATCAATGCCAGAGCGATTGCCGATTTGCACCACACGTTTTGAGTTTTCATGATTGAGATTCCTTGCACCTGTCACAACGTTCGTTGTCTTCGATGGCTCGCCGATCTGTTGTCGGTGATGCCTTCGCCCGTTGTGCTCAATCTCAGTCCAGGGGCAGGTTTCAGGCCATTCTCAAGTTGGTATTAACGCCTTTATATATAAGGTGAAGTTCAGCGCCTAAGGACTAATACCCAGGATATAGCCGGACAAAAAAAGGCCTTGATAATCAAGGCCCTGGTTTTTTCAGTGGAAGGGGGAAGGACGGCGAAAACTTAAGTTATATACACACAATTAATGGTGTGCCGCGAGCTCAGGCAATGGGTTGCCACTGCCCGACCATGTGTTCGAGGTCTTGTGCACCGATCAGCCGCAACTCACCACTGGACCCCGCCGCACTCGCCAGCAAGGTCACCTCACTGGGCAGGCGCACCGGTTTACGAAAGTGCACGGCGATCTCAAGGTTGGCCTTGGGCAAATGATCGCCCAGCGCCGCGAGCGTTCGCGCCTTGTTCCACAAACCATGGGCGATCGCTGTTGGAAAGCCAAACAGCCTGGCACTGGCCGCACTCAGGTGAATCGGGTTGTAGTCGCCGGACACTTTGGCGTATTGCCGACCGATATCGACCGGGGCTTTCCAGCGCGCCACCTCCACCAGCGATTGCGACGGCTCCCAGGTCTGCTCGGCCGGCTCGCCCTCAAGTTTCACACCGCGACAGAGCATCTGGCTTTCTGCTTCCCACAACGGCCCGAGCTGATCATCCAGGGTGGTCAGCAGATCGAACGTCGCACCTTTGGGATGCGCTTGCAGATTCGTCACGCGCACGCTGACCTGCGCCCGACCGATCCCGCCCATCGGGCGCAACACGCGAATGCGGTTGCTCAGATGAATCAGCCCCAACAGCGGGAACGGAAATGCTTTGGCGGTGAGCAATTGCATCTGCAATGCAAAGGCGAGGATGTGCGGATACGTCGGCGGCAATAGACCGTCATCGACGAATCCGCAGACCTTGCGATAGCCCGCCAGGCGTTGGCCATCGACATCGACCCAACAGCGCAAGCCGCTGTCGGGTAATTGGGTGCCGGTGATTTTGCGTCGCGTCGCCGCCCGTGCGTAGAGCCCGGGCAGACTCGGTTCGCGATCCAGCGTATGCCATTCCATGCTCATGCCTAAGCCCCCAGAACGCTTTGTCCACAGACGCGCAGTGCCTGCCCGGTGAATGCGCCGGTGCCCGGTTGCGCCAGCCACGCGACGGCTTCGGCGACGTCTTGCGGTAAACCGCCCTGACCGAGCGAACTCATGCGCCGGCCCGCCTCACGCAGGCCAAACGGAATGTGTGCAGTCATTTGCGTTTCGATAAAACCGGGCGCAACGGCGTTGATGCTGATGCCGCGTTCCAGCAGTGTCGGTGCCCAGGCCTGCGCAAGACCAATCAGCCCGGCCTTGCTCGCGGCGTAGTTGGTTTGCCCGCGATTGCCGGCAATGCCGCTGATCGAGGCCAGCAGAATCACCCGCGCGTTGTCGTGCAGCGTGCCGCTGTCGAGCAGTGCCTGGGTCAGCACTTGCGGCGCGTTGAGGTTGACCGCCAGCACTGCATCCCAAAATTCCGGGGTCATATTGGCCAAGGTTTTGTCGCGGGTGATGCCGGCGTTGTGCACCAGAATATCGAGGCCGTCAGGCAGTTGTCCGATCAGTTGCGTGGCGGCGTCGGTGGCGCAGATATCCAGGGTAATCGCGCGGCCGCCGAGGCGGGCGGCGAGGGCTTCCAGATCGGTCTTCGCCGGCGGCACGTCGAGCAGGATCACCTCGGCGCCGTCGCGCGCCAGGGTCTCGGCAATCGATGCGCCGATACCGCGAGCCGCACCAGTGACCAGCGCCTTGCGTCCGGCCAGCGGCCGTGTCCAGTCAGTCACTGGCGTCGCACAAGCCGTCAGGCGGATCACCTGGCCGGACACGAACGCACTTTTCGGCGAGAGGAAAAACCGCAGCGGGCCTTCCAGTTGATCTTCGGCGCCCTCACCGACGTAGATCAGTTGCAGCGTGCCGCCGCTGCGCAGTTCCTTGGCCAGCGAACGGGAAAACCCTTCCAGCGCTCGTTGCGCACTGGCAGCAAACGGATCACTGAGGGTTTCCGGCGCACGGCCAAGAATCACCAGATGGGCGCTATGCTCTAGATTCTTCATCAACGGCTGGAAGAATTCGCGCAGTTGCTTGAGCTGGTCGGTGTGCAGCAGTTCGCTGGCGTCGAACACCACGGCTTTGAGTTTCGGGCCGTGGCCGGGAATCCATTCGGTGGCGGTTGCCGGTTGTTCGCCGTAACGGTAGATGCCGTCGGTCAAACGGTTGGCGAAGGCACTGACGCGCTCCGCCAGCGGCCCGCCGCCGATCAGCAGCGCCCCTTCCACCGGCCGCAGGCGCCCGGCCTGCCAGCGTTCCAGCCGCACCGGCGACGGCAGGCCCAGCGCCCCGACCAGGCGATGGCCGATGGACGAGTTGGCGAAGTCGATATAGCGGTCAGACATGGAACGCTCTCCAGAAGTTGGGGTTCAAAGTGTGGACTACCGATGGCAATCAATCGTTCGATCCACGCAATAAGGCCTACGCTAGAACAGCAGAGTAGTTTGCCCCCGGCGTTTGTGTTGCCGAACCCACATTCAGAAACACAGCTGACCCCTGTAGGAGTGAGCCTGCTCGCGATAGCGGTGTATCAGTCAAGAAATGTTTATCTGACCCACAGCTATCGCGAGCAGGCTCACTCCTACGGGGGATTGGCGTGAATTCAAACCTTCGGAAAAGGAGTTATTCATGAGTCAGCTGCGCCGCGTCGCGATCATTGGCGGTAACCGTATCCCTTTCGCCCGTTCCAACGGGCCGTACGCCACGGCCAGCAATCAGGCGATGCTCACCGCCGCCCTTGAGGGCCTGATCGAACGCTACAACCTGCATGGCCAGCGCATCGGTGAAGTGGTGGCGGGCGCGGTGCTGAAATTGTCACGAGATATGAGTCTGACCCGTGAATGCGTGCTCGGCTCACGTCTGTCACCCGCCACGCCCGCCTATGACATTCAGCAAGCCTGCGGCACCGGTCTGGAAGCGGCGATTCTGGTGGCGAACAAGATCGCCCTCGGCCAGATCGAGAGCGGCATCGCCGGCGGCGTCGACACCACCTCGGACGCGCCGATCGGTGTCAGCGAAGGCCTGCGCAGAATCCTCCTGCAAGCCAACCGCGCCAAGACCACCGGCGACAAACTGAAAACCTTTCTGCAACTGCGCCCCAAACATCTGATTCCCGACTTTCCACGCATCGGCGAACCACGCACTGGGCTGTCGATGGGCGAGCACTGTGAATTGATGGCGCAGACCTGGCAGATCCCGCGTGAAGAGCAGGATCAACTGACCCTCGGAAGTCATCACAAACTCGCCGCGTCCTACAGCGAAGGCTGGCACAACGACCTGATGACGCCGTTCCTTGGTCTAACCCGCGACAACAACCTGCGCCCGGACCTGACCCTGGAAAAACTCGCGACGCTGAAACCGGCCTTTGAAAAAAGCGCCAAAGGCACGTTGACGGCAGGCAACTCCACGCCGCTGACCGATGGCGCGTCGGTGGTATTGCTCGGCAGTGAGGAATGGGCGAAGGAACGGGGTTTGCCAATTCTCGCGTATCTGCGCGATGGCGAAGCGGCGGCAGTGGATTTCGTCAACGGCGCCGAAGGGCTGCTGATGGCGCCGGTGTATGCCGTGCCACGGGTGCTGGCACGCAACGGGCTGACCTTGCAGGATTTTGACTACTACGAAATTCATGAAGCGTTCGCGGCGCAAGTGCTGTGCACGCTGAAGGCCTGGGAGGATCCCGAATACTGCAAAACCCGTCTGGGACTCGACGCGCCGTTGGGTTCGATTGATCGTAGCCGGCTGAACGTGAAGGGCAGTTCGCTGGCGGCCGGGCATCCGTTTGCGGCGACCGGAGGGCGCATCGTGGCGAACCTGGCGAAGTTGCTGGACGCAGCGGGGAAGGGCAGGGGGTTGATATCGATTTGCGCGGCGGGTGGGCAAGGCGTCACCGCCATCATCGAACGCTGACGCTGAAAGAGCCCCTCACCCTAACCCTCCCGAAACGTCGGACCGCCCAAAGGGAGAGGGGACTGATTGGGGGATGCTTCGGAGTTACACCGACCTGAGAGAGTCGTGCTGAATCCGGAATCGAACTGATTTGGAGAATTCTGCCAAGCCATATTCGACGCGGTATTTCAGGTCGATGCATAACGCCAGACACCTCGGTCAGCCCCCTCTCCCTCAGGGAGAGGGCTGGGCGGGCGGCGTTCCGATGAGGGTGGCTTTTGAGGTTCAGGTACGAAACCGTCTGACCAACCCATCCAACTCATTCGACAACCCCGCCAGACTCTGCGAATCCAGGCGCGCCGAGTTGGCCAGTTCCGCCACCAACTGCGCATCCCCGTGAATCTGGCTGATGTGCCTGTTGATGTCCTCAGCTACCTGATGTTGTTCTTCGGCGGCGGTGGCGATCTGCGTGTTCATGTCACGGATCACGTCCACCGACTCGCGGATCTGCCCGAAACTCTCGCGCGCCTCGCCGATACGCGTCACCGATTGCTGCGAAACCTGCAGGCTGGCGTGCATCTGCTGCGTGACCTGGCTGGTGCGCTTGGCCAGATTGCCGAGCAAAGCGTCGATTTCTGCCGTCGAATCCGCCGTGCGTTTGGCCAGTGCGCGCACCTCATCGGCGACCACGGCAAAACCACGGCCCTGCTCACCGGCGCGCGCTGCTTCGATGGCGGCGTTGAGCGCCAGCAGGTTGGTCTGCTCGGCGATGGAGCGGATGGTGCCGAGGATCGACTGGATATCGTTGCTGTCACGCTCCAGTTGCTGCATAGACTGCGCCGATTGCTCCAGCTCCTGGCTTAGTTGGTCGACGCTGTTTACCGCCGCATCAATCTGCTGCTGACCTTGGTGGGCCTGCCGCTGGCCGCTGTCGGCCGAATCCGCTGCCTGACTGCACGAGCGAGCGACTTCGTTGGCGGTGGCGACCATTTCGTGGAACGCGGTCGAGACCATGTCCACGGCTTCACGCTGACGCCCGGCGGCTTCGGCCATGTCGCTTGAGACGCGGGTCGAACTCTGCGAGGTCGCGAGGATTTTCCCGGCGGCGCCGCCGATATGCTGAATCAGGCTGCGGATCGCGGTGAGGAACTGATTGAACCAGTTGGCCAGTTGCGCGGTTTCGTCGTTGCCTCGGATATCGAGGTTTTTGGTCAGGTCGCCTTCGCCCTGCGCGATGCCTTCCAGGCCACTGGCGACGCTGCGGATCGGCCGCACGATCAGGCTGGCAAAACTGGCGCCGACCACGGCGAACAGCACGGCCAGCACGGCGGCGATGATCGCGATTAGCCAGGTCAGTTGCGTGGCGGAGCTCATCACATCGCTCTGCTTGATCAGGCCGACGAAGGTCCAGCCCAATTGCTCCGATGGCCAGACGTTGGCCATGTAGCGCTCGCCGTTAAGCTCGACTTCGACCAGGCCTTTGCCCGCCTTGGCCAGTTGCGCATAGCCTTCGCCTAGGCTGTCCAGCGGCTTGAAATTGTGTTCCGGCTGTTTCGGATCGACCAGCACCGTGCCGCTGTTTTCCAGAAGCATCAGGTAGCCGGTTTCGCCCAGCTTGATCTGTTTGACGATCTCGGTGAGCTGCTTGAGCGTCACGTCGATGCTGACCACGCCGCCGTTGCTGCCGAGTTTGTTGTCGATGGTGCGCACGGTGCTGACGTAGGTCGCATCGTCCTGCGCCCAGTAGTAAGCGGCGGTCCGCAACGGTTTGCCCGGTTTAGCCTGGGCAGCCTTGTACCACGGCCGCTGACGCGGGTCGTAGTTGTTGAGCTTCGGATCGTCCGGCCACGACACATAACCGCCGGCGGCGGTGCCAACGATGGCGTAGGCGTAAGCCGGGTGGGCGTTGCCCAGGTCCTGGAGGAACGCGAAGACCTTTTTGTCCATCTCGCCTTGCGGGATGGATTCGGCGTTGGCGCTCATGTAGGTCTTGAGGCTGTCGTCGGTGTTTTTGATCAGCGGCTGCGACGCCAGGTAATCGACGTTCTGGCTGATGCCATCAAAAAACAGCTGCATGGCATTGCTGACCTGACGAATTTCGCGACCGCTGCTGTCGACAAAACTGTCCCGGGCATCGCTGCGCAGGTTCATCACCACCAGCGTTGCGACTAGCACCACCGGCAAGCAGGCGATGATTGCAAACGCCCACGTCAATTTCTGTTTGATGTTCATCCGCGCTCCAGATTTTCTTGTAGGCCCACGCAGTGCAGATGACTTGTGGTTTATTGGCAGCCGAAAACGTTGTGGATCACCCGTATCCCCGAGCACGGCATCGTTGATTGTTGTGGAACGATTGTCGGACAAATCCCTCTGTCATTGAGGGCTTCGGCTGCAAAACAGGGAAATTGAGGCGACTTTGCAAAAAACTGCCGAGGGGACAACAGCCGGATGTCAGATTCTGTCGCAAATGCCCTTGAAGACATGTACCAACAAGTACAACAGCCTCGGCTATGATTCCCCACGGTCGATGCGCGAGCGCAGAGTTGGCCCTGTTTAATCCGGCACAGTGTGTGCATTCTCAACGTTCACAGGTCGGCAACCCCTCCCCGTGATGCGAGGATTGCCGTATAACGAGTGACATTCGCGTGTTTGGTAATAAAGGACCCACAATAAAAGCTGATGAAGACTCCAAAACGCATTGAACCCCTGATCGAGGACGGTCTGGTCGACGAGGTGCTGCGCCCACTCATGAGTGGTAAAGAAGCAGCTGTTTATGTGGTGCGCTGCGGCAATCAGTTACGTTGCGCAAAGGTCTACAAGGAGGCGAACAAACGCAGTTTCCGCCAGGCGGCCGAGTATCAGGAAGGCCGCAAGGTGCGCAACAGCCGACAGGCTCGCGCAATGGCGAAAGGCTCCAAGTTCGGTCGCAAAGAGACCGAAGATGCCTGGCAGAACGCCGAAGTGGCGGCGCTGTTCCGTCTGGCCGGCGCCGGCGTGCGGGTGCCCAAACCGTACGATTTCCTCGACGGCGTGCTGTTGATGGAACTGGTGGCCGACGAGTTCGGCGACGCAGCGCCGCGTCTCAATGACGTGGTGCTGGAGCCGGATCAGGCGCGCGAGTATCACGCGTTCCTGATTTCGCAGATCGTGCTGATGTTGTGTACCGGTCTGGTGCACGGTGACCTGTCGGAGTTCAACGTGCTGTTGACGCCGACCGGCCCGGTCATCATCGACCTGCCGCAAGCTGTCGACGCTGCCGGCAACAACCACGCGTTCAGCATGTTGGAACGCGACGTTGGCAACATGGCTTCCTACTTCGGACGCTTTGCCCCGGAGTTGAAGCTGACCAAATACGCCAAGGAAATGTGGGCGTTGTACGAAGCTGGCACCTTGCACCCGAACAGTGTGCTGACCGGTGAGTTCGATGATCCGGAAGACCTGGCCGATGTTGGCGGAGTTCTGCGCGAGATCGAAGCGGCGCGCCTCGACGAGGAACGCAAGCAGGCCATCCGTGCATCGGACGACGAGCCGAAAGGCAAGTCTGACGAGCCACCGCCACCACCGTGGATGCAGTGATTGCTTGATGAGAAACCCGGCTTCGGCCGGGTTTTTTGTTTGATTCAGAAGCCTTACAAGCCCAGAAGCCCCTCACCCCAGCCCTCTCCCAGAGGGAGAGGGAGCCGGCCGAGGTGTCTTGCGTCATATATCGACCTGAAAAAACGAGTCGATTATGGATTCAACGAAAAACGTTCAGGTCGGTGTACCTCCCAAATATCCCCCAATCGGTCCCCTCTCCCCCTGGGAGAGGGTTAGGGTGAGGGGCCTCTTTCGGATCCCCGCAAATTCAAGTCTACTGTCCACCGCCCCAACCACACTCAAGGACTGAATGTGACCACCCCCCGCAACACCCACCTGATCGTCACCGCTCGACTGATCTCCGATTTCGGCGCCTTCCTCAACATGGTTGCGCTGGCCACCTACGTCTACCTGCTGAGCAACAGCGCAATAAGCGTCGGGGTCTTTCTCGCCAGTCGTGTCGGCGGGGGGATTTTTGCCAGTCTGATCGGCACCGCGTTTTACCGTCGTTGCAGCGGACGCGCACCGCTGATCGCCTTCGACCTGCTGCGCGCCAGCGTGCTCGGTCTGTTGTTGATCGTGCCCGTCAGCCAACAGGCCTTGCTGTTGCCGGTGATCGCCTTCGGTCTGGGCCTGGGAAACTCGATGTTCGCCATCGGCCTCAACAGCCAGTTGCCGCGTTTGATCCACGCCGATCAGTTGCTCAAGGCCAATGCCTGGATCACCTCGGCTTCATCCGCCGCGATGGTTGGTGGCAGCCTGGTTTCAGGTTTGCTGGTAGCGGGGTTTGGTTTTGAAACGGTGTTCGCCCTGAATGCGCTGACCTATTTGCTGGCCGCGTTCTTGATTGTGCCGCTGCGGTTCGCACCCGCAACCGTCAACGACGCACCGGAACGCGGCGAATGGACAGCGCTCAAGCAGGGCTTGCGTGCGACGCCGGTGATTGCCGCCATGCTCGCAGTGACCATGGCCGACACCTTGGGCAGCGCCGCGCACAACGTCGGCTTTCCGATCATCTCCAAACTGCTCACCCCGGAGTCGGCGAGTACCACGCTGGGCCTGATGCTCGCAGTGTGGGCCAGCGGCAAGCTCCTCGGTGCGCGCATCGCTAGCCGTCTCAAAGGCTCGGACAACATCCACCTCGAACGACGGTTTTTCTTCGGTGTGGCGCTGATGTCCTGTGGCTTTATCCTGATGTTCCAGCAACACAACCTCTATGCGCTGTTGCTGTTTTCCTTGCCGGCAGGGCTGGGTGACGGCTTTTCCGAGGTCGGGCTGATGTCGCGTCTGCAGCGTGAACCCGAGCAATTGCGCCTGCCGATTTTCAGCGTGCTGACTTTGCTGCAAATGACCGGGTTCGGTATCGGCATGCTGATCGCCGCGCCGTTCTACGCGTGGTGGACGCCGGGTGCCGTGGTCATGCTGTTTCACGGCATTCCGCTCAGTACGTTGCTGCTGGTGAAAGTTCTGGCGCTCAAGCGCCGGGAGGTTGTGCGCAGCAGCCCGACGCCAGTTCCTTGAGGATCGGGCAATCGGGGCGGTGGTCGCCGTTGCAGTGCTCGACTAGGTCTTGCAGGGTGTCGCGTAATTCGCCGAGCTCGCGAATCTTCTGGTTCAACTCGTCGATGTGCTGGCGGGCCAAGGCTTTGACATCGGCGCTGGCGCGTTGGCGATCCTGCCAGAGGGTCAGCAGTTTGCCGACCTCTTCCAGGGAAAAGCCCAGATCCCGCGAGCGCTTGATGAACGCCAGCGTATGCAGGTCATCGTCACCATAGACCCGGTAACCGCTGTCGGTGCGATGCGCCGCTTTGAGCAGGCCGATCGACTCGTAATAGCGGATCATTTTCGCGCTCAGGCCACTGTGTCTGGCCGCTTGACCGATGTTCATCGGTGTTCCTCCAGGTCCTTGGGTTTCCAGGTTTTCAACAGTAACGCATTGCTCACCACGCTGACGCTCGACAGCGCCATCGCCGCGCCGGCCAGCACCGGGTTAAGGAAGCCGAACGCCGCCAGCGGAATGCCGATCAGGTTGTAGACAAAGGCCCAGAACAGGTTCTGGCGGATCTTTGCATAGGTTTTGCGACTGATCTCCAGCGCCGCCGGCACCAACCGTGGATCGCCGCGCATCAGGGTAATGCCCGCTGCGTGCATGGCCACATCTGTGCCGCCGCCCATGGCGATACCGATGTCGGCAGCGGCGAGGGCCGGGGCGTCGTTGATGCCGTCACCGACCATGGCGACCACACCGGTTTTTTTCAGCTCGGTGACGGTCGCGGCTTTGTCCGCCGGCAGCACTTCGGCGTGGACATTGCTGATACCGAGGGCCTCGGCGACCACGCGAGCGCTGCCACGGTTGTCGCCGGTCAGCAGATGGCTGTGGATATCCTGGGCGGCGAGTTGCTGCACGGCTTCCAGTGCACCGGGTTTCAGGGTGTCACCAAAGGCGAACAAACCGAGCACTTTCGGTTCCGGGCTTTGTTCGATTAACCACGACAGGGTGCGGCCCTCGGCTTCCCAAGTCTGGGCAGATTCGCTCAGGTTGCCCGCGTTCAAAGCACTTTCTTCGAGCATCCGCCGATTGCCCAGCGCCAGACGCCGGCCTTCAAGATTGCCGGCAATGCCGCGACCGGTCAGCGATTGACTGTCGCTGACATCCGGCACGTTCAGGCCTCGTTCCGCTGCGGCATCGAGTACCGCTTTGGCCAACGGATGTTCACTGCCGCGTTGCAGCGCACCGGCCAGTTTCAGCAGCGTGTCTTCATCACCATCCACTGCACTGAAATGGGCAATGCGCGGCGTGCCGGAGGTCAGCGTGCCGGTTTTGTCGAATACCACACTGCTGACTTCATGGGCGCGTTCCAGCGCTTCGGCGTCCTTGATCAGAATGCCGTGACGCGCCGCTACGCCGGTGCCGGCCATGATCGCCGTCGGCGTGGCAAGCCCCAGCGCACACGGGCAGGCGATGACCAGCACCGCGACGGCGTTGATCAACGCGGTCTCCATGGGGGCGCCGTAGAGCCACCAGCCGATCAGTGTCACCAACGCGATCAGCAACACCGTTGGCACGAAGATCTGGCTGACTTTATCCACCAGTTTCTGGATCGGTGCTTTCGCGGCTTGAGCGTCCTCAACCAGACGAATGATCCGCGCCAGCACGGTTTCTGCGCCGAGCGCCAGGGTGCGCACCAGCAAACGGCCTTCACCGTTGATCGCGCCGCCGGTGACTTTGTCTCCGGGTTGTTTCGGTACCGGCAGGCTTTCGCCGCTGATCAGTGCTTCATCGGCGTGGCTCTGGCCTTCGATGACTTCGCCGTCGACCGGGAAACGCTCGCCGGGTTTGACCAGCACCAGATCGTTCAGGCGCAAAGCGTTGATGGCGACATCCTGCTCGCGACCGTCGATGACTTGAATCGCCCGTTCCGGACGCAATGCTTCCAGCGCGCGGATGGCGCTGGCGGTCTGGCGTTTGGCGCGGCTCTCCAGGTATTTGCCGAGCAGCACCAAGGCAATGACCACCGCCGACGCTTCGAAATACAGATGCGGCATGCGCCCGGCGGCGGTGGCCCACTCGTAAAGACTCAAACCGTAGCCGGCGCTGGTGCCGAGGGCGACCAGCAAGTCCATGTTGCCCGCTCCGGCACGCACGGCTTTCCACGCCGCTACATAAAAGCGTGCACCGAATATGAACTGCACGGGCGTGGCGAGGGCGAATTGCGCCCAGGCCGGGAGCATCCAGTGGATGCCGAACGGTTGCAGCAACATCGGCGCCACCAACGGCAAGGCCAGGGCGATGGCGCAGATCAGCGCCCAGCGCTCATGCTTGAGGCGCTGTTGCTGGTTATCGGTTTGCGGGTGTTCGGCTTGCCAGACGCTGGCCGAATAACCGGCCTTGCTCACGGCCTCAAGCAGCGTTTGCGGGTCGACCTGGCCGAGCAAATCCAGATGCGCACGTTCGTTGGCCAGGTTCACGCTGACGCTTTTCACGCCCGGCACTTTGTTCAGCGCACGTTCGACGCGACCGACGCAGGAGGCGCAGGTCATGCCTTCGATATTCAATTCGATAGCCTGCTGCGGCACGCCGTAACCGGCGCGCTCAACTGCTGCCATCAAGGCCGGCAGACTGTCGCCGGGCGCCTGCACCCGGGCCTGCTCGGTGGCGAGGTTGACGCTGACGGCACTGGCACCGCTGACTTTGCTCAACGCCCGCTCGACACGGCCGGCGCAGCTGGCGCAGGTCATGCCGGCAATCGGCAGGTCGAAAGTGATGGAATCGGACATTGGTCGTACTCCCTGTAGTAGATGCCTACAAGGATCAACCTTGCCATGCGGGCAAGGTCAAGCGCCATTCTTTGACGCGCCGCAAAACCAACTGTGGGAGCGAGCCTGCTCGCGAAAGCGGTGGGTCAGTCAACATCATCGCTGAATGACACACCGTATTCGCGAGCAGGCTCGCTCCCACAGGTTTGTAGTTGCTTAATAGCCGAGATCGGCGCGCTTCAGGTACATGCCTTCCTGTGTCATCGCGATCCGGTACTTCTGCACATCGCCCGCCTGCAGTTTTATTTCCTGCGAACCCGGTGCGAGCAAGCCCGGATTGCAACCCGGTACCTGCCCCGGCAGTAGTTTCAGACGCAGCGATACAGTGCCCGGTGGCAGGTTGAAAGACGTGCTCTGTTCCTGAAACAGTCGCGCCGACAGCTGATCCTGGATATACACACCGATTTCGCAGGAGGTTGCCACTTCCAGGCGCTCGCGGGAGATGATCAGAACGCCGTAATCCTCACCAGCGGCTTGCACTGTAGGAATTGCGGCAAAGAGACTGAGAAAGCCAAACAGGCTGAAAGCTGACCAGCGCATGGCTGAATCTCCTGAATCGAGTCATTGATGTACGCAGCTTGGCCGAGCGCGGCGCCGATTGCCAGCCCGGCAGTTTATTGAAGAACTTGACCTTGCCATCGTGGCAAGCTCGAAACTGCCGGCAACCTCACTCAAAGGAGTCATTTCCATGCAAGTGTTCAACGTTCAAGGCATGTCCTGCGGTCACTGCGTCAAAGCAATCACCAACGCTGTGCAGGCCAAGGACCCGGCGGCCAGTGTGCGGGTTGATCTGGCTGCGAAAGAGGTCGGCGTGGAAAGCGCGCTGAGCGCCGAGCAGGTGATTGAGGTCATCAGCGAAGAAGGCTACGCAGTGAAACTCGTCTGAAATTGATCGTTAGCGAGCTATCGGAATGTTCAAGGCGTTCGGGCGCGGCTAGACTGTCGGGCTGCCGACTTGCCAACCTGGATGCCTGATGAACTTCCGTACCATTCTGATTCTCGGTGCCTTGACCGCCTTCGGGCCCTTGGCGATCGACTTCTATTTACCTGCCTTTCCCTCGATGGCGCTGGCGTTCGGCACCGACGAGAAACACGTGCAGATGACGCTGGCGGCGTATTTCGCCGGTCTGTCCATCGGCCAACTGGCTTATGGCCCGGTGGCGGACCGCTTCGGTCGACGCATCCCGTTGCTGGTGGGCCTTACGCTGTTCACCTTGGCATCCCTGGCCTGCGCTTATGCGCCAAACCTGGAATGGCTGATCGGTGCGCGTTTTGTCCAGGCCTTGGGCGGCTGTGCGGGGATGGTGATTTCCCGGGCGGTGGTCAGCGACAAATGCGACGCGGTCGGCTCGGCGAAAGTCTTTTCGCAATTGATGCTGGTGATGGGCCTGGCGCCGATTCTGGCGCCGATGCTCGGCGGTCTGTTGGTCAACACCACGGGTTGGCAGTCGATCTTCCTGGTGCTGACCGGGTTCAGTGCACTGGCCGGGTTGGCCGTGGCGCTGGGTCTGCCGGAAAGCATGCCGGCGCACATGCCGCGCCAGCCGTTGTCCGGCGCACTGCGCCAGTACGGACGCTTGCTCAAGGACCGGGTTTACCTCGGCCATGCCCTGACCGGCGGCATCGCCATCGCCGGGATGTTCGCTTACATCGCGGGTTCACCGTTCATCTTCATCAAACTGTATGGCGTGCCGGCCGAGCATTTCGGCTGGTTGTTCGGCACCAACGCGGCGGGTTTCATTCTGGTGGCGCAGGTCAACGCGCGGATGTTGGCCAAGCGCGGCCCGGCGTTCCTGCTGTCGCGGGCGGTGTGGGTTTACTTCGCCGCCGGGCTAGCGTTGCTCGCGGTCAGCGCAATGCACACCGAATCCTTGTGGCCGCTGCTGATTCCACTGTTCATCTGCGTGTCGAGCCTGGGTTGCATCAGCCCGAACGCCGCCGCTTGTGCGATGAACGGGCAGGGCGCACGCGCCGGCAGTGCGTCGGCACTGCTCGGCTGCATGCAATTCAGTGTCGCCGCCGGCGCTTCGGCGCTGGTAGGGGTGTTGCACGACGGCACCGCCGTGCCGATGGCAATAGTCATCAGCCTGTGCGGTTTGCTGGTGGTGTGCGTGGCGCTGCTCACCCGCCGTCTGCAGAATGCCCGGGCACTGGCGCAAGCTCAGGCCGAGGCATAAATAACCTCAGCCGGCGGCGCGCTGCTGGCTGCGGTCGGGAATCTGATGGGGTGCGCACAGTCGCGCTTCGAGGGTGCGGGTGAAGGCCAGTGCTTCGGCTTCACTGCGGAATGTCACGGCGTGTTGGTCCAGACGAACCTGCCATTGAGACTTTGCCACTTCTTTTATCAGGATCTTCATTGCTGACCTCCCTTGCGTAAAAGATGTATCGCAGAGGCTTCGATTGTAGACCTGAATACGATCGCAATTGTGACAAGGGTCAAGCATCGGACTGACGGCAAAAAACAGCGCAGCCCCGCCGACCGCTCTAGGTTCGGCGAAGGCTGCGCTGTGCGGTTTTTTAGAAACCTTCTAAAACAATTTTCCCCTTGGCTTTGCCACTTTCAAGCAGCTCATGGGCGCGACGCAGGTTCGCCGCATTGATCGTGCCGAAATGCTCGCCCACTGTGGTCTTCAACGTCCCGGCATCAATCAGATCCGCCACGCGGTTAAGCAGTTTGTGCTGCTCGATCATGTCTGGCGTCTCGAACAGCGAGCGGGTGTACATGAACTCCCAGTGCAGCGACAGGCTCTTGCGCTTGAGCTTGCTCACGTCCAGTGACTTCGGATCGTCGATCAACGCCAGTTTGCCTTGCGGCGCCAGCGCTTCGATCAGTTGATCCAGGTGCTGGTCGGTCTGGGTCAGGCTGGCGACGTGGGTCACGCTGTCGACCCCGGCGCGCTTGAGTTCTTCGCTCAGCGGCTGGCTGTGATCGATGACCAGGTCGGCGCCCAGTTCTTTGACCCAATCGCGGGTTTGCTCGCGGGATGCGGTGCCGATCACCTTCAGGCCGGTCAGTTGCCTGGCCAATTGCGTCAGGATCGAGCCAACCCCGCCGGCGGCACCGACGATCAGCAGGCTCTGGCCTTCATCGGTATTGCCTTCGCGGATTTGCAGGCGCTCGAACAACAACTCCCATGCGGTGATCGCGGTCAGCGGCAGTGCGGCGGCTTCGGCAAAACCGAGGGATTTCGGCATATGGCCGACGATGCGCTCATCCACCACGTGCAGCTCACTGTTGCCGCCGGCACGGGCGATGGAGCCGGCGTAAAAGACTTTGTCGCCGGCCTTGAACAACGTCACTTCGCTGCCGACAGCCTTGACCACACCGGCAACGTCCCAGCCCAGCACTTTCGCCGCGCCGTTTTCCGGTGCCACGTTCTGCCGCACTTTGGTGTCGACCGGGTTGACCGAAATGGCTTTGACTTCCACCAGCACGTCGCGTGGGCCGGCGACCGGTTCTGGCAGTTCGATGTCTTGCAGGGACTTGGCGTCGCTGATCGGCAGGGAAGCGTAATAGGCGATGGCTTTCATGAGTGGCTCCGTACAGGTAATAGAAGAAGGAATCAGACAATCGCGCCGAGGCGCTTGAGTTGGAAGTGTTCGATGGCGTGGCCAGCCGTTGCCTGGAAATGCTGGAAGTGCGCGCTGGCGTTGTGCGCCTCAAGAATCGCTTCGCTGGCCCAGTGTTCAATCACATAAAACACCTGCGGGTCGGCGAGGTCACGGTGCAGGTCGTACTGGCTGCAACCGGCTTCGGCGCGGCTCGGTTCAACCAGGGCGCGCAGGCCTTGTTCGAGAAGATCCTGTTGGCCGGGTTTGGCGGTCAGGGTGGCAATAGCGGTGAATGGCTGGGTCATGCTCGGCTCCAGAGAAGCGGGATGAATGCGATAGAGCGATGATTGGCTATTTCTCTGCGAGATAAAACCGGCTAAAAGAGCAGTCTCTTTCAATATTTTTTTGATAATTGAGGCTGAGCATGCTGCGTTTTGACGACTTGCAGTTGTTTGTCCGGGCGGCGGATCTGGGCAGTCTGTCGGCAGCCGCGCGGGTGATGGACATGTCCGCTGCCGTGGCGAGTGCGGCGTTGAAACGGATTGAACAGCAGCTCGGTGCGCGCTTGCTCGCGCGCTCGACCCGCAGTCTGCGCCTGACAGCCGAGGGCGACGGCTTTCTCGAATACGCGCGGGCGGCGCTGAGCAACCTTGATGAAGGCCGGCGCTTACTGGCCAGCGGACAGGATCAGGTCAGTGGGGTCTTGCAGTTGTCGGCGCCTTCGGACTTCGGCCGCAACCTGTTACTGCCGTGGCTCGACGAGTTCCAGCGCGAGCACCCGAAGCTGACCGTGCGCTTGCTGCTCGGCGATCGCATCGCGGACTTGTTCCGCCAACCCGTGGACATCGCTTTGCGCTACGGCGAGCCGGAAGACTCGAGCCTGATCGCCTTGCCCATCGCCCCGCACAACCGCCGTGTGCTGTGCGCCTCCCCGGCGTATCTGGCCCGACACGGCGAACCGCGCCAGCTCGAACAACTGGCCCAGCACAACTGCCTGTTGTACATGCTCGGCAGCCGGGTGCATGACCATTGGAGTTTTCATGACGGTAAACGTGAAGTTGGTCTGACCGTCAGTGGTGACCGTTTCAGCGATGACGCCGACGTTGTGCGTCTGTGGGCGGTGGCCGGCGCCGGAATTGCCTACAAGTCGTGGCTGGACGTGGGCGCCGATGTGCTCGCCGGGCGGCTCAAAGTGCTGTTGCCAGAGCTGCTTTGTGAGCGCGCACCGCTGAATTTGTTGTGCGCCCATCGCGCCCAATTGAGTAAGCCGGTGAACCTTCTGAGGGAAATGCTCGCCAGCCGATGCGCTGAAGTGAGTAGTCAATTTCCCGCTTTTCCGAAAGTTGATCATTAGTCGCAGGTAAATAGAGAAATTTCTGTCAGGAACAATCACCACCTGCGCAGGCCCCGGCGCAGGACGCGCGGGCGAACCCGCTTATACTAGCGCCCGCCTCATGCCAGCACCGACACCCCGGCCCGGAGATCCTCGCACCGCGTCGCCAGTCTTCGAGTGACGGTCGCGCAACTGCTGCGGGTTCTGTGCCGGAGCAGGCTGCGTCAGTGGCTTGCCTCGCCCCGGTTCATGGCGATTTTCGCGTCTTGGCCGATGACTGATTACCGGCCAAGATGTCTCCGAGCAGTAGACGATACGATTCAACAGGGAGTGAACACATGGAACATGCACCTTGCATCAGCCAGATCGCCACGTTGCTGGCCGACCCCAAGCGCAGCGCGATGATGTGGGCGTTGATGGATGGCTCGGCCCGGCAAACCGAGGAGCTTGCGCTACTGGCAGGGCTGTCGCCATCGTCGGCCAGCGCACATCTGGCGCGGCTATCCACGGGTGGTCTGTTGAAGGTCGAAGTCCGTGGTCGCAAACGCTTTTTCCGTCTCTCGGCACCGGAGGTCGGTGCTGCGATAGAAGCATTGGCCAGCGCCACCATCGCCAGTGCTCCACGGGAAATTCCCGAGGTCTTCAAACGCACCACCCCCATGGCCAAACCGCAAACCGCGCCGTCCTCATTGTTGCGCGCGCGTTTTTGCGATGACCACCTCGGCGGTACGCTAGCGGCGGACCTGTATCAGCGCTTGCTCGATGCTGGCTGGATCGAACAGCTTGAACAACGCGTCGTGGTGACCCACAAGGGTTCGAAACTGTTGGCTGGACGTGGCGTGTTCATTCAGGCGTTGGCCCATCGCAACGTGCAAGTGGCGTGTGCTTGTCCAGACTGGAGCGAACGTCGTCCGCACATGGGGGGATCACTCGGCGCCGCGTTATTGCAGTTGTTCATGCAGTCCGGCTGGCTGACCCTGCCCAACGACTCGAGAGCTTTGCAATTGACCGCCACCGGCCAACGGGAGCTGCACCGTTTCGCCAAGGAAACCGAGCTGGAAATGGCGTTGTAGAGCACTCGCAATCGACGTCCGGAACTGCGTAAGCGCTTCTGGCGTCGCCCGCGACTGCGAACAGGTCGTATCCAGCACGAACGCCGTTTCGCTATCAAGCACACTCGATCCGGGGATATTTTTCGGATGGGGGAGGTGGCATGGAGACTCACGGCTACAGCGCGGCAGAACGTCTGGAACGACTGCCGATCAGCGGTTATCACCGGATCATTTTCATCATCATCGCCTTGGCGTTTTTCTTCGACTCCATGGATCTGGCGATGATGACCTTCCTGCTCGGCTCGATCAAAGCCGAGTTCGGCCTGAGCAGTGCGCAAGCGGGATTGCTCGCCAGTTCGAGTTTTTTCGGCATGGTGCTGGGGGCGTCGCTGTCCGGCATGCTCGCCGATCGCTTCGGGCGTAAACCGGTGTTTCAGTGGAGCATCGTGCTGTGGGGGGTGGCCAGTTATCTGTGCTCGACAGCGCAAACGGTCGAGACGCTGACGCTGTTTCGCATCCTGTTGGGGATCGGTATGGGCATGGAATTTCCGATCGCCCAGTCGATGTTGTCCGAGCTGATTCCAGCGCAGCGCCGCGGACGTTACATCGCGTTGATGGACGGCTTCTGGCCGCTCGGCTTCGTTGCTGCCGGCGTGCTGTCCTACTTTCTGCTGCCGCTGATTGGCTGGCGCGACATCTTTCTGGTGTTGGCGGTGCCGGCGGTGTTCGTACTGGCGATCAGGTTTTTCATTCCCGAGTCACCGCGCTGGCTGGAACAGGCCGGAAAACATGAGGCGGCAGACAAGGTATTGAACGGCATCGAGGCGCGGGTGCGTTCGTCGCTCGGTGGTGCCGCGTTGCCGGAGCCGCTGCGCTTGCCGCGCACCGTCACGCCGCCGGGCAACTTCTTTGCGGCGCTGAAACAGATCTGGTCGCCGCAGTATCGCCAGCGCACGACGATGCTCTGGAGTCTGTGGTTCTTTGCGCTGCTCGGCTTTTACGGGCTGACGTCGTGGCTCAGTGCGCTGTTGCAACAGTCGGGTTTCGCGGTGACGCAGTCGGTGTATTACACGGTGCTGATTTCCCTGGGCGGGATTCCCGGGTTTCTCATGGCCGCATGGCTGGTTGAGCGCTGGGGGCGCAAACCGGTATGCATCGTGACGTTGCTTGGCGGAGGTGTAATGGCGTTTTTGTATGGGCAGAGCGCGGTGTTTGGCGGCAACGTGGCGCTGCTGATCGGCACCGGGTTGCTGATGCAGTTTTTCCTGTTCGGCATGTGGGCGGTGCTCTATACCTATACGCCGGAGCTTTATCCGACGTCGGCGCGGGCGACCGGCTCGGGCTTTGCCTCGGCGATTGGCCGCGTGGGTTCGCTGCTCGGGCCGTTGGTGACCGGACTGGTGTTCCCGATTACCGGGCAGGGCGGGGTGTTTGCGCTGGGCGCGGCGTGCTTTGCGATTGCGGCGGGCGTGGTGTGGCTGTTCGGGATGGAGACGCGAGGGAAAACCCTGGAAGAGCTGACCGAAACCCAAATCCCAGGCTGAACAAAGAACCCACTGTGGGAGCGAGCCTGCTCGCGAAAGCGGAGTGTCATTCAACGAAAATGTTAACTGACACTCCCTCTTCGCGAGCAGGCTCGCTCCCACATGGGTACTTCGGTGTTGCTTAGGGTTTTACCAGTCGCGCATCCAGGCTGTTCTGCGCCAAACGCTTGGCCTGATCCTGGGTCATGCCCAAATGTTCATGCAGCGCGTAGAAGTTCTCGGTCACATAACCACCGAAGTACGCCGGGTCATCGGAGTTCACCGTGACCTTCACGCCACGCTCGAGCATGTCGAGGATGTTGTGCTGCGACATGTGATCGAACACGCAGAGTTTGGTGTTCGACAGCGGGCACACGGTCAGCGGGATTTGCTCGTCGATGATCCGCTGCATCAGACGCTCGTCTTCGATGGCGCGCACGCCATGGTCGATGCGCTGGATTTTCAGCAGATCGATAGCTTCCCAGATGTACTCCGGCGGGCCTTCTTCGCCAGCGTGGGCAACGGTCAGGAAACCTTCGTGGCGGGCGCGATCAAACACGCGCTGAAACTTGCTCGGCGGGTGGCCCATCTCGGAGCTGTCGAGGCCGACTGCGACAAACGCGTCACGGAATGGCAGTGCCTGGTCCAGAGTTTTCTCGGCTTCTTCTTCGCTGAGGTGGCGCAGGAAGCTGAGGATCAAACCGCTGGTGATGCCCAGTTGCTGCTCGCCATCCTTCAGTGCTGCGGCGATGCCGTTGAGCACCACTTCGAATGGGATGCCTCGATCGGTGTGGGTCTGCGGGTCGAAGAACGGTTCGGTGTGAATCACGTTCTGCGCTTTGCAACGCAACAGGTAGGCCCAGGTCAGGTCGTAGAAATCCTGCGAGGTGCGCAATACGTCGGCGCCCTGGTAATACAGGTCGAGGAATTCCTGCAGGTTGTTGAAGGCGTATGCCTTGCGCAGGGTCTCCACGTCGCTCCACGGCAGGGCGATCTTGTTGCGCTCGGCCAGGGCGAACAGCAGCTCAGGCTCCAGCGAGCCTTCCAGATGCAGGTGCAGTTCAGCCTTGGGCAAGGCGTTGAGCCAGTCGTACATATTCTTTTCTCATCAGGTGCAATGACGGCATTCTACAGATGCTCGCCGAAACAATTGGCAAAACCTGACCAAGCGATCCATCACACGGCTTCTTGCTCGCGGCGATAGGCGTAGGTATCGGCGAAGCGCGAGAGCAGGAATTCGGCGCAGGTGGTCGTCGGATATTTCGCCGGATGCTGTGCGTCCTGACAACCCGGCAGGCATTCGATGCGGGTGTCCGGATGCGGCTCGGCGAAGAACGGCATCGAGTAGCGATCCACGCCGAGCGGGCTGATCACCCGGTGCGGGGTCGAGCGATAACGGTCGTTGCTCCAGCGCGCCATCATGTCGCCGAGGTTGACCACGAAGGTGCCGTCGATGGGCGGCGCGTCGATCCATTCGCCTCGCACGTTCCTGACCTGCAAGCCACCGGCGCTGTCCTGATAGAGCAGGGTGATGCAGCCATAATCGGTGTGCGCGCCGGCGCCTTGCTGCTCGGCGGAGCTGGCAGTGTGACGCGGTGGGTAATGGATCATGCGCAGGACGCTGACGGGATCATTGAAACGGCTGTCGAAGAAGTCGCGTTCGATGCCTAGCGCGAGGGTCATCGCCCGCAGCAGGGTTTGCGCGAGGGCCTGCATGTCGAGGTAATGCTGCTCCATCAACTCAGGCCATCCGGTCTGCGCGGGATGACGGTTCGGCCCTCGTAACGGTTTTTCGGCGAGCACGTCGGGATGATTGGCCGGCAGGTGCAGACCCATGTCGAAGGTTTCTTTGAGGTCGCTGGGTTTGCTCGGGTCGAGTTGCTCGGTGGCGATGGCGCCGTAGCCACGATGGTGGCGGGTCTGGGTGATGTCGATCTTGAGTTTTTCTGCTGCGGGCAGGGCAAAAAAACGCTGAGTCTGATCGAGCACGGCGTCGATGCGCTGCGCTGAAATCGGATGACCCTTGATGTAGAAAAAGCCCCATTCGCGGCAGGCGTGGTCGATTTGTTCGGCCACCGCAGGCCAGGCGTTTTCGTCGTCGCTATAGAGCGGGCTGATATCAATGATCGGAAGACTGTTCATGCACGGGTCCTGAAGAAACGCAGACTGGAGAACACTGAAGAACTCTGTGGGAGCTGGCTTGCCAGCGATGAGGCCATCAAATTCAACATCAATGTTGCCTGTCAGACCGCTATCGCTGGCAAGCCAGCTCCCACAGGGTCGGTGTGTTTTGCGGAGGATTACTTCGGCATCTCGGCCTTCATGCCTTCAACGTAATAGTTCATCGACGCCAGTTCCGCAGTGTTCGCACTCACACCCGCCGGGATTTTCTCGACCCCGGCCTGATCCTTGATCGGCCCGGTAAACGGCTGCAATGCACCGCTCTTGATATCGGCAATGATCTGCTCGGCCTCGGCTTTCACTGGTGCCGGCACCAGGTCGCTGATCGGCAGTTCAACCGTGCCTTCCTTCAACCCACCCCAGTAATCCTGAGGTTTCCAGCTGTGATCGATCACGCTCTGCGTCGCCTGAATGTAGTGCGGCGCCCAGTCGTTGACGATCGAAGTCAGCACGGCTTTTGGCCCGAAGTGGGCCATGTCCGAGGCATACCCCACCGCGTACACACCACGACGTTCGGCGGCCTGAATCGGCGCCGGGCTGTCGGTGTGCTGGAACACCACGTCGACGCCCTGATCGATCAGCGCGTTGGCCGCGTCGGCTTCCTTGCCCGGGTCGAACCAGGAGTTGACCCACACCACTTTGATCTCGGTTCCGGGGTTGTACTTGTTCAGCGCCAGCTGGATGGCGTTGATGTCGCGGATCACTTCCGGGATCGGGAACGAAGCGACGTAACCGATCTTCTTGGTCTTGGTCATCTTCGCCGCGAGGAAACCACCGACGTAGCGACCCTCGTAAGTACGCGCCAGATAGGTGCCGAGGTTCTTGTCCTGTTTGTAGCCGGTGGCGTGTTCGAAGGTCACCTTGGGAAACTGCTTGGCGACTTTGACGGTGGGGTTCATGTAGCCGAAGGAGGTGGTGAAGATCAGGTCGTATTTGTCTTTGGCCATGTTGCGGATCACCCGCTCGGCGTCGGCGCCTTCGGCGACGTTCTCCACATAGTTGGTGGTGATCTGATTGCCGAATTTTTCCGCGAGGGCCTTGCGCCCCTGCTCATGCTGATACGTCCAGCCGTGGTCACCGATCGGGCCGATATAGACGAAGCCGACCTTGAGCGGATCGGCAGCGCTGGCGCTCAGACTGATCCCCAGACCGAGGGCGGCGCACAGCAGTTTGTGCAGCGGACGTATTTGCATGAATTCGAACTCCATTTTGTTGTGTGTGGTCAGGGCCAATGCAAATTGCTGACCAACAGGACAACAAACCTTCCGAAACCGCGGTGCGGCCTTCGCGAGCAGGCTCGCTCCCACCTTCGAGCGCATTCCCCTGTGGGAGCGAGCCTGCTCGCGAAGAGGCCGGTGAGGCCAATAAAAGGGCACCTGCCAAACTCGCTGCTATTCGCTGGTGCGCTAAGGTGTAACGAAACGTTAGCGCCGCCCTGCAGTCAGTAGCTCATTCGCACTCTTCGGCAAAAGGCCCGCCATGCTCACAATTCTCAAGCAAGAAAGCTTTCTGCTGCTGGCAGTCATCGCCGCGTGCGTTGCCTATCCGCTGGAACACTGGCTGCTGCACAGCGGCCAGATCGTCGCGCTGCTCGGCGGTCTGGTGCTGATCGCTTTCATCGTCGCCGCCTCGATGCGCGTCGCCCATCACGCCGAATTGCTCGCGGAAAAGGTTGGCGACCCTTACGGCACGATGATCCTCACGCTTGCGGCCGTGCTGGTCGAAGTGGTGATTCTCGCGATCATGATGAGCAACGAAGCGTCGCCCACGTTGGTGCGCGACACGATCTATTCTGCCGTGATGCTCGACATCAACGGCATCCTCGGCCTCGCCGCACTGATGGGCGGGATCAAACATGGCGAGCAGTCCTATAACGACGATTCCGCGCGCAGCTACAGCGTGATGATCCTCACCGCCATGGCGGTGTCGATGGTGGTGCCGGAGTTTATTCCCGAGGCCAACTGGAAGATTTATTCGGCGTTCACCATCGGCGCGATGGTGGTGCTTTACGCGCTGTTTCTGCGCATGCAGGTCGGCCCGCACAGTTACTTTTTCAGCTACAGCTATCCGGACAAGCGCCGCAAGAAAGACCCGCAGGACGCGCAGGCGAATGCACCGAGCATCGGCCTGTCGATCGGCATTCTGGTGTTTGGCATTGTGGTGATCGGCGCACTGGCCGAAGTGATGTCGAAGACCCTCGATCTGGGCCTGGAAGGCACGGGCGCGCCGCCGGTGATCACGGCGATTCTGGTGGCGGCGATTTCCGCCGCGCCGGAGATTCTCACCGCGTTGCGTGCGGCACTGGCCAACCGTATGCAGTCGGTGGTGAACATTGCGATGGGCGCGTCATTGTCGACGGTGATTCTGACGGTGCCGGTGATGGAAGCAATGGCCCTGTATACCGGTCAGCCGTTTCAGATGGCGATGACACCGGTACAGACGGTGATGATCTTCATCACGCTGATCGTCAGCGCGATCAACTTGAATGACGGTGAGACCAATGCCATCGAAGGCATGACCCACTTCGTGCTGTTCGCGACCTTCATCATGCTGTCTCTGCTGGGCCTCTAGCGACGGGTGATCGTTCCCACGCTCCGCGTGGGAATGCCGCCATGGACGCTCTGCGTCCGCCGCTGGGACGCGGAGCGTCCCGAGATGCATTTCCACGCAGAGCGTGGGAACGATCATATGGGGAGGGGATCAGGTACCGGCGATCAACTGGCGTGCCGCTTGGCTGTGATCGGCGATCAGGCCTTTCAGATCAAGACCCTCAACCTGGCCATCGACCACGCGCCACTTGCCGCCAATCATCACCCGATCCGCACGATCGGCACCGCACAACAGCAACGCCGAAATCGGGTCATGGCTACCGGAGAAGCGCAGCTCATCGAGCTTGAACAACGCCAGATCCGCCTGCTTGCCCACCGCCAGCTCACCAATGTCGGTGCGCCCCAACAGACTCGCCGAACCTTTGGTCGCCCAGCCCAGCACGCGCTCCGGGGTGATCTTCTCGGCGCCGTAACGCAGACGCTGGATGTACAACGCCTGACGCGCTTCGAGAATCATGTTCGACGCATCGTTGGACGCTGAACCGTCGACGCCCAGACCAAACAGCGCACCCGCGTCAGTCAGATCGATACTTGGGCAAATGCCGGAGGCCAGACGCATGTTCGAACTCGGGCAATGGCAAATACCGGTGCCGGCCTGGCCGAGACGCGCGATTTCGTCCGGGTTGAAGTGGATGCCGTGGGCCAGCCAGGTGCGCGAGCCGAGCCAGCCGACGCTGTCGAGATAGTCGACGGTGCGCAGGCCGAAACGCTGCAGGCAGAAATCTTCTTCATCGAGGGTTTCGGCCAAGTGCGTGTGTAGACGCACGTCCAGATTGTTCGCCAGTTCGGCGCTGGCCGACATGATTTCCGGGGTCACCGAGAACGGCGAGCACGGCGCCAGCGCGATCTGGATTTGCGCGCCATCGCCACGTTCGTGGTACTCGTGAATCAGGCGCTGACTGTCGTCGAGAATCACCTGACCCTCCTGCACGGTCTGCTGCGGCGGCAGACCGCCGTCCTTCTCGCCGAGGCTCATCGAACCGCGAGTGAGCATGGCGCGCATGCCCAGTTCACGCACGCTTTCGACTTGCACATCGATGGCGTTTTCCAGACCGTCCGGGAACAGGTAGTGGTGGTCGGCCGCAGTGGTGCAGCCCGACAGCAGCAGTTCGGCCAAAGCGACTTTGGTGGCGAGCGCGAGTTTTTCTGGCGTCAGGCGCGCCCAGACCGGGTACAGGGTTTTCAGCCACGGGAACAACGGCTGATTGACCACCGGCGCCCAGGCGCGAGTCAGGGTTTGATAGAAGTGATGGTGGGTGTTGATCAGGCCCGGCAGGATCACATGTTCACGGGCATCGAACACTGCATTGCACGGCGCCGACGGCTGTTGGCCAGCGGCGAGGACTTCGACAATGACACCGTCTTGCACGACAAGACCGCCACGGGCATCAAGCTCGTTGGAGGTGAAAATGGCGAGGGGATTTTTTAACCAGGTACGGGTCGCGGGCATGTTGCCGGCTCCTCTGAAAATGGGGTTCAGGGTTGCCAGCTCAGTGATGCCCTGTCTGCTGATCCAGGGTCGCCGCGAGGGACGAGGTGCGCAGTTTCAAACAAATTGCCACGCCGGGCAAGCCCAACCCGACAGGACAACATCACCAAAATACACAACTCCTGTAGGAGCTGCCGAAGGCTGCGATCTTTTGATCTTAAAAAAAATCAAAAGATCGCAGCCTTCGGCAGCTCCTACAGGGGATCATCAATTACCAGGGAATCGTTTCGCCCTTGTAATTGATGAAGTGATGTCCGCCCTTGCCGGTGTACGCATTCACCTGATCAATCAATCCACGGGTGCTGGTTTCCACATCAAGGTCAGCCCCTTCGCCGCCCATATCGGTCTTCACCCAACCCGGATGCAGCGACAACACGGTCATTTTCTGCTCGCCCAATTGCGTGACAAAACTGTTGGTCATCGAGTTCAGCGCAGCCTTGCTGGCCTTGTACAACGCCAGCTCCGGTGCGTCGGGTACGGTGACGCTGCCCAGTCCGGAACTCATGAACGCCAGCACGCCGCTGCCATCGCGGATTTGCCCGACAAACCGCTGGGCCAGATTGATCGGTGCCACCGCGTTGGTGAAAAATAGCTGACCGACTTCGGCCAGTGTCGCGCCGCCCGGGGTCTGATCTGCCGGGCCTTTGACCCCGGCGTTGACGAACAGCAGGTCAAATGTTTCGCCCTTGAGCTGCTGACTCAGGGCGATCACCGCTTGCTGGTCATCCATGTCGAGCTTCTCGATCCGCACCTTGCCCAGCGCTTGCAGCGCCTCGGCGTTTTGCGGATTGCGCACGGTGGCGGTGACTTGCCAGCCGTCGGCCAGCAGGGTTTTCACCAGACCGAGGCCAAGGCCCCGGGAGGCGCCGATGATCAGTGCGTTTTTTGCAGACATGATGGGCTTCCTTGATGAATGAGGATCATGGATTCAATGGACAGGCCTGACCGAGGCGAAGTTGCAACTCTTGCCGCAGCGTGTCGAGCTCGCGCATTCGGGTTTCGATCAGTTGCAGTTTGTCGCGCAGCAACTGCGCCACGGCGTTGTCCGGGTTGGGGGCGTTCCACAGCGCGGCAACGCTGTCACTGATCTCGCCGAGGGTAAATCCCAGGCGTTGCGCGGTTTTGATATAGAGCACCAGTTGCACCATGTCTGGCGGATAGTCGCGGTAACCGTTGGCACGGCGTTGCGCGGCAATCAGCCCGCGCTGCTCGTAGAAGCGCAGCGTGTCACGGCTGACGGCGCAGGCTTGGGCTAGTTCACCGATGCGCATGCGGGCTCTCAAAAAGGCTATTGACCCTGGAGCATACTCCAGGCTTTACCGTGCTTGCTCCCTGAATTTTGCGGAGCATGGATGATGTGGACTTCAACGCAGTATCGCAATGTGGTGCTTGGCAGTGCCTGGTATGACCTGATCGTCACGGTGGCATTTGCCACGCCGTGGAGTTTTACGGTTTTGCATGGATTTTTGGCCGCGCTGAATTTGCCCGGCGAACTGCCGGTGTTTCAGCCTGTGCATATGTTGATGGCGAACCTGTTGGGGTCGGTGGTGTGTGTCTGGGCGGTGCTGCGGATTCGTGATCCGCAGGCGCTTTATGGACGGTATGACGCGGTGGGACGGTTTTTGTTTGCCGCTTGGCAAGCATATGCCTTGGCCCATGGCGCCAGTTCGATCCTGATTATTTTCCTGGTCTTCGAACTGGCGTGGGGCATTGCTCAAGTGTTGCCTGTGAGGGCCTCATCGCTGGCAAGCCAGCTCCCACAGTGTCCGAGTAGTGCGCAAAATTTGTGATCAGCACTAAACCTGTGGGAGCTGGCTTGCCAGCGATGGGGCCATTGACATCACTACATTAATGCCCCGCCTGCCAAGGCTGCCCAAGCGAAACCGGCGCATACAATCTTGTGCGCAGCGCATCGCGCGACAACAACACCAACACCACAATCGTCGCCACATACGGCAGCATCGCCAGCAGACTCGACGGAATCGCCAGCCCCAACCCCTGCGCCACCAAGTGCAGGATGCTGGCGAGGCCGAACAAATAAGCCCCGAGCAACAACCGCCACACCCGCCAACTGGCAAATACCACCAGCGCCAGGGCGATCCAGCCACGCCCGGCGGTCATGTTTTCCGCCCACATCGGCGTATACGCCAGCGACAAATAAGCCCCGGCCAACCCGGCCATCGCCCCGCCAAACAGCACCGCCAGCGTACGTACCGTCAACACCGGCAAGCCCATCGCACTGGCCGCATCCGGATTCTCGCCGACCGCTTGAATGATCAACCCGACACGACTTTTGATAATCACCCACGCCACCAGCGCAAACAGCACGAACGACAGATACACCAGCAAATCCTGAGCAAACAGCATCCGCCCGATCAGCGGAATCTCACTCAGATAAGGGATCGCCAACGGCTCAAAACCGGCCAGTGGTTTACCGACCCAAGCTGCGCCGACAAAGGTCGACAGCCCGACACCAAAAATTGTCAGCGCCAATCCGGTTGCTACCTGATTGGCGTTGAACACCAACGCCACTAGCGCAAACAGCGACGACAACAACATCCCGGCCAGCATCGCCAGCAACACGCCAAGCCACAGGTTGCCGCTGTTGAGTGCGACGATAAAACCGATCACCGCGCCAAACAGCATCATCCCTTCCTGCCCGAGGTTGAGCACGCCGCTCTTCTCGCAGATCAATTCCCCCAGCGCCACCAGCAACAACGGCGTGCCGCAACGCACCATGGCGTAGAAAATATTGCTCAACAGATCGATATCCATCACAGCGCTCCGGCGGTTACGGCGGTGGTCGACGTGCGCTTCACCCAGCGCAGGTTCAGGCGTGGCCGATAGAGAATCAACACGTCACAGGCGAGCAGGAAAAACAGCATCATTCCCTGAAACAACTGGGTGATCGCCTGCGGCATATTCAGGCTCATTTGCGCGCTCTCGCCACCGATGTACAACAGCGCCATCAACAGGCTGGAAAACAGAATTCCGATCGGATTGAGGCGTCCGAGAAACGCCACGGTGATTGCCGCATAGCCGTAACCTGGCGACACCTGCGGCACCAATTGGCCAATCGGCCCGGTGACTTCGCAGACACCTGCGAGCCCGGCCAAGCCGCCGCTGATCAACAGCGCCAGCCAGATCAAACGCTTCTCGCGAAAGCCGACGAACCCCGCCGCGCGCTTGTCCAGCCCAAGCACTTTGATCTGGAACCCGACAAAACTTTTCTGCAACAACACCCACACCGCGACCAGTGCGAGCAGGGCGAAATACACCCCGGCGTGCACGCGGCCATCCTCCATCAACAGCGGCAAACGGCTGGCGTCACCGAACATCGCCGACTCGGGAAAATTGAACCCGGCGGGATCCTTCAGCGGCCCGTGCACGCAGAACAGCAGCAGATTCAGCGCGATGTAATTGAGCATGATGCTGGTGAGGATTTCGTTGGCATTGAAGCGCGTGCGCAACCACGCGGTCAGCCCGGCCCACGCCGCGCCTGCGACGGTGCCGGTGAGCAGAATCAACACCAGCGCCCAACGGCTTTGCATATCGATGATGTTCACCGCCAAAGCGCTGCCGGCGAGAGCGCCGAGGAGCAATTGACCTTCGGCGCCGATGTTCCAGATCCGCGCCTGATACGCCACCGCCAGGCCCAGTGCGCAGAGCAGAATCGGCAGCGCCTTGACCAATAATTCGGAGACGCCATACAAATCGCTGACCGGCGCGATCAGTAGCGTGTGCAAGGTTTGCAGCGGGTCGTGGCCGAGAGCGATAAACAGCAGCGAGCCGCAACCGAGCGTCAGCGCTGCCGCCAATAACGGCGAGCACCACAGCATCAGGCGCGATTGCTGGCCACGGGGTTCGAGGGAAAGCAGCATGTGGAAAACTCCGTTAAACCGTGGCGGCTGAAGGGGCGTGGTCGAACTGGCCGGCCATCCAGCCGCCAACTTCGCTGAGTTGTGTCTTGCTGGTGTCTTGCAGTGCCGACAAACGTCCACCGCACAGCGCGCCGAGGCGGTCGCTGATCTGGAACAATTCGTCGAGGTCTTCGGAGATCACCAGAATCGCCGCGCCGGCATCGCGCAGCGCGATCAGCGCACGGTGAATGGTCGCGGCCGCGCCGACGTCGACGCCCCAGGTTGGGTGCGCAGCGATCAGCAGTTTCGGTTGCTGAAGAATTTCCCGACCGAGGATGAATTTCTGCAGGTTGCCGCCGGACAAGCTGCGCGCGGCGGTTTGCGTGTCCGGAGTTTTTACGCCGAAGCGTTGAATGATCTGTTGGGCGAGGGCTTCGACTTTACCGCGCTGGATTAGCCCGTTGCTGACCAAGCCTTGCTGGAAAGCCGTCAGCAGGGCGTTGTCCGCCAGACTCAATTCCGGCACCGCGCCGTGCCCGAGGCGTTCGGCGGGGACGAAAGCCAGACCCAGTTTGCGACGGGCATCCGGGCGCAAATCGGCGACGTTCTGCTCAGCGAATCGAATGGTTGCCGCTTCTACCCGAGGCAAGGTGTGTTCGCCACTGAGCAGGGCGAGCAATTCATCCTGACCGTTGCCCGCGACCCCGGCGATGCCGACGATTTCACCCCTGCGCACTTGCACATCTATTTCAGTCAGCGAGCAGCCGAACGGATCCGGGTTGTGCCAACTCAAGCCCTTCACCTGCAAAAACGTCGCGCCGCCGCTGACCTTCGGATAGTCGCCAATCAACGCCGCCGCTTCGCCGACCATCATCTGCGCCAATTGCTGATCCGAGCACTCCGCTGGCAGACAATGCCCGGCCACGCGCCCACCGCGCAGAACAGTCGCGCTGTGGCACAACGCGCGCACTTCAGCGAGTTTGTGGCTGATAAACAGAATGCTACAGCCTTCGGCGGCGAGGCGGCGCAGGGTGATGAACAATTCGCCGGCCTCTTGCGGCGTCAGCACTGAGGTTGGCTCATCGAGAATCAGCAGGCGAATGTCCTGCATCAGGCAACGAATGATCTCCACCCGTTGCCGCTCGCCGATCGACAGGCTGTGGACAAGTCGCTCCGGCTCCAGCGCCATGCCATAACGGCGCGACACTTCACGAATCTTCGGTTCCAGTTGTTTCGGCGTGCCGGCTGCTGCGCCCATCGCCAAAGCAATGTTTTGCGCCACGCTGAGGGTTTCGAATAGTGAGAAATGCTGGAACACCATGCCGATACCCAACTGCCGCGCCTGGGCCGGGTTGCGGATATTCACCGGCTGACCTTGCCAAAGCATCTCGCCGGCATCGGCTTGGGTGACGCCGTAGATAATCTTCATCAACGTACTTTTGCCCGCACCGTTTTCACCGAGCAGGGCGTGAATTTCACCGGGCGTGATGCTCAGGTCGATGGCATCGTTGGCCAGACAACCGGGGTAGCGTTTGCTGATGTGGCGCAGTTGCAGGCGCGGGGTGTTGGAAGCAATTGGCATGACAGGCTCGACTTGCTTGGAGTTGTGCCTGTGGATAAAGCAATTTCCTGGCCATTGAGTCAGGAACGCGAGCGGGCCGCGTGTGGCAGCACTCGGTATAGAGCATTGAAGGCCGAATCACGTACGACGATGGCACCAATTCAGAGCAAAGCCGTTGCTCGGGCGCCAGTTTTGCCCGTCGCGATATGATCAAAAAACGAGCAATCCCTTGGGGGCTAGATGGATCCAGCGACTGCGCCAGCCATGAACGGGTTATCCACAGCTTGTTCCACAGTTATTGTGCGCAAGCTGCAAACCCGGGCATAAGCACTGCGGTGCTTTCTTCTAATGGTGATAAACCGCGCTAACTGACTGTTTCTGTTTGAAAATTTCGTTTCGTTGGGAGAATTGAACGAAAAGTGAACAAACCGCGCAAAGCCACGTGACAGAAGGGTTACAGCGGAATGTACTCAGGTTATCCACAGTCGGGTGCACAGCCGATGTGGGCAACTCTGTGGAATAAGGAAATTCGGGATCGCCCCAAAAGATCGCAGCTTTCGGCAGCTCCTACATTTGAAATGCGTTCCCCTGTAGGAGCTGCGGAACGCTCGGGCCGCGATCGGACGATCTTTTGATCTTTTATCGTTGAAGCAAAATCCGCCCACGACTCAAATCGGCTAGTTGAGTTTGCAAGATATCGATTTGCGCTTCGCCCACCGCCAACTTCAACTCAACGCCATTGGCGGTAAAGTTCTCCTCCACCACCAACCCACCCAGATCGGCCACCCGCAACTTCACCAACGCCAACTCGGCAAACCCGCAAGCGCAACTCAACGGCACCCGACTGATCAACTCAACCTTCGCCGCCGTTTGCAGGCACTTGTTCGCGCCACCGCCATAAGCCCGGGCCAACCCACCAGTCCCAAGTTGAATGCCGCCGTACCAACGAATCACCAGCACCGCGACCTGATCGCAATCCTGCGCCTCAATTGCCGCCAGAATCGGCCGACCCGCCGTGCCGCCCGGCTCGCCGTCGTCATTGCTGCGATATTGATCGCCGAGCTTCCACGCCCAGCAATTGTGCGAGGCATTCAAGTCGCTGTGTTGCTCGAAGAACGCCTGCGCCTCGGCAGGGCTGCCGATCGACGTGGCGAAGGTGATAAAGCGGCTTTTGCGAATCTCTTCGCGGTACTCGCAAAAACCGCTGAGGGTGAAAGGCATAAACGTCTTATAGAGGAGGAGTGAGGCCGCAGCCTTTGAGAATGATGCGGATCAGGTTGTTGCCGGCGTCTTCCATGTCTTGCTTGGTCAGCTTGCTGCGACCGCTGACGCGGCAGATCTGCGTCGCAAAGTCGGCATAGTGCTGGGTGCTGCCCCACAACAGGAAGATCAGGTGCACCGGATCGACCGCGTCCATTTTGCCCGCATCGATCCACGCCTGAAACACCGCCGCACGGCCAGTGAACCAGGCGCGGTAATCCTGATTGAAATATTCGGTCAGGCATTCGCCGCCGCTGATCACTTCCATCGCAAAGATCCGCGAGGCCTGTGGCTGGCGGCGGGAGAATTCCATCTTGGCGCGGATGTAGCGAGTCAGCGCTTCGGCCGGATCGTCTTCGGCGGTGAGGGTGTTGAAGGTGCTGTCCCACAACTCGATGATGTTGCTCAGCACCGCCACGTACAAACCGAGCTTGTTGGTGAAGTAGTAATGCAGGTTTGCCTTGGGCAACCCGGCATTCTGGGCGATGGTGTTCATGCTCGTGCCTTTGTACCCGTGACGGGCGAACTCGTCTTCGGCGGCTTTGATGATGGTCTCTTCGTTCTTCTGACGAATGCGGCTGGCGGGTTTGCCGCCATGGGCTGGGACTTCAAAGGTCATAGGCACTTCCGGGTTTGTCTGTGGGTGCAACCAGTTGCGTTGATAGCGCACCCACAGGCATCCGACAAGTGTTTGAGCGATAAAACCGTTACGCCTGTTCGATCTTGTTCAGCGGCGCGTGCGCTTCAGCGGCCTCGGTTTTCGACTCCGGCAGCAGCAGGCACAGGATGATTGCGGTCAGGCCGCCGCTGGTGATCGCCGAATCAAACAGGTTCTGCACCAGTTTCGGCAGCAGGTGTAGCAGGGTCGGTTGTGCGGCGATGCCCAGGCCGACGCCGAACGATGTGGCGATGATCAACATGCTGCGTCGATCCAGCGGCGACTGCGCGAGGATGCGCACGCCGGCAGCCGCCACCGCGCCGAACATCACCAAGGTCGCGCCGCCGAGCACCGGTTTCGGAATCTGTTGCAGCACCGCGCCGATCATCGGGAACAAGCCGAGGCAAAACAGAATCGCGCCAATGTACAGCCCGACGTAGCGGCTGGCGACGCCGGTCAACTGAATCACGCCGTTGTTCTGCGCGAACGTAGTATTGGGAAAAGCGCTGAAGGTCGCGGCGATCATGCAGCTGACGCCATCGCCGAGTACGCCACCGCGCAGGCGGCTTATATAAGAAGGGCCGCTGATCGGCTGACGGGCGAGCATGCAGTTGGCAGTGAGGTCGCCGACGGTTTCGATGGTGCTGATCAGATAAATTAGCGCGACCGGCAGGAACGCTGTCCAGTCAAAGCTGAATCCAAACCTGAACGGCGTAGGAAAACTCACCAGCGGCAAATCAGGCAACGGTTGCGGCAGCAGTTTTCCACTGAACCAAGCGGCCAGGCTACCGAGCAACAGTCCGATGATGATCGCCGACAGCCGCACCCATGGCGTATTCGAGCGGTTAAGCAGAATGATCGTCAGCAACACAAACACGCCCAGCGCCAGATTGCCCGGCGCACCGAAGTCCGGCGCGTTGAAGCCACCGCCCAGATCGGTGATGCCGACCTTGATCAGGCTGATGCCAATGAGGGTGATGACGATCCCGGTCACCAGCGGCGTAACCACGCGACGCAGTTGACCGATGAAGCGGCTGAGAACGATCTGCACGATTGCGCCGAAAAAGCACACACCGAAAATCATCGCCAGAATGTCTTCCGGGCTGCCGCCGCGCTGCTTGACCAGAAAACCAGCGGAGAGCACCGCACCGAGAAAGGCGAAACTGGTGCCTTGCAGACAGATCATTCCCGCGCCGATCCCGAATGGTCGCCGCGCCTGAATAAACGTGCCGACGCCCGAGACCATCAAGGCCATGCTGATCAGATAAGGCAAATGCGCAGTCAGCCCGAGGGCCGAGCCGATCACTAATGGTGGGGTGATGATGCCAACGAAACTGGCGAGCACGTGCTGCAGCGCGGCAAGAATTGCAGCAGCGGGTTTGGGGCGGTCGTTGAGGCCGTAGATCAGGTCGCTGGACGGTGCGGAATCTGGCTGCATGGCTTAAGGCTTCTTGTTGAAGGATCGGGGTTGATCCTGCACTGCAAAAAGCTGTCCACTTGCTCAGCTTTATCGGCGAATAACCCCAAAATGTAGGAGCTGCCGAAGGCTGCGATCTTTTGAACTTGCTTTCAACGTGTCGCCGCCAGACTCTCCAAAAAGCTTTCCAGCACCAAATGAGGGCGCCGCCCCTTACGCGTGACCGATGCCAGGCTCAGGTCGTAGAAGCGCGTTTGCGATTTCAGCGCACGCAAGCGCCCCTGCTGCACCCAGAGACTGGCGTAGTGATCCGGCAGATAGCCGATGTAGCGTCCGGTCAGGATCAGAAACGCCATGCCTTCACGGTCCGAAGCGCTGGCCGTGCAATTGAGCGCCTGGTAATGCGCCTGAATATCCGCCGGCAAACGAAAAGTCGGCGCAATCGCGTCCTGACTATTCAGGCGTTCGTCATCGAGTTGCTTGTCGTCGACATAAAACAGCGGGTGACCAACAGCGCAATAAAGCAGCGAACGCTCGCTGTACAACGGCTGATATTCCAGACCCGACAACGCACTGGCCTGCGGTACCACGCCGACATGCAGACGCCCATCGAGCACGCCTTGCTCGACTTCATTGGGCGCAATCATGCGGATCTGGATCTGCACATCCGGCCCGCGTTCCTTTAACTGAGCGAGGGCGTGGGTGATGCGCATGTGGGGCAGGGTGACGAGGTTGTCGGTCAGGCCAATGATCAACTCACCCCGCAGATGCTGGTGCAGGCCGTTGACTTCGGTGCGAAAGCTTTCCAGCGCACTTAACAGTTGCAGTGCCGACTGATACACCTCGCGACCTTCCTCGGTCAGCGAAAACCCGGCTCGACCACGCTGGCACAGACGCAAACCGAGGCGCTGCTCCAGATCGCTCATCTGTTGGCTGATCGCCGAGCGACCGATGCCGAGCACGGTTTCCGCTGCCGAGAAGCCGCCGCACTCCACCACACTGCGAAAAATCCGCAGCAAGCGGATATCAAAGTCACTCACCTGGGCCAGCGGATCGGGGCGACGGCTGCTCATCTTATTGTTCTCATTGTTTAGCAAAGTTCTAACTGAAGGTTAGAAGAGTTGAATTTCACCGACTTTATCCCCGTGGCAATTTAGCTGCAACAACGCTTTTTATCTCCCTGACGCTTATGCCCTGCGAGGTTTTGCCCGATGAACATGCCTGAAAACGCGCCGTCGCCACTGGCCAGCCAACTGAAGCTGGACGCGCACTGGATGCCGTACACCGCCAACCGCAACTTCCAGCGCGACCCGCGACTGATCGTTGGTGCTGAAGGCAGTTGGCTGATCGACGACAAAGGCCGCCGGGTATACGACTCTTTGTCCGGGCTGTGGACTTGCGGCGCCGGCCACACCCGCAAGGAAATTCAGGAAGCGGTTTCCAAACAGTTGGGCACCCTCGATTACTCGCCGGGCTTCCAGTACGGCCACCCGCTGTCGTTCCAATTGGCCGAGAAGATCACCGAGCTGACCCCGGGCAACCTCAACCACGTGTTCTTCACCGACTCCGGTTCCGAGTGCGCTGACACTGCGGTGAAAATGGTCCGTGCCTACTGGCGCCTGAAAGGTCAGGCCACAAAAACCAAAATGATCGGCCGTGCCCGCGGCTACCACGGTGTGAACATCGCCGGCACCAGCCTTGGCGGCGTCAACGGCAACCGTAAGCTGTTCGGTCAGGCGATGATGGATGTCGATCACCTGCCGCACACGCTGCTGGCGAGCAATGCCTTCTCCCGTGGCATGCCGGAGCAGGGCGGTATCGCCTTGGCCGATGAACTGCTGAAACTGATTGAGCTGCACGATGCTTCGAATATCGCCGCGGTATTCGTAGAGCCTATGGCCGGTTCCGCTGGTGTACTGGTTCCGCCACAGGGTTACCTGAAACGTCTGCGCGAAATCTGCGATCAGCACAGCATCCTGTTGGTGTTCGACGAAGTGATCACCGGTTTCGGCCGCACCGGCAATATGTTCGGCGCCGACACCTTTGGCGTGACCCCGGATCTGATGTGCATCGCCAAGCAAGTCACCAACGGCGCGATCCCGATGGGCGCGGTGATTGCCAGCTCCGAGATCTACCAGACCTTCATGAACCAGCCGACCCCGGAATACGCCGTGGAATTTCCACACGGCTACACCTACTCGGCACACCCGGTGGCTTGTGCCGCTGGCCTGGCGGCTCTCGACCTGCTGCAAAAGGAAAACCTGGTACAGAGCGTTGCAGAAGTCGCACCGCATTTTGAAAACGCGCTGCACGGGCTGAAAGGTTCGAAGAACGTTATCGACATCCGTAACTTCGGTCTGGCCGGTGCGATCCAGATTGCCCCGCGTGACGGTGACGCCATCGTGCGTCCGTTCGAAGCCGGCATGGCCCTGTGGAAAGCCGGGTTCTACGTACGCTTCGGCGGCGACACCTTGCAGTTCGGCCCGACTTTCAACAGCAAGCCACAAGACCTCGATCGTCTGTTCGACGCGGTCGGCGAAGTGCTGAACAAGCTCGACTGATTTTTCCTTCTATATATACCTACAAAAACGGGCACTCCTTAACGTGTGCCCGTGGACAAGAATTCAGGAGTTTTCGATGAGCGTTATCCCGCATTTGATCAATGGCGAACTGGTGACCGAGAACGGTCGCGCGGTTGATGTGTTCAATCCGTCCACTGGTCAGGCTATCCATAAGCTGCCACTGGCCAGCCAGGCCACCATCCAGAAAGCCATCGATGCCGCCAAGGCTGCGTTCCCGGCCTGGCGCAACACGCCACCGGCCAAGCGTGCGCAGGTGATGTTCCGCTTCAAGCAACTGCTGGAGCAGAACGAAGCACGCATCTCGCAATTGATCAGCGAAGAACACGGCAAGACCCTGGAAGACGCCGCCGGTGAACTGAAGCGTGGTATCGAGAACGTCGAGTTCGCTTGCGCTGCCCCGGAAATCCTCAAGGGCGAGTACAGCCGCAACGTCGGCCCGAACATCGACGCATGGTCGGACTTCCAGCCGCTGGGCATTGTTGCCGGTATCACCCCGTTTAACTTCCCGGCCATGGTGCCGCTGTGGATGTATCCACTGGCGATCGTCTGCGGCAACTGCTTCATCCTCAAACCGTCCGAGCGTGATCCAAGCTCGACACTGCTGATCGCTCAGTTGTTGCTGGAAGCCGGTCTGCCGAAAGGCGTGATGAGCGTGGTGCACGGTGACAAGACGGCGGTGGACGCGCTGATCGAAGCGCCGGAAGTCAAAGCGCTGAGCTTCGTTGGCTCGACGCCGATTGCCGAGTACATCTATGCCGAAGGTACCAAGCGCGGCAAGCGCGTCCAGGCACTGGGCGGCGCGAAGAACCATGCCGTGCTGATGCCGGATGCCGATCTGGACAACGCGGTCAGCGCACTGATGGGCGCGGCTTATGGTTCGTGCGGTGAGCGCTGCATGGCGATTTCGGTGGCCGTGTGTGTGGGTGACCAGGTAGCGGATGCACTGGTGGCCAAACTGGTTCCACAGATCAAGGCACTGAAAATCGGTGCCGGTACTTCGTGCGGTCTGGACATGGGCCCACTGGTGACAGGGCAAGCGCGCGACAAAGTCAGCGGTTACGTCGACGACGGCGTGGCGGCGGGCGCGACCCTGGTGGTCGACGGTCGTGGTTTCAGCGTGGCCGGTCATGAAGAAGGCTTCTTCCTCGGTGGCTGTCTGTTCGACAACGTCACCCCGCAAATGCGCATCTATAAAGAAGAGATCTTCGGCCCGGTACTGTGCATCGTTCGCGTGAACAGCCTGGAAGAGGCAATGCAACTGATCAACGATCACGAATACGGCAATGGCACCTGCATCTTCACCCGTGACGGTGAGGCGGCGCGTCTGTTCTGCGACGAGATCGAAGTCGGCATGGTTGGCGTCAACGTGCCGCTGCCGGTGCCGGTGGCTTACCACAGCTTCGGCGGCTGGAAGCGTTCGCTGTTCGGTGACCTGCACGCTTATGGTCCGGATGGTGTGCGCTTCTATACCCGTCGCAAGGCGATCACCCAGCGCTGGCCGCAGCGTGCCAGCCATGAGGCTTCGCAGTTCGCGTTCCCTAGCTTGTAAGTAGAGGGGCGATGCAACGAAGGCCGACCCCTTGGGGGCGGCCTTCGTGTTTTCGGGGGTTTTTGACCGATGTGACAGAATTATGAAAATAAGTGTTGACGGCGAATTTCAGATGTCTATAATTCGCCCCACTTCCGGCGCAGTCGAAACGGAAAACTCCTTGAGATTCAATGAGTTATGTAGGTTTCGGCGGCAGGTTGCTTCAGTTCATCGAAGCCAAAAGGAAGTTGAAAAAGAGGTGTTGACAGCAGCGTGTAACGCTGTAGAATTCGCCTCCCGCTGACGAGAGATCGGAAGCGCAAGTGGTTGAAGTTGTTGAAGAATTCTTCGAAAACTTCTGAAAATAATCACTTGACAGCAAATGAGGCTGCTGTAGAATGCGCG
>RCUO01000041.1_pt1 | contig 127251 bp, 122 predicted proteins | sample 2166161 | NCBI WGS metagenome assembly RCUO01 (sample SAMN09932617, study PRJNA488358) | compost metagenome | feature: garden; material: soil; isolation source: compost soil in cyclohexanecarbonitrile-enriched culture | place: Germany: Experimental Botanical Garden Goettingen | collected 2016-01-27
CATCCGTAGTGCATGGGTTTACTCAATAAGATCACGCAGGAGATTTGACGTGCACATTGGTGTTCCTCTCGAAACCCAGACCGGTGAAACACGGGTTGCTGCAACCCCGGAAACCATAAAAAAGCTGATCAGCCAAGGTCATAAGGTCACTGTGCAAACCGGCGCCGGCGTTAAAGCCAGCGTTGTTGACAGTGCCTATGAAGCGGCAGGCGCAACCATTGGCAGTGCCAATGACGCGTTTGGCGCCGAGCTGATTCTCAAAGTGGTCGCCCCAAGCGATGCCGAACTGACGCTGATCAAGCGCGGTACGGTGCTGGTGGGCATGCTCAACCCGTTCAACAACGAAACCATCGCGAAGATGGCCGAGTGCGGCATTACCGCGTTCGCCCTCGAAGCGGCGCCGCGCACCTCACGCGCGCAGAGTCTCGATGTGTTGTCGTCGCAGGCGAACATTGCCGGCTATAAGGCTGTGTTGTTGGCCGCTCACTACTATCCTCGCTTCATGCCGATGCTGATGACCGCTGCGGGCACCGTGAAAGCGGCGCGCGTGCTGATTCTTGGTGCCGGTGTGGCCGGGTTGCAGGCGATCGCCACGGCGAAACGTCTGGGTGCGGTGATCGAAGCTTCTGACGTGCGTCCGGCGGTAAAAGAGCAAATTGAATCCCTCGGTGCCAAATTCGTCGACGTGCCGTACGAGACCGATGAAGAGCGTGAATGCGCCGTCGGTGTCGGCGGTTACGCGCGACCAATGCCGGCGAGCTGGATGCAGCGTCAGGCCCAGGCTGTGCACGAACGCGCCAAGCAGGCTGACATCGTCATCACCACCGCGCTGATTCCGGGCCGCAAGGCACCGACGCTATTGAGCGCGGAAACCGTGGCGCAGATGAAACCGGGTTCGGTGGTCATCGATCTCGCGGCGGCTCAGGGCGGCAACTGCCCATTGACCGTGGCCGATCAGGTCGTGGTCGAAAATGGCGTGACCATTTGCGGCCCAACCAATCTGGCCGGTGAAGTCGCAGCAGACGCCTCGGCACTTTACGCGCGCAACCTGCTGGACTTCCTCAAGCTGGTATTCACCAAAGAAGGCCAGTTCGACGTCAACCTCGAAGACGACATCGTCGCCGCGTGCCTGATGTGCCGCGACGGCCAAGTCATCCGCAAAAACGCCTAAGCAGGGATTCAGACGATGGAAGAGCTTATCTCCCCCGGTATCTACAACCTGATCATCTTCGTGCTGGCGATTTATGTCGGTTACCACGTGGTCTGGAACGTTACACCTGCGCTGCACACGCCTTTGATGGCAGTAACCAACGCCATCTCGGCGATCGTGATCGTCGGCGCCATGCTCGCGGCCGCACTGACCGTTACGCCGCTGGGCAAAACCATGGGCACCCTCGCCGTGGCACTGGCTGCGGTCAACGTGTTCGGTGGCTTCCTGGTCACCCGCCGCATGCTTGAGATGTTCAAGAAGAAAGCCCCGAAAGTAAAAGAAGAGGCGCCGAAGTAATGAGCATGAATCTCGTCACGACGCTCTACCTGATCGCGTCGATCTGCTTTATCCAGGCCCTCAAAGGCTTGTCGCACCCGACTACCTCGCGGCGCGGCAACCTGTTCGGCATGCTCGGCATGGCGTTGGCCATCCTGACCACCGTCGGCCTTATCTATAAGTTGGGCGCTGAGCTGGCCACGGCCGGTATCGGTTACGTGATCGTTGGCCTGCTGGTCGGCGGCACCGCCGGTTCGATCATGGCCAAGCGCGTTGAAATGACCAAGATGCCGGAATTGGTCGCCTTCATGCACAGCATGATCGGCCTTGCGGCAGTGTTCATTGCCATCGCCGCTGTGGTGGAGCCGCAATCGCTGGGCATCGTCAAGCAACTGGGCGACTCGATTCCGGCGGGCAACCGTCTGGAGCTGTTCCTCGGCGCTGCGATCGGTGCGATCACCTTCTCCGGTTCGGTGATTGCGTTCGGCAAGCTGTCGGGCAAGTACAAGTTCCGTCTGTTCCAGGGCGCCCCGGTACAGTTCGCTGGTCAGCACAAGCTCAATGCCGTGCTGGGTCTGGCGACGCTGGCACTGGGTCTGACCTTCATGTTCACCGGCAACCTCACCGCATTCGCGCTGATGTTGGCGCTGGCGTTCGTGATGGGCGTGTTGATCATCATCCCGATTGGCGGCGCCGACATGCCGGTCGTGGTGTCGATGCTCAACAGCTACTCGGGCTGGGCGGCGGCGGGAATTGGCTTCTCGCTGAACAACTCGATGCTGATCATCGCCGGTTCGCTGGTGGGTTCGAGCGGCGCGATCCTCTCGTACATCATGTGCAAAGCGATGAACCGTTCCTTCTTTAATGTACTGCTCGGCGGCTTCGGCAACACGGCAGACGCAGGTCCTGCCGGTGCGAAAGAAGCACGTCCGGTGAAATCCGGTTCGGCTGACGACGCGACCTTCCTGCTGACCAACGCCGACACCGTGATCATCGTCCCGGGCTACGGTCTGGCAGTGGCACGTGCGCAACATGCGCTGAAAGAGCTGACCGAGAAGCTGACCCACCGTGGCGTGACTGTGAAGTACGCGATCCACCCCGTGGCGGGCCGTATGCCGGGGCACATGAACGTTCTGCTCGCCGAGGCCGAAGTGCCTTACGACCAGGTGTTTGAGATGGAGGACATCAACTCCGAGTTCGGTCAGGCCGACGTGGTGCTGGTGCTCGGCGCGAACGATGTGGTCAACCCGGCCGCAAAGAACGATCCCAAATCGCCGATTGCCGGCATGCCGATTCTCGAAGCGTTCAAAGCCAAGACCATCATCGTCAACAAGCGCTCGATGGCCAGCGGCTATGCCGGTCTGGACAACGAATTGTTCTACCTGGACAAAACCATGATGGTGTTCGGCGACGCGAAGAAAGTCATCGAAGACATGGTCAAAGCGGTCGAATAATTCCCCGCTGCAATAGCGAACGCCCCGACTTGTCGGGGCGTTTTTGTTTGCGCAAACAGTCGGACAATTTGCCGCGTTGTTGCAGATCCGGTAACGGTGTTTTACTTCAAACCCGCTAAATAGACGCCTCGTTTGCGACCTTGGTAGCGGGACAGGCGCTCGTCAAATTCACTAGACTGCGCATCCTGCTACTCGCTTCCCGAGATAATAATCCATGTACCGTGACCGTATTCGCCTGCCTTCGTTGTTGGATAAAGTGATGAGCGCCGCCGACGCAGCCGCTTTGATTGAGGACGGCATGACCGTCGGCATGAGCGGTTTCACCCGCGCCGGCGAAGCCAAAGCAGTCCCTCACGCACTGGCCGAGCGGGCCAAGGTCACGCCGCTGAAGATCAGCCTGATGACCGGCGCCAGCCTGGGCAACGACCTCGACAAGCAACTGACCGAAGCCGGCGTGCTGTCGCGTCGCATGCCGTTCCAGGTCGACAGCACCCTGCGCAAGGCGATCAATGCCGGCCAGGTTATGTTTATCGACCAGCATCTGTCGGAAACCGTCGAGCAACTGCGCAACCAACAACTGAAGCTGCCGGACATCGCGGTCATCGAAGCCGTGGCCATCACCGAGCAAGGCCACATCGTGCCGACCACCTCGGTGGGCAACTCGGCGAGCTTCGCGATTTTCGCCAAACAGGTAATCGTCGAAATCAATATGGCGCACAACGCCAACCTCGAAGGCCTGCATGACATCTATATCCCGACTTACCGCCCGACGCGCACGCCGATCCCGCTGGTAAAAGTCGATGATCGCATCGGCAGCACCGCGATTCCGATTCCGCCGGAGAAGATTGTCGCCATCGTCATCACTCAGCAGGCCGATTCGCCGTCTACCGTGTCGTCGCCGGACGTCGACACCAACGCCATTGCCGATCACCTGATCACCTTCTTCAAGCAGGAAGTCGACGCCGGGCGCATGACCAACAAGCTCGGCCCGTTGCAGGCGGGGATCGGCAACATTGCCAACGCGGTGATGTGCGGTCTGATCGATTCGCCGTTTGAAGACCTGACGATGTACTCCGAAGTGCTGCAGGATTCGACCTTCGATCTGATCGACGCCGGCAAGCTGAGCTTTGCGTCGGGCAGCTCGATCACCCTGTCGGAACGCCGCAACAGCGACGTGTTCGGCAATCTGGAGAAGTACAAGGAAAAACTGGTGCTGCGTCCGCAGGAAATCTCCAACCACCCGGAAGTGGTGCGCCGCCTAGGCATCATCGGGATCAACACGGCGCTGGAGTTCGACATCTACGGCAACGTCAACTCCACCCACGTTTGCGGCACGCGGATGATGAACGGCATCGGCGGTTCCGGCGACTTCGCGCGTAACGCGCATCTGGCGGTGTTCGTGACCAAGTCGATCGCCAAGGGCGGCGCGATTTCCAGCGTGGTGCCGATGGTCAGCCACGTTGACCACACCGAGCACGATGTCGACATTCTGGTGACCGAAGTTGGGCTGGCTGACTTGCGCGGCCTGGCGCCACGGGAACGGGCGCGGGTGATCATCGATAACTGTGTGCACCCGGACTTCCGTCAAGCGCTGGATGATTACTTCACGAAGGCCTGTGCAATTGGTGGCCATACCCCACACATTCTGCGTGAAGCGTTGAGCTGGCATGTGAACCTGGAAGAAACCGGGCGCATGCTTGCGGTGTAATTCACACAGATAAACCGTTGGCGCAAACACAGTTTGCGTCAGCGGATTGTTGCAATCCTCAAAGCTGACAAAAACTGTACTGCTGTACTGGTCTTTTCCTACAGCTTTTGCCTACCTTTTTCCTCGAATCGAGCAAAAACGCACCACTTAAGTGCGGACAGGTACAGTTTGCTCGTTTTTGACCCGTACACCCCCCATAAACAGTTAACTGGTCACTCACAATACAGTTGAACTGTATCTAGAGAGACTTGGCAAACGAGAGGATCATGGGCACCAGTCAAACCACTACCTGATCCCGCCACAAGCGGAAGGATGTCAACCATGGAACGTACACTCAGTTCCGAACTGTTCTTCGAAGACAAAGCTGTCAACACCCAGGCTTCCCTGCCTCTGCGCGTTATCGCCAACCTGATGTTGTGGCAGCGCCGCATCTCCAGCCGCCATCAACTGGCTCGCCTGGATTCGCGTTTGCTGGCTGACGCCGGTATCAGCGAAGCACAACGCTACGAAGAGCTGAGCAAGCCGTTCTGGCGCTAAGTAGCGTCGCTGGCTCTGGTCGTTAGACCCACCGCCAGCAACCCGAATTGAACAAATGAAACCCGTCGTGGGAAACCACGACGGGTTTCGTCGTTTTGGGGGGGTTTTAAGTCTCTATACAGCTGGCTTTATCACCGGCAGGTACAGTTTATTAGAATCGCTACCTGAACCAGTACAATTTGCCTCTTCTGTATCTGCCTATTCCTCTGTCGCAGGCTCAACATGACCTTCCGCCTTCACCGGTAATAAGGAATACGTCATGAATGACTTACAGGATGTTTCAAGAAACTTCAGCCATTCCTACCCTCGCCCAAATGCTCTGCGTCGCCTGATTCGCGGGCTTCTGGACAGCCTGGAGCGCGCCAGAACAAGGCGCCTGCTCTCTCAACTCGACGGTCGGGATCTCGCCGATCTTGGCCTCAGCCACGCCGATCGCCTGCATGAACTGGATAAACCCTTCTGGCGCTAGCATTCTGCCCACTGTGCGAATCCCGCAAAGCAGGCCTAATATCCACACAGAACGTGGCGAATGTTGTGTCACTGGCGTCTGACTCCTCAGATACCGAGCCACCTCTCAATACGGTTTATCCATAGGAGTTACACCATGTCCCGTCTTCGTCTGCTCAGCGCTGCCGCCCTGTTGGCCGTGGCTGCCAACGCCAGCGCCACCAGTTTCATCGTCACCACCGACGCCGTTGTCGGTGCACTGAAGTCCTCGTCCGACGCGACTTCCGACGTCACCTCCTCCTTCCGTGACGACAAGATCGTGCTCGCCGCCCGTGACGATGCCGCCAGCTTCGTCGCCAGCGAAGGTGAAATCCGTGGGGTGAAACTGGAAAGCGCGCTGGATCACATCCGTCACCAGGCGCCACAGCTGCAAGCCACTGACGCACAACTGGCTCAAGCTATTCTGACGATCTAAACGATCGCAGCCATGCGGGACACGCCAGGCGTGTCCCGATGTTTCGGCGCTGGCTCTGGCCCGGGCATTGCGCTAGCCTTTGGGCTCACCAAAAATTACCGAGTCCGATGCGCTTTCTTCCAAATCTACTGATTCCCTCCGTATTGTTCACCGCCTGCTGGGCGACATCGGTCGATGCCTTTGATGCTTTCAATGCGTCGACGCAAGGCACCGTCGTCAGTGGTTACGCCACCAGCATGGTGTCTTCCGCACCGTTCGACCGTAAACTGCTGCTCGCGGCCCACGATGATGCCGCAGCTTTTGTTGCCAGTGACGGTGAATGGCGAGGTGCTCGACTGGAATCCGCGCTGCATTACCTGCGCAAAACCCGGCCGAAACTTCATGTCAGCGACCTTGAACTGGCAGAGGCAATTCTCGTCCAATAGTTATCCTGTACCCCTGTTATCCTTGCCCTTCCGGAGTCGTTCCATGCGTAGCCCGCTGATTGCTGCCGCCCTTGGCCTGTTTTTGTTGGCCGACGTGGCCCAGGCGCACACCCTGGTAGCCACCAGTAACATCATCGTTCGTGCCTCCCAGCGCACTATCGATTTCACTTCCGACACCACCACGTCGATCCGCGATTCGAAAATCATCCGCGAAGCACACGATGATGCCGCCAGTTTCGTCGCCACTAACGGTGATATCCGTGGCGCGCATCTGGAAGCCGCGCTCAACACCCTGCGCACCCGTGTGCCGGAAGCGCGCGACGCCAGCGATCAGGTTCTCGCCGAAGCCATCCTCGCACTGTGAAGTCACTCGGCACCTGGCTGCTGGTCGGGGCGTTGTTGCTGCTTGGCAACAGCGCCCACGCCGGCCTGCAATTGCGGCTCAAGACCGACGGTCTGAGCCCTGCCCAACAACAGGCCAGCCAGGCGCTGATCGATGAGGCGATGCAAAAGCTGCCGCCGAGCTTTATCGAGCGGCTGGATCGGCGCATCGATGTCGGCTGGACCGACGACATGCCGAGCAACGCCTATGGCCAAGCCACGCTGGTCGCCGAACTCGACCTGAATCGCAAACTGCTCGCCAGCCTGACTGACGGCAGCGCCGCCAAAGAAAAAACCAATCGCCCCCACGGCACTGTGCGTCAGGAACTGCTCGCCACGGTGCTGCACGAAATTACCCACATTTACGATCGCGCGCGCTTGTGGCCGGACGCCGAGCGCACGCGAATCCAGCGCTGCACCCGCCGCTTCAACAGCGCCGGGCTGATCGGCATTCCCGATGAGTGTCGCGGGCAGAACGGCCGGCGTTTCACCCTCAGTGATGACCCGCGCCTGCTCGATCTCGCCGGTTGGCAGCAATACGTCGGTCGTCGGGGTGAGCGTGAACAGCACAACCGCCAGATCGCCCGCAGCCCGGACCTGTACGAAATCTCCAGCCCGAAGGAGTTTGTCGCGGTCAACATGGAGTATTTCCTCCTCGACCCGAGCTATGCCTGCCGTCGCCCGGCGCTGTATCGCTATTACCAGGAGCACTTCGGCTGGGCACCGCCGGCCAAGGACACCTGCAGCAAGACCTTCTCCTTTTTGAATGCCGGTAACGACTTCGCCAAGCAACCCTTGGGGCAAGTTGATCCGGAACGGGTTTACGCCGTCGATTACCTGTTGGCCGAAGCCAATCAGAACTGGGTCAGCCGCTGGGGCCACAGCATGTTGCGTCTGGTGATTTGCGCGCCGGGCCGCCCGCGTGGGCCGGATTGCCGGCTCGATCTGGATCAGCATCTGGTGCTGTCCTACCGCGCCTTTGTCGGCGATGTGCAGCTGTCGAGCTGGGACGGACTGGTCGGCAAATACCCATCGCGATTGTTCGTGCTGCCGCTCGCGCAGGTCATCGACGAATACACCAAGACCGAATTGCGCAGCCTTGCTTCCGTGCCGCTGAACCTGTCACGGGACGAGATCGAAGGCGTGGTCGAGCACGCGGCCGAAATGCATTGGAGCTACGACGGCAACTACTTCTTCCTCTCCAACAACTGCGCGGTGGAAGGTCTGAAGCTGTTGCGCAGCGGCAGTAACAACAACCAGTTCGTGGGTCTGGACAGCATCATGCCCAACGGTTTGCTGGAAGTGATGAAGGGCCGTGGTCTGGCGGACACCAGTGTGCTGGATGATCCGAAAGAAGCCCTGCGCCTGGGTTACCGCTTCGACTCGTTCCGCGATCGCTATCAGGCGATGTTCGATGTGCTGAAGAAGCAATTGCCGATCAAGCAGAATACCGTTGAGGAATGGCTTTCACTGACAGCCGAAGAACGCCGCGAGTGGTTCGAACGCGCCGACTTGCGTACCAGCGCCGCGCTGCTGTTGCTGGAGCAAGCCAGCTATCGCCGCCAATTGCTGCTGGCGCAGGATGAGGTGAAGCAGCGTTACCTCGGCGCGCGGGAACTGGAAAACGGCGGGATGGATAAAGCCAACGCGACCTTGCAGGAAATTCTCGCCAACAGCGGGTTCCTCAGTCGTCCGGCGGAATTGCTCGATTCCAAGGGTTACGGACTGCCCCAGCCGACCGAGTTCAGTCGACTCGAAGCGGAGAGCAGTCAGCGGCAGAAGAAGCTGCTGGCACTGTCCGGAGATCTGGATGCAGAAGTGCGTAAGTTACTGGAGCCCAAGCGGGCTGCGGAAATTGCGGCCAGTGAGGAGAACGTGAAGCAGATCGGCGCGCATTTACGAAAATTGCACAAGGCCTCGGGCGGACTGGAATTGCCCTGAAAAAAAGATCGCAGCCCTTGGCTGCGATCTTTTTTATTGCCTGCAGATCAATACAAAACGCCATCGAGAATTTCGTAGACGATCCCGGTGCCCACCGCGATCAGCACGATATCACCCCCCGCCCGGCGCCATTCGTAACCCGGGTACACCGGCAGACGACCTAACGCCCGATTATCCAGACGCTCGCCGTAATAGCCGTGCGGCAACGGCCGGCCACGCTCCAGATGGATCCCCGGAGGCGGCGGCGCACCGCGTACAAAGTAGCCATGATTGTCACGAATGGTCTGGCGCACCGGGCCAAAATCGCGCGGGGGCGGGCCACCACGGTGGTCGTTCTGCGGGCCATGGTGGTCGTCACCGTGGTTGTCGCCGCGGTTATCGTAATGGCCTTGTTGCGGGCCGCCGCGGTCATGATCATCGCGCGGATCGGCGCTGGCCAGCAGCGGTGTCGCGCTGATCATCAGCACGCCCAGTCCGGCCATCAGACGTTTCGGCATTTTCATCGGGTCTTTCCTCACGGCACAAACAGCAAAAAGGGATTCAGAACCTGGTTCTGAATCCCTCGGTCTTGCTGGATTAGTCTGTGCCGCGAGGTGCTAATTCCTCTGTATCAGGAACTTTACCTTTAGCTGACGCGGGCCTTACGCACGCCGTCGGAGAGAGCCGAGCACAGGCTCAGCACGCCGTCGATGGCCTGGTCGGGTGTGGTCGCGTTGGCGATGTGATCGATCAATGCCGAACCCACCACCACACCGTCGGCCAGACGCGCGATTGACGCTGCCTGCTCCGGCGTACGGATGCCGAAACCGATGCTGATCGGCAGATCGGTATGACGACGCAGACGGGTCAGCGCCTCTTCAACGTGTTCCAGCGTTGCGGCGCCAGCACCGGTCACACCGGCGACCGACACGTAGTAAACGAAACCGGAACTGCCGTTGAGCACCTTCGGCAGACGCGCGTCGTCAGTGGTCGGCGTGGTCAGGCGGATGAAGTCCAGACCCGCAGCCTGCGCCGGGTCGCACAGCTCGGCGTTATGCTCAGGCGGCATGTCGACCACGATCAGACCATCGACGCCGGCCTCTTTCGCATCGGCGATGAAGCGCTCAACGCCATACATGTGGATCGGGTTGAAGTAGCCCATCAGCACCAGCGGCGTATCGCTGTTGCCTTCACGGAACTCGCGAACCATTTGCAGGGTTTTCGCCAGGTTCTGTTTGGCGCCCAAGGCACGGATGTTCGCCAGTTGAATCGCCGGGCCGTCGGCCATCGGGTCGGTGAACGGCATGCCCAACTCGATCACGTCGGCGCCGGCGCCCGGCAAGCCTTTGAGGATCGTCAGCGAGGTGTCGTAGTCCGGATCGCCGGCGGTGACGAAGGTCACCAGCGCGGCGCGGTTCTGTTCTTTGAGATCGGCAAAACGGGTTTGCAGGCGGCTCATCAGTGTTTCTCCTGCTTCGACTGTTCCATATGGTGCATGACGGTCTGCATGTCTTTGTCGCCACGGCCCGACAGGTTGACCACCATCAGGTGATCCTTCGGTAGCTTCGGTGCACGTTTGAACACTTCAGCCAGGGCGTGGGCGCTTTCCAGGGCAGGAATGATCCCCTCCAGGCGGCAGCATTTGTGGAACGCATCCAGCGCTTCGTCGTCAGTCACCGAGGTGTATTGAACGCGGCCGATGTCATGCAACCAGGCGTGCTCCGGACCGATGCCCGGATAGTCGAGGCCAGCGGAAATCGAGTGGGCGTCGATGATCTGGCCGTCGTCGTCCTGCAGCAGGAAGGTACGGTTGCCGTGCAGCACACCCGGAACACCGCCATTCAAGCTCGCCGCATGCTTGCCGGTTTCAATGCCGTAACCGGCGGCTTCAACACCGATGATTTCAACGCTCTTGTCGTCGAGGAACGGGTGGAACAGGCCCATGGCGTTTGAACCGCCGCCGATGCACGCCACCAGGCTGTCCGGCAGGCGACCTTCCTGAGCCTGCAACTGATCGCGGGTTTCCTTGCCGATCACGGCCTGGAAGTCGCGAACCATCGCTGGGTATGGATGTGGGCCGGCCACGGTGCCGATCAGGTAAAAGGTGTTGTCGACGTTGGTCACCCAGTCACGCAGGGCTTCATTCATCGCATCTTTCAGGGTGCCGGTGCCAGCCACCACCGGGATCACTTCAGCGCCCAGCAACTTCATGCGGAACACGTTGGCCTGCTGACGTTCGATGTCAGTGGTGCCCATGTAGATCACGCAGTCCAGACCGAAACGTGCGGCGACGGTGGCAGTGGCCACGCCGTGCATGCCGGCGCCGGTCTCGGCGATGATGCGTTTCTTGCCCATGCGCCGTGCCAGCAGGATCTGGCCGATGCAGTTGTTAATCTTGTGCGCGCCGGTGTGGTTCAGCTCTTCGCGCTTGAGATAAATCTTTGCGCCGCCGCAGAACTCGGTCAGGCGTTCAGCGAAATACAGCGGACTCGGACGGCCGACGTAATCACGCTGGAAGTAGGCCAATTCTTCTTTGAACGCCGGATCTTCCTTGGCCGCTTCGTATTCGCGGGCCAGATCGAGGATCAACGGCATCAGGGTTTCCGCCACGTAGCGGCCACCGAACGAGCCGAACAGGCCGTTGGCGTCAGGGCCGTTACGCAGATCAGAGGTGTTCGAAGTCTGGGTCATGAGTCGCTCCAGGTGAATTCGGGTCAAAAGACAATGACGACCACTCTACCCCTGACCTTCTACGCTGAAAACCGATAAGATCGCCACAACCTGTCAGGAAAACTCACAGATACCATGAGCCACGACCTTCCCCCGCTGAACGCCTTGCGTGCGTTCGAAGCCACCGCCCGGCTGAACAGCGTCAGTCAGGCTGCCGAACAGCTGCACGTCACCCATGGCGCGGTCAGTCGTCAGCTCAAGGTGTTGGAAGAACACCTTGGCGTCAGTCTGTTCGTCAAAGATGGGCGCGGCTTGAAACTCACAGATGCCGGCATGCGGTTACGCGATGCAAGTGGCGAGGCGTTTGACCGCTTGCGCAGTGTTTGCGCCGAGCTGACGCAGAGCACCGCCGATGCACCGTTCGTCTTGGGTTGCTCTGGAAGTCTGTTAGCGCGCTGGTTTATTCCGCGTTTGGGGCGATTGAATGCCGATCTGCCGGATTTGCGGCTGCACCTGTCGGCGGGCGAAGGCGATCTCGATCCACGACGCCCGGGGCTGGATGCTTTGCTGCTGTTCGCCGAACCACCGTGGCCGGCGGACATGCAAGTCTATGAACTGGCCGCAGAACGCATCGGCCCGGTGATAAGTCCGCTGTTCAGCGGCTATCAACGTCTGCAAACCGCGCCAGCCTCGGCACTGCTAAACGAACCGTTGCTGCACACCACTTCGCGCCCGCAAGCCTGGCCGAGTTGGGCGCAGCAGAACACACTCGACGCAAAAGCATTGAAGCTGGGGCAAGGTTTCGAGCATTTGTATTATTTGCTGGAGGCAGCAGTTGCTGGGCTTGGCGTGGCCATCGCGCCGGAGCCGCTAGTGACGGAAGATTTGAAGGCCGGTCGCCTGGTTGCGCCATGGGGCTTTTGTGAAACCCCGGCGCAACTGGCGTTGTGGCTACCCAAGCGCGCCGCAGACGGGCGCGCTCGGCAACTGGCGCAGTGGCTCAAGAACGAACTGCGCCAGACGGATCACTCGCCGCGCTTGAACAGCAAGTAAGCCGCCAGCAGACCGATCGCACCGACGGCCACACCGGCCGTCGTCCATGGATGTTCCTGGGCGTAATCACGGGTAGCGATCCCGGTTTCGCGGGTTTTCACTTTGACTTCTTCATAGGCATCGCTGAGCAGATGGCGCGAGTGCTTCAGCGCACTTTCGGCATTGCTTTTCAGCGCCTTGAGGGTCTTGCGCGACTCGTCCGAAGCGTCGTCCTTCAAGCTTTCCAACGATTTGAGCAGACTCTCGATCTCGGCTTCCATGCTTTGCAACGAGGCTTTACGTAAAGAGGTGTTGGCCATGGTGGCTCTCCTGCATTGGTGATGAGTGGCGTGTGTTGGTTGGGACTTCAGCGGTTTGAGAAAGTGCAGAAAATCTGAACTTCGCCTGCGCGCAGCCACCGAATCAACAGTGCAGATTCACTGCTAGTCTCAATTCCACACGCCAAGGAGATCGCCATGAGTGACCATCACACGTACAAGAAAGTCGAGCTGGTCGGTTCGTCCGCCAGCAGCATCGAAGACGCCATCAACAACGCGCTGGCCGAAGCCAACAAGAGCATCAAGCATCTTGAGTGGTTTGAAGTGGTCGACACCCGTGGCCACATCAAGGACGGCAAGGCGGCGCACTTTCAGGTGACGCTGAAAGTCGGCTTCCGCATTGCCAGCAGCTGAGTTTGGTCTAGTCTTCTGAACTTGCGCGCTGGCCGAGTGCCATAGGAATGGCAAAGCGCTACAGGGTGAGTGCATCGGGTCAACGCTCGATGCCCGCCTCTTTTAATCCGACCAGGGAGTGCGACCGATGAAGAAGTTCATGTTGGCAGTAGGTTTGTTGAGCCTTGCGGGTGGTGCGTTTGCTGCCGGCAAGCCATGTGAAGAGCTGAAAAGCGAGATTGCGGCGAAGCTGGATGCCAAGGGCGTTTCCGGGTATTCGCTGGAGATTGTCGATAAGGGCGCAGCGGCTGGCGGCGACGTCGTCGGTACCTGCGAAGGTGGCACCAAGGAAATCGTCTACAAGCGCGGTTGAGTGCGCCTGAAATGCAAAAGCCGACGTGAAGGCGTCGGCTTTTTTGTGTTCAGGATTTGGGATTTTTAGTGGATTTGAAATCGAACCCCCTCACCCCAGCCCTCTCCCCCAAAGGGGGCGAGGGGGAAAGGGAGCAGATCGGGGGCTGTTCAAAACCTGAGTTCGACTCGATTTTTCAGGTCGATGTCGAGCGCGAGAACGCCTCGATCAGTCCCCTCTCCCTCCGGGAGAGGGTTAGGGTGAGGGGCTTTTCAGCCCTTCATGACCTGCGCCAACAACTCGTACGAATGCACACGATCAGCATGCTCATACAAATCGCTGGTAAAAATCAGCTCATCCGCCTGCGTCTGCTCAATCAGCACTTCGAGCTTCGCACGGATCTTCTGCGGGCTACCAACCATCGCCAGACCGAGGAAATCACCCACCGCCTCACGCTCATGGGGCAACCACAAGCCATCCATGGTTTTCACCGGCGGACGCTGCACCAGGCTCTGCCCACGCATCAACGCGAGAATGCGCTGGTACACCGAAGTCGCCAGGTAATCGGCTTGCTCATCAGTATCGGCGGCCACCAGCGGGACGCCGAGCATCACGTACGGCTTGTCGAGCACCGCCGAGGGTTTGAAGTGATTGCGATAAACGCGAATCGCCTCGTGCATGAAACGCGGGGCGAAGTGCGAGGCGAAGGCGTAAGGCAAGCCGCGCTCACCGGCCAGTTGCGCACTGAACAGGCTGGAACCGAGCAGCCAGATCGGCACATTGGTGCCGGTGCCCGGCATCGCGATCACGCGCTGATCCGGCGTGCGCGGGCCGAGGTAGCGCACCAGTTCGGCGACGTCTTCGGGGAAATCATCAGCGCTGCCGGAGCGTTCACGGCGCAACGCCCGAGCAGTCATTTGATCGGAGCCGGGCGCGCGGCCCAGGCCGAGATCGATCCGTCCCGGATAGAGACTTTCGAGGGTGCCGAACTGCTCGGCGATCACCAGCGGCGCATGGTTGGGCAGCATCACGCCGCCGGAGCCAACGCGGATGGTCGACGTTCCGCCCGCCAGATAACCCAGCAGCACCGACGTTGCCGAACTGGCAATGCCGTCCATGTTGTGGTGTTCGGCCACCCAGAACCGCGTGTAGCCAAATTTCTCGACGTGCTGCGCCAAATCCAGCGAGTTGCGCAGCGATTGCGCCGGGCTGCCGTTCTCGCGCACCGGCACCAGATCGAGGGTGGAAAATTTTACGTCGGACAGTTGCTTCATAAACCTGCGTCTCCGAGTGAGGAGGCAGGTTCTTCTTGCAAACGAAAACCTGCCGAATCCATAAGCGTGTTTTGTGCAATGAGGGCATATACCCGAGTTTCAATAGCAGTGATGAAATTTCCTACTAAAAAAGTCAACGATTCAGCCGGGCTGAACTTTGCTGCGGCGTCTATCCTCAGAAGCCTTGCAAGCAAAAACCACGACGACGCGGCGTTTCCGCGTCAGATCTTGAGGAGGCAGACATGGCTATCGTGAAGAAAGCATCCGCACATTGGGCAGGCGATCTGAAAACCGGCATCGGCTCGATCTCCACTGAAACCGGTGTCCTCAGAGAAGCGCCCTACGGTTTCAAGGCGCGCTTTGAGGGCGGCAAAGGTACCAACCCGGAGGAGCTGATCGGCGCGGCGCATGCCGGCTGCTTCTCCATGGCGTTTTCGATGATTCTGGGCGATGCGGGCCTGAAGGCCGACAGCATTGATACCCAGGCTGAAGTGACTCTCGATCAGGTGGATGGCGGGTTCGCGATCACCGCGGTGAAGCTGATCCTCAAGGCGAAAATCCCTGGGGCGACGCAGGCGCAGTTTGAAGAGCTGAGCAACAAGGCCAAGGAAGGGTGCCCGGTCTCGAAAGTGCTGAATGCGAAGATTACGCTTGAGGCTTCGCTGGTCAGTTGATTCGGTGTTGTCTGATCTGACGCCTTCGCGAGCAGGCTCGCTCCTACAGTTGATCTCCAGCGAACACAATTATTGTGAGCGTCGAAGATCCCCTGTAGGAGTGAGCCTGCTCGCGATAGCCATCTGCTGATCACCCAAGGTTTGAAACCTTCAGCACAAGTTGTGAGCGAAGTCAGAACCCTCGCTGTAAAAGTATGGTCGAATAAGTGACAGCAGCTTCAGCGCACGCCCGTGCGCGCTGCCTCAGGGAGCTTCACTCATGAAACGTATTGGCTTGGCGATTCTCTGCAGTGCACTGGCCACTTCTGTCATTGCGGCACCCAAAGACTGTGAAGAACTGAAAAAAGAAATCGAAGTAAAGATTCAGGCCAAAGCCGTGCCCTCCTACACGCTGGAAATCGTCAGCAAGAAAGAGGCTGCAAAACACGATATCGCCATGGTTGTCGGCACTTGCGATTATGGCCGCAAGAAAATCATCTATCAGAAGAACGACAGCTGAGTCACCTCAGATAATGCAGTTGTAGTCGTAATCCTCGGCGACGATTTCACGCTTGGCGTTATACAGCCGGGCGCTCGGTGTGAACCCCAGCGAACGCCCTTCCAGCACATAACGCTGCCCGGCCTCGAAATGGTCGTAGCGGATGTACAGGTAGCACAGCCGCTCTACGGGGCCAGTCATCAGGGCGCCACCACCGCCAAACACTTCGAAATCAAACCGCACGCGCAATTCGTGGCTGCCCGGGGTGACCTGAAAGTAGCGCCCGTCATTCAGTCGCTGTTTGTCGAGGCGCTCGGCCATCAGCACTTTACCGCCGGGTGTCGGCGTCGAAAAATCGACCCAGGCCATCTGCGGATCGACCGGGGGCAATGGCGTCTGACAACCGGCCACAAGAGTAGCAACGAGCAACAACAGCAACTGGCGCATGACGAATATCCACTGATCTGAATACTCAGCATAGCGCCGTTCAGGTGCGCTGACAGCCTGCCGGCGTGCCCTGGCCTACCACTTTGCGCTGCTCGTCATAGAGCTTGGCCCAAGGCCGGAAACCAATACTGCCGGCCTGCAACTGATAACGCTGGCCGGCGTTGAAGTCCTTGAATTTCACGCTCAACTGGCAATCGCGCCACAGCGGCTCAGCGTCAGGACCGATGTTGGTCGCCTCGACCGGGAATTGATAACGCACCTTCAACTCATGGCTGCCGGGCTGTACTTCGAAGTAGCGTTTGTCGGCAGTCGCTTGGGTATCGACCTGCAGCGCTTGCAGCGCCGTGTCCTGCTGCCGGGCATCAAGATCGATCCAGGCTTGCGAAGGGTCAGGATCGGGCATTCCGAATCCGGCACAACCGGCCAGCGTCAGCAGGCCTCCTGACAGCATCAACATGCGCATAGCGGTGCTCCTTAAGGCGGGATAGTCTTGCGGGCAGACTCTCCGGGGGATTTCTTATTTTGAGCAGGCCGTTTCCAAGCCTTGGGTTACTTGATCGCGTTTTTCGGATTTTGTTTCCGGGTGTGATGTTTTTGTTGCTCAACGGTTGCGCCAGCGTCAGCTATTACACGCAGTTGGCCAGCGGCCAACTGCAATTGCTGCGGGCGCGCGAGCCTGTGGAAAAGGTGATCAACGATCCGAGCCGCGACGCCACTCTGCGCACCCACTTGGCGCAGTCGCAAAAGGCCCGTACCTTTGCCAGCGAGCATCTGCATTTGCCGGATAACCAGAGCTATCGCCTGTACGCCGACATCCATCGCCCGTACGTGGTGTGGAATGTGTTCGCCACTCAAGAGTTCTCCCTGACACCGCAGAACCATTGCTTCCCGATTGCCGGCTGCGTGGCCTATCGCGGTTATTACAGCCAGAGCGCGGCGCGCGGTGAAGCGGCGATCCAGCGATTGCAGGGCATGGACGTATCGATTGGCGGCGTCGAGGCCTATTCGACGCTCGGCTGGTTCAATGACCCGATTCTTAATTCGATGATGGGCTGGGGCGACGAGCGCCTGGCCACGCTGATCTTTCATGAGCTGGCGCATCAGCGCTTTTATGTGAAAGACGACACCGAATTCAACGAATCCTTCGCCACGTTTGTCGAGCAGGAAGGCACGCGGCAGTGGCGAGCATTTCGCGGGTTGCCGGTGGATACCGATTCGCGGCTCAAACAACGCGATCAGTTTATTGAGTTGGTGCTCGAAACCCGCTCACGGCTGGAGAAGTTGTATGCGCAGCCATTACCGGCGGAGCAGATGCGCGAACGCAAAGCGGCAGAGTTCGAACGGTTTCGCCGGGATTATCGGCTGATGAAAGACAGCCAGTGGGCCGGGGACAAGCGTTATGACGCCTGGGTGAATGCGCCGCTGAACAATGCGCGATTGCTGCCGTTTGGGCTGTATGACCAGTGGGTGCCGGCGTTTGCGGCGTTGTTCAAAAAGGTCGGGGGGGATTGGCTGAGATTTTATGCTGAGGTAGAGCGGTTGGGTGGGTTACCGGTGACTGAGCGTAAAGCGGCACTGAAAGCATTGGCAGATGATGAGATATCAGTGGCTGATCTGGCCTCATCGCTGGCAAGCCAGCTCCCACAGGGACAGCGGTGAGCCTGAGCACATCGCTCACCTGTGGGAGCTGGCTTGCCAGCGAAGGCGTACTGATCAGCGCTGCAGAAACGCCTGATGCAACTCGTCCAGCGTTTCAAAATGATACGCCGGCGCCTCGGCACTCAACTCTTCAAAACTGCCAAACCCATACCCCACTGCCGCCGCATCCAGCCCATTGCTGCGCGCCCCGATCAGATCATGTTTACGGTCACCGATCATCAACGTATTCGCCGGGTCCAGCCCTTCTTCCTTGATCAGATGCGCAATCAACTCAACCTTGTTGGTCCGCGTGCCATCCAGCTCACTGCCGTAAATCACCTTGAAGTGCCGGGCAAAATCAAAATGCCGGGCAATCTCGCGGGCAAATTCCCACGGCTTCGAGGTGGCGATATACAGCTGCCGGCCTTGGCCACTGAGGGTTTCCAGCAACGGCGTGACGCCATCGAACACACGGTTCTCGTACAGGCCCGTCACTTTGAAGCGCTCGCGATAGAAATTCACCGCCTGCCATGCCTTGGCCTCATCGAATCCGTAAAACTGCATGAACGCCTGCAATAACGGCGGGCCGATGAAGTGTTCCAGCTTGGTCAAGTCCGGCTCATCGATGCCGAGCTTGGCGAGGGCGAACTGGATGGAACGGGTGATGCCCTCACGCGGGTCGGTCAGGGTGCCATCGAGGTCGAACAGTACGGTCTGGTAATGCATGAGAAATCCTGAGCAGTTGTAAGGCAATTCAGAGCTGGTCGTAACCTTCGGCAAGATGCAGGTCCTTGAGCTTCACGTAGTTCGCCGCGCTGTAAGTGAAGAAGGCTTTTTCCTTGTCGGTGAGTTCTCGCACCTGTTTCACCGGGCTACCCACATAGAGGAAGCCGCTTTGCAGACGCTTGCCCGGTGGCACCAGGCTGCCGGCGCCAATGATCACATCGTCCTCGACCACCGCGCCGTCCATGACAATGCTGCCCATGCCGATCAACACGCGGCTGCCAACACTGCAGCCATGCAGCATGACTTTGTGGGCGATGGTGACGTCATCACCGATCAGCAGCGGGAAGCCGTCGGGATTGAACGGGCCGGCGTGGGTGATGTGCAGCACGCAACCGTCCTGGACGCTGGTGCGCGCACCTATACGAATGCGGTGCATGTCGCCACGGATCACGGTCAGCGGCCAGACAGAGCTGTCTTCACCGATTTCGACGTCGCCGATGACCACCGCCGAGCCGTCGACAAACGCGCCTTTGCAAAGGCTTGGGGTTTGATTCTGGTACTTGCGAACGGACACGATAATTTCTCTCTCTGTCGCCGATAGCTGCGGTGAATGTCGATTGTAATTAAGATGGGGCAATGTTTCCCCAGCCAAGGTGCCAACCGTGAGCGTGAACAACCCTCTGCTGCAGTCCTACGACCTGCCACCGTTCTCCACGATCCGTGCCGAACACGTCCTGCCCGCCATCGAAACGATCCTGGCCGACAACCGCGCCGCCATTGCCGAAATCCTCAAGACTCAGGTTCAGAACCCGACTTGGGCCGGCCTGGTACTGGCGATGGACGAACTTAATGATCGCCTCGGTGCTGCCTGGAGCCCGGTCAGCCACCTCAACGCCGTGTGCAACAGCGCCGAACTGCGCGAAGCCTACGAGTCGTGCCTGCCAGCCCTGAGCGCCTACTCCACCGATATGGGCCAGAACCGCGAGCTGTTCCAGGCTTATGAAGCGCTGGCCAACAGTCCGGAAGCCGCCGGTTTCGACGTGGCGCAAAAGACTATTCTGGAACACGCCCTACGTGATTTCCGTCTGTCGGGTATCGACCTTCCGGAAGCCGAGCAGAAACGCTACGCCGAAGTGCAGAGCAAACTGTCCGAGCTGGGCAGCCGTTTCTCCAATCAACTGCTCGACGCCACTCAGGCGTGGACCAAGCACGTCACCGACGAAGCCGCCCTCGCCGGCCTGACCGATTCGGCCAAGGCGCAAATGGCTGCTGCCGCACAAGCCAAAGGCCTCGACGGCTGGCTGATCACCCTGGAATTCCCGAGCTACTACGCTGTGATGACCTACGCGCAAGACCGCGCCCTGCGTGAAGAAGTCTACGCCGCCTACTGCACCCGCGCCTCGGATCAAGGCCCGAACGCCGGTCAGCACGACAACGGCCCGGTGATGGAAGAGATCCTCGACCTGCGCCAGGAGCTAGCCAAACTCTTGGGCTTCGCCAGTTTCTCCGAGCTGAGCCTGGCCACCAAAATGGCTGAATCCAGCGATCAGGTGCTGAGCTTCCTGCGCGATCTGGCCAAGCGCAGCAAGCCGTTCGCTGCGCAGGATCTGCAACAGCTGCGCGCCTACGCCGCCGAACAGGGCTGCACCGACCTGCAAAGCTGGGACAGCGGCTTCTACGGTGAAAAGCTGCGTGAACAACGTTACAGCGTTGCTCAGGAAACCCTGCGCGCCTACTTCCCGATCGACAAAGTGCTAAGCGGCCTGTTCGCCATCGTTCAGCGTCTATACGGCATCGAAATCGCTGAACAGAAAGGTTTCGACACCTGGCATCCGGACGTGCGCCTGTTCGAAATCAAGGAAAACGGTCAGCACGTCGGCCGCTTCTTCTTCGATCTCTATGCCCGCGCCAACAAGCGTGGCGGTGCGTGGATGGACGGCGCCCGCGACCGTCGCCGCACGGTTGATGGCGTACTGCAAAGCCCGGTGGCCAACTTGGTGTGCAACTTCACCCCGGCCGACAGCGGTAAGCCTGCGCTGCTGACCCACGATGAAGTGACCACGCTGTTCCACGAATTCGGCCATGGCCTGCATCACCTGCTGACCCGCGTGGATCACGCTGGTGTTTCCGGGATCAACGGCGTGGCGTGGGATGCGGTCGAGCTGCCGAGCCAATTCATGGAAAACTGGTGCTGGGAACCGGAAGGCCTCGCACTGATTTCCGGTCACTACGAAAGCGGCGAGCCGCTGCCCCAGGACCTGCTGGAAAAAATGCTCGCGGCGAAGAATTTCCAGTCGGGCCTGATGATGGTCCGCCAACTCGAGTTCTCGCTGTTCGACTTCGAACTGCATGCCACCCACGGCGACGGCCGTAGCGTGCTGCAAGTGCTCGAAGGCGTGCGTGACGAGGTATCGGTGATGCGTCCGCCGGCCTACAACCGCTTCCCGAACAGCTTCGCGCACATCTTCGCCGGTGGCTACGCGGCGGGTTATTACAGCTACAAGTGGGCTGAAGTACTGTCGGCGGATGCCTTCTCCAAGTTTGAAGAGGACGGCGTGCTCAACGCTGAAACCGGCCGGGCTTTCCGCGAAGCGATTCTGGCGCGCGGCGGTTCGCAGGCACCGATGGTGCTGTTCGTCGACTTCCGTGGCCGTGAGCCATCGATTGACGCACTCTTGCGCCACAGCGGCCTGAGTGAGGACGCGGCAGCATGAGTGAGGCACCTGTGATTACCAAGAAACGCTTTATCGCCGGGGCGGTCTGCCCGGCGTGCAGCGAGCCGGACAAGCTGATGATGTGGAACGAAGACAGCGTGCCGCACCGTGAATGCGTGGCTTGCGGTTACTCCGACACGCTCAACGAGCAAGGGCTGTCGGTACCGAAAGAGCTGGGCACGCGGGTCAACACCAGCGCGCTGAACAAACCTGCGCCGGACAAGACCGTGCAGGCGGTGCAGTTTTTTCCCAACCCGAAACTGAAAAAGAAACCTGACCAGCCCAATTGAGCTGTGGCTACTTCGCACCGAATCAACGGTGCGAGGTGGTATCTATGTAATGCCTTGCCCTTGCGCTTTCTCCGTAGGCTGATTTTTTCAGCCTACGGTCAAGGAAGACGCGATGCCCCCTACCAATCCCCTGCTACAACGCTGGCAACTGCCGGCCTGGTCCGACGTAAAGGCCGAGCACCTGGCACCCGCCATCAATGCCATCGTGGCCGATAACCAGCGGATCATCGCCGAAGTGATCGCCACCCAGACCGACCACCCCAACTGGGATGATCTGGTGATAGCCGTCGCCGAAGCCGACGCACGGCTCGCTGAAACCATGGTTCTCATCGACGTGCTCTCGACGGTCAAAAGTGCTGATGTCGACTGGCTAGAGCAGAGCGCCCTGTGCAGTATTACTGCGGCACGCTATCGGGTGCAGAAGTCTGCCAACCTGGAGCTCTATCACACCTATCAACGTCTGCAGCAGAGTTCGATCGCCGACAGCTTCGATGACTTTCGCAAAGCGTCGTTAGCCAAGACCCTGCGCTCTTTTCGTCTGTCGGGCATCGAATTGCCCGCCGAACAGCGCCAGCGGTTAACCTCGATAAACCTCGACATCGAGCTTCAGGAGCAATTGTTCCAAATCAATCTGGAGCGCAGCAATGCCGCCTGGAGCAAGCAGATTGACCAATCGGCGACGCTCGACGGCCTGTCAGCCGCGTTCAAGGATCGGCTGGCGCTCAATGCGCGTCGAACGGGAAAAAGCGGCTGGTTGCTGACGCTGGATCGCAACACTTACGAATACATCATGAAAAATGCGCGAGACCGGAGTTTGCGCGAAGAGTATTTCCGCGCTTATTGCACCCGGGCCTCGGATCAAGGACCGCATGCTCTTCAGTTCGACAACGGTCCGGTTTTGCAAAAGTTACTCGGGTTACGCCATGAAAAAGCCAGGTTGCTGGGTTTCGAGAGCTTCGCCCAACTGCGGCTTGCAAATCACATGGCCACCTCACCAACTCAGGTCGAACATTTTTTAAAGCAACAGATCGAGCAAAATCGTGCCGCACTGGATCAGGACATGCAGGCGCTGCAAACATTCGCCGCAACGCAGGGCGTCGCAGAACTGCAGGCCTGGGATTTCGAGTTTTTTGCTGAGCAATTACGCCAGCTACGCTCGGCGAGCACACTGAAAGGACTTCGCGAGTATTTCCCGCTAGATGAAACGCTACGCCGGTTCTGCCAGTTCAATGAATACCTGTTCGGTATCAAATTGGCCGAGCAACAAGACCTAAGCAATTGGCACGAGGAGGTGCGGCTGTTTGAAGTCAGCGAATACGATCAGGTGATGGGGTACATCTACTTTGATCCGTTTCATCGTGAGGACGGCCCCGACTTTGCCTTGACCAATACCGTGCGCAACCGACGAATCAATGCCGAGGGCCGGCCGGCCCTGCCGATTGCCATCCTTCACTGCAACTTCCCGCCCGCGACCAGCGAGTATCCCTGCCTGCTTTCACACAAGAACCTGCGCGTGCTATTCCACGAGTTCGGGCATTGCCTGCAACAGGTGCTGACCCGCTCGCCCCACCACAACCTGTCGGGGATCTCGCAACTGGCGCGCGATACAGGTGAGTTCGCCGGGCAACTGTTCGAGCAATTGAGCCTTTCAGAGGAACTGCTTCAGTGGCTGTCAGCACATTACAAAACCCGCGCGCCGCTAAGCCGCACACGGCTAACGTCAGCACTGGCCGCGATCGCGACGCACACCAGTCGCGATACCGCCACGCTGCTGCTTGAGTCTTTACTCGATCTTGAATTGCACCGTAGCGAGGAAAATGGCCGAAACGCGCAATCGTGCTTCGAAGCGGTGCTGCAAAAAATTCCGCAGCTGCAATTACCCGCCTATTGCCGCTTTGCCAACAGTTTCGATTATCTGGTGACCGGTTACGAAGCCTCGGTCTACGCCTACAAGTGGTCAGGCGTATTGGCCAGCAAAGCGTTCAAGCGCTTTGGGCGTGATGGGATATTCAATACGCAAACCGGCCGGGAACTGCGTGAAGCGTTCTTCTCCGGTGATTCGACTTCGCTGCTCAGCGCGCTGGAGACCTTTATGGGTCAGCCGGTGGCTGCTGATCTGGCAGCGCAACCGGACTGACGCGCCGATCACTCAATGTGGGCGGACTTGAACCAGCTTTTCATTGAACAGGTGGCGAAAGCACTGGTACTGCAATCGCCATTGACCAACGCCGTGCGCAATTTTTCGACATCCACCTGCGTCATGTAACGCACACCATCCTTGAAATGAATACTGTCGCCAAAACCGCCTTGGGTCATCTCGCTCAAGGCATCCTCTTTGCTCCACCCCTGAATCACCACTCGATACATCGCCGCCATCAGTCCGGTGCGGTCGGAACCGTGCTTGCAATGCATCAGCACCGGGCCATTGGCTTCGGCAGCCTGAATAGCCCGCAGGGTCTTGAGTACATCGGCGTCGTCAACGTGATTGGTGCGATAGGGAAGTTGCACCTGATGAATGTCGGGGTCAGACAACCAGTCGTCCGCTTCTGGCAGAAAGTTGATCACCGTGGCGACCTTGAGACTTTTCAGCAGCGGCACCGCGCCGTCATCCGGCAAGGCGCTGCGATAGAGCAATGGCGACAGCTGGAACAGGTTGTATTGCACTTCGACCGGTTGCGCCCACTCAGTCGGACGAACCGTCGATGCCGTCGCCGCCTGGGCCGGTATCCAGGGCAACAGTGCTAAAAAAGCTATACACAAAGCAGGAAAAAAACGCACTCGGGACATGCTGGTTTTACCGTGTCGGGATTCATCGATGAGGGGGAAACGCAGCTTCGGCGTTGCGCGGTCAAAGCCCTGTGAGGCGCCTGTCAAAGAAACGTGAATCCGCACGCTTTCCAGCACTGCCGTAAAGAAAACCGGTGTTTTTTCCGCTGAATCGGTTTATCCGGAAGCTTAGCCTGCTACCATTTGTCACATCATGTTGCAGACGCGTCCCCTTTTTCCGGGTCAGACCGGATCCGTCGCGACGAAAAATCCTCAAGCCGCTCGCAGAAGCGGCTGTCCTCTAATGCCTGATGAGGTGCACCCCAATGTCTGATGAAGATCGAGACAACCCGCGGCGTGAGTTTTTGCGCAAATCCCTGACCCTGATCCCGGTTGTCACCCTGGCCGGCACCGGTCTGGGCAGCAGCGTCCTGCAAGCAGCGCCTGAAGCGGCGCCGGCTGCGCCCGCGCCGCAACCGGTTCACGCTGATGCCAGCGTCTACCAACCGAGTTATTTCACCGCCGAAGAGTGGGCGTTCATCAATGCCGCCGTTGCTCAACTGATCCCCAACGATACTCAAGGACCGGGCGCGCTCGAAGCCGGTGTGCCGGAATACATCGACCGCCAGATGAACACGCCGTACGCCGCCGGTGCGCTTTGGTACATGCAAGGCCCGTTCAATGCCGACGCCGCTCCGGAAATGGGTTGGCAGAGCAAACTGGTGCCCAAAGAGATCTATCGACTCGGCATCGCCGCCACGGATCAGTGGGCAAAATCCCTCAACGGTAAAGTATTTGCTGAGCAAGACAGCGCTACCCGAGACGATTTGCTCAAGCAACTCGAAGCTGGCAAGCCGCAATTCGATGCGGTTCCGGCAAAGATTTTCTTCAATCTGCTGCTGCAAAACACCAAGGAAGGGTTCTTCTGCGACCCGATCCACGGTGGCAACAAAGGCATGGTCGGCTGGACCATGATCGGCTTCCCCGGCGCCCGCGCCGATTTCATGGATTGGGTGGAACGTAACGAGCAATACCCCTTCCCGGCAGTTTCGATTCGCGGCGAGAGGGCGTAAGCATGGCAACGGTAATGAAGAAGGTTGACGCAGTGATCGTGGGTTTCGGCTGGACCGGCGCGATCATGGCCAAGGAACTGACCGAAGCGGGTCTCAACGTGCTGGCGCTGGAGCGCGGGCCGATGCAGGACACCTACCCGGACGGCAACTATCCGCAGGTGATCGACGAACTCACCTACAGCGTGCGCAAAAAACTCTTTCAGGACATCTCCAAAGAGACCGTCACCATTCGTCATAGCGTCAACGACATCGCCCTGCCGAACCGCCAGTTGGGCGCGTTCCTGCCAGGCAATGGTGTTGGCGGCGCCGGACTGCACTGGTCGGGCGTGCACTTCCGGGTCGATCCGATCGAGTTGCGCATGCGCAGCCACTACGAAGAGCGCTACGGCAAAAGCTTTATCCCCAAGGACATGACCATCCAGGACTTCGGCGTCAGCTATGAAGAGCTGGAGCCGTTCTTCGATTTCGCCGAAAAAGTCTTCGGCACCTCGGGCCAGGCCTGGACGGTGAAAGGCCAATTGGTCGGTCAGGGCAAGGGCGGCAACCCGTACGCGCCGGATCGCTCCAATCCGTTCCCGCTGGAAGCGCAGAAAAACACAGTCTCCGCACAGCTGTTCGGCAAAGCAGCGACTGAAGTCGGTTACAAGCCCTACAACTTGCCTTCGGCAAACACCTCGGGGCCTTACACCAACCCTTACGGCGCACAGATGGGCCCGTGCAACTTCTGCGGTTTCTGTAGCGGTTACGTGTGCTACATGTACTCCAAGGCGTCGCCGAACGTGAACATTCTGCCGGCGCTCAAGCCGCTGCCGAATTTCGAGCTGCGGCCTAACTCGCATGTGTTGCGGGTCAATCTCGACAGCAGCAAATCCAAAGCCACCGGCGTGACCTACATCGACGGTCAGGGTCGCGAGATCGAGCAACCGGCGGATCTGGTGATTCTCGGCGCGTTCCAGTTGCACAACGTGCGTCTGATGCTGCTGTCCGGCATCGGCAAGCCATACGACCCGATCAGCGGCGAAGGCGTGGTCGGGCGTAACTTTGCCTACCAGAACATGGCGACCATCAAGGCGTTCTTTGACAAGGACACCCACACCAACAACTTCATTGGCGCCGGCGGTAACGGCGTGGCGCTGGATGACTTCAACGCCGATAACTTCGACCACGGCCCGCACGGCTTCGTCGGCGGCTCGCCGATGTGGGTCAACCAGGCCGGCAGCCGGCCGATTGCCGGCACTTCGAACCCGCCGGGCACACCTGCGTGGGGCAGTGCCTGGAAACGCGCGACCGCCGATTACTACACCCACCAGGTGTCGATGGACGCCCACGGCGCGCATCAGTCCTACCGTGGCAACTACCTCGATCTCGATCCGGTGTACCGCGATGCCTACGGTCTGCCGCTGCTGCGGATGACCTTCGACTGGCAGGAAAACGACATCAAGATGAACCGCTTCATGGTCGAGAAAATGGGCAAGGTCGCCGAAGCGATGGGCCCGAAAGCCATTGCGGTGATCGGCAAGAAAGTCGGCGACCACTTCAACACCGCGTCTTACCAGACCACGCACCTCAACGGTGGCGCGATCATGGGTACCGATCCGAAGAAGAGCGCGTTGAACCGCTACCTGCAGAGCTGGGACGTGCACAACGTCTTCGTTCCGGGCGCCTCGGCGTTCCCGCAGGGCCTGGGTTACAACCCGACCGGGCTGGTTGCCGCACTGACCTACTGGTCGGCGAAGGCGATCCGCGAGCAGTACCTGAAAAACCCCGGCCCGCTGGTTCAGGCTTAAGGAGCGATGACCATGAAAAATCTCGTTATCGCGACTCTGGCGCTGCTCGGCAGCGCCGCAATCCATGCGGCTGAAGTTGATCAAAGTTTGATCAAACAGGGCGAATACCTCGCCCGCGCCGGTGACTGCGTAGCCTGCCACACCGCCAAGGGCGGCAAACCGTTCGCCGGTGGCCTGCCAATGGAAACGCCGATCGGCACGATCTACTCGACCAACATCACCCCGGATAAAACCGGCGTCGGTGAATACAGCTTCGAAGACTTCGATCAGGCCGTACGCCATGGCGTCGCCAAAAACGGCAGTACGTTGTACCCGGCGATGCCGTATCCGTCCTATGCGCGTGTCAGCGAAACCGACATGCAAGCGCTGTACGCGTATTTCATGCACGGCGTAGAACCGGTGGCACAGGAGAACAAGGGCAGTGATATTCCATGGCCGTTGAGCATGCGCTGGCCGCTGATGGGCTGGCGCTGGATGTTTGCGCCGAAGGTCGAGGACTACAAGCCAGTCGGTGACGACGCCGTCATCAGTCGTGGCGCGTATCTGGTCGAAGGCCTCGGCCACTGCGGTGCCTGCCATACACCACGCGCGCTGACCATGCAGGAAAAATCCCTGAGTGCGGCTGACGGTACAACCTTCCTCGCCGGCAGTGCGCCGCTGGAAGGCTGGATCGCCAAAAGCCTGCGCGGCGATCACAAGGATGGCCTCGGCGGCTGGAGCGAAGAGCAACTGGTGCAGTTTCTCAAGACCGGGCGCAGCGATCGCAGCGCGGTGTTCGGCGGCATGAGCGACGTGGTCACCCACAGCATGCAATACATGACCGATGCCGACCTGACCGCGATTGCCCGCTACCTCAAATCACTGCCGGCCACTGATCCGAACGATCAACCGCATCAGTACGATGAGAAAGCCGCCAAAGCACTGTGGAACGGTGACGACAGTCAGCGTGGTGCTGCGGTGTACATCGACAACTGCGCGGCGTGCCACCGCACCGATGGTCACGGCTACACCCGGGTGTTCCCGGCGCTGGCGGGCAATCCGGTGCTGCAATCGGAAGACCCGACTTCGTTGATTCACATTGTGCTCAAGGGCGGTACGTTGCCGGCGACGCACACGGCACCGTCGACGTTCACCATGCCGGGCTTTGCCTGGCGCCTGTCGGACCAGGAAGTGGCGGATGTGGTGAGTTTCATTCGTGGCAGTTGGGGCAACAAAGGCGCGCCAGTTGACGCTGAAGATGTAGCCAATCTACGCAAGAACGATATGCAAACGACTTCCGGGGATGATTTGGGGCAAGTCACTACGCATAACTGACGGATGTGATTGATACGCCGTTGGCACGGTTCGACTTTTCGTGCGGTGTCAGCGGCCGATCAACGCTTGGGCTGAAAGCCTTTAAACTGCGCAAATGCATCGGCCAGCTGCAGATAAAGCTTCTCGTCGTATTTGTCGATGTCGCCATCGCCGTCAGTATCGACGGCGTCTTCGCAGATCACGTCATAACGACCATTGGCCTGCGACGACGAAGCAAAAAGCGAATAGTCGTAATCCATCATTTCGGTCGCGTCCTCGCTGTAGTGATAAAAAGCGATTTCCGGACTTGCATCCCGATCCATATCCGCGATTTCCAGCAGTATTCTGATAGCCATGGATGAAACCCTGCAGATTGATTGCGTGCTTGAGATTAGGTTTGGCGAGAATTCCGGTCTACTGTCAAAGCTGACAGGGTGTATGCCCAGCCAGTCCTTTACCGGCCACCTGCCATTTACCGTCTCTTCTTCTAAAACAATAAAGCCCTGCATGAGTCGTCATGCAGGGCTTTATTTTTATTTGCTGTGAGATTCTTACATTTTCAATTACGGATTAACGATACTTACATAAGCCTTGGCCAGTGCAATCAACTTCGCTTTGTCGTCGTTATCAATATCGCCATCACCGTCCACATCTTTCTTGTTGGTGCGAACAGTGAACGTTTTGCCACGGTCGCTGGACACCGCCACTACGTAGATCGAGTCGACCAGCGCCTCGGTAGGCAGTTCCTGTTCGGCGTTCCAGCCCAGTTCCTTTCGTGCCAGTTGCATCGAAACAATGGTGTTGGGTTCCGATGCATTGGGTTGCATCATTTGCACAAAGACACCGCGTTGATTGAGGTAAGACATGAATTAAATCCTTTTAATTTAGTTATCGGACAAGTGCCACTCGGAGTAGCCAAGGCTATCTTTGATAACTTGTCGCGACAATCAAACATATGTATCTCGGGTTGTACTTCTGCTCTGCACCTATATATAAATTTTGGAACTCAACAAGTATCCCATCGCTGAACGGTACTGGATCACAGCGGGCTTGCTCATGTACTGTATGCATATACAGATCTGGAGCCTGCCCAATGATTAACCCTCTCCCCCAGCGCGGTCGCGGCACCGCCAGCAACCCGCACAACCGCTTCGCGCCGAACCGTTCGGTGGCCGAGGATGACGGCTGGTATCAGGAGGTGCCGCTGACCCAAGGCACCGAGGTGATGATCGAAACCGCGAAAACCATCATTACCCGCAATACCTCTCCGGATCTGCCCTTCGACCGCTCGATCAATCCCTACCGTGGCTGCGAGCATGGCTGCATCTATTGCTACGCACGGCCCAGCCACGCTTATTGGGACATGTCGCCAGGGCTGGACTTCGAAACCAGGCTGATCGCCAAGACCAACGCCGCCCAAGTGCTGGAGGAACAGCTCGGGAAAAAAGGCTATCAATGTGCGCCGATCAACCTGGGCTCCAACACCGATCCGTATCAGCCGATCGAGCGCGAACACAAAATCACCCGGCAGACCCTCGAAGTGCTTCTGCGCTATCGACATCCCGTGACCATCGTCACCAAAGGCTCGCTGATTCTGCGCGATCTCGACCTGCTGACCGAGTTGGCCGAGCAACGCCTGGTCGCGGTGATGATCAGCCTGACCACGCTCGATGACGAGCTCAAACGCATCCTCGAACCGCGCGCTGCTGCACCCAAAGCGCGATTGCGCGCCATTCGGGTCATGCGCGAAGCAGGCATACCGGTCGGCGTGCTGTGTTCACCGATGATTCCGATGATCAACGACAGCGAGATCGAAAACCTGCTTAACGAAGCCCACGCGGCCGGAGCACAAAGCGCTGCCTATATGATGCTGCGTCTGCCGCTGGAAGTGGCGCCGCTGTTCGAAGAATGGCTTCAGGCGCACTATCCGCAACGCGCCGCGCATGTGCTGAGCCTGATCCGCCAGAGCCGTGGCGGCGAGCTCTACGACAGCCGTTTCGGCGCACGCATGCGCGGCGAAGGGGTGTTCGCCGACCTGCTCGCGCAACGATTTGCCAAAGCCATCAAGCGTCTGGGCATCAATCACCGCGAAAGCTACAACCTCGATTGCACTGCCTTCTGTCCGCCGGGTCGCCAGATGTCGTTGATTTAGCGACAATTGGCCTATGGTTGAGGGGTTGGAATCCTTCCGCCGAAATCACTCAGTCACGTTTTTTGTGACCTGGAACACACGTGCTAGAGCGTTTGATTCAGTTTGAGTTAAGTTTCGGCGGCTACCTTGTTCATCGAGTGACTGACGGGTCGGGATGACCCGGATGTTTTAAACAGCCACTGGCTTCATACCGGAATACATGGGAACGACTCCCCTAATCCGCCAAAGAGGATGAATCATGAGTGACAAGGATAAACAGCCGTTGGCTGCGTCGGCGCAAACCCCTGAAGCGGAATCCGCCGATGCAGCGCTGCGACAGATCGTAGACGGCTTTTTGCATTTTCATCATGAGGTCTTTCCCCAGCAGGAAGAACTCTTCAAGAAACTCGCCACGGCCCAAGCGCCAAAGGCGATGTTCATCACCTGCGCCGACTCGCGCATCGTCCCTGAGCTGATCACCCAGAGCTCGCCGGGCGATCTGTTCGTGACCCGTAACGTCGGCAACGTTGTCCCGCCTTACGGCCAGATGAACGGCGGCGTATCCACCGCTATCGAATACGCGGTACTGGCGCTTGGCGTGCAGCACATCATCATCTGCGGCCACTCCGATTGCGGCGCCATGCGTGCGGTGCTCAATCCGGACAGCCTGGAAAAGATGCCGACAGTCAAAGCCTGGCTGCGCCACGCTGAAGTCGCGAAAACCATGGTGCACGACAACTGTCACTGCGCCGACGAAAAAGAAAGCATGCCGATCCTCACCGAGGAAAACGTCATCGCCCAATTGCAGCACTTGCGTACCCATCCTTCGGTAGCCTCGCGCATGGCGAACGGTCATCTGTTCATCCATGGCTGGGTCTACAACATCGAAACCAGCGAAATTAAAGCTTACGACGCGGATCAGGGACGTTTCCTGCCGCTCGATGGTAGCCATCCGATTCCGGTGGCGACGCCCAAAGCGCGCTTCTAAATCTTCCTAAACATCTGTGTGGTTTGACGCCGGCCGCTGTTTCAGCGGTTCGGCGAAGCCATGCCTGAAGAAAACTTCGGGAGAATCGCCATGCGTGCGGCTCAATTGAAAGCGGTGTTGCCACGGGAGTTGCTCGCTTCAGTGGTTGTGTTTCTGGTCGCGTTGCCGCTGTGCATGGGTATCGCGATTGCGTCAGGATTGCCACCGGCCAAAGGTCTGATCACCGGGATCATCGGCGGTCTGGTGGTTGGCTGGCTGGCGGGTTCGCCTTTGCAGGTCAGCGGGCCGGCGGCGGGTCTGGCGGTGTTGGTGTTTGAACTGGTGCGCCAGCACGGCATTGAAATGCTAGGGCCGATTCTGCTGCTCGCCGGTTTCCTGCAACTGGTGGCCGGGCGCTTGAAACTCGGTTGCTGGTTTCGGGTTACGGCGCCAGCGGTGGTTTACGGGATGCTGGCGGGGATTGGCGTATTGATCGTGCTGTCGCAGGTGCATGTGATGCTCGATGCCTCACCAAAACCGTCTGGACTGGACAACCTCACGGCATTCCCGGCAGCCGTGGCGCAAGCCTTGCCGTCGTTCGGCTGGCAGGCCGGACTCCTCGGGCTGTCGACGATTGCGGTGATGTGGCTATGGGAAAAATTTCGCCCGCATTCGCTACGTTTCGTGCCCGGTGCATTGCTCGGCGTGGGTCTGGCGACAGCTGCCAGTCTGCTGCTGGCGTTGCAGGTCAAACGTGTTGAAGTACCGGCGAATCTGGCCGAAGCCATTGATTGGCTGAAACCGGCGGACCTGCTCAGCCTGGCCGACCCGACGCTGCTGATCGCCGCGTTCGCCGTGGCGTTTATCGCCAGCGCCGAAACCTTGTTGTCCGCCGCTGCGGTGGATCGCATGCACAGCGGCGTGCGTTCGGACTTCGACCGTGAGCTGTCGGCGCAAGGTGTCGGCAACATGCTCTGCGGTCTGCTCGGCGCGCTGCCGATGACCGGGGTGATCGTGCGCAGTTCGGCCAACGTACAGGCTGGTGCGACCACGCGTTACTCGACGATCTTCCATGGTCTGTGGCTGCTGGCGTTCGTGCTGTTGCTGTCGAGTGTGCTGCAAAGCATTCCGGTGGCGAGTCTGGCGGGTGTGCTGGTGTACACCGGGTTCAAACTGGTCGATCTCAAAGCGTTTCGAGGTCTGGGTCGTTATGGGCGGATGCCGATGTTCACCTATGCGGCGACGGCGCTGTCGATCATCTTCACTGACCTGCTGACCGGGGTGTTGATCGGTTTCGGTCTGACGATGTTGAAACTGGCGTTCAAGGCTTCGCGATTGAAGATCAGCCTGATCGATCTGCCGCAGGACGGCGAGATGGAGTTGCGTCTGGTCGGCGCGGCGACATTCCTCAAAGTGCCGGCGTTGACGCAAGTACTGGGCAGTATTCCGCAAGGCACCACGGTGCATGTGCCGCTCAATAACCTCAGCTACATCGACCATTCGTGTCTGGAGTTGCTGGAGGAGTGGGGCCGGGCGAATGCGGCGAAGGGCTCGAAGCTGTTGATTGAGTCGCGCGGGTTGAAGCGCAGGCTTGAGGGACGGATTCGCACAACTACCGGAATCGGCGCTGCCGGCTAAATTTGCTGGTTGAACTCAACCCCTGTAGGAGCTGCCGCAGGCTGCGATCTTTTGATGTTGTTTTTAACAATCAAGATCAAAAGATCGCAGCCTGCGGCAGCTCCTACATTGGATCGTGTGAACTCAGGCAGCAGGCTGGTCCAGTTCCAGGCCCACACCCAGGCGTCGGCTCATGCATGGCCAGCGTTTCCACGCGGCGCCGGTGTCCGGGCTGCTGAGTTTGCCGCGGTAGGCTTCTACCGACTCCAAGGCAAAACTCTCGTCGTTGAGCATCTCGTCGATGGCGTGATGCACCGCTTCGTCCAGTTGGTTGGCAAATTCCTCACCGATCAATTGGTGAGCAATCAGGTTGGCGACAGTCATGTCCAAGGGGATCAGTGGCTGGCCGAAATGCTTGATGTACAGGTCGTTGACCTCTTCAACAAAACGGTGCGCCAGATAGGCTTCGTCGAGCAGGCTGTCCAGGCCAACGTGCCCGGCCATGATGGCTGGCGGCTGGAGGAAATACTGCTCGGCGATTTTCAGCACCGGTTTGATCTGCGATTCGATTCCCGCTTCCCTGGCAACTTCATTGGCTGCATCCAGCAGGTCTGGCACTTCATCAATGTAGGCGGCGACAAAACGCGTCAGCACACCGTTGGCGTCGGCTTCCGGCAATTGGATCGCCGGGTGTAAATGAGGCAGCTTGCTTTCCAGCTGACGGGTCAGCAGGCCGGTTTCTTTTTCGTGTTGTTGGGCTTTTTGGATCTGCTCGCGCAATGCGGCGGTGTTCATGAAAACTCCAGGAAACAAGGCAATGAAATAGGGAAGACATAACTTAGCTGGCTTACGAAAAATGCTAAGACGCATTTGTCATAATTATTTCATCCTTGATGCACCTGCGTTATATCGGTTTGCCACCACTCGTCTGCATCCTTCTCCATTCGTGCCCTTGAACGCAAGTGCCAGCTGTTTCAGCTGATTTACGTGCGCACATTGCAATTTCCCGTCGCTGTCTATACTCGCCATTGAATGGAGTTAGCTGATGACGCCCGACTGCACCCGCAGCAAGGCCCGGCGATTCAAGTTCGTAGTCTGATGCAGCCGCTCCCTTGCCGCAGGCGAAAGCCGGCGGGATAACAAGAACGATAAGGGGAACCCGCAATGATGCGACATCCACATGTCTGGATGGGCCTCCTGTTGTGGTCGATTTTCAGTCAGGCGCAAGCGGCCTGGACTGTGAATATGGCGCCTGGAGCGACTGAAATCAGTCACGCAGTATTCGACCTGCACATGACCATTTTCTGGATCTGTGTGGTGATCGGGATCATCGTCTTCGGCGCCATGTTCTGGTCGATGATGGTGCACCGCCGTTCTACCGGGCAGGTCGCCGCAAAATTCCACGAAAGCACTACCGTCGAAATTCTCTGGACCGTCGTACCGTTCCTGATTCTGGTGGCGATGGCCGTACCGGCGACCGCCACCTTGATCAAGATGTACGACACCAGTGAGCCGGATATCGATATCCAGATCACCGGTTATCAGTGGAAGTGGCACTACAAATACCTGGGCCAGGACGTCGAGTTCTTCAGCAACCTGGCCACCCCCGCCGAGCAGATCCACAACAAGGAAACCAAGAGCGAGCATTACTTGCTCGAGGTCGACAAGCCGTTGGTGCTGCCGACCGGCGCCAAAGTGCGCTTCCTCGTGACTTCCGCCGACGTCATTCACTCCTGGTGGGTGCCGGCCTTCGCGGTGAAACGCGATGCGATCCCGGGATTCGTCAACGAGGCGTGGACGCGCATCGACAAGCCCGGCATTTACCGTGGCCAGTGCGCCGAACTGTGCGGCAAGGATCACGGCTTCATGCCGATCGTGGTCGAGGTCAAGGACAAGGCCGACTACGACAAGTGGCTCGCCGAGCGCAAAGCCGAGGCCGCGCAGCTTAAAGAGCTGACCAGCAAGGAATGGACCCTCGACGAACTCAAGGAGCGCGGCGACAAGGTCTACCACACCACCTGCGTTGCCTGTCACCAGGCCGAAGGCCAAGGCCTGCCGCCGATGTTCCCGGCGCTCAAGGGCTCGAAAATTGCCACCGGCCCGATCAAGGATCACTTGAGCATTGTCTTCCACGGCAAACCCGGCACCGCCATGGCGGCGTTCGGCAAGCAGCTGTCGGAAGTCGATATCGCAGCGGTCGTGACCTACGAACGTAACGCCTGGGGCAACAACAAGGGCGACATGGTCACGCCAAAAGAAGTGCTGGAGCTGAAACAGGCGGAAAGCAAATGAGCCGGTCTATCGCGTACCTCGTGAACCGGCCGGGGCAGCGCGCCCCGGCCCGCCCCACCCACTCACGTAAAGGAGACCGGCCATGAGCGCTGTCATCGATGACCACGGTCATGCCGACCACGCCCACGGCCCCGCCAAAGGCCTGATGCGCTGGGTGCTGACCACCAACCACAAGGACATCGGCACCCTGTACCTGTGGTTTGCGTTCTCCATGTTCCTGCTTGGCGGTTCGTTCGCGATGGTGATTCGCGCCGAGCTGTTCCAGCCGGGGCTGCAGATCGTCCAGCCGGAATTCTTCAACCAGATGACCACCATGCACGGTCTGGTGATGGTCTTCGGTGCGGTGATGCCGGCCTTCGTCGGCCTCGCCAACTGGATGATCCCGTTGATGATCGGCGCGCCGGACATGGCCCTGCCACGGATGAACAACTTCAGCTTCTGGCTGCTGCCGGCGGCGTTCCTGATCCTGGTGTCGACCCTGTTCACCCCGGGTGGCGGGCCGAACTTCGGCTGGACGTTCTATGCGCCGCTGTCGACGACTTATGCACCGGAAAGCGTGACCTTCTTCATCTTCGCCATCCACTTGATGGGGATCAGTTCGATCATGGGGGCGATCAACGTGATCGCCACCATCCTCAACCTGCGCGCCCCCGGCATGACGCTGATGAAAATGCCGCTGTTCGTCTGGACCTGGCTGATCACCGCGTTCCTGCTGATCGCGGTGATGCCGGTGCTGGCCGGGTGCGTGACGATGATGCTGATGGACATCCACTTCGGCACCAGTTTCTTCAGTGCTGCCGGTGGCGGTGACCCGGTGTTGTTCCAGCATGTGTTCTGGTTCTTCGGGCATCCCGAGGTGTACATCATGATCCTGCCGGCCTTCGGCGCCGTCAGCTCGATCATCCCGACCTTCTCGCGCAAGCCGCTGTTCGGCTACACCTCGATGGTCTACGCGACGGCGAGCATCGCCTTCCTGTCGTTCATCGTCTGGGCGCACCACATGTTCGTGGTCGGCATTCCGTTGGTGGGCGAGCTGTTCTTCATGTACGCCACGCTGCTGATCGCGGTGCCGACCGGGGTGAAGGTGTTCAACTGGGCCAGCACCATGTGGCAAGGCTCGCTGACCTTCGAAACGCCGATGCTGTTCGCGGTGGCGTTCGTGATCCTGTTTTCCATCGGCGGTTTCTCCGGACTGATGCTGGCCATCGCCCCGGCAGACTTCCAGTACCAGGACACCTACTTTGTGGTCGCGCACTTCCACTACGTGCTGGTGCCGGGGGCGATCTTCGGGATCTTCGCCTCGACTTACTACTGGCTGCCGAAATGGACCGGCCACATGTACGACGAAACCCTCGGCAAGCTGCATTTCTGGCTGTCGTTCGTCGGCATGAACCTGACCTTCTTCCCGATGCACTTCGTCGGGCTTGCGGGAATGCCGCGACGGATTCCGGACTACAACCTGCAGTTCGCCGACTTCAACATGGTCTCCTCGATTGGCGCGTTCATGTTCGGCGCGACGCAGATATTCTTCCTGTTCATCGTCATCAAGACCATTCGCGGCGGCCCGCCAGCACCGGCCAAGCCTTGGGATGGTGCGGAAGGTCTGGAGTGGAGCGTGCCGTCACCGGCGCCGTATCACACCTTCACCACACCGCCGGAAGTGAAATGAACACAGATCTCCCTGTGGGAGCGAGCCTGCTCGCGAAGAACGATGACGCGGTTCATCTGATGCACCGAGTTGTCTGCTTCGCGAGCAGGCTCGCTCCCACAAGGGATCTGATGAGAGGCATGAACCATGGCTGATTCGATCTCGATGAAAAAACTCGTCACCCGCCTGCTCGGCGTGGTGGTGGCGATGTTTGTGTTCGGTTTTGCCCTGGTGCCGATCTACGACGTGATGTGCAAAGCCTTCGGCATCAATGGCAAGACCGGTGGGCAGTACGAGGGTGAGCAGGTGGTCGACACTTCCCGCCAGGTCCGTGTGCAGTTTCTGTCGACCAATAACGTCGACATGCCGTGGGATTTCTACCCCAAGCATGACGAACTCACCGCCAACCCCGGCGCGGTCAACGAGATGATCTTTATCGCACGCAATCCCACTGACAAACCGATGAGTGCGCAAGCCGTACCGAGCATCGCGCCGAGCAACGCGGCGGCGTATTTCCACAAGACCGAATGCTTTTGCTTTACCCAGCAGGTGCTGCAGCCCGGTCAGCAGATCGAGATGCCAGTGCGCTTCATTGTTGACCGCGACATGCCCAAGGATGTGAAGCACCTGACGCTGTCCTACACGCTGTTCGATATCACCGCCCGACATCCGCCGGTGGCTGTAAACACTGGCGGTTGAGCGTGCCCGATAAGGAGAACAATAAATGGCAACTCATGAGCATTATTACGTTCCGCCCCAAAGCAAATGGCCGATCATTGCCACCTTCGGCATGGCCATCACCGTTTATGGTCTGGCCGTCTGGTTCAACGATCTGAAGGCGACGCGCCCGGAATCCCACGGCCCGTACATCTTTTTCGTCGGCAGCCTGTTGCTGGCGTACATGCTGTTCGGCTGGTTCGGGGCGGTGATCAAGGAAAGCCGCGCGGGGCTTTACAGCGCGCAGCTGGATCGCTCGTTTCGCTGGGGCATGAGTTGGTTCATCTTCTCCGAGGTGATGTTCTTCGCTGCCTTCTTCGGCGCGCTGTTTTATGTGCGGCACGTTTCCGGACCAGCACTCGGCGGTGAAGGCACCAAAGGCATCGCGCACATGCTCTGGCCGAACTTCCAGTTCACCTGGCCGCTGCTGCACACGCCGGATCCGAAACTGTTCCCGCCGCCCAAGGACGTCATCAGCCCGTGGGGCCTGCCGCTGATCAACACGATCCTGCTGGTCAGCTCCAGTGTGACCATCACCATCGCTCACCATGCCTTGAAGAAGGGCCATCGCGGCGCACTGAAAATCTGGCTGGCGATCACCGTGCTGCTCGGCTGCGCGTTTCTCGGCTTCCAGGCTGAGGAATACATTCACGCCTATCACGAACTGGGCCTGACCCTCGGTTCGGGCATTTATGGCGCGACGTTCTTCATGCTCACCGGTTTCCACGGCGCCCACGTGACCATCGGCACGATCATTCTGTTTGTGATGCTGATGCGCATCATGAAGGGCCACTTCGACAACGAGCACCAGTTCGGTTTCGAAGCGGCGAGCTGGTATTGGCACTTCGTCGACGTGGTGTGGATCGGGCTCTTTATCTTCGTTTACGTGCTCTGAGGACCAGAGCTACCAAGGCGCATGCGACACCAGTTGGCCGCTGTAAAAGCCCCAGGCGATCAAGCCGACGGTGGCGGCGGCCAATGCCACCCGAACACTCAAGGCGATGACCAGGCGATTGGAACTGCTGTCGTCCTTGACCAGGAAAAACAGGCCGCTGAACAGGCTGATCACCGTGGCAATCAGCATCAGGACGATGGCTGTTTTGAGCATGGGAAGAACTCCGGGGGACAGGCGATGCAGTTGAGTATAGCGATCGCAACGACTGACTTTGTGGCGCAGCCATGAAGCGCTTTCGCCCAGGCGTGATACCGACCGTGGTGGTGGCGTTGTTGCTGCCGCTGCTGGTGTCGCTGGGCTTCTGGCAATTGAGTCGGGGTGCCGAGAAAACCGCCCTGCTCGCCAGTTACGCGGAACGCCGCGCTGCCGAACCGATGGCCAGCAGCGAACTGCTCAATAGCGCTGATCCGGCTTATCGCCGCGTGCATCTGCACGGTCAGTTCGATGCCGCGCACAGCTTGTTGCTGGATAACCGCCAGCGTAACGGCAAGGTCGGCGTCGAGCTGCTGCAACCCTTTCAGGATCAACGCACCGGCCAGTGGCTGCTGGTCAATCGCGGCTGGCTGCCGTGGCCGGATCGCCGCGTGCCGCCACAATTCACTACGCCCAGTGAAGCGTTGAATGTCGATGCCTGGGTCTACGTCGCCCCTGGCGCCACTTTTCAGTTGCACGCCGACCCGGTCAGCAGCACCTGGCCGCAAACCATCACTGCCGTCGAACCCGTCAAGCTGTGGAAAACCCTTGAGCGCGACGGCTTCACCTACGAATTACGCGCCGAACCCGGCCCGGCCAGCTACGAGGCCGATTGGCCGGTGGTCGCCATGGGCCCGGAAAAACACCTCGGTTACGCCTTGCAGTGGTTCGCCATGGCCACCGCCCTGCTCGGCCTCTACGTCTATTTGGGCTTGCACAACGCAAAGGAGAACCACCATGGGAACGGCCATGAATCCACCCAGCATGTCTGAGGCGAAGCCTGCCGCCACCCGTCGTCGCGGGCGCATTCAGTTATTGCTGATTGTGCTTGGCGTGATCGGGCCGATGGTGCTCGCCACCGGCATGTACAAATTGCAGTTCTGGGTGCCAGAAGGTCGCAGCTATCACGGCGAACTGATCGGCAACGGCCAGACCCGCGCCGACCTCGGCGTGCAAGCGGAGGAAGAGCGCTGGCAGATACTGGTCACCGCACCGAAAGACTGCGCGGTGGACTGCCAGCAACTGGTGTATCTGGCGCGGCAGATCCAGATCGGCCTCGGTCGCGATGCCGGCCGCGCAAGCCACGCCCTTGCTGCTGCGCAACCGGTGAGCGCTGATTACGACGCCAAGCTGAGCCGCGAATATCCGCAACTGCAACGCTACCCGCTGGACGCCGGTGTGTTCAGCAAGACAACCGGCGACAAAGCCACGCCGCAACTGTGGATCATCGACCCTCACGGCAATCTCGTACTGCGTTACGAGCCGAATGTAAAAGGCAAGGATCTGCTCAACGACCTGCGGCACCTGCTGAAACTGTCGAACATCGGATAAGGGCATCGTCATGGCCAAACCTGGATTTCGCCTCGCGCTGTTTGCCACCCTGCTGGCACTTATTGTGGTGCTGCTCGGCGCCTACACTCGCCTGACCCACGCAGGCTTAGGCTGTCCGGACTGGCCGGGCTGCTACGGGTTTATCAGCGTGCCGAAAAGCGAAGCCCAACTGGCCCATGCCGAACTGCATTACCCCGACTCGCCAGTGGAGGCGCACAAGGGCTGGAACGAGATGATCCACCGCTATTTCGCCGGTACCCTCGGCCTGCTTATTTCGATTCTGGCCGGACGCGCGTGGGTTAACCGTCGTCATCCGGGGCAGCCGTTGAAGTTGCCGCTGTTCCTGCTGGCCGTAGTGTTCGCGCAAGCGGCGTTCGGCATGTGGACGGTGACGCTCAAGCTCTGGCCGCAGGTGGTCACCGGGCATTTGCTCGGCGGCTTTGCGACGCTGAGTCTGTTGTTTTTACTGACGTTGCGATTGTCCGGTGTGCTGCCGGCGCTGACCGTGCCCAAGCGTTTGCAGTATTGGGCGACGGCGGGATTGTTGTTGGTGATCGGCCAGATTGCGCTGGGTGGCTGGGTCAGTTCCAACTACGCGGCGGTGGCCTGCATTGATTTCCCGACCTGCCACGGGCAATGGTTGCCACCGGCGGATTTCGCCAACGGTTTTCACCTGACCCAGCACATCGGCCCGAATTATCTGGGTGGGCAACTCGACAGCGATGCACGCACGGCGATTCACCTGACTCATCGTATCGGCGCGCTGCTGGTGACGCTGGTGCTGCTCGGTCTCGCTTGGCAATTGAAAGTGGTTGGCATGACGCGGCTGGCCGGCCTCGTGCTGATCGCCCTCGCCGCACAGATCACCCTCGGCATCAGCAACGTGTTGTTCCATCTGCCGCTGCCGGTGGCGGTCGCGCATAACGCTGGCGGTGCGGCGCTGTTGCTGACCATGGTGCTGGTCAATTACCACGCGCGCACCAGCCTGGTCCGGGTCAAACAACCGGTGCTCGCGCGCTGGCGCCTGAGCCCGCGCAAACACGCGGCCGCGCCCATCACCATAAAAGGAGAAACACCGTGGCGATTCTGATTGGCGAGCGCCCGCATCAGGCGATCTGGCGTGATTATCTGGAGCTGACCAAACCGAAAGTCGTGGTGCTGATGCTGATCACCTCGCTGGTCGGCATGTTCCTCGCGACCCGCGCCGGGGTGCCGTGGACGGTACTGGTGTTCGGTAATCTGGGCATTGCGTTGTGTGCCGGTGGCGCGGCGGCGGTCAACCATGTGGTCGATCGGCGCATCGATGCGGTGATGGCGCGCACACACAAACGGCCATTGGCGGAAGGCCGGGTGTCGCCCGCGGCGGCGCTGACCTTTGCACTGGTGCTGGCGCTGCTCGGGCAGGCCTTGTTGCTGACCTTCACCAACCCGCTGACGGCTTGGCTGACCCTGGCTTCGCTGCTCGGTTACGCAGTGATCTACACCGGTTTCCTCAAACGCGCGACGCCACAGAACATCGTTATCGGTGGCCTCGCCGGCGCCGCGCCACCGCTGCTCGGCTGGACGGCTGCCACCGGCCACGTCAGTGCCGAACCGTTGTTGCTGGTGCTGATCATCTTCGCCTGGACGCCGCCGCACTTCTGGGCGCTGGCGATCCATCGCAAAGAGGAATACGCCAAGGCCGACATCCCGATGCTGCCGGTCACCCACGGCGAGCACTACACCAAAGTACACATTCTGCTGTACACCTTTGCGCTGCTGGCGGTAAGTCTGCTGCCTTACGTGATTCACATGAGCGGCATGCTCTACCTGATTTGCGCCCTCGCCCTCGGCGCAAGGTTTCTGCAATGGGCCGTGGTGCTGTACCGTGGCACTCGGCCGCACGCGGCGATCAACACGTTCAAGTACTCTATTTACTACTTGTTCCTGCTGTTTATCGCCCTGCTCGTAGACCACTACTTACTGTTGAACCTATGACTCGAACCCAGAAAACCGTCTTCATCCTCGTCGCCGTGATCGCGCTGATCCTGGGACTTACCGTCAACAAAGTACTGAGCGGCAAGGGCCAGGGCGACCCGACTGCGCTGATCGACGCCGGCATTATCCTGCTGCCGCAGAGCCGCAATCTGCCGGATGTGACGATGACCGATCAGGACGGCAAACCGGTGGCGATCAACGAGTTGAAAGGCAAGTGGAGCCTGCTGTTCTTCGGCTACACGTTCTGCCCGGACATCTGCCCGACAACGTTGGCGCAGCTGCGGCAGATCAAGAGTGAGCTGCCGAAAGACGCTGTGGATAAGTTGCAGATCGTGCTGGTCAGCGTTGATCCGAACCGCGATAACCCCAAGCAGTTGAAGCAGTACCTAGGCTATTTTGATCCCCAGTTCATTGGCCTGACGCCGACTTCGATCGAAGAGCTGCAGAAGGTGGCGAACGCGGTGAGTATTCCGTTTATTCCGGCGGATACCAGTAAGCCGAATTACACGGTGGATCACAGCGGTAATCTCGCGGTGATCGGCCCGGACGGGACGCAGCGGGGGTTTATTCGGGCGCCGTTGAATAATGCCAAACTGGTTGCGCAGCTGCCGGTGATGCTTAACCGCAAATAAAAGCTGAAGAGCGAAAAGCCCCTCACCCTAGCCCTCTCCCAGAGGGAGAGGGAACTGACCGAGGTGTTTGTTCGAGTTGCGCCGACCTGCAATTGTGAGTCGAACTCAGGCTCGAAAAGCTTGAAGATAGGCCCCCTCTCCCTCGGGAGAGGGCTGGGGTGAGGGGAAGCTTCACAGCAGGTCCAAAGCCAAGCACAAGACACAAAAAAGGGGACGCGCATGGCGTCCCCTTTTCGTTGCAGCATTCCTGAATCAGAACGCCGGCAATACCGCACCCTTGTACTTCTCGGTAATGAATTTCTTCACTTCCGGGCTGTGCAGCGCAGCAGCGAGTTTCTTCATCGCGTCGCTGTCCTTATTGTCCGCGCGGGACACGAGGATGTTCACGTACGGCGAGTCGTTACCTTCGATCACCAGCGCATCCTTGGACGGATCGAGCTTGGCTTCCAGCGCGTAGTTGGTGTTGATCAGCGCCAGATCGACCTGGGTCAGCACGCGCGGGATGGTCGCGGCTTCCAGTTCACGGATTTTCAGGTCTTTCGGGTTTGTCGCAATGTCTTTGACGGTCGACAGGATGTTGGTCGGATCCTTCAAAGTGATCACGCCAGCCTTGGCCAGCAGCAACAGCGCGCGGCCGCCGTTGGTGGCGTCGTTCGGGATCACCACGTTGGCGCCGCTTGGCAGATCCTTCAGGTCCTTGAGCTTGCTCGAGTAAGCGCCCAGCGGCTCCAGGTGCACACCGGTCACGGCAACCAGACTAGTGCCCTTGGCCTTGTTGAACTCATCGAGATACGGCTGGTGCTGGAAGAAGTTGGCGTCCAGACGCTTTTCCGCGACCTGTACGTTCGGCTGAATGTAGTCGGTAAAGACCTTGACCTTCAGCTCCACGCCTTCTTTGGCTAGCGCCGGCTTCACGAACTCGAGGATTTCTGCGTGCGGCACCGGAGTGGCGGCAACGGTCAGGGTTTCGGCGTGGGCCGAGAATGCTGCAACGGCAGCAAAAGCAGCGATCAGTTTTTTCATTCAGCTAACTCCTTATGAGGCGACCGTCTGGCGCCTGCCAGCGAATGGCCGGCTCATCTGTTCAATACAAAACTGCTTATTTGCGCGAGAAATGCACGACCAGTCGATCACCGACCATCTGCAGCACTTGCACCAGAATCAACAGCAACACCACAGTGACGATCATCACGTCTGTCTGGAAACGCTGGTAACCGAAACGGATCGCCAGGTCGCCGAGACCACCGGCACCGACCACACCGGCCATTGCCGTGTAGGACACCAGTGTAATCGCCGTCACCGTAATCGCCGCGAAGATGCCTGGGCGCGCTTCCGGCAACAAGGCGTTGATGATGATCTGCCGCGTGGTCGCGCCCATCGACTGGGTCGCTTCGATGATCCCGCGATCGACTTCACGCAGCGCGGTTTCCACCAGACGTGCGAAGAACGGTGTGGCACCGACCACCAGTGGCGGAATCGCACCGGCCACGCCCAGCGACGTGCCGGTGATCAGCACGGTGAACGGGATCATAACGATCAACAGAATGATGAACGGCAGCGAACGCAGGATGTTCACCGCCAGCGACATGAACGCGTAGAGGCCACGGTTTTCCAGCAACTGACGCGGGCTGCACAGAAACAGCAACACGCCCAGCGGCAGGCCGAGCAATACGGTGAACAGCAGCGAACCACCGAGCATCAGCATCGTATCGCCGGTTGCCAGCCAGATTTCGTACCAGTCGATATTGGTGAAGAAACTGATCAGGTCTTCCATTAGCGCAATACCTCCATGTGAACGTCAGCGGCGGTGAAGCGGGCGAACGCCGCTTCCATGTCGCCACCGGTGACGGCGAGGGTCAATTGCCCGTACGGAATGTCTTTGATGCGGTCGATACGACCGGCGAGGATGCTGTAGTCGACGCCGGTTTCCCGGGCGACGGTGCCAAGCAACGGCGCGTAGGTCGCTTCGCCCTGGAAGGTCAGACGCACGATGCGGCCCGGCACGTGAGCGAAGTCATCACGCTGCTCGCTTTCGTCGATCTGCTCGCTTTCCTGCACAAAACGCTTGGTGGTCGGGTGTTTTGGATGCAGGAACACATCGGCCACCGAACCTTGCTCGACGATCACGCCAGCGTCCATCACCGCCACTTGATCGCAGACGCGACGTATCACGTCCATCTCGTGGGTGATCAGGACGATGGTCAGTTTCAGTTCGCGGTTGATCTCGGCCAGCAGTTGCAGGACCGACGCGGTGGTCTGCGGGTCGAGGGCACTGGTGGCCTCGTCGCACAGCAGAATCTTCGGCTTGGTCGCCAGGGCGCGGGCGATGCCGACGCGCTGCTTCTGACCGCCGGACAATTGCGCCGGGTACTTCTTGGCGTGGTCGGACAGACCGACGCGCGCCAGCAATTCGGCAACACGCTTGTCGATTTCGCTGCCCGACAGTTCGCCGGCCAGGGTCAGCGGCAACGCAACGTTGTCGGCCACGGTCTTGGAGGCAAGCAGGTTGAAGTGCTGGAAGATCATCCCGACTTGCTGGCGGAAACGGCGCAGGCCTTTGGCGTCGAGCGCGGTGACTTCTTCGCCGTCGACGATGATCTTGCCGCCACTGGAGTTCTCCAGGCGATTGATCAGACGCAGCAGGGTACTTTTGCCCGCGCCGGAATGGCCGATGAGGCCGAACACCTGCCCGTTCTCGATAGAGAGACTGGTCGGGTGCAGCGCGGGAATGTCCTTACCGGCGACGCGGTAAGTCTTGTGGACGTTTTGAAACTCGATCACGTAGCGAACCTTGTGGGGCGCGTTAGAAAAGGATCAGCGGTTAGCCGGGCGCGCATTTTAGCCTGTCCGTATAGAGGTTCTTAGCATTTATTTCGCAATTAACCTTCGATTTGGCAATAACAAGATCAAAGGTCATAAAAAAGGAACGTCCAAAGCAGCCCATCAGTCACTAAGTAAGCGACTTGAAAACCCTGGGTGCCGTGCCCGGGAACCACTCAAGAGTCCCCGGCCAGCATCGGGGTCAACCGAGGAGTTTACGACTGATGAGCAAGAAGCCTACGACCGATAAAAGCCAGATGGCCGGAACCGATGCCCCGGATCGCGCCAACACCAACGCCAAACTCGACAGCCTGGAAAAGTTTCGCTCCGACGCCACCGGCCAGGCCCTGCGCACCAACCAAGGTGTGAAGATCGCTGACAACCAGAACACCCTCAAGGCCGGCCCTCGTGGGCCGTCGCTGCTTGAAGACTTCATCATGCGGGAAAAGATCACGCATTTTGACCATGAGCGGATCCCGGAACGCATCGTCCATGCGCGCGGCACCGGCGCGCATGGTTTCTTTCAGGCCTACGAGAACCATTCGACGCTGACCAAGGCCGGTTTCCTACAAGATCCGGGCAAGAAGACTCCAGTGTTCGTGCGCTTTTCCACGGTTCAGGGCCCACGCGGTTCCGGCGACACCGTGCGTGACGTACGCGGTTTCGCGGTGAAGTTCTTCACCGATGAAGGCAACTTCGACCTGGTCGGCAACAACATGCCGGTGTTCTTTATTCAGGACGCGATCAAGTTTCCCGACTTCGTCCACGCGGTGAAACCCGAACCGCACAATGAAATCCCAACCGGTGGCTCAGCTCACGATACCTTCTGGGATTTCGTTTCGCTGGTGCCGGAATCGGCGCACATGGTCATCTGGGCGATGTCTGACCGGGCGATCCCGAAAAGCCTGCGCAGCATGCAGGGCTTCGGCGTGCACACCTTCCGTCTGATCAACGCGGAGGGCAAATCGCGCTTCGTCAAATTCCACTGGCGCCCTACCGCCGGCACTTGTTCGCTGGTGTGGGACGAGGCGCAGAAGCTTGCCGGTAAAGACACCGACTACCACCGTCGCGACCTCTGGGAAGCGATCGAAATGGGCGATTACCCGGAATGGGAACTCGGCGTACAGATCATCGAGGAGGAAAACGAGCACGACTTCGACTTCGATATCCTCGACCCGACCAAGCTGATCCCCGAAGAAATCGTGCCGATCACGCCGCTGGGCAAGATGACGCTGAACCGCAACCCGGACAACTTCTTTGCCGAGACCGAGCAGGTCGCGTTCTGCCCTGGCCACATCGTGCCGGGCATCGACTTCTCCAATGACCCGCTGCTGCAAGGTCGGCTGTTTTCCTACACCGACACGCAAATCAGCCGACTCGGTGGGCCGAATTTTCACGAGTTGCCGATCAACCGGCCGGTTGCGCCGTTCCACAATGGCCAGCGTGATGCGCAGCACCGCACGGTGATCGACAAGGGCCGCGCCTCGTATGAGCCGAACTCGATTGATGGCGGCTGGCCGAAAGAAACCCCGCCGGCCGCGCAAGACGGCGGTTTCGAAAGCTATCCAGAGCGCATCGATGCGAACAAGATCCGCCAGCGCAGCGAGTCGTTCAGCGATCACTTCTCCCAGGCGACGCTATTCTTCAACAGCATGAGCGATCACGAGAAGGAGCACATCATTGCCGCTTACAGCTTCGAGCTGGGCAAGGTTGAGCGCGAGTTCATCCGTGCGCGGGAGGTGAACGAGATTCTGGCCAACATCGATCTGGAACTGGCCAAGCGTGTCGCCGCCAATCTGGGCCTTCCGGCACCAAGCAAAGGCACGGTCGAGGCTCGTAAAACCTCTTTCGATCATTCGCCGTCATTGAGTCAGGCCAACCTGTTGCCGGAAAACATCAAGACGCGAAAAGTGGCGATTCTTGCCGCGAATGGCGTCGATGGTGCAGCGATTGATGCGATTAAGAAGGCTTTGGCGGCTGAAGGTGCGCATGCCAAGTTACTCGGCCCAACTTCAGCGCCGGTGAAGACCGCTGACGGCAAAATGTTGCCAGTAGATGCTTCGATGGAAGGCATGCCGTCGGTGATTTTTGACGCGGTGTTCGTGCCGGGTGGCGCGGCGTCGGTGAAGGCGTTGAGCGGCGATGGCGTGGCGCTGCACTACCTGCTGGAGGCGTACAAGCATCTGAAGGCGATTGCGTTGCACGGCGAGGCCAAGCAATTGCAGGATCTGCTGAAACTGGAGGCGGATGACGGATTGCTGCAGGGCAAGGATGTGCCAGCGTTGACCAAGCCGTTCTTTGCGGCGATCGGGCAGCATCGGGTTTGGGCGCGGGAGCCTAAGGCGAAAGCCATTCCGGCTTAAGATCTTCGGGAATAGAAAGACCGCTTTCGCGAGCAGGCTCGCTCCCACAAGGGTTCTCCTTTAAACACGAATTTTGTGTTCTCTGGAGATCCCTGTGGGAGCGAGCCTGCTCGCGAAGCTTCTTAGGGTTTACGCGGGCTCAGAACCATCTGCGCCGGCACTGTGCGCACGGTCTGTTTCACGATCTTCAGATCAAAATCCGGGTTCAACTTCTTCACCCGCTTGGTCAGCAGAGTCGCCAGCCACGGATAGTCATCGGTGCGCGGTGCCTGAATGGTCACCCCACACTCGTAATTCACCACATCAGCGGCGATCGCGTCGAGTTGACGACGAAGTTTGCGGCTATCGGTGATGTTCAGCGCAACCGTAGTGCTCTCAGCGGTCGGATCAATCACTTTAGCTTTCGGCTTGGCCTCGGCGGCCAGCAATGCAGCCTCAGCCTTTTCCAGCTCAGCCTTGCGCGCTTCAGTAATGGCACCGTTGACGCCACCGGTCAGCGCCGGCGCTTTCGGCATCAACGCGCGAGCACGGCTTAACGCCGTAGCGGCAGCATTCACATCGCCCTTCTGCAGCACGATCTGGCTGCGACGCAGATACGCTTCGGCCAATTGCCGCTGGTATTGCTCAAGGGATTGATCGTTTGGGGTTTCTTTCTGCAAAGCGGCCAACTGATCTTCGGCAGTGGCCAGTTCGCTGCTGGCCAGGCTTTGCTCCAGCTGTGCGATGGCCGTAGCTCGCGCATCGGGGACTTCGGCCACCGGCGGCGTGCTTTGGCAGGCGCCCAGTAGCACTGAAAATGCGACAAGGAGCAGATAACGGGAGGCGAACGGCTTCATTCCTGCGACTCTCTATTTGCGCAAAAAGCGGCCAAGTCTACACCCCACGACGGGGCAGAACAAAACTCAACAGAAACAGTGCGGCCGCCGTCACAACGATTGACGGGCCGGCCGGGGTGTCCTTGAACCACGACAACGCCAGCCCGCCACACACGGCGAGCATGCCCAGCAGGCTCGCGCCCAGCGCCATCTGCTCCGGCGAGCGGGCGTGACGCTGTGCCGCAGCCGCCGGGATGATCAGCAGTGAGGTAATCAGCAACACGCCGACAATTTTCATCGCCACCGCGATCACCACCGCAATCAACAACATCAGCGCCATGCGCAGACCTGCAACCGGCAGGCCTTCGACCTTGGCCAACTCTTCGTGCACGGTAATCGCCAGCAACGGCCGCCACAGCGTCACCAGCAACACCAGCACCGCCGCACTGCCGCCGAGGATCCACGCCAGATCGGTTGGACTGATCGCCAGCAGGTCGCCGAACAGATAGGCCATCAGGTCGATCCGCACTTCATGCATGAAGCTTAGTACCACCAGGCCGAGAGAGAGCGTGCTCGGTGCGAGAATTCCCAAAAGCGTGTCAGACGCCAGCGGTTGACGCTGTTGCAGCGTGACCAGCAGCACCGCCAGCAACAGACAGCCTACGGTCACCGCAACGGTTGGGCTGACATCCAGCAGAAAGCCCAACGCCACACCGAGCAAGGCAGCGTGGGACAAGGTGTCGCCGAAATACGCCATGCGCCGCCAGACCACGAACGAACCCAGCGGACCTGCAACGATCGCCAACGCCAGACCTGCAAGCAGGGCATACAACAGAAAATCAGCCATGCTTGCAGTTGTCTCCGTGAACGTGAGGTTGGCCAATAACCGGCCCTTTGACCACCGAACCGTGCAGGTCGTGAGCGTGGTCGTGATGGTGGTGATAAACCGCCAGGCTCTGCGCGTTCTTGCCGAACAGCTCGACGAACGCCGGATCGCCACTGACCTGCTCGGGATGCCCGGAGCAGCAGACGTGACGGTTGAGGCAGACCACCTGATCGGTGGTGCTCATCACCAAATGCAAATCGTGGGACACCATCAACACGCCGCAGCCATGGCGGTCGCGCAGACGGGTGATCAGGCTGTACAGCTCGGCCTGGCCAGCGACATCGACGCCTTGAACCGGCTCATCAAGCACCAGCAGTTCCGGTTCGCGCAGCAGCGCCCGAGCGAGTAGTACGCGCTGCATTTCGCCGCCGGAAACGCTTTGCACCGGGCTGTCGATGACGTGTTCGGCGCCGACTTCTTTCAGCGCAGCCAGCGCACGCGGGCGGTCAACGCCCGGTACCAAGCGCAGAAAACGCAACACCGAAAGCGGCAAGGTCGGATCGACGTGAAGTTTTTGCGGCATATAGCCGACGCGCAGTTTCGGCTTGCGCCAGACACTGCCGCTGTCCGGCTTCAACAAACCAAGCACGGCGCGCACCAGCGTAGTCTTGCCGGCGCCGTTGGGGCCGATCAGGGTAACGATCTGCCCGGGCTCGACGCTCAGCTCGATGTTGTCCAGCACAGCCTGCCCGGCAAATGTGACGGCGACCTGTTCCAGACGGATCAGCGCATTGCTCATCAAGCCCCCTGGCAACCAGAGCACAGGCCGACGACTTCGACGGTCTGCGCTTCGACGATGAAACCAACGTCTTTGGCGCTGTTGATGATCGCGTCACTGATCACTTTTTGCTCAAGCTCGATGGCAGCGTGGCAATCGCGGCAGATCAGGAACTGGCCCTGATGCGCGTGTTCCGGGTGCACGCAGCCGACGAAGGCGTTCAGCGAAGAAATGCGATGCACCAGGCCGTTTTCCAGGAGGAAATCCAGCGCGCGGTACACCGTCGGCGGTGCGGCGCGGCGGCCATCCTGCTCGCTCAGCACCGCAAGAATGTCGTAGGCGCCCAGCGGCTTGTGGCTCTGCCACACCAGTTCCAGCACCCGGCGGCGCAACGCGGTCAGGCGCAAGCCTTTCTGGGCGCACAAGGTATCGGCCTCGGACAAAGCGCTGTGCACGCAATGAGAGTGGTCGTGGGGACGGCTGGCAATCGGTGTAATAGGCATGGGCGGCGACGAGTTTTGATAGAGACGTTATTATGTTACCCGTTCTCGCCTCCTTGAGTGGTCATCGTGTCCCGACTTTTTTCTGTTTTTGTGGCTTTTGTCGCCAGTTTTCTGCTGATCGGTTCGGCTCAGGCCGAGGTCAAAGTCCTCACCAGCATCAAACCGTTGCAGCTGATTGCAGCGGCCGTGCAGGACGGCGTAGCGATTCCCGAAGTGCTGCTGCCGCCGGGTGCTTCGCCACACAATTACTCGCTGCGGCCATCCGACGTACGGAAGGTGCAATCGGTGGATCTGCTCTACTGGATCGGCCCGGACATGGAAGGCTTTCTGCCGCGCGTGTTGAACGGTCGAACGCTGCCGAGCGTCGCGGTGCAGGATCTGCCAGGGATGAAACTGCGGCGTTTCGCTGAGGACAGCCACTCCCACGCCGAAGAGGCTGACGAGCATGATCACGATCACCGTCCTGGCACGCTCGATGCGCATTTGTGGTTATCACCGGTCAATGCGCGGGTAATTGCCGACAAAATGGCCGCGGACTTGAGCGCCGTTGATCCGGCCAATGCCGAGCGCTATCAGAAAAACGCCAAGGCATTTGACGAACGTCTGGACGCACTGGATCAGCGTTTGAAGAAGCGTCTGGCCAGCGTTGAAGGCAAGCCGTACTTCGTTTTTCACGAGGCGTTTGATTACTTTGAAGAGGCTTACGGCCTGAAGCATGCCGGCGTGTTCAGCGTGGCCGCCGAAGTGCAGCCGGGCGCGCAACATGTCGCGGCGATGCGCAAGCGCTTGCAGGAAGTCGGCAAGACGTGTGTGTTCAGTGAGCCGCCGTTGCGGCCGCGTTTGGCCGAAACCTTGGTTGCAGGTTTGCCGGTGAAACTGGCGGAGCTGGACGCGTTGGGCGGGTACACCCCGGCGACAGCTCAGGGCTATGAGCAAGTGCTAGAGAAGTTGGGCAATGATCTGGCGGGATGCCTGGAATCTCTGTAGCCGCATAGAAAAAGATCGCAGCCTTCGGCAGCTCCTACAGGTAATCCCATGTAGGAGCTGCCGAAGGCTGCGATCTTTTGATATTAAAGCGCGAAAGGCAAAGGTGTATTGACCTGCTGCCGCTGCGCCAACCGCTGTTCAAACTCTTTCGGATCGTGAATCAACACGTCCTGCCCGGCGAACTGCTCCGCCGCGATCAACCGCGACAGCCAGAACCGCACACAGGCTACACGCAGCATCGTCGGCCACAACTCAGCCTCCGCCGCCGTGAACGGTCGCAACGCCGCATAGGCGCCGAGAAACGCGCGGGCACGCGGCCCGTCGATTAAACCGTCCTCGTCCGAGCACCAGTCATTCAAGGCGATCGCCACGTCATAGAGCATCGGCCCTGAGCAGGCGTTGTAGAAGTCGATCAAACCGGTCAGGTGCGTGCCTTCGAACATCGCGTTATCGCGAAACAGGTCGGCGTGGATGTTGGCGCGAGGCAGCGCAAGAATCTTGTCTTTGCGCTCGGTGATCTCGTTCAACGCCTTTTGCAGCAGCGCACGCGGCTCATCGCTCAGGTGCGAAAGAAACTCCGTGCCCTCTTCCAGCATCCAGTCCAGACCACGGTCGGTCTTGCGCTTGATCATGCGCTCGTCCTGGGTCGCCAGGTGCAGGTGCGCCTGCAACTCGCCGACCTGCGCGCAATGCTGAGCATTAGCGACCTTGATGTGCTTACCGGAAAGGCGCGGTTGCAGCAGTGCCGGTTTGCCTTTCAGCTCACGCAGCGCCACGCCGTCGGTGGTGCGAAGTGCGTACGGCACCGGCAGATCGGCTTCATGGAGCACATCGAGCAGGTCGATGAAAAACGGCATCTCCTGCACCGGGCCGCGCTCGACCAGGGTCAGGACGAATTCGCCCTGCTCCAGGCTGATAAAGAAATTGGTGTTTTCGCTGCCGGCGGCGATCCCCTGGAAATCAAGCAGACGGCCAAGCCCGTAAGGGGCGAGAAAGGTTTCCAGCTCGGGCCGAGCCAGGGGAGTGAACACAGACATGTTTTAACTGCCAGTACGGGCGCCGCCAATCGCGGCGCCGGGTGAATTAAAAATCTACTTCCATTCGAAAATCTTCCACGACGGAATCAGCATATCCGGCTGATCCGAGCGGATGAAGTTTGCATCCGTCCCATCTGCACGCACCAGAAAGTACGGCGGCGCGCCCTTCGGCGTGACTTTGATCGCGTACAGGAAGCCGTTTTGCCGGTACTCCTGAATCGTCTTGTCGCCTTCCGTGCGAATGGTTACTTCAGGATCCCCTGACGGCGCATCATCCGCCGCCATCGCGGCCAACGGTGAGGCAGCAATCAGACCGACCAGCAGCAAGCGATTTAACGTACGCATGATAACCTTGTCCCTTTGTCGTCAACGGTCCCGCTATTCTAGCGCCGGACCCGCCGAAAAGGTTGATCCTGCTCATGAGCCAAGCCCCCCTCGTCCTGGTGGACGGTTCGTCTTACCTGTACCGCGCCTTTCACGCGCTGCCACCGCTGACCACGTCCAAAGGCCTGCCGACCGGCGCGGTCAAGGGCGTGTTGAACATGCTCAAGAGCCTGCGCAAGCAATATCCGAATAGTCCGTTCGCCGTGGTGTTCGACGCCAAGGGTGGGACTTTTCGCGATGAGATGTTCGCCGAATACAAGGCCAACCGTCCGAGCATGCCCGACGACATGCGCGTGCAGATCGAGCCGCTGCACCAGAGCGTGATCGCCCTCGGTTTCCCGCTGCTGTGCGTGGAAGGCGTCGAGGCTGACGACGTGATCGGCACCCTGGCGCGCAGCAGCGCGGCGGCGGATCGCCCGGTGATCATCTCCACCGGCGACAAGGACATGGCGCAACTGGTCGATGGCCACATTACTTTGGTCAACACCATGTCCGGTAGCTCGATGGACGTGGAGGGCGTTAAGGAGAAATTCGGCGTCGCTCCGGAGCAGATCATCGATTATCTGGCGCTGATGGGCGATTCGTCCGACAACATTCCGGGCGTTCCCGGCATCGGCCCGAAGACTGCGTCCGGCCTGTTGGTCGGCGTCAACGGCGGCCTCACCGAGCTGTACGCCAATCTCGACATCGTGCCGACCCTGCCGATTCGCGGCGCCAAGACCCTGCCGGCCAAGCTTGAAGAGCACAAGGAGATGGCGTTCCTCTCCTATCAACTGGCGACCATCAAGGTCGACGTGCCGCTGGACGTCGAACTCGACGACCTGCAGATGGGCGCCGAAGACCCGGCCAAGCTCTACGAGCTGTACTCGCTGCTGGAATTCAAAAGCTGGATCAATGATCTCGATCGCGACGCCAAACGTCTGGAACTGAGCGCAGCCAGCGAACCTGCGCTGGCCGGCGATCTGTTCAGCGCACCAGCGGAAGAAGCGCCTGTCGCTCCCGCCGAAGCTGCCTACGAAACCATCCTTGATCAGGCGCGCTTCGACGTCTGGCTGGAAAAACTCAACAACGCCAAGCTGTTCGCCTTCGACACCGAAACCACCGGCATCGACGCGCAGCAAGCGCAGCTGGTCGGCCTGTCGTTCGCCGTGCAGGCCAACGAAGCCGCGTACATTCCGCTGACCCACTCCTACATCGGCGTGCCGGAACAGCTGGATCGCGACACCGTGCTGCGCGCACTCAAGCCGATTCTCGAAGACCCGAGCAAGCTGAAGGTCGGCCAGCACGCCAAGTTCGATATGAATATTCTGGCCAACTGTGCCATCGGCGGCGATCAGAGCCAAGGCATCAACGTGCGCGGCATCGCCTTCGACACGATGCTTGAGTCCTACGTGCTCAACTCCACCGCCACCCGCCACGACATGGACAGCCTCGCGCAGAAGTACTTGGATCACACCACCGTGAGCTTCCAGGACATCGCCGGCAAAGGCGCCAAGCAGCTGACTTTCGACCAGATCGCTTTGGAACAGGCCGGGCCGTACGCCGCCGAAGACGCTGATATCACCCTGCGCCTGCACCAGACGCTGTTCGAAAAACTCAGCGCCATCCCGAGTCTGGCCAGCGTTTTGACCGACATCGAGATTCCGCTGGTGCCGGTACTGGCGCGCATCGAACGCCAAGGCGCGTTCGTTGATGCCGAACTGCTCGGCATTCAGAGCATCGAACTGGGCAACAAAATGGTCGCACTTGAGCGCGAAGCGTTCGAGATCGCCGGGGAAGAATTCAACCTTGGCTCGCCGAAGCAGTTGGGCGTGATTCTCTACGAGAAACTCGGCCTGCCAATATTGAAGAAGACCGCCAAGGGCCAACCGTCCACCGCTGAAGAAGTGCTAGCGAAGCTCGCTGAAGACGATCACCGCTTGCCGAAGGTGCTGATGGAGCACCGGTCGATGAGCAAGCTGAAAAGCACCTACACCGATCGCCTGCCGGAGCAGATCAATCCGCGCACCGGGCGTGTCCACACCTCGTATCACCAGGCTGTGGCATCGACCGGGCGTTTGTCCTCGAGCGATCCAAACCTGCAGAATATCCCGGTGCGCACCGCGGAAGGCCGGCGCATCCGTCAGGCGTTCGTCGCGCCAAAGGGCTACAAACTGCTGGCGGCGGACTATTCGCAGATCGAACTGCGGATCATGGCGCACCTGTCCAAGGACGAAGGCCTGATGAATGCCTTCCGCAACAATCTGGACGTGCACACCGCCACCGCTGCCGAAGTGTTCAAGGTCGAACTCAACGAAGTGACCTCCGACCAGCGCCGTGGCGCCAAGGCGATCAACTTCGGCCTGATCTACGGCATGGGCGCACAGAAGCTCGGCAAGGACATCGGCGTCGACACCAAGACCGCCAAGGCTTATATCGACACCTACTTCGCCCGTTATCCGGGGGTTCGCGAATACATGGATCGCACCCGCGCACAGGCGGCGGATCAGGGTTATGTCGAGACCTTCTTCGGTCGTCGTCTGTACCTGCCAGAAATCAACTCGAACAAGCCGCAGGAACGTGCCGCTGCCGAGCGCACAGCGATCAACGCGCCGATGCAGGGCACGGCTGCCGACATCATCAAGAAAGCCATGGTGGCGGTGGATAACTGGTTGGCGACATCCGGGCTGGACGCCAAAGTCATCCTGCAGGTGCACGATGAACTGGTGCTGGAGGTTCGTGAGGATCTGGTCGAACAAGTCAGTGCCGAGATTCGCGTGCACATGAGCGAGGCGGCGAAACTGGATGTGCCGCTGCTGGTCGAAGTGGGTGTGGGCAACAATTGGGATGAGGCTCACTGAGGCTTTTGAACACGGTTTGCCGCGACCTGTTGTCGCGGCAGCGCCAGTAAAACCTGCTTATTTCGAAAAGCGCTTGGGATTATTCCAAAGCTTTTTGAAAAAAATCTGAACTAATCTGGAAGGACACCACTCAGAGATACTGAATGGCTGGTGAAGCCCTTCGATGCTCCTATGTTGTGTTAAGTGTTGGCAGATATCTGAACCCCGCCCTAGCGGTTCGGAACTTAAACCCCGGAACTTCTCCCTCCCCAATGAAGTCCGGGGCTTTTTTTGCCCGAAAATTGGCTGTGGCACGCTCAGACTGCGTTGAAAGCACAGCTAAAAATGCTCATTTAGGTACCCTAAACTCCGCTTTTTAGCTGTGCTTTCGCCTTGCCTGAGCGCACCACAGCCAATTTTCTAATCCCTGTTTTACTCAGCCGCCTCGGCGCCTTTGTCTGCCAGTTCCATCCAGCCGGCCAGTACAGTGTAGGCCTCTTCCAGGCCCATGCGTTTTGGCGCCGAGAACAGCTGGATGGTGACCAGGTCGCCCCAACCCTTGCGGATTTCCGACTGCACTTTGAGCAGGGTGTTCTTGGCTGCGCCGTAGGTCAGCTTGTCGGCCTTGGTCAGCAGGATGTGCATTGGCATGCCGGCCGCAACGGCCCAGTCGAGCATCAGCAGGTCGAAGTCGGTCATTGGATGACGGATGTCCATCATCAGAATCAGCCCCTTCAAACTCTCGCGGCCACCGAGGTAAGCCTCGAGGTGACGCTGCCAGTGCATCTTCAGCGGGATCGGTACTTTTGCGTAACCGTAGCCCGGCAGGTCGACCAGACGGCGATCTTCGTCTAGCTTGAAGAAGTTCAACAGCTGTGTGCGACCTGGGGTTTTCGAGGTGCGCGCCAGACTGGCGTGAGTCAAAGTGTTCAGTGCGCTGGATTTGCCGGCGTTGGAACGACCGGCGAACGCTACTTCGAAGCCTTCGTCGTCAGGGCATTGATCGACTTTGGCGGCACTGAGCATAAACGTGGACTGTTGGCACAGGCCGAGGATGGGATTCTTGAGTTGCATGGGATTTCCGATGTGGGCGGCGCCGGGATTGGGCGCGGAACGCGGTGTCGCTTCCGTTTCAGTGACGCCAGTATATAATGCCGCAGATTTTGTGTGTGCTTTGTCCCAGCGTAGGATGAAGTTCACGAGAGCGACAGACCTTGATTGCGCATTAGAACGCAGAACGCTCTCAACCCTGAAAAGGTCGTTTTATGACGAAATGGCTGCTGGCTGCCGGAGTCTTGATGCCGCTTTACAGCGCACAGGCTACACAGGATCCGGAAGCTGTGTACAACCGTGTTTGTGGTGCCTGTCATTCCGGCCAACTACCCATGGCGCCCGAAAGAGGCGATCAGGAAGCTTGGACGCCGAGGTTGGCGAAAGGTATGGAGACGCTGGTGCAACACGTGACCCAGGGTTTCAAGGCGATGCCGCCGCGTGGTTTGTGCATGGACTGCAGTGCCGAGGATTACCAAGCCATCATCCTGTGGATGAGCGCGAGTAAGCCCGGTCCATAACTTAACCCTTAGCCGTAGTTGGATTAGCTGATGAACAAATTGATCGTGAGTCTGCTGTTGACCGTGGGAATCTCAGGCTTCGCCCATGCTGCCGGTGATGCCGCAGCAGGCCAGGCAAAAGCCGCCGTATGCGGAGCCTGCCATGGCCCGGACGGGAACAGCATGGCGCCAAACTTTCCGAAACTGGCCGGTCAAGGTGAACGCTACCTGACCAAGCAATTGCACGACATCAAGTCGGGCAAGCGCACCGTTCTGGAAATGACCGGCCTGCTGACCAACCTGAGCGATCAGGACCTGGCGGACATCGCCGCCTACTTCGCCAGCCAGAAAGGCAGCGTCGGCGCCGCCGATCCGAAGATCGTCGCTCGCGGTGAGGCCCTGTTCCGTGGCGGCAACCTGGCCAAGGGCCTGCCAGCTTGCACCGGCTGTCACTCACCGAACGGCGCTGGCAACGCCGCGGCAGGCTTCCCGCACCTGGGTGGCCAACACGCTCAATACATCGCCAAGCAACTGACCGATTTCCGCAAGGAAGAAGGCGGCCGCAACAACGACGGCGACACCATGACCATGCAGACCATCGCCAAGCGCCTGAGCGACGAAGATATTGCTGCGGTCTCCAGCTACATTCAAGGTCTGCACTAAGCGCATTTGGCAGCGATAGATCTCGCGCAACGTTAACGCTCGATTAATCCGTCGCAGCAAGTATAAAAAGGGTGGCTTTGGCCGCCCTTTTTTGTGGCCGCTGCCGTTACACTACAGAACTCATGCCCGCCAGGATCTGTCTGAAAACAGGTCGCGCGAGGCGACCCAAATTGTCCAGGAGTAAAGCATGCGTAATCTGATCATCAGCGCCGCCCTCGTCGCTGCCAGCCTGTTCGGCGTGACCGCTCAAGCCGCCGAAACCCCTGCCGCACCGTATGTCGAACTGGCCAATCCGGTGCCGGTGGCAGAGCCTGGCAAGATCGAAGTGGTCGAGCTGTTCTGGTACGGCTGCCCGCACTGCTACGCCTTTGAGCCGGTGATCAACCCGTGGGTTGAAAAACTGCCATCCGACGTCAACTTCGTGCGTATTCCGGCGATGTTCGGCGGCCCATGGGACGCTCACGGCCAGATGTTCCTGACCCTCGAAGCCATGGGTGTCGAGCACAAGGTTCACAGCGCCGTGTTCAACGCAATCCAGAAAGAACACAAGAAGCTGACCGACAAGAACGACATGGCTGACTTCCTCGCCACTCAAGGCGTGGACAAGGACAAGTTCCTCGCCACCTTCGACTCGTTCGCCATCAAAGGCCAGATCGTCAAGGCCCGTGAACTCGCCAAGAAGTATGAAATCACTGGCGTGCCAACCATGATCGTCAACGGCAAGTACCGCTTTGACATCGGCTCTGCCGGTGGTGCCGAACAAGCGCTGCAACTGGCTGACCAACTGGTCGCCAAAGAGCGAGCGGCAACCAAGGCTGCAGCCAACTAAGCGCCGCCCCCGCCATGCGCCGCTGGAAGTCTGAACGCATCGTTGGCCTGCATGATCCGCAGGTCAACGAGCATCACCTGGAGTCCACGGGCCTGCCCGCAGACCAACGTCTGCGCCTGCTCAGTTTCAATATCCAGGTGGGCATCAGCACCGAGCGCTATCGGCATTACCTGACCCGTAGCTGGCAGCACCTGCTGCCGCACAACGGTCGCTCAGGCAATCTGCAAAAGATCGGCGACTTGCTCGGCGACTTCGATCTGGTCGCCTTGCAGGAAGCCGATGGCGGCAGCCTGCGTTCGGGCTACGTCAATCAGGTCGAACACCTTGCCCAGCTCGGCGCCTTCCCTTACTGGTATCAACAACTCAATCGCAATCTCGGCCGACTGGCCCAGCACAGCAACGGCGTGCTGAGTCGTCTGAAACCGTCGGCGATTGAAGATCACCCGCTGCCAGGCCCGAAAGGTCGTGGCGCGATTCTGCTGCGCTTCGGCGAAGGTCCGGAGGCGTTAGTGGTGGTGATGATGCACCTGGCCCTTGGCGCGCGAACCCGCAGCCTGCAACTGGCCTATATTCGTGAGCTGATCGGCGGTTACAAACACCAAGTGTTGATGGGCGACATGAACACCCATGCCAGCGATCTGCTGCAACATTCTCCGTTACGCGATCTCGGCCTGCTGGCCCCGCAGGTGGAAGCGACATTCCCCAGCTGGCGTCCTCAGCGTTGCCTTGATCATATTTTGCTCAGCCCGACCCTGACGCTGGAAAAGGTCGAAGTGCTGGCACAACCGATTTCCGATCACCTGCCGGTCGCGGTAGAGATTCGTCTGCCGGGTTCGCTCACGGCCGATGCATTGCCCGCGTTGAGTCCTGCCCCTCGCGGAACCCCTGAATGAGCGACGACGCCCAGCGCTGGAAAGAGAAGTACCTCAAAAGCATCGAACAGCAAGACAAGCTTGAGCGGCGCTGGGCCGCCAGGCTCGACTTGCTGCGGCGCGGTCTGGTGCGCAGCACACTAGCGGCTGAAGGCACCGATAAAGTCGTCGATCAGTGCATGAAAGAGATGCGCGACGTGGTGCGCACCGACGACATGGACGCCGGCCTCGCCGCCCTGTTGCCGCGCTTGGAAAAAGCCGTGCTCGATTCCGAGCAGCGCCGCGAAACCCGCATCGATCAAGTCAGTACCGCGCTGACATCGCTGGTCACTCAGTTGCAGGCTTTGCCGTTGCCGCGTGAAGTCGCTCAGCCACTGAAGAAATTCGCCAAACAACTGGATAGCCGCGTCGGTTCGGCGCGGGAAATGCCACTGTTGCTGAGTGAACTCAGCGGCTTGCAGGGCAAGGCTTTGAGTCAGCTGGAAACGCCAGCCGAACCGGGACGCCCAGGATTGTTGCAGCGTTTGTTTGGTAGCCGTGACAGCGAAGAAGCGCTAGCGACACAATCCCCCGCGCAGGTTCCAGCCTCGCCGCCAGAGCAACCACTGGCTGCACCGTCAACCACAGCGGAAACCGCACAGCTCGCGCCTGTCGCGGCGGCTGAGCCGGTACCGGCAGCGCCTGCCAGCAAAGCACTTGCGCCTGTTGTCGAACCACCCACGCCAGCCGCTCCAGCCCAGTTGGAACCGGCAAATGTAGTGGCCTTCGTACCGCCAACGGTCATCAGCGAAGTTATCAGTGAACCGCTCGAACCGGAGGCAGAGCGCTTCGAGCCCGAGCCTGTTTTCGCCCCGGCTTCAGCGCCGGCTCAAGCGCCGATCACCGCTGAGGCGGTCAATCCCGATGAACTGATCCACCCCGGTGATCCATCACCACCGATCATCGACAGCCTGCCCCTGCCCGAACCGATTGCTCAGGCGCTGGCCGCCATCGACCCGGAACAGCCCGAGCACGACATCCTGTTCGCCCTGCCGGACACCCCGGAGCCGTCTTACAGTTCCGTGGCCAAGCACATCGAAGACACCCTGATCGGGCTGCTCGACGACCTGACCCTGCCGGAACGCCACCGCCCGCAAGCCGAAGCCATGCGTGAGCGGCTAAAACACGGTTTGAACTGGTACGAACTGATCCCGATTCTCGACGATCTTGCAACGTTGATGCTGGCGATCACCGACAGCGGCCAGCACGAATTCGAAGCCTATCTGCAACAGCTCAATGAACGCCTCGAAGCGTTTCAGAGCAATCTGCAAGCCGCCAGCGAGGGCCATGCCGACAACAGCTCGGCGGCGAAAGCCATGGACACGCAGATCCGTGAGCAAGTCGACGGCCTGCAGACCAGCGTGCAGGAAGCTGCGGATCTGGAAGACCTCAAGCACGTGCTGGAAAATCATCTTGAAGGCCTGCTCGGCACCATGGACCAGCATCAGAAGCAGCGCGACGCCCGCGAGCAGGAAGTCGCCACGCGGCTGAAAAGCCTGTCCGAACGCGTGGCGCATATGGAGCAGGAAGCCCAGGGTTTCCGCGAACATCTTGAAGTACAACGGCAGAAAGCACTGATCGACCCGCTCACCGGCCTGCCGAACCGCGCCGCGTGGAGCGAACGCCTTGAGCATGAAATCAAACAGTGGCAACTGCACGGCAACACGCTGAGCCTGGCCATGCTCGACCTCGATCACTTCAAGCGGATCAATGACAACTACGGCCATCTGGCCGGCGACAAGGTGCTGAAAATCATCGCCACCGTACTGCGCAAGCGTCTGCGCGGCGCCGATTTCATCGCCCGTTTCGGCGGTGAGGAGTTCGTTCTGTTGATGCCGGCGACGCCGCCAGCGGTCGGCGCAAAACTGCTGGAAACCCTGCGCGCCGCTATCGAAGCCTGCCCGTTCCACTTCAAGGGTGAACGAGTGACCATCACCATCTCCATGGGACTGGCGACATTCCGTGCCGGAGAACACAGCGATCTTGTATTGAAGAGAGCCGATCAGGCGTTATACCGAGCGAAAAATGCGGGGCGCAACAGGGTCGAGCTGGGCTGAGCAAATTGTTCCATTTTGTTTAAATCCGCCCACTGACCGTCGAGACGCGAGGCAGTACGTTACACTGTTGCATTACTGTCTTGCGTGTACTGCCTTCTGCCATGAAATTCTTTACCCTCCTCGCTTCGCTGCTCGTTCTGGCCGGTTGTGCCAGCGGCCCTCGCTACAACACCAGCCATCCTTCGGCCAATTACGACAGCCGCATTCAGTTTGTGGTTGTGCATTACACGTCGGCCTCGCTGGAGCGCTCGCTGCAATTGCTGACCCACGGCGAAGTCAGCAGCCATTACCTGATCGGCGACGACAAGAGCGGCACCATCTACAAGCTGATGGACGAAAACCAGCGCGCCTGGCACGCCGGCGAAAGCCAATGGCAGGGCCGTACCTGGCTTAACTCAAGCTCGATCGGTATCGAAATCGTCAATCCGGGCTTCAAGGACACCCCGACCGGCCGTCTGTGGTATCCGTACAGCGAAGCGCAGATTCAATCGTTGATCGTCCTGCTCAAGGACATCAGCAAGCGCAACGGCATCAGCCCGCGCCACATCATTGGCCATAGCGACATCGCGCCATTGCGCAAACTCGATCCGGGCCCTTTGTTCCCGTGGAAACGTCTCGCCGCCGAAGGCTTGGGCATATGGCCGAACGAACAGGCAGTAGCGCGCCAGCAAATGCTGTTCAACAGCAGCGAACTGCCGAGCATCAGCTGGTTCCAGGCACAGTTGGCGCACTTGGGTTATGACACACCGCAGACCGGTGAGCTGGACGTTGCCACACGCCACGTCCTCGCCGCCTTCCAGATGCACTTCCGCCCTTCGCGCTTCGACGGCACGCCGGATGCACAAACGGCAGCGTTGTTGCTGGTACTCAATCAGACAAAATAATGACGCCCGCCCGACGGTCAGGGCGAAATTGCAATCAGCAGCTATAACTCATTGGTAATTCTTCGGATATTCCATGATGGTTGCTACCCGAGAGACGCTGCGTAGCTGGTTTTATCGCCCCTGGTTTTTGGCGATGATCGCGGCTGTCCTCAGTGCCTGCCTGCTGATCGCCGGCGGTATGTTCGTGGCGATGCGTCAGGTCGAGCAAAACGAAAGCCAACAAATGAACGCACAAGGCGAACGTTTCCTGGCCCGCCTCGAACAATTGTTTGGCCAGTTGCGTGAAAGTCTCGATGACCTGGAAGCGCAGCCCTTGCGCAGCTGTGACGATGAAATGATCGCCACCCTGCAGCAAGTCACCTTCAACTATCGCTTCGTCTATGAAGCGGCTTACATGGACGCTTCGCGGATCTGCTCCAACCGTCCGCGCCAGGAAGGCCTGTCGGTGGTCCGCGCGCCAGACATCAAAGGCCCGACCTACAGCTATTGGCTGAACACCACCACCGAACCTGATGAAAACCGCGCGGCGCTGATGCTGGGGCGCGGCAATTTCCGCGTCGCCACCTCGCGCGGGCATCTGACCGACATGGTCGATTTGTCTCCCGGTAGCAGCCTGCTGGTGGTGCTCGATCATGGCACCCGTGCTATCCCGGTGCTTGGCACGGCGCAAGCCTGGCCACCCACGGAACACTGGCCACCGAAAAGTCGCGATGCCCTGCAAGTTACGCAAACCCGGCTGATCTACCGCATGCCCACGGATAATCCGGAGTATCAGTTGGTCCTGATCACACCCAGAACCGGCATGCACATTCCGGCTGTCTGGTGGTGGATCATCCCGGCGTGTCTGCTGCTCGGCGCCTTTGTCGGATTTTTCGTGTTCTTACTGGTGCGCCAGCGTCAGTCTCTGGATGCCGAACTACACGGTGCAATTCGCCGTGGCGAGCTGCAGGTGCTCTATCAACCGATCTTCGACCTCGACAGCCGCAACTGCGTCGGTGCCGAGGCCCTGCTGCGCTGGCGCCGCCCCGACGGTACGCTGACCAGCCCTGACCTGTTCATCCCCATGGCAGAAAACACCGGGCAGATCCGGCAGATGACCGACTTCGTCCTGCAGCGCCTGCTGGAGCAACTGGGCCAGTTGCTGCGCGCCAATCCGCAGCTATACATCTCGGTCAACCTGGCAGCCTGCGACGTGATGGTGCCACGCATCGGCCAGGTCATGGCGCGGCTGCTCACACTGCATCGCGTGGCGGCGCGGCAGATTGCCTTCGAGGTCACCGAACGTGGCTTGATTGATGTGGTGGTGGCACGGGAAAACCTGCAAGCGCTGCGCGATGTTGGCCATCAGGTGCTGATCGACGATTTCGGCACCGGCTATTGCAGCCTCGCCTACTTGCAAACCTTGCCAGTGGACTGCTTGAAGATCGACAAAGCATTCATTGATGCACTGGGCCATGACGCGGCCAGCAGCGGCGTCGCCCCGCACATCATTCACATGGCCCAGGCGCTGGATTTGAAGGTGATTGCCGAAGGCATCGAGCTCGAATCCCAAGCGCAATTGCTCAGCAGTGAAGGGGTGAAATTCGGTCAGGGCTGGTTGTTCGCCCATGCGCTGAGCGCGGTGCAATTCATCGAACTGATCACCCGTGGCCGGCGCCTTGCCGGTCGACGCATGGATGATGAAGCCTAGACAGCGAGCGCCATATAAAACTGCGTGCCCTGCCCCGGCCGTGAGTAAACGCCCATGCGTCCACCATGCAACTGGACGATTTCCTTGCACAACGCCAAGCCCAAACCGGCACCGCCCTTCTTGCGCCCTACCTGCACGAAAGGTTCGAAGATCCGCCCCTGCTGGCCGTAGGCAATGCCTTCGCCGTTGTCTTCGACGCTGATAATCAGCCGCTCGCCATGCCGACGTGCCTGCAAGCGGATCTGACCGTCGCGGGCGGTATGGCGCAAGGCGTTGTCGATCAGGTTATCCAGCACACGATCGAGCTGTGCCTGATCGGCCTGCAAACGTGGCAACGGTCCCTGCACTTCGACATGCAGGGCGATGCCCTTGGCCGCCGCCGAATCGGCAAAGCGCAGTTGCGCCTGCTCCAGCAAATCCTCGATGGAGCATGGTGCCAGCGTGAGTTTCTGCAGGCCATTCTGATAACGCGAGAAGTTGAGCAAGTCGTTTATCAACTGCATCAAGCGCTGCATCTCTTCGTTCACGGTGTCGAGCAAATCGGCTTCGCGCGATTCCGGGGCGTACTTCGCTCGTTCGCGGAACAGCCCGAAGGCCATGTGCATGCCGGTGACCGGCGTGCGCAGCTCATGGGAAGCGCGCAACACGAATTCGCTGCGCACCCGCTCGAAGGCGCGTTGCTCGGTCACGTCATGCAAGACCATCACCGCGCCAAGGATATGCCCCTGCGTGTGGCTGACCGGCGTCAGGCTGTAGGTCAGCAAACGAGATTCGCCGTCGACCTCGATGCTCAGGTCTTCCGGTGCGCGCTCAAGCGAGCCACCGCGCAACACCAGTTGCAACTGCGCATCCAGCTCCGGCCGCTCCAGCGCGGTGCCCAAGCCTTGGCCGAGGCGATCATCGTCCCAACCCAACTGGCGCTGAGCCACCGGATTGAGGTGTTCCAGATGCCCCTGGCGGTCGATCATCAGCAAGCCGTCGTCGATACTGTCGAGCACCGCTTGCAGCCGCTGCTGACCGGCGAACAATTCGTCGACGTTGGTCGCCTGATGTTCCCGCAGGGCCTCAGCCATCAGGCCGAAACGCTTGGTCAGCAGGTTCATTTCCATCGCGGAGGAAATCGGCAGGGTCACTTCAAAATTGCCTTGGCCGATATTGTCCGCCGCCTGCGCCAGCGCCTCGATCGGCGCGCCGAAACGCCGGGCAATCCCGTGGGCCGTGATGAAGCCGATGATCAACACCGCCAGCCCGACAAATCCCAGCAGACCGGCGATCAACAATGCCCGGTCGCGCGCTTGATGCTGAACCGCGTTAATGTTGTCCAGTGCATGCTTGTGTTCAGTGATCAAACCGTTGCGCAGCGTGTTGAAGCGCTCTCGGAGGTTGGCGTTGCGGCTCAACGCAGCCGCCGGATCACGGGACACATCAAAGGCCTGAAGAAAACTCAGGTAATCAGCCTTGGCCTGACTGAAACCATACTGGCGGCCATCGCCAATGTGCTCTTGGGCGATACCGTCATCAAGCAACTTGAGATACTGCTGCTTGGACGCCTCGAACGCGACCGGATCGGGTTCTTCGGCGAGCATGAGGACCAGTTGATCACCCAGGGTTTGTCGCAGCTTGAGGCCCAGATCGAGAGTGACGAAGTTGTTACGCAGCGTCGTTTCCTGCGAGCCAGCCATTTGCATCACGCTGACCAGCCCGAGCAACAGCCCGAGCAAGGCCACGGTGATGAGAGCGGAAATGCTCAAGAACAAACGGGTCCGCAACTTCATCGCCAATTTCATCGTCGGGCACTCACAGGTTGTACTGCTTGCGCTTGCGATACAGGGTCGAGGCATCGATGCCGAGCGTTTTCGCCGCTTGGTCCAAGGTGCCGGCGGTGGCGAGGACGGCGCCGATGTGCGCCTTCTCCAACTCATCGAGACTCAACGCGGCACCGACTCGTGGCGCGTTGTTGGCCGGTTGTTCGGCCATGCCCAGGTGGCTGATCTCCACGCGTTCCTGCGGGCAGATGATGCTCGCCCGCTCGACCACGTTGCGCAACTCGCGAATGTTGCCCGGCCAGCGATAGCCGAGCAGTGCCTCGCGAGCCTCGTCGCTGAAGCCACGTGCCGGACGCGCATACTCTTTGACGAAGCGGGCGAGGAAGCGGTCGGCCAACGTCAGGATGTCCTCGGCACGCTCGCGCAGAGGCGGCAGGTGCAGAGTAATGACGTTGAGGCGATAGAGCAGGTCTTCACGGAATCGGCCGTCACGGACCATGTCTTCCAGATTGAGGTTGGTTGCGGCGAGGATGCGCACATCCGCGCGACGAGTAACCGGATCCCCTACCCGCTCATATTCCTTGTCCTGAATGAAACGCAGCAATTTTGGTTGCAATGTCAGCGGAAAATCGCCGATCTCGTCGAGAAACAGCGTACCGCCGTCGGCCTGATTGACTCGGCCCAGTGTACTTTCGCTGGCACCGGTAAACGCACCTCGACTGTGGCCAAACAGTTCGCTTTCCATCAATTCCGCCGTCAGCGACGGGCAGTTGATGGTCACGCAGGATTTTTTCTCGCGCTTGCTCCAGCCGTGAATCGCTCGGGCCAGCTCACCTTTACCAGTGCCGGACTCGCCGAGGATCAGAATGTTGGCGTCGGTGCCGGCGACCTGACGTGCAGTTTCCAGTACGACTTTCATCGCCGGGCTGTGGGAATCGAGACCGTCCTTCGGTTTGCGGATCTCGCCTTCGAGGGCCTCGAGGCGCGCCGACAGTTGGCGCACTTCCAATTGCTTGGCAGTGGCCAGACGCAACTGATCCGGGCTGCACGGTTTGACCAGATAGTCGGCGGCGCCGGCCTGGATCGCGTCGACGGCGGTATCGACAGCCGAATGCGCGGTGACAATCACCACTCGCATCCATGGTGCCTGAATGCGCATCTGCGCCAGTACGTCGAGGCCGTTGTCTTCTCCCAGACGTAAATCAAGGAAGCACAGATCGAAGACCTGGCGTTGCAGCAAGGTGTCGGCCTGAGCCGCGCTGTTGGCTGTGGCAACCGTATAGCCTTCATCTTCGAGGCAATAACGGAAAGTACGCAGGATGGCGGATTCGTCGTCCACCAGCAGAATGCGGCCTTGATGCTCAGTGGCAGATTCCATTTTTCCTACGCTCCATAGTGATTGGTCTTGGGTTAGTCCCGGAAAAATCGGGCAAGTTGCATGGTTGATTCTGAACGATGCCAGCCATAGGAGGGTAGCTCTCTCCTGCCTTTACGGCCAATACGTTGATTTTGTTGGTTTTTTAAACAAATGCCGATTTGCAGGGCATTCCCTGCGTACTTTTCTGACATCTGCGCCCTGCTCTCAATTCCATAAGAATGAAATCTCCTACGAAAAAATCGTGCATTGCGCACGATCCCAGATGCCCCATCGTGCAGGATGCGTCGCGAAAGTTTTCTACCTCGACTATAACCAATTGATTTTATTGAATATTTTTCAATTAAAAAACTGGCATGCAGGCTGCAATACCTCATTCAGCCCGGGCAGAAATGAACTGCCCCAACCGAATAAGAGTGAGGAACCCAGGATGACTCGCCAACGTGCCGCCCAAGTGCGTATCTCACCACTGCATATTCAGCAAGGTCTGTTTGGCGTACTGGCGCTGTTGATCACCCTGATCGCCTGTCAGCAATACCTGCGCTGGGAAAACAGCCAGCAGGTTGAGCCGCTGATTTCGATCCAGCACAACACGCAAACACACTTCAGCGCCGTCAGCAGCAGCCAGGCCGAGAGCGCCTCGATGCGCATGATGGATGTCGATCAGGCGCAGCCGCTGGATCAACTGCCACGTGAAGAGCGTTGGGTTTTCTAAAGAACAGATGAATTCGGGCGCGCAGCGCCAGAACACGTAACACCCCTAAATAGAGAAGTAAGGAGAATCACCATGTTGAGCTGGGCAATTACATTCTTGATCATTGCCATCATCGCTGCCGTACTGGGCTTCGGTGGTATCGCGGGCACCGCCACGGGTATCGCCAAGATTCTCTTTGTCGTGTTCCTGGTGATGTTCATCGCTTCCTTCTTCTTTGGCCGTCGCGGCCGAGGTTAACGATGACTGTGTTAAAGACACTGGCAGCCGCCCTGCTTCTGGGCGGCAGTGCCATGGCGATGGCGGCCAATGACGGCCAGGCGCGGGTCAACGAACTATTGAGTTCCGACCCGCAGTATCGCGAAACCTGGGAAGGCGTGGTGAAGAAGGAAGAACGCCTGCCGGAATGGGTGATGAACCTGTCCGGCACGCCTGACCAGCAGATGAATGCCGTGACTGAAGATGGCGACCAGTATCTGGTCGGCCCGCTCTGCGAATCCGCAGACAAGTGCCTGAACCACCGCTTGATCGTCGCGTTCAGTTTCGACAAGAAAGACGCATACGCCATGCTCGTGGATGTGCCCGAAGGACTGCCGGCCGACAAGTCGCCAACGCGACATGCCACCTACCGCTTCCTCGGCAAACCCGATCAGGGCATGCAGGATCTTTTGATGGAAACCCTGAAGAAAGATCCGAAGTGGTACTGATTTGAACATGATGGCAGCAGCCCTGCTGCCTTCCATTGCGCCCACCTGAGGAAGGCAGGCGCATGACCAAGGGGCCGGGACGTTCTGACTGTTGCAGGGTCGGAGTGACCTACGGGGACAGGGAGTGCCTGCGCAAGGGCCGGGTCAGGGTAAAAGCTGCGCCGCAGGTTCGCCGACCCGTAGTGGCTCGACGGACTTGCGCTGAGCTTTCCAACACGCAAAACATTGATCCAGAGCGTCTAGCTCATCCTTTTTATCGCTGACACTGCGCGCGAAAACATTACGCGGTGTTTCATGGCGACCGTATATCGACAAAGAGACCACTTAAACAGTAGGACTTCTAGTCTTCCTGCGTAGGCTTTTTCCTAAATATTTCGTCGATTTTTCTCGTTCAAAAAACAACCAACCTAGGCTGTGATGGCCGGTTCACGGCACTTATGCCGGCCGAAATGTCACAATCGAACCGGTTGGGACGCCAGTTTCATTTAAAAAAGCTCATGCCGATTCGGCATAGGGTAGGCGTTTACGGCATTAGACGGCGCAACCTTGCATCGGAATAGTTGCGCCTTTTTTCGCCTGCCGAAGAGCCGTAAATACGCGCTTCGGGGCACCTTATACGGAGGCAGATGCACAGACTTTTCCGCTAAAGAGCGTTCCAGTTCCTGCATGTGCCTGAGTCAAACGCAAGTAAGGGTAAAGATAATGAAGAAGGCAAAAATCAGCCTCGCCTGGCAGATCCTCATCGGTCTTGTTCTAGGGATTGCAATTGGTGCGTTGCTCAATCACTTCAGTGCCGAGAAGGCTTGGTGGATCAGCAACGTCCTGCAACCGGCAGGCGATATCTTTATCCGTCTGATCAAGATGATCGTGATCCCGATCGTCATCTCTTCCCTGATTGTCGGCATTGCCGGCGTGGGCGACGCCAAGAAACTCGGGCGGATTGGCCTGAAGACGATCATCTATTTCGAAATCGTCACCACCATCGCCATCGTTGTCGGCCTGCTGCTGGCCAACCTGTTCCACCCGGGTACCGGCATCGACATGAGCACCCTGGGCACAGTGGACATCTCGAAGTACCAGGCGACCGCCGCCGAAGTGCAGCATGAACACGCGTTCATCGAGACCATCCTCAACCTGATCCCGTCGAACATCTTCGCGGCCATGGCCCGCGGCGAAATGCTGCCGATCATCTTCTTCTCCGTGCTGTTCGGTCTCGGTCTGTCGAGCCTGCAGTCGGACCTGCGCGAGCCGCTGGTGAAGATGTTCCAGGGCGTCTCGGAAAGCATGTTCAAAGTCACCCACATGATCATGAACTATGCGCCGATCGGCGTGTTCGCACTGATCGCGGTGACCGTGGCCAACTTCGGCTTCGCCTCGCTGCTGCCGCTGGCGAAACTGGTGATCCTGGTTTACGTCGCCATCGCCTTCTTTGCCTTCGTGGTGCTGGGCCTGATCGCCAAGCTGTTCGGTTTCTCTGTGATCAAGCTGATGCGCATCTTCAAGGATGAGCTGGTGCTGGCCTACTCCACCGCGTCTTCGGAAACCGTGCTGCCACGCGTGATCGAGAAGATGGAAGCCTACGGCGCACCGAAAGCCATCTGCAGCTTCGTGGTGCCTACCGGTTATTCGTTCAACCTCGACGGTTCGACCCTGTACCAGTCGATCGCCGCCATCTTTATTGCCCAGCTCTACGGCATCGACCTGTCGATCAGCCAGCAGCTGCTGCTGGTTCTGACCCTGATGGTCACCTCCAAAGGCATCGCCGGTGTACCGGGCGTGTCCTTCGTGGTACTGCTGGCCACTCTGGGCAGCGTCGGCATTCCGCTGGAAGGCTTGGCGTTCATCGCCGGTGTCGACCGCATCATGGACATGGCGCGTACCGCTCTGAACGTGATTGGTAACGCCCTGGCGGTACTGGTTATCGCACGTTGGGAAGGCATGTACGACGATGCCAAGGGCCAGCGCTACTGGAACTCCCTGCCGCACTGGCGCAGCAAGGAAAAACTGCCTGCAGGCGAAATCTCGAAGAACTGACACACCCCTGTAGGAGCTGCCGCAGGCTGCGATCTGTTGATCTTGCTTTTTAAAAACAAAATCAAAAGATCGCAGCCTTCGGCAGCTCCTACAGGAGATTGAGGTCAACCCGGTAAATGGGGTGGCAGCAGGTACACTCAAACCCCGGAGAAATCCGGGGTTTGTCGTTTCTGGTGACCCCGCTATCATTCGCGGCATTCTTCGGGGGATTTGACTGATGCTTAATGGCCTGTGGCTTGGCTTCTTCATCGTGGCAGCCGTATCGGCGCTGGCGCAGTGGCTGATCGGCGGCAACGCCGGGATCTTTGCGGCGATGGTGGAAAGCATTTTCGCCATGGCCAAGCTCTCGGTCGAAGTCATGGTGCTGCTGTTCGGCACCCTCACCCTGTGGCTGGGCTTTCTGCGCATCGCCGAGAAGGCCGGGATCGTCGAGTGGCTGGCCAAGGTACTCGGCCCCCTGTTCCTTCGGCTGATGCCGGAAGTCCCGGCCGGTCACCCTGCCCTTGGCCTGATCACTCTGAACTTCGCCGCCAACGGTCTGGGCCTCGACAACGCGGCCACGCCCATCGGCCTGAAAGCCATGAAGGCGCTGCAGGAGCTCAATCCCAGTGCCACCATCGCCAGTAACGCGCAAATCCTCTTCCTGGTGCTCAACGCCTCCTCCCTGACCCTGCTGCCGGTGACGATCTTCATGTACCGCGCCCAGCAAGGCGCGCCAGATCCGACGCTGGTGTTCCTGCCGATCCTGCTGGCGACCAGTTGTTCGACGATCGTCGGCTTCCTCTCGGTGGCGTTCATGCAGCGCCTGCGGATCTGGGATCCAGTGGTGCTGGCCTATCTGGTACCGGGTGCGCTGTTGTTGGGTGGCTTCATGGCGTTGCTCGGCACCCTTTCAGCGACGGCTTTGGCGGGATTGTCGTCGATCCTCGGCAATCTCACGCTGTTCGGGTTGATCATGCTGTTTCTGATCATCGGCGCGTTGAGGAAAGTGAAGGTTTACGAGGCGTTCGTTGAAGGCGCGAAGGAAGGCTTCGACGTCGCGAAGAACCTGCTGCCGTATCTGGTGGCGATGCTCTGTGCGGTCGGCGTACTGCGTGCTTCCGGGGCGTTGGACTTCGGTCTGGATGGCATTCGTCATCTGGTCGAGTGGGCGGGTTGGGACACACGGTTTGTCGATGCGTTGCCGACGGCGATGGTCAAGCCGTTCTCCGGCAGCGCAGCGCGGGCCATGCTGATCGAGACGATGAAGACCTCGGGCGTCGACAGCTTCCCGGCGCTGGTCGCGGCGACGGTGCAGGGTAGTACCGAGACGACGTTCTATGTGCTGGCAGTGTATTTCGGCGCGGTGGGCATTCAGCGGGCGCGGCATGCGGTGGGGTGTGCGTTGCTGGCGGAACTGGCGGGTGTGCTCGGCGCGATTGGCGTGTGCTACTGGTTCTTCGGCTGATCACACATCAAAATTGTAGGAGCGAGTCTGCTCGCGATAGCGGTTTATCAATCGCCATCATCGGTGACTGATACACCGCTATCGCGAGCAGGCTCACTCCTACAGGGGTTGTGTGTCGGGCTTAAGGTTTTGGGGGGGCCAGTTTCTGGCCTTGTTCGACAGCCCAAGCGACGATTTTGGCGGTCAGGCGATCACTGGCCTGGCCAAACCCGGCCACCACCGCCGGCACCTGTACATCGTTCAGAGGCTGGCGCTCTTCAAAGCGGCGACTGGCCAGAATGCGCTGGTCATAACCGCGCACCAGCAACGCATCGACGCGCACCACAACGCTGGCCTGTGAGCCTTGGTATTCGGTCTGAAACGCCTGCAAACTCCCGCCCAATTCCAGATCCGCCGCAAAGTTGCTGTCATCGGTACTAAGCAACGTCACCCGACCATCACGCTGAAACCCATCGAGCAAGCGATTACGCACCAGCACCGGCGCCGGATCACTCCAGCGCGAGCCCTTGTAACTGCTGATCACGTCGCCCTGCGGAATCACCGCAATCGTCGGCCGGTTCAACGCCTCACTGGCCTGCAACTTGTTCAGCCGCAACGACCAAGACTGAGTCGCCGCTGAACTGGCCGAGGCGGGCGCCTGTGCGGCCGGCAGGCGATAGACATCCGACGGCTCGGACTGGGGCAGAATCGAACAGGCGCTGATCAGCGTGAAGCCGGCGAGGAGGGCAAGTCGAGTCAGCTTCATGGCGTGAATTCCTTGTTCTTGTCACGGCCCAGCAGGTAGCCGCTGGGGTTGGCCTCAAGGCGTTGGGAGATGGCGCGCAGCGAGGTCAGCGTCTCGCGCAGTTCGCGGATCGCCGGGGCCAGGCCATTAAGGCCCTGCATGCCGTTGTCGAGGGAGTTTTCGTTTTTGTTCAGCAGGGTGCTGATCGTCGCGGTACTTTGCTCCAGCGACTTCATGGCTTGTTCGGCACTGCCCAACGCCTGTTTGCCCTGATCGTTGATCAAGCCGTTGGCATTGCGCATCAATAACGAGGTCTGTTCGAGCATGCTGCCGGCCTGTTTGCCAACGCTCGCCAGTTGTTGCATGGCTTGCTTGATGTCACCGCGCTGATCGTTGATCGTCCCGGTGGTCTGCTCCAGATGGGCGAGGGTCTTGCTGACGCGCTCGACGTTCTCGGCGGAGAACATCTGGTTGGCGTTCTGCAGCAGCGCAGTGATGCCGGTCATCAAATCGTTGGAGTCATTGAGCAAACGCGAAATAGGCGAGGGCGATGCAACGATGGTCGGCAGATTACCGTCATGCCCACGCAGTTTCGGGCTTTCCGGGGTGCCACCGCTGAGCTGGATGATCGACGTCCCCGTGATCCCGGCCAGCGCCAGTTTGGCCTGGGTGTCCTCCTTGACCGGCGTATCACCGGCCAGACGAATCCGCGCCAGCACCCGCCGCGGATCCTTTGGATCGAGGCGCAGGTTGATCACATCGCCGACCTTGATCCCGCTGTACTGCACCGGGCTGCCCTTGGACAAGCCACTGACCGCCTCGCTGAAGACAATCTCGTAATCCTTGAACTCGGTGTCGACACTGGACTTTGCCAGGAAAAGACCGAAGAGCAGGGCACCTGCCACCACAATCACGGTGAACAGGCCGATCAACACATGATGCGCTCGGGTTTCCATGTCAGACCTCGTTGAGCAATTTGGCGGCGTCCAGCGCCGAGCGGCCGCGCGGGCCGTGGAAGTATTCGTGAATCCACGCGTCGGCGGTTTCCGAGACGACGTCGATGGGACCTGCCACCAGCACTTTTTTCTGCGCCAGCACCGCCACGCGGTCGGTGATGGTGTAGAGCGTGTCGAGGTCGTGGGTCACCAGAAACACGCTGAGGCCGAGCGCATCGCGCAGGGTCAGGATCAATTGATCGAACTGCGCCGCACCAATCGGATCGAGGCCGGCGGTGGGTTCATCGAGAAACAGGATGTCCGGGTCCAGCGCCAGAGCCCGGGCCAGAGCAGCGCGTTTGATCATGCCGCCGGACAGCGATGCCGGGTATTTGTCCGCCGCCGACAGCGGCAACCCGGCCAGCGCCAGCTTCACCGCAGCCAAGTGCTCGGCGTCGTTGCGGCTGAGGCCGGCGTGTTCGATAAGGGGCAGGGCGACGTTCTCAGTAACGGTCAGCGAGGAGAACAGCGCGCCTTTCTGAAACAGCACACCAAAACGGCGTTCGATCAGCGAGCGCTCATGCTCGGACAGGCTCGGCAGGTTCTTGCCGAACACTTTGACGATGCCTTCGCTAGGCCGGCGCAGGCCGACGATGCTGCGCAGCAACACCGATTTGCCGCTGCCGGAGCCGCCGACCACGGCGAGAATCTCGCCTTTGTACAAATCCAGGTCGAGGTTCTCGTGCACGCTCTGGCTGCCGAAGCGATTGCACAGGCCACGGACTTCGATCACCGCCTCCGAGGGCGCGCGGGGTAGACGACTCACCAGCCCATCTCCATGAAGAACAGCGCGGCCACCGCGTCGAGCACGATCACCACGAAAATCGATTGCACCACGGCGGACGTGGTGTGGGCGCCGACCGACTCGGCGCTGCCACTGACCTTGAAGCCTTCCAGGCAACCAATCGCGGCAATGATGAAGGCGAAGATCGGCGCCTTCACCAAGCCTACGAGAAAGTGCTGCACGCCGATGTCCGACTGCAGCAGGGTCAGGAACATCGCCGGCGAGATATCCAGCGACACCGCGCAGACCACGCCGCCGCCGATAATCCCGCAGAGCATCGCCAGGAAGGTCAGCATCGGCAACGCCACCAGCATCGCCAGCACGCGCGGCACCACCAGCAGCTCCATCGGATCAAGGCCGAGGGTGCGAATCGCATCGATTTCCTCGTTGGCCTTCATCGAGCCGATCTGCGCAGTGAAGGCACTGGCAGTGCGCCCGGCCATGAGGATTGCCGTGAGCAGCACACCAAATTCGCGCAGGAACGAGAAGCCCACCAGGTCCACGGTAAAAATCGTCGCACCGAAACTGGCGAGCACCGTGGCGCCGAGAAACGCCACCACCGCACCCACCAGAAATGTCAGCAATGCCACGATCGGCGCGGCATCGAGGCCGGTCTGCTCGATGTGCGCGATCATTGGCGTGATGCGCCAGCGCTTGGGCCGTAACAGGTTGCGAGCGATGGTTTCCATGATCAGGCCGACGAAACCGAGCAGTTGCAGAGTGTCCTGCCAGACGGTGTCGACGGCGCGACCAATGCGCGTCAGCAGTTGCACACTGACGCTGATTTCCGGCTCTTTGATCGGCACGCAGAAATCGGTCATCGAGCAGTACACGGTTTGCAGCAGCGCGCGGTCGGCGGAGGTCAGGGTGCAATCGGGGTGTTCGGCGGATTTGCCCAGGCGTTCGGAGCCGAGCAGTTCGACCAGCAACGAAGCGCCAGCGGTGTCGAGGGCGCCGAGGCTGTTGAGGTCGATCGGGGTGTTGGCATCGTACTGACCGTGGAGCTTTTCGCTCAGTTGCTTGAGCTCGGCGTAATGGGCAAGCGTCCAGTCCCCCGTGACCCGCAGGCGGGCAGGGGTTATCGACGTGTCCAGTTGAGCATTACCGCTGATCGAGCTGCTGGTCATAAGCTCCGTGCTTGTTCGGCCTTTATGCGAACTAACGTAATAGCACGAACCGGATTACTTTTCTTTGATCGCTGTGCTGTCCGTGACTTCGAAACGCAGCACGCCGATCACCTGGCCATCCTCGGTCAACACCCGCACTTGCCACTTGCCCGCCGGGTTGCCGGGGAAGTTCTGCTTGTGCGTCCACGCACGGTAGCCTTCCTTGCGCCCGCCATGGATGTCGAGGGCGATGCGGTCGACCTCTTTGCCGTTGAATTGCCAGACGTGATAAATCCGCTCATCCAGCCCGCGCGGCGCGTTGATAGCGGTATAGGCATAAAGGCCATCGCCACGAATCTGTTCGGCGCTGACCGTGTCGAGGCTGGCGCCGGGGGTGCGGTCCTGCATTTGCGTGCTGATCGCCACGTCGGTCATCCACAGCGTCGCCGGTGGCACCCACGAACGCAGCGCCCAACCCACGCCACCGATGCCGACCGTGATGCACAGGATCGCCAGGGCATTGCGCAGCGTGCGGATCGGGAAGATCGACGCCAGACTCGGGAACGACAACAACACGGCAATGCCAAGCGCCCACTTGAAGCTTTGCGCGGTGGTCAGGTGCATGATCACCGGCAACGCGGTGAGCAGGGCGGCGAACAGGGTCAGAGTGTGCAGCGCGAGAAACGCCCAGCGCCGTGGCGCCAGCCATTTGTAATAGAGCGGATCGACGATGGAAATCAGTGCCGCGACGCTGAGCAGGCCGGTGAAAAACAGCTGTCCGCTATTCCACGTCGTGGTGATGAAAAAGAACGGCAGGACGAAAAACAGGCTTTCCTGATGGATCATCTGCGTCGCGTAACGCAGCAGCGGCTGGGGAATCTCGCGTTTGAACACGCGGGTGAAGAGGCCGGTGAGGGTGTTTTCCAGCATCAGCCAGATCCAGCTGAGCAGCATGATCACGGTGATCCAACTCGCCAGGCCCTGCTGACGATCGACCATGATGAAACTGCCGACCCCGGAGATGAACCCGCCAAGCGCAATGACCCCGGGATAGCGCTTCATCAGTTCGAGAATGCGCTGGATCAGGAGCTGTATTTTTGGCATTTGGGCGGTTCACGACTTGAGGGGAAAAAACCTCGACAGAGTAGCGCTGGCAAGGCTGATGGTCACTTAAAACCAACGCATTTCATTGTAGGAGTGAGCCTGCTCGCGATTGCGGAATATCAGCCGAAGAAATGGTGACTGAAGGACCGCTATCGCGAGCAGGCTCACTCCTACAGGATTAGTGCTCGGCCGGCCGGCGGCGGTGATGCAAACGCCAGCCGATCAGGACCAGCAACACCAGACCCAAGCCACCCGCACTCAACCACAAAACCTGATCATCACTGATCAACGGCTTCTCGATCCGCAGATACCCCGGTTGCAACAGCAACTCACGCATGGCCTTGTTCGCCGCTTCCAGCGTCACCCCTTGCAGCTCGCGCGCGGGGTTGGCAAAACGGCCGTCCTGGTAATCACCGAGGGCGCTCCAGTAGTAATCCGCCATCGCGCTGTTGCCCTGTACCGCCCAAGCCTGATGGGCGATCGAGGCCTGTTTGATCCGCGCGAAAGTATCCGGGTCTAGGCCGTTTTTCAGCAGATCAGCCTTGAGGTCCTCCAGCACCTGAATAGCTTCGTCGACGTCATCACGATCCAGATCGGCATTCAGGCTCATGAAACCGACGCCGCCAAATACCTCACGCTCGGCCCACGGCCCATAGGACAAACCGTGGTTGAGACGAATCTGCCGATACAGCGCCCAATCCAGATAATCCTTGAGGATATCGAACGTCTCATCGTACTGATCGTTCAGCACCGGTTCCGGCACCAGCCAGTGCAACTTGGCGCTGTCGCCGATAAAGCCACGGGTGAGGGTGCGCTCATGGGCGGCGCTAGTGCTGATGTCCGGCAGTGCACGGTGCTCGCTCGGCTCGACCGCTTCGAGCGCGCCCCAGGTGCGTTCCAGATAGGCCGGCAGCAGTTTGTCGAGTTCGCCGACGACGATCAGGGTCATGTTGTTCGGCGCGTACCAGGCCTCGCGCACCTTCTCCAGTTGTTCCTGAGTCAGGTGACCGACCTCGGCGCGCTGCGGGCATTTCAAGCCCAGTTCGACGGCGAGCTGATTGCTCGCGGTGTGGCCAAGGTCCTGACGATCAAGGAAGCGCTGCAGGCGTGTGTAATGGCCGCCGTCCTCGCGCTCGACCACACGTTTGGCGGCGTTGATCGCGTTGTCGTCGATGCGCGTTTGCGTGAGCAGAGCGAGCAGCAGGTCGAGTACCTTGCGCTGGTTTTTCGCCGGCGCTTCGATGACAAACGTGGTGTCGGCGTTACTGGTGAACGCATTCCAGTCACCACCCAGCGCTTGCATACGTTCCTCTAAACCGCCTTCGCCGGTCGCATCGATGCCGCTGAACAACAAATGCTCAAGCAGGTGCGGCAGCTCCTTGTCATCGCAATCGAAATCATCAAGGCCGACGCCCACTACCAACCGGATCGCAACATGCCCGCGCTCGGTGCCGGGCTTGAGCAGCAACTGCAAACCATTGGGCAGCGCATAGCCTTCAACCTGAAAACGATCCAGGGCGAAGGCGGGCAGGGAACCGAGCAACAGACAGGCGAACAACAGGCAACGCATAACAGGCTTCCATACGGCTGATTTGGAGATCCGTGTCGTCAGTCAGATCGCCTTCGCGAGCAAGCTCGCTCCCACATTTGAAATGCATTCCCCACTGTAGGAGTGAGCCTGCTCGCGATAGCGGCCTGAAGGCTGAATCAATGTAACTGACTAAACCAAGCCCCAGTCGTTCAAGGCGAATGCGTAATGTCGGCAATATCATCCGCCGCCAGCGCCCCGGTATCCGCCGTTTCCAGCACCACATACGCACTGCCGCAAAACAGCGAATTGAGCCGCTTCATGTCGGCAATCAACTCCAGATGCAGCGAACTGGTCTCGATACTCTGCACGATCTTGCGTTGCAAACGGCTGACATGCGCATGGGCCAGACGACGTTCCTGCGCGCGAAAGCGGCGTTTCTCGCGCAGTAGCTGGCGGGCGCTTTCGCGGTCACCACTGAGGAACACCGACAGCCCCAACCGCAGATTAGCGATCAATTGCTGCTGCAATCCGGCCAGATCCTCCAGACCTTCCTCGGAAAACGAGCGCCGCTGCGAGGTTTTCTGCTGCTGGATCTTGCGCAGCATGCGTTCGATCAGGTCGGCGGCCAGTTTCAGATTGATCGCCAGCTCGATGATCTCGGCCCAGCGCCGACTGTCCTGCTCGCCGAGGTCTTCGCGGGGCATCTGCGCCAGGTACAGCTTGATCGCGCTGTACAGCGCCTCGACGTCGTCGGTCAATCGGCGCATTTCCTGGGTGACGGCGGTCTGCTTGCCGCGCAGCACATCGAGGGTGGCGTCGAGCATGTTGTCGAGCAGATCGCCCATGCGCAGAGTTTCCCGCGCGGCGTTGGCCAACGCCAGGCTCGGCGTGACCAGTGCCGTCGCGTCGAGGTGACGCGGTTTGGCGGTGCCGTTGACCTCCGGCCGTTCCGGCAGCAGCCACGCGCAGAGGCGCGCCATCGGCCCCACCGACGGCAGCAGAATCAGGCAGCGCGCGGTGTTGTAGAGCAAGTGGAAACCGATGACCATTTCCTGCGGGCTGAAATCGAGGCTGTCGATCCAGTGCACCAGCGGATCGAGTACCGGAATGATCAGCAGCAGGCCGATCAGTTTGTACAGCAGACTGCCCAGCGCCACTTGCCGCCCGGCCGCGTTCTGCATGCTGGTGCTCATGAAAGCGAGAATGCCGCTGCCGATGTTGGCGCCGATCACCAGACCGATCGCCACCGGCAAGCTGATCACACTGGCGCCGGCCAGTGTCGCGGTGAGCAACACGGCGGCGAGGCTCGAGTAGGAAATCATCGCGAACAATGCGCCGACCAAGGCGTCGAGAAGGATATCGCCGGTCAGCGAGGCGAAGATCACCTTGACCCCTTGAGCGTGAGTGATCGGCGCAGCGGCCTCGACGATCAATTGCAGCGCGAGAATGATCAGCCCCAGACCGATGCTGACCCGGCCCATCTGCCCGAGCCGCGTCTGTTTGCGCGACAGAAAGAAAATCACCCCGAGGAAAATCAGCAGCGGCGACAGCCACGACAAGTCAAACGTCAGCACCCGCGCCATCAGCGCGGTACCGACGTCGGCGCCGAGCATGGTCGCCAGCGCCGGGGTCAGCGCCATCAGGCCCTGGCCGACGAAAGAGGTCACGAGCATGGCCGTGGCATTGCTGCTCTGCACCATCGCGGTAACGACGATGCCGGCGACAAAGGCCAGCCAGCGCTTGGACATGTTCTGGCCAATCACATGGCGCAGGTTGGTGCCGTACACCCGCAGGATGCCGGTTCGAACGATGTGCGTGCCCCAGATCAGCAGGGCGACGGCGGAAAGCAGATTGAGCAGGGTGAGCATGCAGACCCCCTGTAATAGCAGTGCCTCAGAGAGGCAAGTTGACGGTACCGCGCGGTTTCTACGTTTTTGATACTTAAGCTGTAGTTGGCTAACGGTCTGGGCGCCAGCATTGCACAGCTAAAGTGTCGATTGAAACAAAAGTGTCATGAAAAGCGCTTCATACACTCCCTTTAAATCAACGCCGTCTCCTGTGGGAGCTGGCTTGCCAGCGATGGCGTCGGCACAACCAACATTGATGTCGCCTGACACTCCGCTATCGCTGGCAAGCCAGCTCCCACAAGGTCCGCAGTGACTGAATGTTGCACAAACAAATGTGGGAGCGAGCCTGCTCGCGAAAGCGGTGGATCAGCCAACATTTTTGTCGACTGACACTCCGTCTTCGCGAGCAGGCTCGCTCCCACAGGGGGGTATTGCGTGCGTCTGGATTACCGGGTTACTGGCCCGGGATGTCCTTGCGCAGTTTCACCGGATCTTGCTGCTGTCTCTTCTTGGCCATCGCGCCGCGCAGCTTGATGTTGATCGCTTCCACCGCCAGCGAGAACGCCATGGCGAAGTAGACGTAGCCTTTCGGTACATGCACGTCGAACGACTCGGCAATCAGCACGGTGCCGACCACCAGCAGGAACGACAGCGCCAGCATCTTCAGCGACGGGTGCTTGTCGATGAACTCGCTGATCTTGCCCGAGGCCAGCATCATCACCAGCACCGCCACGACGATCGCCGCGACCATCACCGGCACGTGGGACACCATGCCCACGGCGGTGATCACCGAATCCAGCGAGAAGACGATGTCGATGATCGCGATCTGGATGATGGTGTAGAGGAAGTTGCCACCCTTGCCGCCCGGGGTTTCGTCGCTTTCGTCTTCGCCTTCCAGCGCGTGGTACATCTCTTGCGAGCTCTTCCACAGCAGGAACAGACCACCGAAGAACAGGATCAGGTCACGTCCGGAGATGCCCTGGCCGAACACGACGAACAGGTCGGCGGTGAGGCGCATGACCCAGGTGATCGACAACAGGAGCAGAATTCGCGTGATCATGGCCAGCGCCAGACCGAAAATCCGGGTGCGCGCCTGCATGTGTTTGGGCATGCGGCTGACCAGGATCGAAATCATGATGATGTTATCGATGCCGAGGACGATTTCCAGGGCGGTCAGGGTGAAGAAGGCAACCCAGATTTCGGGGTTGGTCAGCCATTCCATGTGTATTCCTTTGAGCGATTGTTAAACCGAAAAAGGTCCGGGCTTCAAACAGCGAAGCCAGGACCCGAAACGGTGAGTCGTGGGCTTATAGAGTGCTGAACACCGGGAAAGTCCCCAACAGCAGTGCAGCAATCAGGATGCAGATACAAACCAGGATCGCCCATTTCAGGGTGAAACGCTGGTGGTCACCAAAATCGATGCCGGCCAGGGCCACCAACAGATACGTCGATGGCACCAACGGGCTCAGCAAGTGGACGGGCTGACCGACGATCGAGGCACGGGCCATTTCCACTGCGGTGATCCCGTAGTGGCTGGCGGCCTCGGCCAACACCGGCAACACGCCATAGTAGAACGCATCGTTGGACATGAAGAAGGTGAACGGCATGCTCACCAGCGCCGTGATCACGGCCAGGTACGGGCCGAGAAAATCCGGAATCACCGCCAACAGGCTCTTCGACATCGCATCGACCATGCCGGTGCCGCTCAGGATACCGGTGAAGATACCCGCCGCAAAGATCAGCCCGACCACTGCCAGCACGCTGCCGGCGTGAGCGGCGACACGATCCTTTTGCATCTGCAGGCAAGGGTAGTTGACGATCATGGCAATACTGAACGCCACCATGAACAGCACCGGCAACGGCAACAGGCCGGCGATCAGCGTGCACATCAGGCCGAAGGTCAGGGCGCCGTTGAACCAGATCAGTTTCGGACGGCGGGCATCCGGGAATTGCGACACGCTGATTTCGCTGTGATCGATATCATCGCCAACCAGATGCAGCTCACCGAGACGCGCACGCTCACGCTTACCGTAAAAGTAGGCGATGACCAGGATCGCCAAAACACCAGCCGCCATCGCCGGAATCATCGGCACGAAAATGTCCGATGGATCGACGTGCAGCGCACTGGCGGCGCGGGCAGTCGGGCCGCCCCATGGGGTCATGTTCATCACGCCACCGGCGAGGATGATCAGACCGGCCATGATCCGCGGGCTCATGCCGATGCGGCTGTACAGCGGCAGCATGGCGGCCACGCAGATCATGTAAGTGGTCGCGCCGTCACCATCGAGGGAAACGACGAGCGCCAGTACGGCGGTGCCGACCGAAACTTTCAGCGGGTCGCCCTTGACCAGTTTGAGGATCTTGCGCACGGCCGGGTCGAACAGGCCGGAGTCGATCATCAGGGCGAAATAGAGAATGGCGAACATCAGCATCACGCCGGTCGGCGCGAGCTTGGTGATGCCTTCGAGCATCATCGGGCCGATCTTCGGCGAAAAACCGCCGAACAGGGCAAAGATGATTGGAATGATGATCAGGGCGATCAGCGCGGACAGGCGCTTGGTCATGATCAGGAACATGAACGTGATGACCATGGCGAAGCCAAGGAAAGTCAGCATGGGAATACTCCAGGCGTAGCGTGGCTAGTTAAATGAGCAGATCGGGCCGATCAGCGCAGAACGGGAAGCACGAGACGTACGGGAGGAGTGACAGCGCGAAGGCGGGCTACAGAGGACATCAGAATCACCATTGTTGTTGTTAATTGGGCCGTTCGTGCGGGGTATCACACGCATTGGCCGACCGGTCTGTTGCCGGAAGTGGAGGCGATCCTAATCGCGGAAGCTTTCAGCTACCTTTCGCTGAAGAAAGCTTTGGGTGAACGGTCAACCGGCCGTCGGATGCGAACCAGAGTCAATAAACACGGGAAGGAGGGCTTTGATCATGAGCCAATTGCACAGCGGCGGCTGCCATTGCGGACACATTCGTTATCAGTTCAGCGGGGCGTTGCGGGATATCGCCCATTGCCATTGTTCAATCTGCCGCAAGGTCAGCGGCGGCATCGTCACGACGTGGATCACAGTGCCAGGCTCCAGTTTCCAATGGCTGGCCGGTACGCCGTCGCGTTACGACTCGTCCGCCAGTTGTGCGCGGTTCTTTTGCCCGCAGTGCGGCGCGCAACTGGCGCTGGTGACGTTGCTCAGCCCTGAAAGCATCGACGTGACCATCGCCACACTTGATCACCCAGAGCAGGCACCCGCCGAGCGACACATCTGGACGGACAGCCAATTGCCCTGGCTGCACCTGGACGAGCATCTGCCGGGCGAAGCCGAAGAAACGCTGTGATCAGAAAACAGACAGATCCAGCGACCGCATCGCGCCCATCCAGATTGCGTGTTCGGTGTGGTCGAGCAGGTCATCACCGGTGTCCGGGTGCAGGAATACCACCAGACCTTTGCGGTTCAGCGCCAGCCACGGCAGCACATCGCTGATCAACTCGGGGCCGAAGGCCAACTGGCAACTCCAGTCCGGATGCGGGCCGACCGGGCGTTCGTGGACGCGGCCCATTTTCAATGGAAACAATTGCGCGGCTTTCTCACACAACGCGCGCGCCTGATCGATGGTGTCGGCGTCGAAATAGACGTGGGCGTGGTAGCCCTTGATCGCTTGCATCGCAAACCCTCGGAAATCGGTTCGAACCCTCAGCGTTACCCGTATGTCACACGCCATACAAGGTATAAGAAAAGGGATCAGCCATGAAAAATGCCGAAACCCCGGCGGTAAAAGTGGTGCTCTATGGTGCCATGAGTAGCCTGGGCAGCGCGTTGATGGCTGAGTTGCTGCGTCGTCAGCATGAAGTCATCGCCATTCTCGACGATCTGACCGCACTTGCGCCGCGTCCGGGCTTGCGTACCAAAACCGGTGATTTGTTCGACTCGGAGCGGATCAATCAGAGCGTGGCTGGCAGTTCGGCAGTGATCTGTTTATTGGATGCACCGGGGTTGCCATTCAGTAGCGATCAAATTGAACGCTCCGTTGTGCTCGGACCGGTCGAGCAGGTACTGGCCGTCGACGCACTGGTCGATGGCCTGCAAGCGGCCAATGTGTCGCGGCTGTTTCTGGTGGGGGATTTTGCCGTACTCGATGAGCGGGACGTCGATGATCGCCTGCAACGCCATGCCGCCGAAGAAATTCGCGAAGCCGTGCAAAGCAGTCCGCTGCACTGGACACTGGTCAATGCGCCACACGGCGTGGCCGGGTTGACCATTGAGCATTTCAGCCAGGTCGGCGGCAATCTCGAACCGGGACTGGCCGAGCCACTGGAGCGGCTGAACCGCGTGGCGGTGGGGATTGCCGATGAGCTAAGGCTGAATTTGCATGTAGGGCAGCATGTGAATTTCGTTGCGGCTTCAGATTCGTAAAAGATCGCAGCCTTCGGCAGCTCCTACAGGGGGACCGCGCTCCAGATGTAGGAGTTGCCGCAGGCTGCGATCTTTTGACTTTCAAACCGCGATCGAAGGCAGTGCGAGTCCATTAAGCGACTCAGCACTGCTCGCCTGTTCCGCCATCAACCAATCGACAAACTGCTGAATCAGCGCGCCCCGACGTTTGCGTTGCGGCAGCACCACGTAATAACCCAACCGCGACAGCGTCGTTTCAGCAATCGGGCGACACAACAGACCTTGCGTCAGCAAGTTATCCACAAGGTGCCGCCAACCGATCGCCACGCCCTGGCCGCCAATCGCCGCCTGAATCAACAGCGTGTAATTGTCGAAACGCAATTGCCCCGGCGCCGGCGGTGTAGTGATGCCCAACTCGCGAAACAGACCGCTCCAGTCAAACCAGTTGCTGCTGTTCTCCCCACGCAGGTGCAGCAACGGGAACTCCAGCAGCGCGTGAGCAGGCAAGGGCAGGGCGCGGTCCTTGAGCAATTGCGGACTGCACACCGGGAACACTTCTTCGCTGAACAGCCAATGGCTTTCGCCCTGCTTGAAACGCCCGTCGCCAAACAGGATCGCCACATCGATATCGGTGCGCAGCATGTTGTGGTTGCGTTCGCTGGTCACCAGGCTGACGTCGACCTGCGGGTTGGCTTCATGAAAGCGGTGCAGGCGCGGCATCAGCCAATAAGCAGCGAAGGCAAAGTCGGTGGCAACTTGCAGGACTTCATGCTGCTGTTGTGCGCTGATCGCGCTCAATCCTGCATCGATATTCTGCAAACCGAGAGTAACTTGCTCAAACAGTATCGCGCCGACTTCGGTCAGCTCGATCCCACGGTAAATGCGATCAAATAGTCGCGTACCGAGTTGTTCTTCCAGCCGTTTGATCTGCTGACTGATCGCTGGTTGCGTGGTGCCAAGCTCTACCGCCGCTGCGGTAAAGCTGCGCTGGCGGGCTGCCGCTTCGAAGGCACGCAGCAGGTCGAGGGACAGATCACCCAAGGCTTCATACATAAGCTGTGCTTATCCTAGTCATTGTCCGGCGCGGGCTTTACCGGATAAAGCATGGACTCCATGCTCGATCGCAGCAATGTCGCATAAATATTCACTATGGAATGCCGCGATCACATGAAGCGCAAGAATATTCTTTTCATCATGGCCGATCAGATGGCCGCGCCAATGTTGCCGTTTTACGGCCCATCGCCGATCAAACTGCCGAATCTTTCCCGCCTCGCCGCCCAAGGCGTGGTGTTCGACGCCGCTTACTGCAACAGCCCGTTGTGCGCGCCGTCGCGGTTCACCCTGGTCAGCGGCCAGTTGCCGAGCAAGATCGGCGCCTACGACAACGCCGCCGATTTCCCTGCCGACATTCCGACCTACGCGCACTACCTGCGCCGCATGGGCTACCGCACCGCGCTATCCGGCAAGATGCACTTCTGCGGTCCGGACCAGTTGCACGGTTATGAAGAACGCCTGACCAGTGATATCTACCCGGCCGATTACGGTTGGGCCGTGAACTGGGATGAGCCGGATGTACGGCCGAGCTGGTACCACAACATGTCTTCGGTGCTGCAGGCTGGGCCATGTGTGCGCACCAATCAGCTGGATTTCGATGAAGAGGTGGTGTTCAAGGCGCAGCAATATCTGTTCGATCACATCCGCGAGGACGGCGATCAGCCGTTCTGCCTGACAGTATCGATGACTCACCCACACGACCCGTACACCATTCCCAAGGCGTTCTGGGATTTGTACGACGATGCCGATATCCCGTTGCCTACAACTCCGGATCAACACGAACTCGATCCGCACTCGCAGCGGCTGCTCAAGGTTTATGACCTGTGGGATAAGCCACTGCCTGTGGATAAGATTCGCGATGCACGCCGGGCGTATTTCGGTGCCTGCAGCTATATCGACGCCAACGTCGGCAAACTTCTGCAAACCCTCGAAGAAACCGGGCTGATCGATGACACAATTATTGTCTTCTCCGGTGACCACGGCGACATGCTCGGCGAAAAGGGCCTTTGGTACAAAATGCATTGGTACGAAATGGCGGCGCGCGTCCCCCTGTTGATAAGTGCTCCAGGCCAGTTCGATGCCGGGCGTGTCAGCGCTGCCGTATCGACCGCAGACCTGTTGCCAACCTTCGTCGAATTGGCCGGCGGCACGCTGGAACCCGGCTTGCCACTGGATGGCCGCTCACTGGTTTCGCACCTGCGAGGGCAGGGCGGTCATGACGAAGTGTTCGGCGAATACATGGCCGAAGGCACCATCAGCCCGCTGATGATGATCCGTCGCGGCGCCTACAAATTTATCTACAGTGAAAGCGACCCTTGCCTACTTTTCGACGTAGATAACGATCCGCGTGAACTGGAAGAACTCAGCCAATCGCCGCAGCATCGCCCGCTGTTCGACGATTTTCTCGCCGAAGCACGGGTCAAATGGGACATTCAGTCGATTCACCGGGAGGTCCTCGCCAGCCAGCGCCGCCGCCGATTTGTCGCCGACGCGTTGACCATCGGCAAGCTGAAGAGCTGGGATCACCAGCCACTGGTGGACGCCAGTCAGCAATACATGCGCAACCACATCGACCTCGACGATCTGGAACGCAAAGCACGTTATCCACAACCCTGCCAAAACCAATAATGTTAAGGGGAAGTCCATGCGTAAGTTATCCACAATAGTGACGGTCGGCCTGTTCGCGCTGAGCAGCGCCTCGGCTTTCGCCGAGCAAAGCTGCGACACCGTGAAAATGGCCGATCCGGGCTGGAGCGACATCGCCGCGACCAACGCCATCACCGGGTTTCTGCTGGATGGCATGGGCTACAAGGCCAAGGTCGACACCCTCGCGGTGCCGATCACCTTCGGTGGTTTGAAGGACGGCCAGGTGGACGTGTTTCTCGGCAACTGGATGCCGGCGCAGCAGGGTTTCTATGACAAGTTCGTCGCCACCGGCGATGTCACGCAACTGGCGAAGAACCTCGACGGCACAGAATTCACCCTCGCCGTGCCGGACTACGTGTGGGACGCGGGTGTGCATAACTTTGCCGACCTGAACAAATACGCGGACAAGTTCGACCGTAAGATCTACGGCATCGGTTCGGGTGCGCCGGCGAATATCTCGCTGCAGGAAATCATCAAGAAGAACGACTTCGACATGGGCCAGTGGAAGCTGATCGAATCCAGCGAACAGGCGATGCTGGCTGAAGTGTCGCGGGCGGTGAAGAAACAGAAATTCGTCACCTTCCTCGGCTGGACGCCGCACCCGATGAACGTGCAGTTGAAGATGCATTACCTCAAGGGTGGCGAGAAGTACTTTGGCGACACCGGCAGCGTGTTTACGTTAACGCGCAAAGGCTACGCCGAGGCGTGTCCGAATGTGGGCAAATTGCTGACCAATCTTTCGTTCACTCAGGAGATGGAGAACAGCATCATGGCTGAGGTGGTGAACAAAAAGGTCAGCAATACCGAGGCGGCGAAGGCGTGGATCAAGGCGAATCCGGCGGTGTTGGATAAGTGGCTGGATGGCGTGAAGACCGTCGATGGCAAGGATGCGTTGGCGGCGGTGAAAGCGAAGCTTTGATCGTGGTTTTACTGGAATTGTGCTCGGCTTGAGATTTTTGCCCCCTCACCCCAGCCCTCTCCCCCAGAGGGGGCGAGGGGGAAGGGAGCCGATCTTTATGCCGTTCAGAACCTGAGTTCGACTGGATATCTCAGGTCAGCGTACCCCCCTCATTCACCTCGGTCAGTCCCCTCTCCCTCTGGGAGAGGGTTAGGGTGAGGGGCCTTTGCCCTGGCACCCTGATAACCTTGAACAAAACCCAACCGCGAGGACCCATGGCCTTCCCCAGCCGCCACTCTCTCTTGCCCTTCCTCACCTGGTTGCCGCGACAAACCCGCGCCAGCGTCGGACGGGATCTGATCGTCGGCCTCAGCGGGGCGATTCTCGCCTTACCCCAGTCGATTGCCTACGCATTGATCGCCGGTCTGCCACCTGAGTACGGCCTCTACGCCGCGATCATCCCAGTGCTGATCGCCTGCCTGTGGGGTTCGTCGTGGCATTTGATCTGCGGTCCGACGGCAGCGATTTCGATTGTGCTGTTTGCCAGTGTCAGCCCTTTAGCGGTTCCGGCCTCGCAGGACTACATCACCCTGATCCTGCTGCTGACCTTGCTTGCGGGGATATTCCAGTGGCTGCTCGGTTTGCTGCGCTTTGGCGCGCTGGTGAATTTCGTCTCGCATTCGGTGGTGCTGGGGTTCACCCTTGGCGCGGCGGTGGTGATTGCTATCGGACAATTGCCAAACCTGCTGGGCCTGGAGTTGCCGGCAAAAGCCACTGCGCTGGCCAGTTTGATGGATCTGCTGCAACACCTGCGGGCTGTGGATAAACCTTCGCTGGTATTGGGTTTGGCCACGGTGGTCGTCGGTCTGCTGCTCAAACACCTGTTGCCGCGCTGGCCGACGCTGTTGATCACGCTGGTGCTGGCCAGTTTGCTGGTGTGGTTGTGGCCGGGCGTGTTCGGCCATGTGCATCTGGTCAGCGCGTTTGTCGGGCGTTTGCCGCCGTTCAGTGGATTGCCGCTGGATCTGGATTTGATCCTGCGGTTGCTGCCAAGCGCTGTGGCGGTGGGCATGCTCGGCCTGGTTACCAGTCTGTCGATTGCCCGCTCGATTTCGGCGCGGTCGCAGCAATTGCTTGATGCCAATCAGGAAGTCCGTGCACAGGGCTTGTCGAATATTCTCGGGGCTTTCTTTTCCGGGTCGCTGTCGGCAGGGTCGTTCACCCGCTCTGGCCTCAGTTACGAGGCGGGCGCTTGCTCGCCGCTGGCCGGGGTGTTTTCAGCAATCTGGGTGGCGTTGTTCGCAATTTTTGGTGCGGGGCTGATTGCGCACATTCCGATCCCGGCGATGGCCGGGAGCATTCTGTTGATTGCCTGGGGGCTGGTCGACCACCGAGGCATTCGCTCATTGCTGCGCGTCAGCCGCGCCGAGTTCGTGGTCATGGCGCTGACTTGTCTGGCGACTTTGCTGCTGGAATTGCAGACGGCGATTTATGCCGGTGTGCTGGCCTCGCTGTTCTTCTACCTCAAGCGCACTTCGCAACCGCGCGTACAGCACTGGCGCGACGGCGAAGACGATGTGTTGCGTGTCGGCGGATCGATCTTTTTCGGCGCCAGCCATTACCTGCAAGTACGTCTGCAGCGCATGCACGGCGCACGCGTGGTGATTGAGGCGCAGCAGATCAACTTCATCGACTATTCGGGCGTGGAGATGTTGCATCAGGAGGCGCGACGCTTGCTTGGCCAGGATCGCAGCCTGACCTTGCGCCGGGCGCGGCCGCAGGTCGTAGAGGAGTTACGCAAACTGGAAGGGCCAGAGAAATGCCCGATCCGGTTTGAGGATTGATTGGCGATCAAGGTAATCCTTGTGGGAGCGAGCCTGCTCGCGAAGACTGCTGCACATCCAACATTGATGTGTCAGACAGACCGCTTTCGCGAGCAGGCTCGCTCCCACATGGGTATTTATTGCGCCAGTTGGCGGCGTAGTTCGGCGAGTACCGGAGCGGTATCAGGGCGCACACCACGCCACAGGAAAAACGCCTCAGCCGCCTGCTCCGCCAACATCCCCAAGCCATCCATCGCCACCGCCGCGCCATGTTCACGGGCCCAGCGGCAGAACGCCGTCGGCTCCTTGCCGTACATCATGTCGTAGCAGAGGGTCTTGCCCGGCTCGATCAGGCTTGGCGCAATCGGCGGCACGTCGCCGCTCAGGCTGGCCGATGTGGCATTGATGATCACGTCCACCGGCTCGCGCAACCAGTCGAAACCACTGGCCGAGACCGGCCCGAGGTCGCAGAACAACTCCGCCAGCAACTCAGCCTTGTCCACCGTACGATTGGCGATGATCACCGAGGCCGGTTGTTCCGCCAGCAACGGTTCCAGCGCACCGCGCACCGCACCACCGGCACCGAGCAGCAGAATGCGTTTGCCGGTCAGGCTGAACCCGGCGTTGACCGTCAGATCGCGCACCAGTCCGGCGCCGTCAGTGTTATCACCGAGCAGTGAGCCGTCGGCCAGTTTGCTCAAGGTGTTCACCGCGCCAGCCCGTTGTGCACGCGCGGTCAGGCTGTTGGCCAGACGATAGGCATCTTCCTTGAACGGCACAGTGACGTTGGCGCCGCGACCCTCCTGGAAAAACGCCGTGGCGCAGCCGGCGAAATCGTCGAGCGGCGCCAGCAAGGTGCTGTAGTCGAGGTGCTGGCCGGTCTGCTCGGCGAACAGCTTGTGAATCATCGGCGATTTGCTGTGGCCGATCGGGTTGCCGAAAACGACGTAACGATCCATCAGATGTCCTCAGGCCTCGGCCAGCCAGTCGCGGTCTTGCAGGAAGTACTCGGTCAGGCGTGCTTCTTCGCTGCCAGGCTCGGCTTTCCAGTCATAGCCCCAGCGCACTTGCGGCGGCAACGACATCAGGATCGACTCGGTGCGCCCGCCCGATTGCAGACCGAACAAGGTGCCACGGTCGTAGACCAGATTGAACTCGACGTAACGGCCACGGCGGAATTCCTGAAACTCTCGCTGCCGGGCAGTGAAGGCATCGTTCTTGCGGCGCTGCACGATCGGCAGATAGGCGTCGATGTACGCATCGCCGATGGCGCGCATAAAGGCGAAGCTGGTGTCGAAGTCCCATTCGTTCAGGTCATCGAAAAACAGGCCGCCAATGCCACGCGGTTCGTGGCGATGCTTGATGTGGAAATAGGTATCGCACCAAGCCTTGTAGCGCGGATAAACGTCTGCCCCGAACGGTGCGCAGGCCTGCTCGGCGATGCGGTGCCAGTGAACGCAATCTTCTTCATTGCCGTAATACGGGGTCAGGTCGAAGCCGCCGCCGAACCACCAGACCGGCTCTTCACCCTCCTTTTCGGCGATGAAAAAGCGCACGTTGGCGTGGGACGTCGGCACATGCGGGTTGTGCGGGTGGATCACCAGCGACACGCCAAGGGCTTCGAAACCGCGGCCAGCCAATTCCGGGCGATGGGCGCTGGCCGACGGTGGCAGACCACTGCCGAAGACGTGGGAAAAGTTGACACCACCCTTTTCGATTACCGTGCCGTTCTCGATCACGCGAGTACGACCGCCACCGCCGGCGGGCCGGGTCCAGGCGTCTTCGACGAAGCGCGTGCCGCCGTCTTCGGTTTCGAGAGCCGCGCAGATGCGGTCTTGCAGGTCGAGCAGATAGGCCTTTACGGCGTCGGTGCGGGTCGTCATGGCTTCACCTTGAATCGGGCGGCGCCCCGGCAGACGGGCGACGCAAATGGGCGCGTAGCATACCACCGCACAACAGCCCGCCGCAGTTGACGAAGATCAAGCATGGGAGTTGGATAGGGGGCTCACAAAAGACCCAAGGAGAGCAGGCAGATGGCAAAGCGTATCCAGTTCCGCGCCCATGGCGGCCCCGAAGTGCTCGAATATGTTGATTACCAACCCGCCGCGCCCGGCCCCAATCAAGTCCGCGTGGCGAACAAGGCGATCGGCCTGAACTTCATCGACACCTATTACCGCAGCGGTCTGTACGCACCGCCCGCCTTGCCGTCCGGCCTGGGTGCTGAAGGTGCGGGGATCGTCGATGCCGTGGGCAGCGACGTCACCCGGTTCAAGGTCGGTGATCGCGTGGCCTATGGCAGCGGCCCGTTGGGGGCCTACAGCGAATTGCATGTGCTGCCCCAGGATAATCTGGTGCATCTGCCCGACGAAATCAGTTTCGAAACGGCTGCCGGTGTAATGCTCAAAGGCCTGACCGTGCAATACCTGCTGCGCCAGACCTATGAACTCAAGGGTGGCGAAACCATTCTGTTCCACGCGGCGGCCGGCGGTGTCGGTTCGCTAGCCTGTCAGTGGGCCAAGGCACTGGGTGTGAAGCTGATCGGCACCGTCAGTTCCAAAGAGAAAGCCGAACTGGCCAAGGCCAATGGCGCCTGGGCGACGATCGATTACAGCCACGAAAACGTTGCCCAGCGCGTGCTGGAATTGACCGATGGCAAGAAAGTCCCGGTGGTCTATGACGGTGTCGGCAAGGACACCTGGCTGACGTCCCTCGACAGCGTTTCGCCGCGTGGCCTGGTGGTGAGCTTCGGCAATGCCTCCGGTGCGGTGGACGGCGTGAATCTGGGGATTCTCTCCGCCAAGGGTTCGCTGTACGTGACCCGGCCGACGCTGGCGACTTATGCCAACAACGCCGAAAACCTGCAGCGAATGGCCGATGAGCTGTTCGAGATGATCATCAGCGGCAAGTTGAAGGTGGATGTCAGCCAGCGTTATCCACTGGCTGATGCGGCGAAGGCGCAAACCGAGCTGTCGGCGCGGCGCACTACCGGTTCCACCGTCCTGCTGCCTTGATACCTCCGGGCGTCCTGCCAGTCAGGGTTTCAGAACCATGACTGGCAGGACGCTTCGAGAGTGTTCAGTACTGCGGTGGATGAGCCGCCAACGGTCTTGGCGCCCAATGACCGACCGTCGCGGAATCAGGCTGTTGCAAAGCGGCGAGGATTTGCCGCCACTCGGCTGACAACACCCAGTAATCCCCGCGTGCGCGCTGTTCGATATGCAAGGGATTGGAGGCGACCGGCATCAGACCGAAACGCTGGTACAGGCGTAGCTGCGATGCCCTGCACAACGCTGTGACACCTTGATAGCCCTGTTTTATGGCCCACTCGGCAGCGGCCGCCAGCAGACTGTCGACGGCAATGGGCTGTTGGCTGGGCGCGTACGAGATCAAGCGACTGAGTTCGACATGGCGTGACAACGCCACCGTGGGCGAAACATGTTGCTGCGCCAGTGATGCCCACTCGAACGGCGCCGGAGTGGCCCTCAATACCGCCAGCAGTTGCTCGTGCCGATACAGCAGAAAATGGGTACTGCGCGACCGTGTCGCCAGTCGGGTTTCGAGCATCCGCGCCCTGGACGTCAGCATGTAATGCTGCAGCCGAAGCCGAAATTGCCGATCGATAAACCGATCGAACACCTGGGTATCCGACCCCGCTTCAAGCATCACGATACGGCAACCCTCCTGATGACTGTTTAACGTCACCTGGAGCGCCTGCAGGTAATCCGTGAGTTGCAAATCCGTAGTGTCCATTCTTTCTCCGCAGACCTTAACTTATCGAAGTGTTTCGAGTGCAGGGAAAGGATGGTTGCTTTTGGCGATACCGCCACGAAATGCGGTCTGATAATCAGGTGGGAAAATTCAGTTGATTCAGATAGTTGATGATTTTTCCGACGCAACAATCAGCATCATTGCAGGATAAATCGCAGGCACGTGTAGTACTCCTCGCCATCAAGGCGAGGAGTACTACACGTTACAAATGTTCGAGGCTGAATCAGTCGGGACGAATGACTTTGCCGGTCGCCAGATCACGAATCACGCTGGGGTTCTTGCGCCCACCCAGTTGCCCGCCCAGTATCAGATCGATCTGCCCACGGAAATACTGCTCGACACGCAATCGCGTGCGCGCCGCCGGGCGGCCCTGCGGGTTGGCTGAGGTCGAAATCAACGGCCCGACCATCGAGCACAGATCGCGTACTTGCGGATGATCACTGACCCGCAGCGCGACGGTATCGTGCATGCCGGTCACCCATTCCGGGAGCAAGCCTTGATGCGGCACCAGCCAGGTGTTCGGCCCCGGCCAGGTGCTGGCCATGCGGTCGATCCATTCTTGCGGGAAGTCTTCGAACAGAAAGTCGAACTGGCGAATGTTGTCGGCAACCAGAATCAGGCCTTTGACCACCGAACGATTCTTGATCGCCAGCAAACGATCCACGGCCTCTTCGTTCCATGGGTCGCAACCCAGCCCCCAGACGGCTTCGGTTGGATAGGCAATCACCGCCCCGGCGCGAATCTCTCGTGCGGCTTGTTGCACACGCCAACTGTTAACCATGAAAAAACTCTCCGCAAACAGGTTTCGCGCAGTTTACCGATCTTCCTTGTAAAACCTAGCGTGTCCTGGCCAACCAGCGACCGTTTTCGCACACTGCACGGCCATCCATTTCCAGTTCGGTGAGTGCCGCCAGCACTTTGGGCAACGTCCAGCCGCTGCTGTCAGCCAAGCCTTCGCTGGTGTGCGGGGCGGCATGGAGCAGGATGAGCAACGGGTGATCGGCTTTCGCCGTGTCAGTGGATAGCGGCAGATGCTGCCAACCACGCAAGGCTTCGAGGATGTGCTCAATGGTTTCCACCAGCACCGCGCCATCGCGGATCAATTGGTGACAGCCGCGCGCGCCGGGATGATGGATCGAACCGGGAATGGCATAAACCTCGCGCCCCTGTTCTGCTGCCAGCCGCGCGGTGATCAGCGAACCGCTGGCCACACTGGCCTCGACCACCAGTACACCAAGGGACAAACCGCTGATGATGCGGTTACGTCGCGGGAAGTTGCTCGCCGTTGGTCCGGCGTCCAGCGGAAACTCGGAAAGCACTGCGCTGCCGGACGCAATCATCGCGTCAGCCAGGCGGCGGTTGCGCTGTGGATAAAAATTTTCCAGCCCCGTGCCGAGGACACCGACCGTCAACCCGCCAATATCCAGCGCGGCCTGATGCGCAGCGGCATCGATGCCTAGCGCCAGGCCGCTGGTGATGACGAAACCGGCCCCGGCGAGACTGCGGGAAAATGCCACTGCGGTGTCCATGCCCGGACGCGATGCCCGGCGACTGCCAACCATCGCCAGTTGCGGTTTTTCCAGAATCTGCGGATCACCGGCAACAAACAATAGTGGTGGCGGATCGGGAATCTGCGCCAGCAACGCCGGGTAATCCGGCTGGTCCCACATCAGCAAATGATGCTCGGGGCGCTCTAGCCAGCGCATTGCATGGCTGGCGCCGTCGCGAACCTCGGGACAGCGCCGCGCTTCGGCACACGTCGCCGGCAAACCCAGCGAACGCCAGGCGCTGGCCGGTGCGCTGATGGCTTTGGAGGCCGAGCCGAAAGCCTCGAGCAATTTGGCAAAGCGCTTGGGGCCGACATCGGGCAAGCGGTGCAGGCGCAAACGCGCTTCCAGTTCCGCCGGGGAAACTGGTGTACAGACAGGCAACATGATGGATCATCCTTGATCGTTATAAGCCCCGAACCATTCGGAACAAGCTGTGGATAACTCTGTTGGTAACTTGTGAAGCACGCTTACGGATTTCGCACCTTGTCGAGCACCGCCAACGAGCGCGATGCGTTGAGGACGAGGCCGTAGCTGAGTTTGTCGTAAGTGCGGAACACCATCAGCAACCCGGCGCGTTCATCGGGAATCTTCAGTGGCTGGCCGGTGATGCGGTCACGCACGGTTTCGCCGGTTTTCATCACCACCAGCACGTTGCCTTCGGCCAGACCGTCGCGCTTGCCTTTGTTCAACGTGACCACGTCCATCACGCCAATCTGGGTGACGCCGCGCGGTACATCGATGATCACGCCGTTGATACTGGTGGTTGGCGCGCTGGGCATGAAGGTCGAGTTGATCGAGCGCTCTTCGCCGCTGAACAAACGGTCGCCGAGGCGCACTTCCTGGGTGGTGCGTTGCAGGGCGAGGGTGGCGACGTCGCCTTCGGTGGCGACGATTTCGCCGCCGCCGATGTCGTCGGCGTTGATCCCGAGAAACTCCTGGGTCTGTGGATCGGTGTAGACCTTGCCCTGACGGAAGATGCCGTAGACCGGTTGATCGGGATCGAAATGGCCGCGAGCGAAGATCCGGTCGCCAGTGCCGCTGAGCACGCGTTCGGCGTCACCCGCGACGATGTACGGCGCCTTGTCGAAATCCTCGACCTTGTCGACGATGCGGTTGCTCAGCAAAAAGCTGTTGATCGATTTCAGCGGAATGCTCGGAATCGCCTCGGCCACCGGGCTGGTGCGAATGCGTGGCGAGAGCTTGATGGTGCCGCGCGACTCGCCGCGATTAAGGGTCAGACGTGGCTGGCCATCGACATAACTGAGCGTCAGCGTGTCGCCGGGATAGATCAGGTTGGGGTTTTCGATTTGCGGATTGGCCCGCCACAGTTGTGGCCACTGCCAGGGCTCGCGCAGGTATTTGCCGGAAATGTCCCAGAGCGTATCCCCCGAAACCACCGTGTATTGCTGTGGAAAACCATCCCTGAGTTGCACTTGCCCTTGCGCCACGCCGGCCGAGGCCAACAGCAGCAGGGCGAGTAGTGTTTTCCTCATGCAGTGAATCCCTTTATCATGTGCATTCGCGTGAACCGTCAGAGCCCGCGTGGCTCGCTTGTGCAAAATGCACAAGCTACGCTTCACAACGGTAGCCTGCATCTTCGGACCTGCCAGGCCATCGCCCGACTTTACTCAACGTGTGCAGCAATCAAAGCCTATGGCCATTTTAAACATCCTCGAATTCCCGGACCCGCGTCTGCGCACTATCGCCAAGCCTGTGGCTGTAGTGGACGACGAAGTGCGTCAGTTGGTCGATGACATGTTTGAAACAATGTATGAAGCGCCGGGCATCGGCCTTGCCGCGACCCAGGTCAACGTGCACAAACGTATCGTCGTGATGGACCTTTCCGAAGACCGCACCGAACCGCGGGTGTTCATCAACCCCGAGTTCGAATCGCTGACCGACGAAATGGACCAATACCAGGAAGGTTGCCTGTCGGTACCGGGTTTCTACGAAAACGTCGACCGCCCGCAAAAGGTCAAGATCAAGGCGCTGGACCGCGATGGCAAGCCCTATGAACTGATCGCCGAAGGCCTGCTCGCGGTGTGCATCCAGCACGAATGCGACCACCTCAACGGCAAATTGTTCGTCGATTACCTGTCCACGCTCAAACGCGACCGGATCAAGAAGAAACTGGAAAAGCAGCACCGCCAGAACGCTTGATGCCCCTCTTCAAAGGCTTGCTGCGGCAAGCCTTTTTCTTTTTATGAGACTCCCTTCATGACTGAGCCACTGCGCATCGTTTTTGCCGGCACCCCCGAATTCGCCGCCGAACACCTCAAGGCCCTGCTGAACAGCCCTTACGAGATCGTTGCGGTCTATACCCAACCGGATCGTCCGGCCGGTCGCGGGCAAAAACTGATGCCAAGCCCGGTCAAACAACTCGCCCTGGAAAACCATATTCAGGTGTTGCAGCCGCCGACCTTGCGCAACGCTGACGCTCAGGCTGAACTGGCCGCACTGAAGCCGGATTTGCTGGTAGTGGTCGCCTACGGCCTGATCCTGCCGCAAGTGGTGCTGGATATCCCGCGTCTGGGTTGCATCAACAGCCACGCCTCCTTGCTGCCACGCTGGCGCGGTGCGGCGCCGATTCAGCGCGCCGTCGAACACGGTGACGCGGAAAGCGGCGTGACCGTGATGCGCATGGAAGCGGGCCTCGACACCGGACCGATGCTGCTCAAGGTCGTCACGCCGATCACCGGCGAAGACACCGGCGGCACGCTGCACGACCGCCTCGCCGAAATGGGCCCGCCCGCCGTGGTCCAGGCGATTGCCGGTCTGGCTGCAGGCACGCTGGAAGGCGAAGTGCAGAACGATGAGCTCGCCACTTACGCGCACAAGCTGAACAAAGACGAAGCACGCATCGACTGGAGCCGTCCGGCCGTTGAGCTGGAACGCCTGGTGCGCGCCTTCAACCCATGGCCGATCACCCACAGCACCCTCAACGGTGAAGCGCTGAAAGTACTGGCGGCGACACTCGCCGAAGGTAAAGGCGCGCCGGGTGAAATCCTCAGCGCCAGCAAGGACGGTTTGGTCGTCGCTTGCGGCGAGCAGGCGCTGTGCCTGACCCGCCTGCAACTGCCCGGCGGCAAGGCGCTGAACTTCAGCGACCTGTTCAACAGCCGTCGAGAGAAATTCGCTGTCGGCACCGTGCTCGGCGCAGCGGTGGACGCGCAATGAACCCGCGCCTGGCCGCCGCCAAGGCACTCGCCGCCGTGCTCAGCGGCAAAGCCTCTTTGAACAGCTCCCTGCCGACGCAACTGGACAAGGTCGAGGATCGTGATCGCGGCTTCACTCAGGATCTGGCCTTCGGCACTGCGCGCTGGCAGCCACGCCTGTCGGCACTGGCCGAGAAGCTGCTGCAAAAGCCGTTCAAAGCTGCGGATGCCGACGTCGAGGCGTTGCTGCTGGTCGGTCTCTATCAATTGCTCTACACCCGCGTGCCGGCCCACGCCGCCATCGGCGAAACGGTGGGTTGCGCGGACAAGCTGAAGAAGCCGTGGGCCAAAGGCCTGCTTAACGCGGTGCTGCGTAACGCCCAGCGCGAAAGCGAAACGATTTTCGCCGAGCTGGAACGTGACCCAGTGGTGCGCACCGCTCACCCGCGCTGGCTGCAAAAATCCCTGAAGGCCTTCTGGCCGGAGCAGTGGGAAGCCATCTGCGCAGCGAACAACGCACATCCGCCGATGATCCTGCGGGTCAACCGCCGCCATCACAGCCGCGACGCCTACCTCGGCTTGCTGACTGAAGCCGGGATTGCCGCGACGCCGTGCGTTTACAGTCGCGACGGCATCATTCTCGAAGCCGCTGCCGACGTACGCAGCCTGCCAGGTTTCGCCGAAGGCTGGATCAGCGTGCAGGACGAAGCGGCGCAACTGGCCGCCGATCTGCTCGATCTGGCGCCGGGCCAACGCGTGCTCGACGCCTGCTGCGCGCCGGGCGGCAAGACTTGCCACATCCTCGAAGCCGAACCGGCGCTGGCCGGTGTGGTGGCGGTGGATCTGGAAGCCAAGCGTCTGGTGCGGGTCAAGGAGAACCTTGAACGCCTCGGTCTCAACGCCGAACTGATCGCCGCCGACGGCCGCGATACCGCGAAATGGTGGGACGGCAAACCGTTCCAGCGCATTCTGCTCGACGCACCATGCTCCGCCACCGGTGTGATTCGCCGTCATCCGGACATCAAGCTGACCCGTCAACCGGACGACATCGTCGCCCTCGCGCAACTGCAAGGCGAGTTGCTCGACGCGATGTGGAAAACCCTCGAAGTCGGCGGCATCCTGCTGTACGCCACCTGCTCGACGCTGCCGACCGAGAATACCGAAGTCATCGCTGCGTTCCTTGAGCGTACCCCCGGCGCCCGCGAACTGGATCTGGCCACGTCGGCCGGGCTCAAACAGCCCCATGGTCGCCAACTGCTGGCCCAGCAAGGGGGCCATGACGGGTTCTACTACGCCAAGCTGATCAAGATCGCTGCAGCGCGCAGCTAAACGGATTTAACGGAGTGACTGGATGAAAATCATCATCCTCGGTGCGGGACAGGTCGGCGGTTCGCTGGCAGAACATCTGGCCAGCGAGGCCAACGATATTACGGTAGTCGACACCGACGGTGAGCGCCTGCGCGACCTCGGCGACCGCCTCGACATCCGCACCGTGCAGGGCCGGGGCTCACTGCCGTCGGTGCTGCGTCAGGCCGGAGCGGACGACGCTGACATGCTGGTGGCGGTGACCAATAGCGACGAAACCAATATGGTCGCCTGCCAGGTCGCCCACACGCTGTTCCACACGCCGACCAAGATCGCCCGGGTGCGCGAAGCGTCCTACCTCAATCGCGAGGAGCAACTGTTTCAGAACGAAGCGATTCCGGTCGACGTGCTGATAAGCCCCGAGCAGGTGGTGACCAACTACATCAAGCGCCTGATCCAGCATCCGGGCGCCTTGCAGGTGATCGACTTCGCCGAGGGTGCAGCGCAACTGGTGGCGGTGCGCGCCTATTACGGCGGTCCGCTGGTGGGTCAGCAACTGCGGCAGTTGCGTGAGCACATGCCGAATGTCGAGACTCGCGTCGCCGCAATTTTCCGCCGTGACCGGCCGATCCTGCCCCAGGGCGATACGGTGATCGAGGCGGATGACGAAGTCTTTTTCATCGCCGCCCGTGAGAATATTCGCGCAGTGATGAGCGAAATGCGCCGCCTCGACGAAACCTACAAACGCATTGTCATTGCCGGTGGCGGGCAGATCGGTGAACGTCTGGCCGAGGCCATCGAAAGCCGTTATCAGGTGAAGATCATCGAGATGAATCCGGCGCGTTGCCGTTATCTCTCCGACACCCTCGACAGCACCGTGGTGCTGCAGGGCAGTGCATCAGATCGTGATTTACTGCTGGAGGAGAACATTGCCGACGCCGATATCTTCCTCGCCCTGACCAACGATGATGAAGCCAACATCATGTCGTCGCTGCTGGCCAAACGGCTGGGGGCGAAGAAGGTCATGACGATCATCAACAACCCGGCCTACGTCGATCTGATTCAGGGCGGCGATATCGACATCGCCATCAGCCCGCAACTGGCGACCATCGGCACCTTGCTGGCGCACGTGCGTCGTGGCGATATCGTCAGTGTGCACTCACTGCGCCGCGGTGCGGCAGAAGCCATCGAGGCGATTGCCCACGGTGATGCGAAGTCGAGCAAGGTCATCGGCAAGCCCATCGAGAAGATTGGCCTGCCGCCCGGCACCACCATTGGCGCGGTCATTCGCAACGAGCAAGTGATCATCGCCCACGACGACACGGTGATCGAAGCAGGCGACCATGTGATCCTGTTCCTTGTGGATAAAAAGCATATTCGCGATGTGGAGAAGCTGTTCCATGTGGGGTTGAGCTTCTTCTGAGGTTGATCGTTCCCACTCTCTGCGTGGGAATGCAGCCCGGGACGCTCTGCGTCCCAAGAGCGGACGCAGAGCGTCCATTGAGGCATTCCCACGCGGAGCGTGGGAACGATCACTGAAACGAGGGTGCAAAAAATGCTCGAATCCCTGGAAAAAATGCTCGCCAAGGGTGTGGATAACTCCCTGCTGCGCTTCGGCCTGGGAAAGGGTTATCTGGATCTGGGTGAAAACGCCAAGGCCGCCGAGCACTTCCAGCGATGTGTTGGTTTCGATCCGAAGTATTCGGCGGCATGGAAACTGTTAGGCAAGGCGCATCTGGCGCTGGGCGATCACGCCGCCGCACGTCTGGCGTGGGAACACGGTCTGGAAGCGGCTCGCGCCCATGGCGACAAGCAGGCCGAGAAGGAAATGACTGTGTTTCTGAAGAAGCTTGATCGTCAGGCGCTATAAGTCAAAGGTAGCGAAGACCGATACCATCGGCATCTACCGTCACCACTTCCATCCGCACCCGCGGCGCGCCTGTGGGTAAACCCTGCACCTCGCCGTAAACCACTGCGCCTTTGGGCAAAGAAGCCAAAACCGGATGCTGCACAAACACCCCGGTAGGCGACAGGTTGCGCGTCTGCCCGAGGCATTCGCCAAAGCTGTCGTGGGTAATCTTGATGCGGAAGGATTTGCGTTGTTCGGACATCTTGTTGCGCCCTTTGATGAACGGTTGTGGATAACCTCGCTAGTGAGGTTATCCACAGATCATGCCAATCAGCTCAGTACCAGCGCTCTTCGCCCGGCGGGCGTTTCTTGAAGCGCTTCATGCTCCACATGTACTGACTCGGGTACGCGGCGACGTAACGCTCGACGACTTTACTCATCGCGGCGCAGGATTCGGCGGTATCGGTGCTGTACATGGCTTCTGGTGCGGCTTCGAGGATCACTTTGTAGCCAGAACCGTCGGGCAGGCGCAGCGCATGCAGGAATACACCGACCGCTTTACCGCCCGCCAGCATGTTCGGCACGAATTTGCTGGTCAGCGCCTGGGTGGCGAAGAACGGCACGAAGATCCCGGCGGATTCGGCCGGTTCCGGGTCAGCAGGAATGCCCACTGCACCACCTTTGCGCACTTCCTTGATCACACTGAGGATGCCTTCCTTGGTGGAAGCAGCGACTTTGTTGCCCAGTTGCACGCGCTGTTTGCGCAATAACTCATCCACAGCCTTGAGCTTCGGCGGACGGTAGAAAATGATCGGTTTGCACTGGCTGCAATAGAAGTGATTGAGCACTTCCCAATTGCCTAAATGGCTGGTGATGCCGACCACGCCTTTGCCCGAGGCCAAGGCATCCTTGAGGATGTCGAGGCCTTCAACTTCACGCACCAGGTCGATCGAGCGCTGCGCCGGCCAGATCCACGCGCAGGCGCTTTCGGTCAGCGACTTGCCGATGTCTTTCAGGCTTTGGCCGACCAGACGTTCACGTTCGGCGGCATCCATCTGTGGAAAACATTTCGCAAGGTTGATCCGCACCACTTCGCGGGAACGGTTGGGGGTTTTCCACATGATCCAGCCGATCGCCGAACCTACGGCCTGCACGGCCCGCCATGGCAGCAGGGCAAACAGCCGCAGAGCGCCTACCAGCAAGGCGCCTTTAAACTTTTCCACAGGTCACTCCTGATCTTGTGCGGTGCGCGAGGCGGCCATTCTAACCGCCGTTGACGAGCTGCGCGTAGCGGTCGCAATCCTGAGTGTGATCCATGACCATGCCCGAGGCCTGCATCAGTGCGTAGCAAATGGTTGGGCCGACGAACGTGAACCCGGCCTTTTTCAGGCCTTTGCTCATGGCAACGGCTTCGGGGGTGATCGCCGGGACTTCGCTGCGATCCTTGAAATGATTGATGAGCGGTTGATCACCGACGAACGACCAGAGAAACGCCACCGGGTCCTCCAAGGCCAGCCAGGCCTGGGCATTACGCCGGGCGGCGTTGAGTTTCAGGCGGTTGCGGATGATCCCAGGATCGAGCATCAATTCGTCGATTTCGGCGTCGCTCATCTGCGCCACGCGCTGTACGTCGAAGCCGAACAACACCTCGCGATAACGCTCGCGCTTGCGCAACACGGTGATCCAGGACAGCCCGGCCTGGAACCCTTCGAGCAAAAGCAACTCGAACAAACCCTGCGCATCGCGTAGCGGCGTGCCCCACTCCTGATCGTGATAAGCCATGTACAGCGGATCTTCGGTACACCAAAAGCAGCGTGGCATAAGGCTCCAGGGGGTGGAGGTGCGACTGAATCGGGTATACTCCCGCTCTTTAAATCGCAGCCCAAGAAACAGGTGAATTTCGTGAGCCAGCCTACGCCAGCCGTGCGTACCTTCCAAGACTTGATCCTCGCCCTCCAGCAATACTGGGCCGAGCAAGGTTGCGTGGTACTTCAGCCCTACGATATGGAAGTAGGCGCCGGCACTTTCCACACCGCGACCTTCCTCCGCGCCATCGGCCCGGAAACCTGGAACGCCGCCTACGTACAGCCAAGCCGCCGTCCGACTGACGGCCGTTACGGCGAAAACCCGAACCGTCTGCAGCACTACTATCAGTTCCAGGTCGTCCTGAAACCGAACCCGGACAATTTCCAGGAACTGTATCTGGGCTCGCTCAAGCATGTTGGCCTGGACCCGCTGGTCCACGACATTCGCTTCGTCGAAGACAACTGGGAATCGCCGACTCTCGGCGCCTGGGGTCTGGGCTGGGAAGTCTGGCTCAACGGCATGGAAGTGACTCAGTTCACTTACTTCCAGCAGGCGGGCGGCATCGAGTGCTACCCGGTGACCGGCGAGATCACTTACGGTCTCGAGCGTTTGGCCATGTACCTGCAAGGCGTGGATTCGGTCTACGACCTGGTCTGGGCTGACGGCCCGTTCGGCAAAGTGACCTACGGCGACGTGTTCCACCAGAACGAAGTGGAGCAGTCGACCTACAACTTCGAACACGCCAACGTCGAGAAGCTGTTCGAACTGTTCGATTTCTACGAAAGCGAAGCCAAGCGCCTGATCGAACTCGACCAGCCGCTGCCGTTGCCGAGCTACGAAATGGTGTTGAAGGCGTCGCACACCTTCAACCTGCTGGATGCGCGCCGGGCGATCTCGGTGACCGCGCGTCAGCAATACATTCTGCGCGTACGCACCCTGGCGCGTTCCGTTGCGCAAGCCTACCTGCTGGCGCGCGCCAAGCTGGGCTTCCCGATGGCGACCCCGGACCTGCGTGACGAAGTACTGGCCAAGCTGGAGGCTGCACAATGAGTGCGCAAGATTTTCTGGTTGAACTGGGCACCGAAGAACTGCCACCGAAAGCCCTGAACACCCTGGCTGAAGCGTTCCTCGCCGGTATCGACAAAGGCCTGCAAGCCGCTGGCCTGAGCTACGAGACTAAAACCGTCTACGCCGCACCGCGTCGTTTGGCCGTGCTGATCACTGCACTGGCCACTCAACAGCCGGATCGCAGCATCAACCTCGACGGCCCACCACGTCAGGCGGCGTTCGACGCTGACGGCAATCCAACGCAAGCAGCACTGGGCTTCGCCAAGAAGTGCGGCGTCGATCTGAGCGAAATCGACCAGAGCGGCCCGAAACTGCGTTACAGCCAGAGCATCGCCGGCAAGCCGACCGCGAGCCTGCTGCCGACCATCGTCGAAGATTCGCTGAACGACCTGCCGATCCCGAAACGCATGCGTTGGGGTGCGCGCAAGGAAGAGTTCGTGCGTCCGACCCAATGGCTGGTGATGCTGCTCGGTGACCAGGTCATCGACTGCACCATCCTCGCGCAGAAGGCTGGCCGTGATTCCCGTGGTCACCGCTTCCATCACCCGCAAAGCGTGCGCATCGGTTCGCCGTCGAGCTACCTCGCCGACCTGCGTGCCGCTTATGTATTGGCCGATGCCAATGAGCGTCGCGAGATCATCAGCAAGCGCACCGAAGAGCTGGCCACCCGTCAGGAAGGAACGGCAATCGTTCCGCCGGCGCTGCTCGACGAAGTGACCGCCCTGGTTGAATGGCCGGTGCCGCTGGTGTGCTCGTTCGAGGAACGTTTCCTCGACGTGCCGCAAGAAGCGCTGATCACCACCATGCAGGACAACCAGAAGTACTTCTGCCTGCTGGATGCCGACGGCAAGTTGCTGCCACGTTTCATTACCGTGGCCAACATCGAGAGCAAGGACCCACAGCAGATCATCGCCGGTAACGAGAAAGTGGTTCGCCCACGCCTGACCGACGCCGAGTTCTTCTTCAAGCAAGACAAGAAGCAGAAACTCGAAGCCTTCAATGATCGCCTGAAGAACGTGGTGTTCCAGGAAAAACTCGGCAGCGTCTACGACAAGGCCGAGCGCGTTTCCAAACTGGCTGCGTACATCGCCGCACGCATCGGTGGCAACGCCTCGTGGGCTGCCCGTGCAGGCCTGCTGTCGAAGTGCGACCTGGCGACTGAAATGGTCGGCGAGTTCCCGGAGATGCAAGGTGTCGCCGGTTACTACTACGCACTGAATGACGGCGAGCCGGAAGACGTCGCGCTGGCGCTCAACGAGCAGTACATGCCACGCGGTGCCGGTGCGGAACTGCCAGCCACCCTGACCGGTGCAGCCGTCGCGATCGCTGACAAGCTCGACACCCTGGTCGGTATCTTCGGTATTGGCATGCTGCCAACCGGCAGCAAAGACCCGTATGCCCTGCGCCGTGCGGCCCTCGGTGTGCTGCGCATCCTGATCGAGAAAAAACTCGATCTGGACCTGAACGACGCCGTGGCTTTCGCCGTGACTGCGTTCGGCGCCAAGGTCAAGGCTGCCGGCCTCAACGAAGCCGTGCTGGAGTTCATCTTCGATCGTCTGCGTGCACGTTACGAAGACGAAGGCGTCGATGTTGCCACTTACCTGTCGGTGCGTGCCCTGAAGCCGGGTTCGGCGCTGGACTTCGACCAGCGTGTGCAAGCAGTGCAAGCCTTCCGCAAACTGCCGGAAGCAGCAGCGCTGGCGGCGGTGAACAAGCGTGTGTCGAACCTGTTGAGCAAACTCGAAGGCGCGGTACCGACCGAGGTGCAAGCCAAGTACTTCGACAACGCCAACGAGTTCTCGCTGTACTCGGCGATCCAGCAAGCGGATCAAGCGGTGCAGCCAATGGCGGCAGCGCGTCAGTACAACGAATCGCTGGCACGCTTGGCGGCATTGCGTGAACCGGTGGATGCGTTCTTCGACGCGGTGATGGTCAATGCCGACGACGCCAATGTGCGGGCCAACCGTTACGCGCTGCTGGCGCGTCTGCGTGGTCTGTTCCTCGGTGTTGCCGACATTTCGCTGCTGGGTTGAGGGATTGCTGTTGAAACTGCTGATTCTCGATCGGGACGGAGTGATCAATTACGACTCCGACGCTTACATCAAGTCGGTGGAGGAGTGGATTCCACTCCCCGGATCGATCGAAGCCATCGCGCAGTTGAGCAAGGCCGGCTGGACGGTGGCGGTCGCCACCAACCAGTCGGGCATTGCTCGCGGCTATTACGACCTCGCCACCCTCGACGCCATGCACGCGCGCCTGCGCGAGCTGGTCGCGGAGCAGGGTGGTGAAGTCGGGCTGATCGTGTATTGCCCGCATGGGCCGGATGAAGGCTGCGATTGCCGCAAGCCGAAACCGGGGATGTTGAAAACCATCGCCGCGCATTACGACGTCGAACTGAACAATGTCTGGTTCGTCGGCGACAGCCTTGGTGACCTGGAAGCTGCCAAAGCCGTCGATTCACAGCCAGTTTTGGTAAAGACCGGAAAAGGCGCAAAGACTCAGGGCAAAACCCTGCCGGTTGGCACTCTGATTTTTGACGATCTGGCGGCGATTGCCGCAGAACTTATCCACAACTAGAGTACTTCTGAAGTTCCTGACCAGGGATTGATCGGGAGTGCGCTTGAACATTCGGGCATTGCCCCGTAACGGTAAACGTCACTATGTCGATACTGCGGGCCATCAGGATTTTTCTCTTTTACCTGCTGCTGGGCACCACCTCCCTGCTGTGGTGCAGCTTGAGTTTCTTTATCGCGCCATTTTTGCCGTTCAAGGCGCGCTATCGTTTTATCAACGTGTACTGGTGCCGCTGCGCCTTGTGGTTGACCAAGGTGTTTCTCGGTATCCGTTACGAAATCAAAGGCGCGGAAAACGTACCTGATCGGCCCTGCGTGATTCAGTCGAACCACCAGAGCACTTGGGAGACGTTCTTTCTCTCCGCTTATTTTTCGCCGTTGAGCCAGGTGCTCAAGCGCGAACTGCTTTATGTACCGTTCTTTGGCTGGGCCATGGCCATGCTGCGGCCGATCGCGATTGATCGCGACAACCCGAAAGCCGCGCTGAAACAAGTCGCGGCCAAAGGTGATGAGCTGCTCAAGGACAACGTTTGGGTGCTGATCTTTCCGGAAGGTACACGCGTTCCTTACGGCACTGTCGGCAAGTTCTCCCGCAGTGGTAGCGCTTTGGCAGTGAATGCGGCGCTTCCGGTCCTGCCGATTGCACACAATGCCGGCAAATTCTGGCCGAAAATCGGCTGGGGCAAGAAGTCTGGGGTGATCACCGTGGTCATCGGTGAGCCGATGTATGCCGAAGGCACAGGGCCTCGCGCCATTGCTCATCTGAACGACCGCGTACAAGCGTGGAACGAGAAGACTCAACGGGAAATGGGCTCACTGCCACCTGCTCCGCAGGCACCGGCTGCAAATGATCAGATCGCTGTCTGAGATTTTGTGGATAACCTGTGTACGGTTTTGTTGAAAAAGCCTGAATATTGAAATTAAGTTATTGATTTACTTATATATTTCTCAAGCTCATAAAACACCGTAAAAGGTGCATAAGTTTTTTTCGGAAGTAAAAAAACCGGCTGATATAGCCGGTTTTTTTTGTGCCTGATCATTCGGGGATCAGCGGTAACTCAAGCAGGAAGGTGGTGCCTTGATCAACCACGCTGCGGCATTCAATTTTGCCGCCGTGATGATCGACTACCGCTTTGACCATCGATAAGCCGAGGCCCACGCCGTCGATGCCCTGTGCGGAAGAAAAACGTCGGTATTGACTGAACAGGTCGGGCAATTCATCAGCGGCGATGCCCTTGCCTTGATCGATCAATTCACAGTGCAACCATTCCTCACGGCAACTGACGCGCAGGGTGATAGTGGTATCTGCCGGGCTGTACTTGATCGCGTTCTCCAGGAGGTTGAACAGCGCGCGGGTCAGCAAGCCCTGATCAGCATTGATCAGACGTTCCTGCGACTCTTCATCCATGTCATGCAGCAGCTCGATACGTTTCTGCTGGGCGATGGGCAACGCTTGATCCAGCACGTCCAGCACCAGCATCGCGAACAGCGTCGGTTGAAACTGATAAGCCTCGGATTCGGCCCTCGCCAACAGAACAAATCCATCGGTCAGGTCCAGAGCGCGACGTACCTGGCGTTCGATTTGCTCGAACAACGGTGAATCCGCCCCGGCCTGATGGCGGTGAACGTCCAGCAGCGCAAGAATCGCCGAATGGGGTGCGCGCAGGTCGTGGGACAGAAACCGCAGTAACACGCTGCGTTGCTCCTCGGCGGCACGTTCGGCGCTAAGGTCCGTGAGGCTGAGCAGCCAACCGATCGGCGTGTCTCCATCCACCGGCAGTAAAGCCGCACGCTCCAGCCGCAAGCTGCGTTCCTTGTAATCGCGAAACTCCAGCAGCGGCATGGCCGACAGTGGCGGCCGTTGCTCTGTGGACAACTCCGGATAACCGAGTCGAGCCAGTTGATCGAGAACGTCGTCACCTACCAGATTGTTATCGAAGAGCTGACGAGCTTTGCGATTACCCAGCAGGATCTGCCCTTTGGGATCGCTGATCAGCGTGGCGACGGGCAGGTATTCCAGGCCATCGGCGATGAACCGCCGCGTATCGCGGGTACGGCTCATGGCCTGTTCAAGCGCCATGATCTGGCCCTGCAAGCGATCGGCGCCAGTAAATTGCGAACGACGGCGCTCGGGGAACACCTTCGGTTCACTGTCCAGCCGCGCCAGTTCCCAACCGAAATAGGTCAGCACCACACTCAGGCGCCGCCAGTTCCAGATCAGATAACCGAACAACATGCCCAGCACTGCCGGCGTCGGCGACCACCAATGGCGCATTTCTGCCAGACCCGTACTGGCCAGCAGTGCGCACGCCATGCCGATCAACGTGACCCAAAGCGCCCAGCGCGGGCGCCATAACAGCAGCCCTAGACTGCCTGCCACCCAAACGACCGACAATAATGCGCCCATCGCCGGATGCGCATCGTGCAGGTTGATCTGCGCGCGATAAGACAGCAGCGCAGTCAGCGGCAACAGCACTAGACTTATCCACAACCATTCACGCACCAACTGTCGAAACAGTCGCTGCACCTGACTTGGCTCACGGCTTTCGCGCCGGCGCTGATTATTCATGGGGAAAAAGGGCAGGGCAGGATGAATGCTTTCATAGGTCACAGGTCTGAGACGTAGACTCGAAGAATCATAGCGGACGTCGACCAACGGCGGGCCGCTTACTTTCAAGGTGATGACCAAGCGACTATGGTTGACGCCCAACTGCCCAAGCAACAAGGAACCACCGCGTATGCGCGTTGCGATATTGGACGACGAACCCGCCGAACTGCGCCGGGTCGAGCAAACCCTGCAGCAAATGGCCGATGCCGGCGAACAGCCGTGGTCACTGCACAGCTTCGAGCGTGGCGAAGACCTGTTGCGACAGCTACGCCGGGAAACCTTCGACCTGCTGATCCTCGACTGGCAACTGCCCGACCTCACCGGCCTGGCCCTGCTGCGCTGGACCCGCGAACACATGGAAGCGCCACCGGCGGCGATCATGCTGACCAGCCGCGATGGCGAAAGCGATATCGTCCAGGCGTTGAATGCCGGGGCTGATGATTACGTCAGCAAGCCATTCCGGCCGAATGAACTGAAAGCGCGTGTGGCTGCGGTGTTGCGTCGGCATAGCCAGCAACGTGCGGCGGCGACGGAAGTGCTGAGCTTCAACGACCTGACCTTCGATGACGCCGAACTGACTGTTACCCGGGAGGGAAAGCCGATCGTCATGACCGAGCGTGAATATCGGCTGGCGCGGTGTCTGTTCAGCAATCTGGGCCGGCCGTTGTCGCGGGATTATCTCTATGAGCGGTTTTGGCCGCATGAAGAGATGGCGTCGTCGCGACCGTTGGATACGCATATCTACCGGTTGCGGAACAAGCTCGGGCTGACGGCGGATCGAGGGTGGCAGTTGCTGACGATTTATGGGTATGGGTATCGGTTGGAGAGTGTGTCTGCAGCATCCGAGTAAAAAGATCAAAAGATCGCAGCCTACGGCAGCTCCTACACCTATCTCTGTAGGAGCTGCCGTAGGCTGCGATCTTTTGATCTGCCAATAAAAAGGCCAACGCAATGCGTTGGCCTTTTGTTTGACGCAAACCGGGATCAGAAATCCAGGTTCGAAACCGCCAGCGCATTGCTCTCGATGAAGTCACGGCGAGGTTCGACCGCATCACCCATCAGGGTGTTGAAGATCTGGTCTGCACCAATGGCGTCTTCGATGGTGACTTTCAGCATGCGGCGCACGCTTGGGTCCATGGTGGTTTCCCACAGCTGATCCGGGTTCATTTCGCCCAGACCTTTGTATCGCTGAATGGTGTGGCGCTTGGTGCTTTCCGCCATCAGCCAGTCCAGGGCTTCCTTGAACTCGGTGACTGCCTTCTTGCGCTCGCCACGCTGGATGTACGCGCCGTCGTCGAGCAGGGTGCTCAGTTGAGCGCCAAGGGTGACGACGGTTTTGTAGTCGTTGCTGCCGAAAAAGTCGCGGTTGAAGGTGACGTAGTTCGACAGGCCGTGGGAGATCAGTTCGACCTCCGGCAGCCACACACCACGTTCACGGTCTTCACGCAGGCTGGCCTTGTAGACCAGACCGGACTTCTCGACGGTGCGCAGACGGACTTCGTACTGGGCCAGCCAGTCCTGCATCTTGGCGTGGTCGCCAAGCATTTCCAGGCTCACGGCCGGCAGGTAAATGAAGTGCTCGGTCAGTTCCTGCGGGTACAGGCGCGACAGACGCTTGAGGGTCTTCATCACCATGCGGAAGTCGTTTACCAGACGCTCGAGTGCTTCACCGGAAATGCCCGGGGCTTCTTCGTTCAGGTGCAGGCTCGCATCTTCCAGAGCCGACTGCGTCATGTACTCTTCCATGGCGTCGTCGTCTTTGATGTATTGCTCTTGCTTGCCTTTCTTCACTTTGTACAACGGCGGCTGAGCGATGTAGATGTAGCCACGCTCGATCAGCTCCGGCAGCTGACGGAAGAAGAAGGTCAGCAGCAGGGTACGGATGTGCGAACCGTCGACGTCAGCATCGGTCATGATGATGATGTTGTGATAGCGCAGCTTGTCGATGTTGTACTCTTCGCGACCGATGCCGCAGCCGAGCGCGGTGATCAAGGTGCCTACTTCCTGGGAAGAGATCATCTTGTCGAAGCGAGCCTTCTCGACGTTCAGGATCTTACCCTTGAGGGGCAGAATCGCCTGGGTCCTGCGGTTACGTCCCTGCTTGGCAGAGCCGCCCGCGGAGTCACCTTCCACGAGGTACAGTTCGGACAGCGCCGGGTCTTTTTCCTGGCAATCAGCGAGCTTGCCCGGCAGGCCGGCGATGTCCAGCGCGCCTTTGCGGCGGGTCATCTCACGGGCCTTGCGCGCCGCTTCGCGGGCACGGGCGGCGTCGATCATCTTGCCGACGACCAGCTTGGCTTCGTTCGGGTTTTCCAGAAGGAAGTCGGAGAAGTACTTACCCATCTCCTGCTCGACCGCAGTCTTCACTTCGGAAGACACCAGTTTGTCTTTGGTCTGCGAGCTGAACTTCGGATCCGGCACTTTTACCGAGATGATCGCGGTCAGGCCTTCACGGGCATCATCACCGGTGGTGGCGACTTTATGCTTCTTCGCCAGACCTTCCTGCTCGATGTAGTTGTTCAGGTTACGCGTCAGGGCCGAACGGAAGCCCACCAGGTGGGTACCGCCGTCGCGCTGCGGAATGTTGTTGGTGAAGCACAACAGGTTCTCGTTGAAGCTGTCGTTCCACTGCAGGGCGATTTCCACGCCGATGCCGTCTTCACGCTGGATGTTGAAGTGGAACACCTGGTTGACCGGGGTCTTGTTGGTGTTCAGGTATTCAACGAACGCACGCAGGCCGCCTTCGTACTTGAACAGCTCTTCCTTGCCGCTGCGCTCATCCTTGAGGACGATGCCGACACCGGAGTTGAGGAAGGACAATTCACGAATGCGCTTGGCCAGGATGTCCCAGCTGAAGTGAATGTTCTTGAAGGTTTCGCTGGAAGCCTTGAAGTGGATCTGGGTACCGGTGGTTTCGCTGTCGCCAACGATGGCCATCGGTGCCTGAGGTACGCCGTGGACGTAGGTCTGTTCCCAGATCTTGCCGCTGCGGCGAACAGTCAGTACCAGCTCTTCGGACAGTGCGTTCACTACCGACACACCTACACCGTGCAGACCGCCGGATACTTTGTAGGAGTTGTCGTCGAACTTACCGCCAGCGTGGAGGACGGTCATGATGACCTCGGCGGCGGAAACGCCTTCCTCTTTGTGCACGTCTACCGGGATGCCACGGCCGTTGTCTTTAACGGTGATGGACTCATCCGGGTGGATAATGATGCTGATGTCATCGCAGTGGCCGGCGAGGGCTTCGTCGATCGAGTTGTCGACCACCTCGAACACCATGTGGTGCAGACCGCTGCCATCGTCGGTGTCACCAATGTACATACCGGGACGTTTGCGTACGGCATCCAGGCCTTTCAGCACTTTAATGCTCGTTGAGTCGTACGTATTTTCTTCGCTCAATGCCTTCACTCCCGATGGTCGTGGGTCTGGGTGATACGGCCCTGTTCCACGTGGAACAAAGCAACTGGCGTTTCCGTCTGCCAGCCTTCCCTCAATAATTCGTGATCTACACAGGTGATAAATACCTGGCAGCGTAAGTCTTCCAGCAAGCGGCACAGCGCGCGACGGTGGCCCTCGTCCAGCTCGGACGGCAAGTCATCCACCAGATAAATACACTGACCGCGACGGGCCTGGCTGACCAAATGCCCTTGGGCAATCCGTAGTGCACAGACCACTAACTTCTGCTGACCCCGGGACAAGATGTCCGCGGCGTTGTGAGCGCCCAATCTAAGACGCAAATCAGCCCGTTGCGGTCCGGCCTGGGTATGACCCATTTGCTGATCCCGTTGCACGGATCCAGCCAGTACGGCGCTCAATTCCCGGTCTTTGTCCCAGCCTCGGTAATAGCTGAGCGTCAAACCTTCAAGCTCAACCAGTTCGCTCAAGGTTTGTTCAAAGACTGGTTTCAAGGCTTTGATGTAGGCGCGGCGGTATTCATCGATTTCAGCGCTGGCCTGGCACAGTTCCCTGTCCCAAACCGCTTGCGAAACGGCGTCAAGTGTACCATGTCGCAGCCAAGAGTTTCTCTGGCGCAGGGCCTTCTGCAACCGCTGCCAGGTGGCCATAAAGCGCGGCTCGACGTGGAACACGCCCCAGTCGAGAAACTGTCGACGAATCTTCGGCGCACCTTCAAGCAAGCGGAAGCTGTCGGGGTTGATCAACTGCAGCGGCAGGATCTCCGCCAGTTGCGCAGCACTGCGGGCGTTCTGGCCGTCGATGCGGATCTGGAACTCGCCCTGACGATCGCGCGAGATCCCCAACGCACTGTGCCCACCCTCAGCCAATTCGACCTGACCGAACACGGTGCAGGCGAGTTGCTCGTACTGAATGACCGGTAACAGCCGCGTGCTACGAAACGAACGGGCAAGCCCCAGCAGATGAATGGCTTCCAGAACACTGGTTTTGCCGCTGCCGTTGGCGCCGTAAAGAATGTTGATGCGGGGGGAGGGGGAGAAGGTCACCGGGTGCAGATTGCGCACCGCGGTGACCGAAACACGACTTAAGGACATCCAGGGTCAGCTGATTACAGACGCATCGGCATGACAACGTAAGCCGAATCGTCGTTGTCGGACTCTTGCACCAGTGCACTGCTGTTGGAGTCGGACAGGATCAGACGAACCTGCTCGGTGGTCATCACGCCCAGCACGTCGAGCAAATAGCTCACGTTGAAGCCGATTTCCAGAGAGCCGCCGTTGTATTCAACGCCCACTTCTTCTTCCGCTTCTTCCTGCTCCGGGTTGTTGGCCTGGATCTTCAACTGACCGCTGGCCAGTTGCAGACGGATACCACGGTACTTCTCGTTGGACAGAATCGCGGTACGGCTGAACGCTTCACGCAAGGCCTGGCGATCGCCCAACACCAGCTTGTCGCCGCCCTTTGGCAGAACGCGCTCATAGTCCGGGAACTTGCCGTCAACCAGTTTCGAGGTGAAGGTGAATTCGCCGGTGGTGGCGCGGATGTGATGTTGACCCAGCACGATGCTGACATTGCCGTCCGGCTCGGTGAGCAGACGCGCCAGTTCCAGAATACCTTTGCGCGGCACGATCACCTGATGGCGATCCGGCTGGCCGATATCGGCCTTCATCGAGCACATGGCCAGACGGTGACCGTCGGTGGCCACAGCGCGGATGATGCCTTCGGACACTTCCAGCAGCATGCCGTTGAGGTAATAACGCACGTCCTGCTGGGCCATGGCGAAGCTGGTGCGTTCGATCAGGCGACGCAGTTTGCTTTGTTCAAGACTGCAAGTCAGCGAGCCCGGACCTTCTTCAACGGTCGGGAAATCGTTGGCCGGCAGAGTCGACAGGGTGAAGCGGCTGCGGCCTGCCTTCACCACCAGCTTCTGCTCGTCGACCTTGATGTCGATCAGCGCGTCGTTGGGCAGGCTTTTGCAGATATCCATCAGCTTGCGCGCAGGCACGGTGATGGAACCTGTCTCAGCCGGCTCTTCAAGTTGCACACGACCGACCAGCTCGACCTCGAGGTCGGTACCGGTCAGCGACAGTTGCTGGCCTTCGACAACCAGCAGCACGTTGGAGAGTACCGGCAAGGTCTGTCGGCGCTCGACGACGCCTGCGACCAGTTGCAGGGGTTTCAACAGGGCTTCGCGTTGAATGGTGAAATGCATGGTCTAGTCCCTTGCCTTAATAAGCTGCGCTGGTGTTCATCAAGTGGTCAGTGTACGCAGCAGGTTCTTGTAGTCCTCGCGGATGTCCGCGTCGGATTCCTTAAGTTCGTTGATCTTGCGGCAGGCGTGCAACACCGTGGTGTGGTCGCGGCCGCCGAACACATCGCCGATTTCCGGCAGGCTGTGGTTGGTCAGTTCCTTGGACAAGGCCATGGCGACCTGACGCGGACGAGCCACCGAGCGCGAACGGCGCTTGGACAGCAGATCCGAGATCTTGATCTTGTAGTACTCGGCGACGGTGCGCTGAATGTTATCCACAGAGACCAGTTTGTCCTGCAACGCCAACAAGTCTTTCAGGGATTCGCGAATCAGCTCGATGGTGATGTCGCGGCCCATGAAGTGCGAGTGGGCGATCACGCGTTTCAGCGCACCTTCCAGCTCACGGACGTTGGAGCGAATGCGCTGGGCAATGAAGAACGCGGCGTCATGCGGTAACTCGACTTTGGCCTGGTCGGCCTTCTTCATCAAGATCGCCACGCGGGTTTCCAGTTCCGGCGGCTCGACGGCAACCGTCAGGCCCCAGCCGAAGCGGGATTTGAGGCGTTCTTCAAGGCCCTCGATTTCTTTCGGGTAGCGGTCACTGGTGAGAATGACCTGCTGGCCACCTTCAAGCAGGGCGTTGAAGGTGTGGAAAAACTCTTCCTGCGAGCGCTCTTTGCGGGCGAAGAACTGAATATCGTCGATCAGCAACGCATCCACTGAACGGTAGAAACGCTTGAACTCGTTGATCGCGTTCAGTTGCAGTGCCTTGACCATGTCGGCCACGAAGCGCTCGGAATGCAGGTACACAACCTTCGCATTCGGGTTCTTCTTTAATAGATGGTTACCCACCGCGTGCATCAAGTGGGTCTTACCCAGGCCGACGCCACCATAAAGGAACAGCGGGTTGTACCCGTGCTTGGGGTTGTCCGCCACTTGCCAGGCGGCCGCGCGGGCGAGCTGGTTGGATTTACCTTCGACGAAGTTTTCGAAGGTGAAGGTGCGGTTCAGGTAGCTGGTGTGCTTGAGCGCACCTTCGACCTGCACGGTGCGCTGTTCGGCGCGAACCGGGGCTTGCTGCGAAGCGGCACCGGACATCGGATCGAAACTGTCGCGAGACGGTTCATCGCTGACTTCAGGGCTTTTCTGCGTCGAGCGCTTGGCCGTCGGTGCGGGCGTCTGCGTCGGTGCCTGCGTACTCACAGGCGTGGCATTTGCCTGGGCCTGCTGGGAAACCTGCGCGGCTGCAAGCGGCGCATTCGGTGCGGCACGCGGAGCGGAACTGCGTTTGCTGCCTATTAATAAGGAAAGCGCCGGCGCCATGCCGTTGCCATGCTCATCCAGCAGTTCAAGGACGCGGCCCAGGTACTTTTCGTTGACCCAGTCGAGAACAAAACGATTCGGTGCGTAGACACGCAACTCGTCGCCTTCGGCTTCGACCTGTAGTGGACGGATCCAAGTGTTGAATTGTTGGGCAGGCAGCTCATCGCGCAGAAGCTCCACGCACTGCTGCCAAAGTTCCACTGACACGGATATCCCCTAAGTTGAAAGCCGGTGAGGCAAAAACAAGCGGCCATTGTAGCGGCGAGCCGTCCACTTATCCACATGCAGGTTGCCCGGTGACCATGATTTATCAATGCGTTAAATCGGAAAAAGGCGACCAACGGTGTGTGAATAAGCTCTGTGGATAACCGCCTCTAAGGGCACTGGACAACTGGGGGTTGAACTCGGTGGATAACCTGCCTGTGGATAACAGGCCATTCCACACACAGGTTATCCGACAGCGCAGCACAGGCTGAACACGGTTTTCCACTGTAGTTGTCATTCTCTGTACATCACGTCGGACAAGGCCTAATGCTACTTATCCACAGAAGAAGGTGTGCCTAGCTTTTATAAGCTTTACAGAAAAGCTTTAAATAATTCCCTTCTTTATTTTTATGTATGGCAAGCAGGTGATCAGGCAAAGAACACCTAGAGATCTATTTATAAGGAAACGCTGGTTGGAAATTGACCTGAAGGCTTGCTTTCTCTAGAATCCCCGGTCTCTTAAAACGGGGGCCATTCCGGCCCGTTGTGGACGAACCAGGTAACACGACATGAAACGTACTTTCCAACCAAGCACTATCAAACGCGCCCGTACCCACGGTTTCCGTGCTCGCATGGCTACCAAGAACGGCCGTGCTGTCCTGTCGCGTCGCCGCGCCAAAGGTCGTGCGCGTCTGGCAGTTTGATAATCCGGTACTGGAGGTGAGTCAGGACTTCAGTCGGGAAAAGCGTCTGCTTACTCCCCGGCATTTCAAGGCAGTCTTTGACTCCCCTACCGGCAAGGTTCCGGGGAAAAATCTCCTGCTCCTTGCACGCAACAACGATCTTGATCACCCCCGTCTCGGGCTGGTTATCGGGAAAAAGAGCGTAAAGCTCTCCGTTGAGCGCAATCGCCTCAAACGTTTGATGCGCGAATCATTTCGTCTGCACCAGGATTCACTGGTCGGCTGGGATATCGTTATCGTCGCGCGCAAAGGTCTGGGCGATGTAGAAAACCCCGAATTGATTCAGCATTTCGGCAAGCTCTGGAAGCGTCTGGCACGCAGCAAGCCAGTTCCAGAAGTCAAAACCGAAACTGTAGGGGTAGACAGTACCGATGCGTAAACTGGCCCTCGTTCCGATCCAGTTTTATCGCTATGCCATTAGTCCTTTGATGGCCAGCCACTGTCGTTTCTACCCCAGTTGTTCCTGCTACGCGTATGAAGCCATCGAAAATCATGGCCTTCTGCGCGGTGGCTGGCTGACCTTTCGTCGTTTAGGTCGCTGTCATCCGTGGAATCCCGGTGGTTATGACCCGGTTCCACCTATCCCTACCTCCCGTTCTTCTTCGATGGCCGAGTAATCATGGATATCAAACGCACGATCCTGATCGTCGCCCTGGCAATCGTGTCCTACGTTATGGTTCTTAAATGGAACCAGGACTATGGCCAGGCTGCCCTGCCGACTCAGAATGTTGCTTCCAGTACGACTACATCCGGTTTGCCGGACACCGCCACTGGCAATAATGCTGCCGCCAGTGACGATATTCCGCGCGCCGCTAGCGATACCAGTGCACCTGCCGAAACTCCGGTAGCCGCCAGCAAGGATCTGATCCAGATCAAAACCGACGTGCTCGATCTCGCGATCGATCCACAAGGTGGTGATGTTGCTCAACTGACCTTGCCTTTGTATCCACGTCGTCAGGATCGTCCTGATGTACCGTTCCAGCTGTTCGATAACGGCGGCGAACGTGTTTATCTGGCCCAAAGCGGTCTGATCGGCACCAATGGCCCGGATGCAAATCCGGCCGGTCGTCCGGTCTACTCTTCGGAGAAGAAGACTTATCAACTGGCTGACGGTCAGGACCAACTGGTCGTCGACCTGAAGTTCAGCAAGGACGGCGTCAATTACATCAAGCGTTTCACCCTGAAACGCGGCCTGTATGACGTAGCCGTTTCCTACATTGTGGATAACCAGAGCGCTCAGCCCTGGAACGGCGCAATGTTTGCTCAGTTGAAGCGTGATAACAGCGCTGATCCTTCGTCCACTACTGCTACTGGCACCGCGACTTACCTGGGCGCCGCCCTGTGGACAAGTTCGGAGCCGTACAAGAAAGTGTCCATGAAAGACATGGACAAGGCGCAGTTGAAAGAAACCGTCACCGGTGGCTGGGTAGCCTGGCTGCAACACTACTTCGTGACCGCGTGGATTCCGGCCAAGGGCGAAAACAACATCGTCCAGACCCGTAAAGACAGCAAAGGCAACTACATCATCGGTTACACCGGTCCTACATTGACCGCTGCACCGGGTGCCAAAGTTGAAACCAGCGCTGTGCTGTACGCCGGTCCGAAAAGCCAGGCTGTATTGAAAGAGTTGTCCCCAGGTCTGGAACTGACCGTCGACTACGGCATTCTGTGGTTCATTGCCCAGCCAATCTTCTGGCTGCTGCAACATATCCACGCCATTGTCGGTAACTGGGGCTGGTCGATCATCTTCCTGACCATGCTGATCAAGGGTATTTTCTTCCCTCTGTCGGCTGCCAGCTACAAATCGATGGCGCGTATGCGTGCCGTTGCACCGAAACTGGCTGCTCTGAAAGAGCAACATGGCGATGACCGGCAGAAAATGTCGCAAGCCATGATGGAACTGTACAAGAAAGAGAAGATCAATCCGCTGGGTGGTTGCTTGCCAATCCTCGTGCAGATGCCGGTTTTCCTCTCGCTGTACTGGGTTCTGCTGGAAAGCGTTGAAATGCGCCAGGCGCCGTTCATGCTGTGGATTACTGACCTGTCGATCAAGGATCCGTTCTTCATTCTGCCGATCATCATGGGTGCAACCATGTTCATCCAGCAGCAGCTGAACCCGACTCCTCCGGATCCGATGCAGGCGAAGGTCATGAAAATGATGCCAATCATCTTCACCTTCTTCTTCCTGTGGTTCCCAGCTGGTCTGGTGCTGTACTGGGTTGTGAACAACTGCCTGTCGATTGCACAACAGTGGTACATCACGCGTAAGATCGAAGCGGCGACGAAAAAAGCCGAGGCGTAACTTGCACTGTGGATAACACCACTCAAAACGCCCCCTAGTGGGGCGTTTTGCTATCTGCCACTTTTGTCTGGATTCCGGTTTATGAGCACACCTCGTGAAACCATCGCCGCCGTCGCCACCGCTCAGGGTCGCGGCGGTGTGGGCATTGTTCGTATTTCCGGGCCGCTGGCCAGCGTTGCAGCCAAAGCTATAAGCGGCCGCGAACTGAAACCGCGTTACGCCCATTACGGGCCATTTTTCAGTGATGACCAGCAAGTGCTCGATGAAGGTCTGGCGCTATATTTCCCGGGGCCAAACTCGTTCACCGGCGAAGACGTTCTGGAATTGCAGGGCCACGGTGGGCCGATCGTTCTGGACATGCTGCTCAAACGCTGCCTGGAACTGGGCTGCCGTCTGGCGCGTCCGGGGGAGTTCAGCGAACGTGCCTTCCTCAATGACAAACTCGACCTGGCCCAGGCCGAGGCGATTGCCGATTTGATCGAGGCGAGTTCTGCACAAGCGGCGCGCAATGCCCTGCGTTCTTTGCAAGGCGCGTTTTCCCAGCGTGTGCATAACTTGACCGAACAGCTGATAGGTCTGCGCATCTACGTCGAAGCCGCCATCGACTTCCCGGAAGAGGAAATCGACTTTCTTGCCGATGGCCACGTGCTGAGCATGCTGGACAAGGTCCGTGATGAATTATCCACAGTACTGCGTGAAGCCGGACAGGGCGCGTTGTTGCGCGATGGTATGACCGTGGTGATTGCCGGTCGTCCGAATGCCGGCAAGTCCAGCCTGTTGAATGCGTTAGCCGGTCGGGAAGCGGCGATCGTCACCGAGATTGCCGGCACCACCCGCGATATTTTGCGTGAACATATCCACATCGACGGTATGCCGTTGCACGTTGTGGATACCGCAGGTTTGCGTGATACCGAAGACCAGGTGGAAAAGATTGGCGTTGAACGCGCACTGAAAGCCATCGGCGAAGCGGATCGCGTCCTGCTGGTGGTCGATGCAACCGCTCCGGAAGCACTGGATCCGTTTGCCTTGTGGCCTGAATTCCTCGAAACCCGCCCGGATCCGGCCAAGGTTACGTTGATTCGTAACAAAGCAGACCTGACTGGTGAATCCATTTCCCTGGAAGTCAGTGAAGATAGCCACGTGACGATCAGCCTGAGCGCCAAATCTGCAGGTGATGGTCTGGAACTCCTGCGTGATCACCTCAAGGCCTGTATGGGCTACGAGCAGACTTCGGAAAGCAGCTTCAGTGCTCGTCGTCGCCATCTGGAAGCGTTGCGCCATGCCAGTGCAGCCCTTGAACACGGTCGTGCACAACTGACTCTGGCGGGTGCGGGCGAGTTGCTGGCCGAAGACCTGCGTCAGGCTCAGCACTCTCTAGGGGAAATCACCGGGGCATTCAGCTCTGATGATCTGCTGGGACGGATCTTTTCCAGCTTCTGTATCGGTAAATAAACCCTCCGCTTTCCACAGACAGGTCCATTCGCGACCTGTCTGCGCCTCCTATTTCTCAAACCTTTCTCCAGTGCCGGGCAGATTTCGTCTCCCTGAGCAGATTTCTCGTGCCCGTTATTTCTTCATTCACCGCATTTCTGTGGATTAAGCCCTGTGAATAACTGCCACTAAGGGCAGTTGATAACAGGGCCTGAAAACTGGATATAACCCACGTTGTGGATAACCACCCCTTTAATCCACAGGCTTAAACCGGTTATCCAAGGCCCTTATTGGCACATGATCACAGGGTTTTGAAACTCTGTACATATTGAATATAAAGGCTTGTAGCAATCTATCCACAGAAAGTATGCTCAGTAAGAATAAACATAAAAACAAAGGTTTTATAAATTTCTCTCTTTTTTATTCTTTTAACCTCGAGTTCTCCACAGCTGGTTAAATTTTGTGCAAAGGGTTCTTTAGGAAGGGCGAAGTCCCTATACTTGTCGACCAGGTTCAGAAACCTGATCTCAAACTATTCCTGAATTACCTACTTAAGCAGGCACGAGGTGCGTGGTGGATTTCCCTTCCCGTTTTGAAGTGATCGTCATCGGCGGCGGTCATGCCGGTACCGAGGCAGCACTGGCCTCAGCACGTATGGGGGCAAAAACCCTGTTGCTGACGCATAACGTGGAAACCCTCGGTGCCATGAGTTGCAACCCGGCCATTGGTGGCATTGGCAAAAGCCATCTGGTCAAGGAAATCGATGCCCTCGGCGGCGCGATGGCCACCGCTACCGATTTCGGTGGCATCCAGTTTCGCGTGTTGAACAGCCGCAAAGGCCCCGCCGTTCGGGCGACCCGTGCGCAAGCTGACCGGATTCTGTACAAAGCCGCTGTCCGCGAAATTCTGGAAAACCAGCCGAACCTGTGGATATTTCAACAAGCTGCTGACGACCTGATCGTCGAGCAGGAACAAGTCCGTGGTGTTGTCACGCAAATGGGTCTGCGTTTTCTCGCCGATTCAGTGGTGTTGACCACCGGTACGTTCCTCGGCGGACTTATCCACATCGGTTTGCAGAATTTTTCCGGCGGTCGCGCCGGTGATCCGCCGTCCATCGCACTGGCTCACCGTCTGCGTGAACTACCGCTGCGTGTCGGTCGCCTGAAAACCGGCACACCGCCGCGTATCGACGGCAAGTCTGTGGATTTCTCGGTAATGACCGAGCAACCAGGCGATACGCCGATCCCGGTGATGTCGTTCATGGGCAACAAAGAACAGCATCCACGTCAGGTCAGTTGCTGGATTACTCACACCAACGCCCGCACCCACGAAATCATTGCCGCGAACCTCGATCGTTCGCCGATGTATTCCGCTGCCGGTGAGATCGAAGGCATTGGCCCGCGCTACTGCCCGTCGATCGAAGACAAGATCCACCGCTTTGCCGACAAGGAAAGCCATCAGGTGTTTATCGAACCGGAAGGTTTGACCACCCATGAGCTGTACCCGAACGGAATATCCACAAGCCTGCCGTTCGACGTGCAATTGCAGATCGTGCAATCGATTCGCGGCATGGAAAACGCGCACATCGTGCGTCCGGGTTATGCGATCGAGTACGACTACTTCGATCCGCGTGACCTGAAGTACAGCCTCGAGACCAAAGTCATCGGCGGTCTGTTCTTCGCCGGGCAAATCAACGGCACCACAGGTTACGAAGAAGCTGGCGCCCAAGGTTTGCTGGCCGGGGCCAACGCCGCACTGCGCGCCAAGGGCAAAGAAGCCTGGTGTCCGCGTCGCGATGAAGCGTACATCGGTGTGTTGGTCGACGACCTGATCACCCTCGGTACCCAAGAGCCGTACCGCATGTTCACTTCCCGTGCCGAATACCGCCTGATCCTGCGCGAGGACAACGCCGACCTGCGTTTGACCGAAAAAGGTCGCGAGCTCGGTTTGGTCGATGACGCACGTTGGGCAGCCTTCTGCAAGAAACGCGAAAGCATCGAACTCGAAGAACAGCGCCTGAAAAGCACTTGGGTTCGCCCGAATACGCAGCAGGGCGATGCGATCGCGGAAAAATTCGGCACGCCGCTGACCCACGAATACAACTTGCTCAACCTCTTGAGCCGTCCGGAAATCGACTACGCTGGTCTGGTCGAAGTGACCGGCAACGGCGCCGAAGATCCTCAGGTCGCCGAGCAGGTTGAAATCAAAACCAAGTACGCCGGTTACATCGACCGTCAACAGGACGAAATCGCCCGTCTGCGCGCCAGTGAAGACACGAAATTGCCTGTGGATATCGATTACACCAACATTTCCGGTCTCTCCAAGGAGATCCAGAGCAAGCTCGGTGCCACGCGTCCAGAGACGCTGGGTCAGGCTTCGCGGATCCCGGGGGTGACCCCGGCAGCGATTTCGCTGTTGATGATTCATTTGAAAAAACGCGGCGCGGGCCGTCAGTTGGAGCAAAGCGCTTGAGTTCTAAGGTCACTTCGCAACACGCCGAAGAGTTATCCACAGGAGCCCGCGAGCTCGGTGTCCATCTCACTGAAACCCAGCACGAATTGCTGCTGGGTTATCTGGCCCTGTTGATCAAATGGAACCAGGCCTACAACCTGACTGCGGTGCGCGATCCGGACGAAATGGTTTCGCGACACTTGCTCGATAGTCTGAGCGTGATGTCGTTCATCGAAAACGGTCGCTGGCTCGACGTCGGCAGTGGCGGCGGCATGCCGGGGATCCCGTTGGCGATCCTGTATCCGGACTCGCAAGTGACCTGTCTGGACAGCAACGGCAAGAAAACCCGCTTTCTGACTCAGGTCAAACTCGAACTCAAACTGGATAACCTGCAAGTTATCCACAGTCGTGTCGAAGCCTTCCAGCCTGCTCAACCGTTCAATGGGATCATTTCCCGGGCGTTCAGCAGCATGGAAAACTTCACCAACTGGACTCGCCACTTAGGCGACGCCGATACACGTTGGCTGGCAATGAAGGGCGTTCATCCGGCCGATGAGCTGGTAGCATTGCCGGCAGACTTCAAACTCGATAGCGAACACGCCCTGGCCGTACCCGGTTGCCAAGGCCAACGCCATCTGCTGATACTGCGCCGCACGGCATGATTGGGAACACAAGCAAGAATGGCTAAGGTATTCGCGATAGCGAACCAAAAGGGTGGTGTGGGCAAGACCACCACCTGCATCAACCTCGCAGCATCGCTGGTCGCGACCAAGCGCCGGGTGCTGTTGATCGATCTCGATCCACAGGGCAACGCCACCATGGGTAGCGGTGTGGATAAACACGGCCTGGAAAATTCGGTCTACGACCTGCTGATCGGCGAATGCGATCTGGCCCAGGCCATGCACTATTCCGAACATGGCGGTTACCAACTGCTGCCGGCCAACCGCGACCTGACCGCGGCCGAAGTGGTGCTGCTGGAAATGCAGATGAAGGAAAGCCGTCTGCGCAGCGCGCTGGCGCCGATCCGCGAAAACTACGATTACATTCTGATCGACTGCCCGCCGTCGCTGTCGATGCTTACGCTGAACGCACTGGTCGCCGCTGATGGGGTCATTATCCCCATGCAGTGTGAGTACTTTGCGCTCGAAGGCTTGAGCGACCTTGTGGATAACATCAAGCGCATCGCCGAACTGCTGAATCCGAACCTGAAAGTCGAAGGGTTACTGCGGACCATGTATGACCCGCGCCTGAGCCTGATGAACGACGTTTCGGCGCAGCTCAAGGAACACTTCGGCGATCAGCTGTACGACACGGTGATCCCGCGCAACATCCGCTTGGCCGAAGCGCCGAGCTACGGCATGCCGGCGCTTGCCTACGACAAGCAATCGCGCGGCGCCCTGGCTTATCTGGCCCTGGCCGGCGAGATGGTTCGCCGTCAGCGCAAAAACTCACGCATCGCCGCCGCTCAGGCAACTTAAGGAATCCCCATGGCCGTCAAGAAACGAGGTCTCGGACGTGGACTGGATGCACTGCTGAGTGGTCCGACCGTCAGCGCGCTGGAAGAACAAGCGGCGCAAGCTGACACCCGCGAACTGCAGCACTTGCCGTTGGATCTGCTGCAGCGCGGCAAATACCAGCCGCGCCGCGACATGGATCCGCAGGCGTTGGAAGAACTGGCAGCGTCGATCAAGGCGCAAGGCGTGATGCAGCCGATCGTGGTGCGCCCGATTGGCGGTGGCCGCTTCGAGATCATCGCTGGTGAACGTCGCTGGCGCGCGAGTCAGCAAGCCGGGCAGGAAACCATCCCGGCGATGGTCCGCGATGTGCCGGATGAAACCGCAATCGCTATTGCGCTGATCGAGAACATCCAGCGCGAAGACCTCAATCCGATCGAAGAAGCGGTGGCCCTGCAGCGTTTGCAGCAGGAGTTCCAGCTCACTCAGCAACAGGTCGCCGAAGCTGTGGGTAAGTCCCGCGTCACTGTGGCTAACCTGTTGCGGCTTATTGCGCTGCCGGAAGTCATCAAGACCATGCTGTCCCATGGCGACCTGGAAATGGGTCATGCCCGTGCATTGCTCGGTCTGCCGGACAATCAACAGGTGGAAGGGGCGCGACATGTTGTCGCACGCGGTCTCACTGTGCGCCAAACTGAGGCACTGGTTCGCCAGTGGTTGAGTGGCAAACCGGAGCCTGTGGAAGCGACCAAACCCGACCCGGATATCGCCCGCCTCGAACAGCGTCTGGCCGAGCGCCTAGGCTCTGCGGTGCAGATTCGCCATGGGAAGAAGGGAAAGGGCCAGTTGGTGATCGGTTACAACTCCCTCGATGAGCTTCAAGGTGTGCTCGCACACATCCGCTGAAACATTTCCTCATGTAGCGCGCAGTCGGAAATCACTACCTGACAGT